>Ga0079225_10000075_pt1 | contig 49125 bp, 50 predicted proteins | sample Poulit2012_FD_76344 | JGI IMG/M metagenome (GOLD analysis project Ga0079225, IMG submission 76344) | Agricultural soil microbial communities from Georgia to study Nitrogen management - Poultry litter 2012 | ecosystem: Environmental > Terrestrial > Soil > Agricultural land | place: USA: Georgia... | reverse complement strand
GATCTCGATCTTGCCGCCCAGGTGCGCCAGGAACGTCCGGTCCGAGACCCGGCCGATCCGCACCCCCGCGACCTCAGAGAGGGCGTCGACGATCTGCTTGGCGTCCTCCTCACCGCCGGTAGCGCAGGTGAGGTCCACCTGCAGTCGGTCCGGACCGGACGCGGAGACGTCCACTGCGGTGACCACCCCGCCGGCCTGTTCCACCGCGGTAGTGAGCAAGCTGACCGCCGTCGGCATCGCCGGTAGATCGAGCCGGACCGTAATGGAGTAGCTGACACTGGGTGAACTCATCTACCTGCACCTTCGCCGATCGTGTCGCCTGGACTGGCCTGTGCCGGCGCCCCCGGGCCTGAACAGTCATTATTGTGCCGCACGGAGGCGGGCAGGTCGCTGACTTTCACTTCGCGATGATCGCCGCGCGCGCCGGGCGCCCCGGCCCGTTCTCACTGCGCTCCCGTGATCTGCCGGCGGCGGACCTAGTCTCCCGCCGGTCATCGAACCACGTGTGCGGGCCGCTCTGGGCAGGGCTTTCACCAGTTCCAGCCGCGGGCGTACAGCTCCAGCTCCCGGCGCAGCCGCTCCGCATCGGCTTTCGGACCGGACTGGCCCTCCTGTACCCCGATCCCGGCGGTGGCGCACGCATCGGCGAGCACCGAGTCATAGGCCCACAATGTGGCGCGCCAGTGGTGCTGACGGGCATACCGGCCGGGGTCGACGTCGATCTCGCGTAGCAGCCGAGTGAGCCTACTCAACCGCACCTGAAGCTCCAGAACTGCCAGGACCTCACGGGCGGCGGCTGCTTCCTCCATGCGGCGCCGGCGGCGGCTGACCCAGCGGCGCCGGCCGTTTACCCAGCGCCGCCTGGTGCGGGCCACGTCAGCCGGCGCGGGGCGGCTATTGCCCGACTTGCTCCGCCGGGGCCACCACACCGACTGTCGGGCCCCGCTACGAAGGAGGATCGGCCAGAGCATCAGCGCCTCGCACCTGAGGGGCTCTCCATCTTCTCAACCCGCGCCCCGCCCCGCCACCCAAGGTCAGGGACACGCGTGCGAGGGCCCGCGTCTGGCGCGAGGATGCGGGGACCTCGAACGCGGGTTTTGGCTTAGACCACCCCGAGGGCCAGAACCGCCCCGGCAACCTTGGTGAAGCCGGCGATGTTGGCACCGAGTACGTAGTTGTGCGGCTGGCCGTACTCCTCGGCGGTCTCGGCGCACCGGTCGTGGATGGAGCGCATGATGGTGGCCAGGCGCTCCTCGGTGTGTTCGAAGGTCCACGAGTCCCGGCTGGCGTTCTGTTGCATCTCCAGGGCGGAGGTCGCCACCCCGCCGGCGTTGGCTGCCTTACCCGGTCCGAACAGGACGTCGGCTTCCTGGAGCACCTGCACCGCATCGGGCGTGGCAGGCATGTTCGCCCCCTCGGCGACTACCCGCACGCCGTTCTTCACTAGCCGTACCGCATCGTCCTGGCCAAGTTCGTTCTGGGTGGCACAGGGCAGCGCGATGTCCACCGGGACCTCCCAGATCGAGGAATCCGTGATGACCCGGGCATTCTGACGTCGGGCGACGTAATCGGCGACCCGGCCCCGCTCGACCTCCTTGATCTGACGCAGCAGTGCTACGTCGACGCCGTCCTCATCCACCACGTATCCGGAGGAGTCGGAGAAAGAGATCACGTTCGCGCCCAGCTCCTGGGCCTTCTCGATGGCGTAGATCGCCACATTGCCCGACCCGGACACCGATACCCGGCGCCCGTCGAAGGACTCACCGTGGCGCTTCATCATCTCGTTGGCGAACAGGACCGTGCCGAATCCGGTGGCCTCAGTCCGTACCAGCGATCCGCCCCAGGTCAGGCCCTTACCGGTGAGCACCCCGGACTCATAACGGTTGGTGATCCGCTTGTACTGCCCGAACAGGTAGCCGATCTCCCGGCCACCCACGCCGATATCCCCGGCCGGGACGTCGGTGTACTCCCCCAGATGCCGGTACAGCTCGGTCATGAAGGACTGGCAGAACCGCATCACCTCGCCATCACTGCGACCACGTGGATCGAAGTCCGCGCCGCCCTTGCCGCCCCCGACCGGCATCCCGGTCAGTGAGTTCTTGAAGACCTGCTCGAACCCGAGAAATTTGATGATGCCCAGATTCACCGACGGGTGGAACCGCAGCCCGCCCTTGTAGGGCCCGAGCGCGGAGTTGTACTCCACCCGGAAACCCCGGTTGATCTGGACCTTGCTGTTGTCATCGACCCAGGGCACCCGGAAGATGATCTGCCGCTCCGGTTCACAGATTCGCTCCAGAACGGCAGCATCGGTGTACTCGGGGTTCTTGCGCAACACAGGGCCGAGGGAGTCGAACACCTCACGCACCGCCTGGTGGAACTCGCCCTCGCCGGGGTTGCGGCGAAGGACGAGAGTGAAGACATCATTCAGGTCGGGTTCCAACAAGGGCTCCTCGAGGTTGCCGGGCAGAACGACGCTGCCATGTGCGCAGCGCCGGGCCTACTGTATGCGCCAGCGTGAGTCTGTCCACCCCACTGTTTCACCAACAGAGACAGAGACACCGTTGGGGAGTAGGCACCAAGAGGCAAACTTACCGTAAATGTTTGGCCCGGTGTTTCTTACTATTGCCGTGGGCACGTCACTCGCGTCAGCCGAGGCGCCCGGCACCACGGCCGGCCAGGTGAGCAGGCGTGCAACGATGAGGTTGCAGTGCTCGCTTGATGCGCGCCCGTCTGCTTTTGGAGGCTCGATGCTCACCCCCGATGATGTGCTCAACCAGCGGTTCACACCGACAAAGTTTCGCGAGGGCTACGACCAAAGTGAGGTCGACGACTTCCTCGACCGGATCGTGGGGACCCTAGCGGGCACCGACTCCGGTCCGGACCTGACCAGCACCGAGGTTCACCACTGGCGATTCACCTCGGCAAAGTTCCGAGGCGGTTATGACCAGGATGAGGTCGACGCTTTCCTGGACCGCGTGGTCCAGACGCTCGGCGCACGCGAGTCCGCCGCAGCATCAGACCCCGCCCAGGACCCGCGCGACCATCCGGCGCCGGCCGCCCCGGCCCACGCCCTGGGGCTACGGGATGTCACCAGCAAGCTCCAGTTCGCGGCGATCGAGGCGCAGGGCTCAGATGCTCTGCAGGTCCGCCTGCCCGATGGGAGCACAGCGCGGGTGCTGGACATCTCCGCCGAAGCTCAGGGCGTGACGCTAATCACCGGCTGACGGCTCGCTCGCGCGGGGCCCAGCTCGAGCACCAGTGCCGCCAACGCCCGGCCACCGGAACCCAGCCAATGGAATCGGAGAACAGGCGATCTGGGCCACCACCGCCCAGCGCTGCCCACGCGCACAAGATGCGGACACAAGACAGAATGATCCAGTGACTGAATCCGACGCCCGTAGCACGACCGAGGATCGGGCTGCCCGCGCGCGACGATTGGCCGGACTGATGGAGCGGGTCGGCGCCGGTGAGACCGAGGCATTCGGGCCGCTCTACGACGAGATTGCCCCAGTGGTGCACGGCACTGCGATCAGGGTGCTGCGCGATCCCGATCATGCCGCTGAGGTCACTCAGGAGGTACTGGTCGAGATCTGGCGCGGCGCCCCGCGTTTCGATCCGGGCGGAGGATCGGTCTTGGGTTGGGTCGCCACGATCGCACACCGCCGGGCGGTGGATCGGGTACGGGCCGTACAGGCCCAGCGGGAGCGGGACGAACGGGCCGGTATCCAAGAATATGACCCACCGCGGGACTCCGTGGCGGAGGAAGCTGAGCGCCGGCTGGTCCGCCAGCAGGTGTTGGGTTGTCTGGCCTCCCTGACCGATGCCCAGCGCACCGCGGTCTGCAGCGCGTACTACGACGGCTACTCCTACCGGGAGGTGGCCGAGCGCGCCGGCGTCGCCCTGGCGACGATGAAATCCCGGATCCGGGACGGGTTGATACGACTGCGACAGTGTCTGGAGGTGCAGCGATGAACGACTCGAACGAGCAAGTGCGTGAGTTGCTCGGCGCCTGGGCGCTGAATGCCGTCGACGACGTCGAACGTGCGGCAGTGGAGCGGGCTATCGCCGCCGATGCGGATCTGGCCGCCGAGGCCCGGGAGCTGCGCGAGACGGTGGGTAGGCTCGCCGAGGCCGATGCCCAGCAACCACCGGAGCACGTGCGCGAGGCGGTCCTGGCTCAGATCCGGGTTACCAGTCAGGATCAGCCGCCCGCCCGAGATCGGACTGCGACCCATCCCCAGCACGCCACACCGGATCCAGCACCGGGTGGCGCCAGTCGGCGCGAACGGGGCGGTAGCACCGATGAGCTCAACGCGATGCGTCGTCGGCGCCGGTGGCAGGCCCTCGCTGCGGCGGCGGCGTTCATCGTGGCAGTGGCCCTGCCCACGGTGGTCGCGATCAACCAGGCCGATCGCGCCGGCGAGGCCGAGCAGGCCCAGGAACAGGCCGAGCAGCAGGCGGAGCTGGCCCAGGATCAGGCCGACCAGATCGCCGAGGCACTCACCCACCCGGAGGCACAGCTCGTCGGAGAAGACCTGCCGGACGGCTCCCGCGCCGTGGCTGTACTGAGCCAGGACTCGGCTCTCTTCACCGCTCAGGGCATGACCGATCTGGATGACCAGGACTACCAGCTTTGGGTGCTCGAGGGGGAGCAGGCGACCTCCGCCGGTGTGCTGGACTGGGACGAGGGCCGGCTCACTGCCCACGTAGAGCAGTTCCCCGCCGATGGCGCTTTGGCCATCACCGCCGAACCACTGGGCGGCTCGGATCAACCGACCTCGGACCCGCTTGTGGTGCTCGGCGCCTCCTGAGTCCGCCGGCCGCCAGTTACCAGCGCCCTGCGAACGACGCCAGCCACCAGCGCGTCGCCAACGACCCGTCACCAGGGTGAGCATCGCCGTCGAGCCGTCTGTTGAGGACGCGAGGAAATCCATCCCCATCCAGACCCATCCACCTCGCCCAGGACTCCGAACCACAGATGCCCGAATGACAACCACGATGGAGGTACATCATGGGCAAGTTCTGGAAGAGGTCCGCTGCGGTCACCGTCACCAGTGCGGCACTTGCGCTGGGAGGCACGAGTGTGGCCATGGCCGACTCCGGTGATCACGAGGAAACCCAGACCGATACGGATACCAGCATCGAGGACGTCGCCGATGTCTCGCTCGATGACATCCTCAACGATGCTGTCGACACCGGCGATGCCGAGGACATTCTCAACGACGCGATCGACGGGAATGTGCAGGACATCCTCAACAACGTTGTCGATACCGGGGACACCACCGTGGAGGACGTGCTTAACGGCAGCGTCGACGTGGGCGATGTCGCCAGCGACAACAACCTGCTGAATGGGATCGCCAGCAACAACAACGTGTTGAACGGTGTTGATGCCGATGTCACGCACATCCTCACCGGCATCCTCAGCGGCAACTCATCCGAGGTGGACGTCGACCCTGACGTCGACACCGAGGTGCACGCCGACTGACCGTTGCCCGCACTAGTGCCTGTGGTACCCATCCCGACCGGGGTGGGTACCACTGGCGCATGCGGAGCGGCGAAGAGACCATTACTGGAATGGAGTCAATGACGATGAGCCTGCGGTCGACCCGAAAGTACCTCAAGCGGCGCGGCATCCATCAGGGACTGGTGTGCACCTTGATCGCCGACCGGGCGCTGGCGCGGTCGATCGAAATCGCCCCCGATGATCAGCAGCGGTTGAGCATGCGGGTGGGTAACCGCCGAGTGTGGTTCAACGGGGCCAGGTCCAACCTGAACAGTGCCCTGGCGCGACGTTGTGTGCTGCATAAGGATGTCACCAGCCGGTTGCTGCGCTCCTACGGACTGAGCGCACCAGACAACATCGCTTTCGCTCCCGGCCAGGCGGAGGCGGCATGGGCGTGGGCGGAGCAGGTGGCGCCGGTGGTGGTGAAACCGACCGACGGGGGTCTGGGAAACCTGGTGCACCTGAACATCACCGATGCCGGCGAGTTCCAGCGCGCGTTCGACGCCGTGGCCCGAGCCGGCGAGTCGGTGCTGGTGGAGCGATTCGTGGACGGTGTGGAGCACCGGGTGATGGTGGTCTACGGGAAGGTGGTGGCCGCGGCCCGCCGGGACCCGGCCAATATCGTCGGCGATGGCCGATCCTCAGTGATCGAAAGCATCAGGGCGAAGAACAAGCTACGGGTGCGCTCGAAGAACCCGGTGCACTGGGAGTTGCCCATCGACGAGGACGGCCTGCGCGAGCTGACCCGGCAGGGCCTGAACTGGGACTCGGTACCGGCCGACGGGCAACGGGTCTGGTTGCGGTCCAACTCCAACGTACACAGCGGTGGAGACGGCGTGGACGTCACCGACGAACTCACGCCCGAGGAGATACGTCTCGCCGAACGGGTGACCCGGGCGATACCGGGGCTGAAGCTGGTGGGCCTGGACATGCTGCTCCCCCGTGGGGGCAAGGGAAGCGAGCCGTTCATCCTGGAGGTCAACGGCAGCCCGATGATCACCGGCCACCACTACCCCTGGGTGGGTCAGCCGCGGGACGTCGCCGGCATGCTCATCGATGCGATGTTCCCCCAGCACACCTCAGGCAACTGACACGCTGACCCCACCCGCCCCAACTGACACGCTGACCCCACCTACCCCCAGCGTCCGCCTCACCTGCCCCGGCGTCCGCCTCAACCGCGCAAATGAACTCCTGCGGCGATCGCGGAGCGAGGAAATCGCCGCAACTCATCATATGCGTGCAGACGGCGGTGTGGGTGCGGCGCGGCGGGGTGCTGCGGCGGGGCGGGGTGCGGTGGGGTGCAGTGGGGTCAGTTGAAGAGTTCCGGCAGGGCGCGGGTGTGCAGCTGACGCAACTCAGCCAACTCGAGACTGAACGCACCTTCGATCGACAACCCCACGCCGTCGGCGCTGACCCCCAGTCGAACTACGGGCACGTCATGGGCACCGGCCAGCTGCTCCAGGCGCGGCCCGGCCTCAGGGGCCAGCGACACCAACGCCCGGGCACCGGACTCGGAGAACAGCGCAGTGGCAGCATCGACGCCGTCGCGCTCACCCACCGCGCTCAGATCCACCTGCGCCCCGATGCCGTAGCGCAGCACCGACTCGGTCAGGCTCTGCGCCAGACCCCCGTGGGACAGGTCGTGTGCGGCGCTGATCAGCTGGTCGCGGCCAGCGTCGATGAGCACCTGGGCCAGGGCACGTTCGGCGTCCAGGTCCACCAGCGGGGGTCGCCCGCCGAGGTGGTCATGGACGACGGCGGACCACACCGACCCGGACAGCTCTGCCCGGGTGGTGCCCAGCAGGTAGATGTCCTGACCTGCCTCGGACCAGCCCGACGGCGTGGCGGTGGTCACGTCGTCGAGCACACCCAGCACCCCGACCACGGGGGTGGGCGGGATCGAAGCGTCGATGTGCCCCATCCCGACCTCACCGGCAAGGGTGGAGTTGTACAGCGACACGTTCCCGCCGGTCACCGGTACCTCGAGGGCCGCGCAGGCGTCGGCCAGCCCGGTGATTGCCTGCACCAGCTGCCACATCGCGTCCGGGTCCTCCGGGGAGCCGAAGTTCAGGCAGTCGGTCACCGCCAGCGGCCGGGCCCCGACGGTGGCGACGTTGCGGTAGGCCTCGGCCAGAGCGTGTTGGGCGCCGGCATAGGGGTCCAGTTTGGCGAACCGGCCGTTGGCATCGGTGGCGATCGCCACGCCCAGGCCGCTGCTCTCATCGACCCGGACCACCCCGGCATCGTCGGGCTGGGCCATGGCGGTGTTGCCCTGCACGTACCGGTCGTACTGGTCGGTGACCCAGGATTTGCTGGCCAGGTTCACGCTGCCGAGGACGCTGCGCACCTGGTCGCGCAGTCCGGATGCGGAGGTGGGCCGGGGCAGGTTCTCCGCGGCATCGGCCACCAGTGCCTCCTGCCAGGCAGGCACCGCGTACGGGCGGTCATAGACCGGGCCGTCGTGGGCCACAGTGCGGGGGTCGACATCGACGATCCGTTCGCCGTCGTGATCGATGGTGAGCCGTCCGTCCCCGGTCACCTCCCCGATCACCGAGGTCTCGATGTCCCACTTGGCCGTGATCGCCAGGAACTCGGCGAGCTTGTCCGGTGCCACCACCGCCATCATCCGCTCCTGGGACTCACTCATCAGGATCTCCCCGGCGGTCAACGTGGGGTCACGCAGCAGCACTTTCTCCAGGTCCACGTGCATTCCGCCCTCGCCGTTGGAGGCCATCTCGCTGGTGGCGCACGAGATGCCGGCGGCACCCAGATCCTGGATCGCCTCGACCAGACGGGCTTCGAACAACTCCAGGCAGCACTCGATCAGCACCTTCTCCATGAATGGGTCGCCGACCTGGACGCTGGGGCGTTTGGCGGGTTTGTCCTCATCGAAGGCTGCACTGGACAGGATGGAGGCCCCGCCGATGCCGTCCCCGCCGGTCCGGGCGCCGAAGAGGACAACCTTGTTCCCGACCCCTTCGGCATTACCCAGTTGGATGTCCTCATGGCGTAGCACCCCTACGCACAGGGCGTTCACCAGGGGGTTGCGCTGGTAGGCGGCATCGAACTCGGTCTCCCCGCCGATATTGGGCAGGCCCAGAGAATTGCCGTAACCGCCGATGCCGGCGACCACCCCGTGCACCATCCGCTGGGTGTCGGGATGGTCCGGGGCGCCGAACCGCAGCTGGTCCATCACCGCCACCGGGCGGGCGCCCATGGAGATAATGTCACGCACGATCCCGCCGACGCCGGTGGCCGCGCCCTGGTAGGGCTCGACATAACTGGGGCTGTTGTGGGATTCCACTTTGAACGTCACCGCCCAGCCATCGCCGATATCGACGACGCCGGCGTCCTGACCGATACCCACCAGCAGGTGCTGACGCATCGTCTCGGTGGTCTTGGTGCCGAACTGGGCCAGATGCTTCTTGGAGGATTTGTAGGAGCAGTGCTCGGACCACATCACCGAGTACATCGCGAGCTCCGCGGCGGTGGGACGTCGCCCGAGGATCTGCCTGATCTGGGCGTACTCGTTCTCCTTCAGCCCCAGATCCCGGTAGGGCTGGTCCACCTGTGGGGTGGCCTCGGCGTGGGTGACGGTGTCGGTAGCGGGCGCAGCGGTCAACGAAAGGTCCTTACAGCAGGGCGTCGGCAACATCGCCAATCTACCGCCAGCCCGCGGGCCCTCGAGTCGACCACCGGCCCGAGCGGTGATGGGCGTGCCCGAGCGGTGATGGACGCGCGCCGGTTCCGGCCCCTCCGCACCGCCGTCCTGCCAGGATGTACCTCGATGAGTACCCACCCCCAGTCGCCCGGTCCTGCCGTAGACCGTGGCCGGCGACCCACCGCACGCAGACGACGTGTCATCGCGGGCATCGTCAACTTCATGCCGCTGGGATTGATCGCAGTCTCCCTGGCCGCCTGGTACAGCACCACCACACCGGGGCCAGGCCTGGACGGGCCCCAGGGGTGGTTGCTCGCGATCGGAGGGCCGGTATTGGCATTCGTCGCTGGCGCGGCGATCGGTCTGCGCAAGCTCAGGTGGTGGCTATACCTGCTGTTCCTCGTCGCCTGCCTCGGGTTGGCCGCCATGATGGAGCGCAACGAGCAGCTCATCCCGGTGGCGCTTGGCGGCGGGGTGGTGATGGTGGCGGTCCTACTGTTCGCTCCCAAGGCGCGGCCCCGGGAGTTGGTGGCTACCAAACCGGGCAACACCGGACCGGACACCGGGACAAATCCGCCCGGCGGCACGCCCGCGCACCCACCTGCCGCCTGGCCCGGCGCAGGGCACCCGCCCAGTCAGCCCGGCGCAGGGCACCCGCCTAGTCAGCCCGCTGGCAGTCCGCCGGCGGCACTGCCCCATACGTCCCCACCCACACCCCTGCCGGCCCCCGGGCCGCCCACCGGCGCGCCGCCGGTAACCATCCAGTTATACGGCGGTTCCGGTGGCCGGCTGTTCACCGGCGTCAGCATCGGCGCCACAATCGTCGGTGGGTGGGCGATGGTGAACGGATTCTTCCCCGACCTTCTCGGATTGCCGATCGGCGACGCGCGATGGGGGCTGCTCGCCGCCGGCGGCCTCTTCGCAGCTATCGGCGTCCTAGGGCTCGTGACCCGCCGGCGGGTGATGGCCTCGGCCATCACGATCGGGCCGCAGGAGCTGAGTATGCACGGCGGGGCGCTGAAGTGGACGGTGGGGTGGGCTCAGGTTCCCGCCGTCGGCGTGATGCTCGGGGTTGTGCGCCGGCCCGGCTACACCCAGCCCCGCCAGGTACGGGAGCGCCGCTCCGTGCACATCATGCTGGCCGTACAGGGCCAGGAGCCGCCGAGCCTAGCCAAGTTCCGCTCGGCGGACCTGCCGGCCCCGTTCACCCACGACGTCCGGTTTCCGGACCCGAACCCGCTGGCTTCGGAGTCGAGGCTCGTGCCCGAGATCGCCCGGGCATTGCACGGGCAAGTACCGGACCGCCTGATGAACCTGCATCTGCAGTAGCCCCGGTCAGTGCGCAAATCCTCCTCGCCGACTGGTACACCGGGGCCGGCTCGGGTGAGGATAGGAGGATGCGCGCCACGAGCCTCGCCCTGGACGTCGTGGTGGTGCTCGCCTTCGCCGTCGCCGGACGAGCCAACCACGCCGAAGGCCTCAGCGTGCTCGGGGTTGGCGACACCGCCTGGCCGTTCCTGGCGGCGATGCTGATGGGCTGGGTCCTGGCTCGACTGCTCGGCCTGGCCTCGCGCAGCCTGCGCGCCGGGCTGATCATCTGGCTGGTAAGTGTTGCCGGTGGAATGGTGTTGCGGCTACTCACCGGGGACGGTGCAGCATGGTCCTTCGTGCTGGTCGCCACCGGCGTGCTCGGGGCGGGATTGCTCGGCTGGCGAGCGGTGATCGCATTGGTGGCCACTGCGCGCCGGCCGCGCGGCGCACGTCATATATCTGGATCCGACCCCACTGGAGGAACGTCATGACCGACCAGAGCACCGCAGATGCGAACCTGCCGATCGAGGCAGCCCGCGACTCACTGAACGTGCGCCGCGCCTTCGGTGAGGCCTACCAGGCCGACGGGGCCACAGTCATCCCGGTGGCGAAGGTGATGGGTGGTTCGGGTATGGGCTTCGGGTCCGGCTCGGGCGGGGAGTCCGACGACGAACGCCGCGGGCCGCACGCTGAGGGCTCTGGGGGCGGGGGCGGTTTCGGCGCTCGCGTCAAGCCGTTGGGCGTGTACGAAGTTCGGGACGGGCAGGTGACCTGGCACCCGGCGATCGACTACAACCGGGCGATCATCGGTGGGCAGGTACTGCTCGCCGTCGTGGCGGTGGCCTATGCCTGCGTGCGCCGCACCCGGCACCGCGCCCGCCGGTGGGACGCCTGGGGACAGCGCAAGTCCTAACCCGCGGCGATCAGCGGCTTCAGCTCGGCGGTAAGGCGCTGCCCCATCAGCTGATACCCCTGCCCGTCGGGGTGTAACTGGTCGGGCAGTAGATGCACCTGGTCCGCCCCGAAGATCTGCAACCCGTCGATCAGCTGCAGGTAGGCGTCGTCCTCGCGCAACGACTCGACCACCTCCTCGATCGCTGCCCGCATCCCGACCAGAGTCTGGCCCACCGGGTTGGGGGTGGTCTCCCGGTCCGGGCTGACGATCGGTGTCATCACCCCGATCGGTATGCCGGGGTGTGCCTCACGGACTTGCTCGATGAAGCCGGAGATGTGCGGGGCGAAGGAACGCTCATTGAACGTGGCGGTGCCGTAGATGTTGATGCCGAGGCAGAGCGTGATCACATCGGCGGGCACCGCGGCGATTGTGCGGGCAGCGATCGGGTCCAGGTGGCACTGCCCGGAGTAGCCCAGGCACGTCAGATCCCAACCCAGGTTGGTGGCAACGATCGCCGGCCAGGTCTGGCTCGGACCGTAGGCGGCCGAGCACTGGGTGATCGAGCTGCCGTAGGTGACCCACCGCGGGCCGGTGGGCAGCGGTTCGCAGGTGCTCGCCTCGTGCACCCGTGGTTGCCCGACCTGGATCTGGCCGGCCTGCGGCAGCCAGACCTGTACCTCATGGGTCCCGGATGGCAGCGGGACGTCAACCTCCGTGGTCCCGGGGTCCAGGTCCACCCGCAGGTGCAGATCGCGATCGACGACGACGTCCAACCGGCCGCCCTGTTCGTCGCAGGAACGGATCGGCAACTGCATCCCAGCGGCATCGGTACGGAACTGCAGACGCACTCCGGCCGGCATCCTGGCCACCTCCACCAACCGCGGAGCGTGGGCACGCCGGACTCGTTCCGGCAGGAGCCGCCACGGCTGCCACCACCTGCCCTGGTGCTCCCAGCCGACGGCTCCTCGCCAGTACGGGCTGTCGGTGGACGGGGTCAGAGCTGATTTCCGGTCAGTCACCCGCCTGAGCCTACTCAGCCAATGGCTCGGCCCGCCGCCCTCAGGCCCGTCCGGCAGGCACCACCAACTGCCCGAGGGGTCCGGGAGCGTGCGCAACCTCCCACCGGAAACCATCCGGATCGGCGAAGTAGCCCGAATACCCGCCCCACTCCCGCTGCACCCCGTCATGTACAGGGTCGGCACCAGCCTGGCGGGCTCGTCTCAGGACCGCATCCACCTCCTGGGTGCTGGCGACGTTGTGGGCCAGGGTGATCGGCGGCACCCCCGCGTACCGGGCGATCGGGCCCACCTCGGCCTCGAAGTGGGCGGCATCCCACAGGCTCAGCACCAGATGCTGGCCGGTCTGGATCATGAGTACCTCACCGGGGAGGTCGAACTCCGCCCGCCAGCCCAGACCGTCCAGATAGAACCGGCGGCTGGCATCCAGATCGGCTACGGCCAGGGTGATCAAACTGATGCGTTGGTCCATGGGCGACCACTGTGCCAGCAGGCACTGACAATAGACTTCTGTACGCCTTCGCTTCTTCGCTCTTCGCTACGCACGCCACGACGTGACCCGTAAGGACGTGAGCACAGACCGTTGGCTGCTGAGCGCCGCTCAGCTCAGTGCGGAGACGAGGTCGGTGTGGGAGAAGGCATCGCCGTGGAACAGCAACGACTCACCAGTCACGGTGGCGAGCGCATACGAGAAGCAGTCTCCGAAGTTGAGCTGCGCAGGGTGGCCTGACCCGCCCGAAGTCCCGGTATGCCTGACTGGCCACCTGGACCTGGTCGACGTCGAACGGGACGACCTCGATCTGGAACTGCTTGATCAGGCGTTGCAGCTCACGCTCAACCTCAGGTCGCCTCACCCGCTGCGCAACGATCTGCGTTTCCAGCAGCGTTCCTGCGGAGATCGCGCGTTTTGGTGCCGCGACCTAGGCATCTTGATATCGCGCCGCACCTCCCGCCTCCCGACTTTGCCCGCGGTGGGGCACGGTCCTCTCGACAGGGAACGGCATAGCCTGCCCCGCCGGCGCAAACCGTGCCCTCCGGTGGGAAGCCTGCCCCGCCGGCGCAAACCGTGCCGCGGGTCAACGGCGCTGGAACCGGGCGATCCGCCGCACCGCCTCGGCTACCGCATCGTCGCCGGCGGCGAAGGACAGCCGCACGTACTCATGGCCGTTGGCGCCGTCGAAGTCCACCCCGGGCACCACCGCCACCCCGGCGGTCTCCAGCAGGTCGGCGGCCCAGTCCACCGAGGAGGCATACCCCGCAAGGTTCTCCCCTAGACCGGCGTAGAGATAGAAGGCTCCATCGGCCGGCGCCACCGGCCCCCACCCCAGGTCTGGCACCTGCTCCAGCAGCATTTGCCGGGTGCTGGTCATCGAGGCGACCCGCTCATCGGCCTCGCCGTAGGCCTCTGCGGTGAAGGCCCCCAGGGCAGCGACCTGGGCCGGGGCCGGCGGACACAGTGCGACGTTTCCGGCGAGGGCGTCCACCGCCCCGACCAGGTCCTCGGGCAACAGCGCCCAGCCCAGTCGCCACCCTGTCATCCCCCAATACTTGGAGAACGAAGAGATCACCACCGACGACGGCGAGGTCTCGCCCAGGTCCCAGGCGCACACACCGCGCGCATCCACACCGCCCGGATCCGCCGGATAGGTGATGCCGTGGTAGATCTCATCGCTGATCAGGCGCACGTCATGGTCCCTGCACCAGTTGTTCAGGGCGGCCATCCGCTCCCGGTCGATCATGGTCCCGGTGGGGTTGGCCGGGGAGGCGATCACCAGCCCGGCGATATCGGAATGCGCGGTCAGGGTCTCCTCGAGCAGTTCCGGCGTCGGCTGGAATCCCACCTCCGCACCGCAGTCCACCTCCACCACCGAACACCCCAGGGTGGTCAGGATGTTGCGGTAGGCCGGGTACCCCGGCCGGGCCAGGACGACGACGTCGCCCGGGTCGAAGGCGGCCAGGAAGGTGAGCATGAATGCCCCCGAGGAGCCGGTGGTCACCGCCACCTGCTCGGCGGCAACCTCCAGGTGGTACCAACGCGAGTAGTGTTCGGCGATGGCCTGCCGCACCTCCTGCAAGCCCAAGGCGCTGGTGTAGCCCAGCCCGGCCCGCCCGGCGTGGGCATCGGCGGCGAGGTCACGCACTGCACCGGGAGCGCCGCCGGAGGGCTCCCCGGCGCACAGGGAGATGACGTCCTTACCCTGAGCTCGCAGTTGGGCGACCCGGTCCAGGACGGACATCACCTGGAACGCCGGGACGGCTGAGCGCGCCGATGCCTTCATGGCCTCACGCTACCTGGGCAGCCCGGCGGTCCGCAGTGCAGGGGCGGCACTCACCGGCCGTGGCGTGGTGACTCGCCCGGTCCGCCGGGGTGTGCCACGCTGACCTCGTGGGGAGGAGACGCCCAGTGCAGTCCAGCCGATCGGCTCGGGCCGTCGGCCACCGCCACGATATGCAGGCGACCTACCGGTACCTGCGCCTGGCGATCATCCTGCTCACTCTGCTGCTCACGCTCAGTGTGATCGTGCAGATCGCCGCCGACGACGGTGCGGTGCTGCGCTCGGTCAGCGCCTACTACTACACCCCGGCCCGGGATGTGTTCGTGGCCAGCCTGTGCGCCATCGGTGCCTGCATGATCATCTACCGGGGCCGCAGTGACACCGAGGACGTGCTGCTGAACCTATCCGGCTACCTGGCCTTCTTCGTGGCTTTCGTGCCCACCTCCCCCGCACACATCGAGGCCGAACCCCGCAGCGGGGCCTTCATCCCGGAGAACTTCATCACTGCGGCGACCCAGAACACCTGGGCGGTGCTGGCGGCGGGTCTGGCCGGTTTCGTCATCGAGATCGCCGCTTTACCCCAGCGCGAACGACAGCGGGGCAGCCGCAGCGGGATCGTCGTGCTGGTTGCCGGTGGGGTGGCCTACCTGGGCCTGGCGGCCTACTTCCTGTTCGCCCGCGACTCCTTCTTCATCCACGGACACGGCGTAGCCGCGGTGCTGCTGTTCATCGGGGTGGTCGGCGTGGTCGGGGTCAATGCCACCGCACACGCCCGGTGCCGGGCCGAGGACGGGCTCACCCGCCGGCGGCAGTGGGCGAACTGGTACGGCGTGGGCTTCGCCGGGATGCTGGTGACCGCCCTGGTGGTCCTGGGGCCGGTGCGGATGCTGGTGCCGCAGTGGCTGTTCGTGCTGGAGGCGGCGCTGATCGGGCAGTTCCTCATCTTCTGGATCATCCAGACCGTCGAACGCTGGCACGCCCCCACGATCCGCGCCGATGCGCTGATGCCCGGCTGACCCGAACTGGCCCAGCATGACAATCGGCACTAGTGCGCAACGAGCATCCGGCTAGCATGGGGACATCAGCAGCAGGAGGCGAGCAAGACTGATGGAGCGATTCGGCAACGCGATGTTCCTCTCAGCGGTGCTCTTCACCCTCGGCGCCCTCAGCATCACATTCGACCGCACCGGGGTGCAGTGGATGTGGTCCCAGGTGCCGGTGGTCGGTATCGCCCTGGGGCTCTTCGGGTTGTTTTTCTGGGTCGCATTCGCACGCCGGGTGGCCAGAGACAGAGCCACCTGACGCCGCGGCCAGGGCTGGCTCACATCGCCTCGTGGGTGTTCGGGTCCCCACCGAAACGACGCCCATCGGTACGGGTCAGGGCGCTGATCACGCCGATCTGCTCCTCGGTGACGGCGGTCACGGCCGCCCCCGATCGCCGCGTTCGTCAGACGGTTGGCCATTGCTCTGCCTCTCCCGCGGGTCACGTGGTCCATTGTGACCCGCGTGATATCAGCGAGTACTACCCGAAACCCTGGTACCTCGCTCCGATCAGCTCACTCGGGACGGGTCAACACGTTCAGGAACTCGTGGTTGACGAAGAGAAGCTCTCTGCCGACCTTGACGTCGCTCAGGAGTCCCGCCTCAACCAGAGCGTGCAACCAGGACGACGCAGTCTGACGCGATACGTCACTTCGATCGGCAACGGTGTTGATGCGGCAGTAGGGCTGCTCGGCCAGGACCGCCAAGAACTGCGCGTCCCGTCCACCCGGAGTGGCCGCACGAGCTCGCTCGGCGATGGCCTCCTGACAGGCGCGGATGGCTCCGATCTTCCGCGTCGTCGATTCTGCAGAGTCGCGAACCACGTCGAGCATATAGAGGATCCATTCGATCCAGGCACCATCGGCGCTCACGGCTAGCAGGAGTCGGTAGTAGTCGCCTCTGCGCGCGCTAATCGCACGTGAAAGGTAGAGGATCGGGTCGTGCAGCAGGCCTGCCTCGATCAAGATCAGAATGTTGATGATGCGGCCGGTGCGTCCGTTGCCATCATGGAACGGGTGAATCGCCTCGAACTGGTAGTGGGCCACCGCCATGCGCACCAGCGGATCAAGATCGTCCTTAGCGTGGACAAAGCGCTCCCAAGCCGAGAGTTTCTCGCGAATGAGCTCGGCCCCCTCGGGTGGGGTGTACACAACCTGGTGTGTGGTCGGGTTCGCGATCCGCGTGCCAGGCACCGCACGAATAGCCATCTCCCGACTCTGCAGCTCGGAGCAGATTCGAGCAGCCGTCACCCACGTGAGTGGTCGGTTCCTGATCGATTCGACCCCCGCGAACAGTGCCTTCCGGTAGCGCAGCGCCTCCTTGGTGGCCTGGTCTCCCCCAACCGAGCCGACGTGCTTGAACAGCTCATCGGCGGTGGTTACGACGTTCTCGATCTCGGAGCTTGCCTGCGCCTCAAGCAGCGGAACTGCGTTGATCAGGATGTTGGGGTTCGGCAGCAACTGACCGGCCTGGGCGAGCGTTGCCAGCGCCGTTCGGGCTTTGACCGTAGCTTTGAGCACTTGCTTGGGCTCGAGGTCGATGCCTGTCGGCGGCAGGGGTGGCAACTCGTTGAAGGGGATATCAGGGCTCCAGGACACGTGTCAGCTCCTTCAACACATCCGCACCACATGTTAAGTATTCTGCATAAATTTAACACGTTGTCGGGGCGAGTTAAGAGGCTTAACACGGCTATGTCGAGGCCGAGCCAAGGGGTCCGCGCGCGACCCTGTCGGGGCGCCGAGCTACGGGGCACGAAACCCGTCGGCGGGGCACGAAATCTCGGGCCCTGCCGCGGCGATCGTGCCCCCTCGCGGTGACTCGCGTCAGCGCGACCTCACTGCCTGGTGGTGTCCGCGCCCTGGGCAGTGGTTTCGACACCGGAGCGCCGGGCTCGTTGGCCCAGGAGACTGAAGATGATGATCGCCGCTGAGGCGTAACCGGCGAAGAAGACCAGGGTGCCCAGATCCCCGAGATCGATGTGCACGCCGTCCGCGCCGCCGAGCACGATCCGATTCACTGTCAGCCAGGCGAGGTGAGCACCGATGCAGGTCCAGACGGTAGCCGCAACGGTGGCGTCACGGGCGTAGGTCAGCAGTAGTCCGAAGGCCGCGAGCATCGAATAGTAGATCAACGGCTCCTCACCGGCCGGGGCCAGCCAGAGGTCCGGATCGGTGCCGGTGAGCACATCCAGCACTGCCTGGGTAGCCATCGCGATCAGTGGAACCAGCATGAACGTGGCAATGGTCAGCACCGTTGCGGCCGCAGGCGAGAACGCCGAGCGCAGTGCCGTCAGGGCGTAACCGCGGATCGAGACCTCCTCTGGGATCGCTTCGAAGAGGAGTGCGACCACGGCGTTGGCACCCAGGAAGGCGAGCAGAGGTCCCAGTTGCACAGTGCCCCACTGGACCAGGCCGACGAGACTGAGCACACCGAGAACTGCCGCCCCCGCGCCTGCGACCACACCGATCCCGGTAAGGAACCCCGGCAGGCCCCGGCGGGCGCCGGTCAAGCCGATCCCGGCCACGGGTTCGCGATCCCAGCGCCGGCGCAGCACCACGATCGCACCGGTCACCACGAGGGCGACCGGTGCGGCGGTCGCCACCCGCACGCCGAGCGAATGGTCGGGAGAAGCGGACGCTCCGGCGATGGCGGCGATAAAGCTGGCCGTCGCCAGACTCACGCCCATCACGGCAGCAGCCACCACGGCTCGGGCAATAGCAGCCGCCGGTCGGCCCGTGGTCATCGGTTTCCTTATCCGTCGTCGGACACAGATTGCTCTCGATCCGCTACCGCACCACAGTCTGCAACTTTGGATGACCGCGGCACCCAGATCGGGATCACGGTCCGAGACGCTATCAGTCGGTCACCCGCTCACATCTCCTCGTGGGTGTTCGGGTCACCACCGAATCGGCGGCCGTCGGTACGGGTCAGGGCGCTGATCGCGCCGATCTGCTCCTCGGTGAGTTCGAAGCTGGCCACATCGGCGTTCGTGGCCTGGCGGTCGGGGTTTGCCGACTTCGGTAGCGGCATTGCGCCCAGGTGCAGATGCCAGCGCAGGATGACCTGGGCCGGGGTGACGCCGTGCTGTTGTGCGGCCCGGGCAACCGCTGGCTCCTCGAAGGAGACGCTGCCCTTACCCAGCGGGCTCCAGGACTGGGTCAGGATGCCCTGTTCAGCGTGCGCTGCCCGCATCTGTTCCTGGACGAAGTAGGGGTGCAGTTCGACCTGGTTCAGCGCCGGGGTGACGCCGGTGGCCTTGCTGACCATCTCGAGGTGCTCGGTGGTGAAGTTGGAAACACCGATCGAGCGCACCAACTCCCGCTCCCGCATCAGCACCAGTGCCTCCCAGGCCTCGGTGAACAAGCCCTGGGACGGGTTCGGCCAGTGGATCAGCACCACATCCAGATAATCCAGACCCGTACTGCGCAGGGAGTCCTCCACGCTGCGCACCGCTCGATCCCTGGCGTGGTCCCGGCCGGGCACCTTCGTGGCGACCTGGACGTGCTCGCGGTCCAAGCCGCTGGTGCGGACCGCCTCACCGACCTCTTCCTCGTTGCCGTAGTTCACCGCGGTATCCAGGTAGCGGTAGCCGGTGTCCAGTGCGGCACGAATCGCCTCGAAACCTTCCCGGCCGGTCAGGGCGTTGGTGCCGAAGCCGATGGCGGGCAGGTGGTTGCCGTCGTTCAGCGGGTATGGGGCGAATCCCTGTGTGCTCATGAGCCCAACGTACTTCTCCGCGCCATCAGCCGCTCTTCAGCGTTGCGTGTGGGCACGCCGATCGGGCGGGGTGCTGGGGATAGACGTCGAGGTCCCCGCTGATGAGCGGAATCTGACCTCTGCTCACACCAAGGACGCTTCACAACTCTGACGAGCCCCATATCTGTACTCTGTACACCTTGCGGATGGTGACGACTACCTCTCTTTGCACCCCGATCGGCGTGCCGGGAGCGGGCTGCCTTCTATGCCGCGACATATCGTGCGAATAGAGCAAGGAGCATGATGGAGTCCCTGAGAGTGGGTATTCGGGTACCCGATGTCGAGCAGGCCCGGACTTTCTACTGCGGTTTGGGGTTTGAGGAAGTCGGGGCTGTTCCGGGCCCCGACGGGCATCCGATCCTCGCGATTCTTCACTGGCGAGGCGCGCACCTGATCCTCGAGGCACTCGATGGCATGCCAATCCAAGACGTAACTCGTGAACGCCGGATTCAGGAAGGCCCCCGTGGTCTGGGCGTCGCAATCGGCATGTCGGTCGACGATCTCGCATCTGTATATGAGTACTGCCAGGACCATGCATGTGAGATCACGGCTGAGCCTAACGACGAACCCTACGGTGATCGTGTTTTCGAGTGTTTCGATCCCTACGGTTACCTGTGGGAGTTCTCTATGCCAATCGCAGAACAGGAACCCGAACGGGCAATTGCCGCGACTTCGAATGAATGGTTCGGCGACCCGCGACAGGAGTAATCCGCCCCCGGTGCCGGCCTGCTGATCACCACGCTGGGGAAGGAGGTCATCGCTGAGTTCTCCGCCGTCACCCTCGTCCTGGTCTTGGTGCTTGGAGCTGCCTGCAACGAAGCATCCCGGCGAATCCGGCTGGCCAGCGATAGCGTAAGCGGATGATTCCTCAGTCGAACCACCCGGCAGTGCCGCCGCAACGATCCTCACCCACCCGCCGCTCCGTGCTGGCCATCGCCGCAGGCGCAAGCCTTGCCGCCGCATCCTGGCCCGGCAGACCCGCCCACGCCACCACGCCTCCGGTGATCGAGGACATCTACCTGTTGATCGGGCAGTCCAACATGGCCGGACGCGGACCGATCGAGGACCAGGACAAGGCCGAGCTGCCCGGGGTCTACCTATTCGACTCAGACGAACGGTGGACCCCGTCCTCGAATGAGCCGATGGGGATAAACCGCTACTCGACCGTGGAGGAGCCCGGCCCGAACACCCTGCTCAGCCTCGGCTACACCTTCGGCCGCCACCTGCAGGAGTCGACCGGCCGCACGCTCGGGTTGGTGGTCAACCCGAAGGGTGGCACGAGGATGTCCGAATGGCGCAAGGAGGACCCCACCGGCTCTTTCCCGCTGTATGCCGAGGCTGTACGCCGAGCCCGACAGGCCCTGCGACGCAGTCCGTCCGCGCAACTGCGTGGGATCATCTGGCATCAGGGAGAGGGGGACAACAACGAGGACTCCGCCGAACGCTACCTGCCGATGCTGAGCCAGATGGTTGCCGATCTGCGCGGTGACCTCCGGTCACCAGGCGCCGTCTTCGTCGCCGGCGAGGTGGGCACCTGGCAAGGTCGCGGTGCCCACATCAACCCGCAAATCAGGAAGGTCGGCGAGCACATCGACCTCGCCACCTGGGTCTCATCGGAGGGGTTAACCACCCATGAGACCGACTCGGACCCATGGGGGCCACACTTCGACTCAGCCAGCCAGCGCACCTTCGGCGTCCGTTACGCCGACGCCGTCCTCGATCTGGCTCCCCTGCCGGCCTGACGTTTCGGGGGAATAACTGGGCCGCCACAGTGTTCGGGTCAGTGATGAAGAACATCGGCTTCCTGTCTTTCGGCCACTGGACCCCGCACCCGCAGTCGCACACGCAGTCTGCTTCGGATGCGCTGCTGCAGTCGATCGACCTGGCGGTCGCCGCCGAGGAGGCCGGAGCCGACGGCGCCTACTTCCGGGTGCACCACTACGCCCGCCAGCTCGCCTCACCGTTCCCACTGTTGGCCGCAATCGGGGCTCGCACCAGCCGGATCGAGATCGGCACCGGCGTGATCGATATGCGCTACGAAAACCCGATGTATTTCGCTGAGGATGCCGGCGCGGCGGACCTGATCGCCGGCGGCCGCCTGCAACTCGGCATCAGCCGGGGCTCACCGGAACAAGTGATCGATGGCTGGCGGTACTTCGGCTACGAGCCGCCGGAGGGCAAGACCGACGCCGATATGGCCCGGATGCATACCGAGGTCCTGCTGCAGGTGCTCACCGGTCACGGCTTCGCCGAACCCCACCCCCGCCCGATGTTCCCCAACCCGCCCGGGCTGCTGCGGATCGAGCCGCACTCCGAGGGTCTGGCCAAACGCATCTGGTGGGGCGCTGGATCCAACGCCACTGCCACCTGGGCCGCCGGGCTCGGGATGAACCTGATGAGCTCCACCCTCAAGGACGATGAGGACGGGCGCCCCTTCCACCTCCAGCAGGCCGCGCAGATCGAGGCCTTCCGCGAGGCGTGGGGACAGGCCGGCCATGAACACGAGCCGCGCGTTTCGGTCAGCCGCAGCATCATCCCTATCGTCGACGGCCAGGACGCCCACTTCTTCGGCGGCGACCGCGGCAGCGACGACCAGATCGGCATGATCGACGCCAGTACCCGGGCGATCTTCGGACGCAGTTACGCCGATGAACCCGACGCCCTGATCGACCAGCTCCGCGGCGATGAGGCGATCGCGGCCGCCGACACCCTGCTGATCACGGTGCCCAACCAACTCGGGGTGGACTACAACGCCCGCATCATCGACAACCTGCTGACCCACGTGGCGCCGGGGTTGGGCTGGCGTTGATCTCTTAGCGCGCCGCCCGGTTCGGAAGACTGGCGGCCATGACTCGCCCTGTCCTGCACTCGAATCGGCTGGAACTGCGGGCGATGGCGCCACTCGCGCGCCGCACACCGTCATGGCAAAAAAGACTTGACCGACCCGCCCAGGTGACTACCGTTCCCAGCGAACGTGCCGGTGGGGGCCGGGCACGCCGTGCGTGCTGGCGGGGGTGTCTGACCCACCGCGCATTCCATCGACCGGGTAGGGGCCCGGTCGCGCATACATTTCACAAGGGGGACCTATGCGCACATCGACCACGATCGTCTCTATCGCCGCTCTTAGTCTGGCCCTGGCCGCCTGCAGCGGTGACAACGGGACAGCGGGCGCTGACAGCCTGTCCGGCGAAGGCACCGGCGAGGACTGCACGATCGAGGCCCCGATCCCGATCGGAGCCGCCCTGTCCCTGACCGGCGGCGCCGCCAGCTACGGCGAGTCGCAACGCAACGGCCTGCAGCTCGCCGTCGATCACCTCAACTCCGGCGACGGCGTAGCCTACGATCTCACCGTCGAGGACGACCAAACCGACCCCCGGCAGGGCATCACCGCATTCGAGAGCCTCGTCGCCGATGACCACAGCATCATCATCGGCCCAACCTTGTCCAACGGTGCCTTCCAAGCCCAGCCGATCGCCCAGGAAGCCGGAGTACCCGTCCTCGCGATCTCCAACACCACCGAGGGCATCACCGAACAGGGCGAGTACATCTTCCGCAACTCCCTGACCGAGGCTCAGGTCATTCCCCAGACCGTGACCACCGCCGTCGAGGCCTATGACCTGGAGGAAGTGGTGGTGATGTACAGCGACGACGACGCTTTCACCGAGGGCGGGTACGCCGAGTTCGACGCCGCGCTCGATGAGCAGGGCGTTGAGGTGAGCAACACCTTGACCTTCTCGGTGGCCGATACCGACTTCCGAGCTCTGCTCACCGAGGCCCGCAACGCCGATCCGGACGCCATCGTGGTCTCCGGGCTGATCGAGGCTGCGATCCCTCTGGTCACTCAGGCCAGGGAGCTGGGCATCGATGTGCCGATCATCGGCGGGAACGGCTTCAACAACCCGCAGTTGATGGCCGACGCGGGCCAAGCCGCCGAGGGCGTCGTCGTCGGCGCAGCCTGGAACTCTGCCTCGGACACCCCGGAGAACATCGACTTCCTCGAGGCCTACGAGGCCGAGTTCGGCCACCTGCCGGACCAGTTCGCCGCCCAGGCCTACGCAGCGATGACCATGATCGACGTCGCAGTGCGGGAGAACTGCTCGGGGGAGCGCGATGACATCCGAGCGGGCCTGAACACCGTCACCGATCTTTCGACCGTACTCGGCCAGGTGAGCATCGACGACAACCGGGATACCGAGCACGAGGCGGTTGTCCAGCTCGTCGACGGCGGCATGTTCACCGTGCTCGACTGACCGGTACAGCCGGTCATGATGGACATCCAGCAACTGTTCAATGGGCTCTTCATCGGTTCGATCTACGCCCTGTTCGCTATCGGGTTCACCCTCGTCTTCGGGATCCTGGACAAGCTGAACCTGGCCCATCCGGCGGTGTTCGCAGTCGGGGCATTCGCCGGGATCGAGCTGGTACAAGTGGCCGGGCTGCCCATCTGGGTGGCCCTGCCAGTGGTGTTCGTGATCTGCGGCTTGCTCGGTCTGGTGATCGAGCGGGTCGCGTTCCGGCCGCTGAAAGGCAGAAGCGACGCCCACTTCGCCGGGCTGATCTCCTCGATCGCCATGGCCGGGATGTTCATCGCGCTACTGCAGTGGCGCTACGGTCCTGACACCAGGCGCTTCCCGGCCGGGTCCTTCCCGGAGGACCGCTTCGCGGTCCTCGGGGCTCAGGTCACGCTGGTACAGGTGGTGATCCTGGGCATCTGCCTGGTGCTGGTCGCGGCGTTGAGCCTGTTGGTCTCCCGCAGCCGGTGGGGTCGGGGGATGCGGGCGGTGGCCGAGAACCCGGCAGCGGCCCAGGTCCTGGGGGTGAACGTGGACCGGGTCACCTCACTAACCCTGGCGATCTCTTCCGCACTCGGGGCGGTTGCGGGCGTGCTGTTCGCGATAAACGTCAACTCAGCCCAGTTAGGGATGGGCACCGCGATCGAACTCAAGGGCCTGGCGGTGATCATCGTGGGCGGCATGGCCTCCCTTCCCGGCGCCCTGATCGGCGGGCTGCTGCTGGGCTTCGCTGAGGTCGCCGCAGTGCAACACCTCGGCTCCAGCTGGCGGGATCTGGTGGCTTTCGGGTTGCTGTTCCTCATCCTGATCGTGCGCCCGCAAGGGTTGTTCGGCGCCCGCAAGGTCCGGGAGGTGTGATGCTCGCCGAGTCCGTCTTGACCTTCATCGCTATCGGCGCCATCTTCGCCTTCTCTTTCTACGCCGTACTGGTGGCCGGCCAACTCAGTCTGGGGCAGGCCGGTTTCGCGGCGCTCGCCGCGTTCGGCTCGGCCTCCCTGGCCCCCGATCCCGAGCAGGTCGGCGACCTGACGGCGCTGTTGATCGCGATCGGGATCGGGATGTCGGTGGGAGCGGTGGCCGCCGTCGTGCTGGGTCTGCCCACCATGCACCTACGGGGAGTGTTCCTGGCCATCGCCACCCTCGGTTTCGCCGAGGCGGTGCGCATCGTGATCATCAACACCGAAGCCGTGGGCGGTGCCCAGGGGATGTCAGTGCCGAAGGTGGTCACGCCCACGATCGCCTGGGTGTGTCTGGCGCTGGTGGCCTACTGGTTCTGGCGGCAGGGTCCCTCACGTTACGGCCGGGCCCTTGCGGCGATCCGCGAGGACGAACTGGCTGCGCGGGCGATGGGGATCGACGTCGGGCGGCACCGGTTGGCAGCATTCGTCACAGCGGGCGCAATCGCCGGTTTGTATGGGGTGCTGTGGGCCTACTTCGTGCGGTTGGTCGCACCGGAGGACTTCTCCTTCACGACGGCGATCGACGGCCTGGTCACCGCTGTCGTGGGCGGATCGACGATGTTCCTCGGGCCGATCCTGGGCAGCGGCTTTCTGACCATGGTGCCCGAGGTGCAGCGGGCAGTCGGGATTGATGCGGGCTGGATCCGCCCGTTCCTGGCCAGTGGGTTGCTCCTGGTGGTGATTCTCTTCCTGCCCGGCGGGATCGCCAGCTTCCTGCCCCGCCGGCGGCCGGGCACGCGCGCGATGGCAACGAGCTCCGACGGCGAACGCGAGCCGCACCCGAGCCAGGGCTCCCGCAGCCATCCGGTGAACGGCGAGATGGTGGTGCGCCTGCGAGGGGTGGGCAAGGACTACGGCGGAGTGCACGCAGTGCGCGAGGTGGACCTAGATATCACCGGCGGACAGGTCGTGGGACTGATCGGCCCCAACGGTGCCGGCAAGACCACGCTGGTGAATATGATCAGCGGCCTGACCCGAGCTACCACCGGCAGCATCGAGGTTCTCGGGGTCCGCCCGGGCCGGGAACCGGTACACCGGGTCGCTGCGGCCGGGGTGAGCCGCACCTTCCAGCACTCGAAGCTGTTCGCGCGCCTGTCGACACTGGAGAACGTGTCGGTCGGCGCACACCTGGTCACCCGGCCCACGTTCTGGCGCCGGCTAGTGTGGCTTCCTTCGGCCCGCCGGGAGGAACAGCGCTCACTGGCACATGCCGCCCGATGCCTGCACCGGGTGGGGCTGGCAGATAAGGCCGATGCGCGCGCCACCACCTTGTCCTACGGCGATCAGCGCCGCCTGGAGATCGCCCGGGCGCTGGCCGCCGACCCCGCGTTGCTGATCCTCGATGAGCCGGCCGCCGGAATGAACGGGGTCGAAGCACGACGGCTCTCGGAGTTGATCTCCTCCCTCGGGCGCGACGGGCTGACCATCCTGCTGATCGAGCACAACGTTCCCATGGTGATGGGCACCTGTGAGCAGATCGTGGTGCTGAATTTCGGCCGTGTCATCGCTACCGGCCCTCCGGAACAGATCGCGGGTGATGCGAAGGTGATCGAGGCATACCTGGGCGGGGCGCACGATGAGGCCGGTACGCCTAGGGCCGGTACGCCTGAGGCCGGTACGCCTGAGGCCACCACGCCTAGGGCCGCCGGCACCCACGAGGGCCATACCGGCGCGGAAGAGTCGCGATGAGTGCACCGATCCTCACCGTGCAGGACCTGCAGGTGACCTACGGGCGGGTACCCGCCGTCCGGGACGTCTGCTTCGAGGTGACGCCCGGTTCGCTGGTGACTCTGGTGGGCGCCAACGGGGCGGGCAAAAGTTCCATCATCAACGCGATCAGCGGGATCCTGCGCCCGCGTGGAGGCCGGATCACCTTCGAGGGCCGGGACATCACCCGCACTCCAGCCCACCGACTGGTGCGGGCCGGACTGGTGCAGGTACCCGAGGGCCGGCAGGTGCTGGGCACGTTGAGCGTGGCGGAAAATCTGCAGTTGAGCAGAGTGCGCCGGCGGCGGGCTGACCTGGCGGAAGTCTATGACCGGTTCCCGGTGCTGGCCCGGCGCCGGGACCTGCCGGCCGGGTCGCTCTCCGGGGGTGAGCAGCAGATGTTGGCGCTGGGCCGGGCGCTGATGGCCCGGCCGGCGCTGATCCTGCTCGATGAGCCTTCGATGGGACTGGCACCGCGCATCGTGGCCGAGGTCTTCGACGTGATCGCCGGCATCCGGGCCTCCGGCACCACTGTGGTGCTCGTGGAGCAGAACGCCCGGCGGGCGCTGGCCACCGCCGATCACGGTTACGTCCTGGCCAGCGGTGAGATCGTGCATCAGGCCCCCGCCGCCGAGCTCCTTGCCGATGACCGGGTGGTGCAGGCCTACCTGGGGGTGGAAACGTGATTGCCCTGCTAACGGTAGCGTCGCAAGCCTGCTAACGGTAGCGTAGCCGCCCTGCCGCCGGCAGCCTGGCGGTGGGCTATGAGTGCCCGCTGACCCACGCGGAGAACTGGGCGCGAGAGCAGGCGGGTCTGGCGACGCTGCCCCCGAGTGGTTTCATCGATCACCACCTGGTGGGCACGGTCTACCCCGCCGATGCCGAGGTGCAGGTCCAGGTGCTGGTTGGGCTGATCGTGCTGGTCTCCTGGGTCGCCTTCTTGGCGCTGGGACGCCGACGACGGCGGCGCAGGTCACATCGCGCGGGCGGTGCTGCGGCGTAGCGCCCACGATCCGGCCAGCACCAGCACCAGGGCCATCGCTGCCAGCACACCCAACTCCAGGCCGATGTCCGCCAGGCCACCGGCGTGCCGCTGGATCTGCGCGAAGGCCTCATATCCCCAGGCGTGCGGGATGATATTGGCGACGGTGCGCAGCGTGTCCGGGAACAGCTCCAGCGGGAACATGCACCCGCCCAGGGCAGCCAGCACCAGCCCGGCGCCCACGGCAACTCCGGAGGCCGCACCCTCGTGGTCCACAACCGCTCCCAGGAGCATCGCTGCCCCCGTTGCAACCAGCGCGAAGACACCCATGATCAGCAGCGCCAGCCAGATCGAACCGAAGTCCACATCGAACAGCCACGCGCTGGCCACCATGATGTAGCCGCCCTGCACGACAGCGATGATCCACCGGCCGAACAGCTGCCCACCCAGCGCGCTGACGCTGGAAACGGGCGCGGCCAGCACCCGGCGCTGAATGCCGAGCCGGCGGGACTGGATGAGCATCACCGAGCTGGACAGGGTGGAGAGGAACACGAACAGCAGGATCATGGTCGCGGCGCCGAGGTCGAACTGACCCAGACCACCCAGTTCCTGGGAGATCTCATCGGTGTTGACCACGTCCAGCTGCACCGGTTCCACCCCCGAGCGGGCCTGCTCCAGCGCTCCGGCCGCCTCGGACTCCTCAACCCCCTGGTCGGTCAGGGCCGCCAGCTCGGCCTGTTCCAGGGAGATTGCTTGCAGCGCGGTCAGCACCACCTGCGTCATCGCGGGCGCATTGCCACCGGAGGCCGCGATCATCTCGATCTGCACCGGCTCGCCGGCGGCGAAGGCGTCCTCATCGCCGGGTTCGATGAGCAGGCCGACCTGCGCCTGGCCGCGGGCGACCATCGTGCGCATCTCCTCGGCGTCGGCCACCTCGTTGAGGCTGACATCGTCTCCGTCCAGCTCCTGAGTCAACTCCTGACGCAACTGGCCGTCGGCTCCGGTGATCGCGATACTGCCGCCGCCTCCGCCGCCGAACTGCAGGCCGACGACGAAGACCAACAGCAACGGGAAGATCAGCACGAAGAAAATGTTGGACCGGTCGCGGGCGAACCGGCGCAACTCGGTAACCCCGATCGCCAGGACCGCCCTCATGCCCCGGCCCCCCGGTCCGGGACGAGCCGGGAGGCCACCAGGCCCAGCACGGCGAAGCCGAGCATGGTCGCGATCGGGACGCCGAGGTCAGCGAGCCCGCCGCCACCGGAGGTAATCCCAAGTCCTCGGGTGAACGCCGCCACCGGGTTCAGGTCCAGCAGAGTTCCGGCCAGCCCGGTGGCGTTGATCGGGAAGAACGCTCCTCCGAACATGCCCAGGCCGACGGCGAGGATCGCCTGGGCAACACTGGCTTGCTCTGCGGTCCGGGCCAGGCGGGCAACGATGAACGTCAGGGAGGTAGCCGCTGCGACCACACACAGCACCAACAGCGCGACCAGGGCCGGTGAGCCGAAGGAGACATCGAAGAGCACGGTGCCGGCGATCAGCAGCACGGACGTCGCCAGCACCCCCAGGGTGTAGGCGGACAGCGCCTTGGCGGCCACAATCAGCCCGGGACGCATCGGCATCGATTGCAACCGGGTCAAGGTACCCTGTTCGCGCTCGTTGATCAGGGCGATGACCCCGAAGCCCACGGTGAACAGCAGGAACAAGCCCGCCTGGCCGGCGACCATCGTGCCACCGGTGTCGAGTTGCTCACTGGCGGTCTGTCCGGCTTCGGTGGTGATCAGGGGATCTGCCTCGGAGACGGCCTGACTGACCTGCCCGAGCTGCTCCGGCGGTAGGCCGAGGTCGAAACCCGCCCCGGCCGCCGTCGCCGCCGCAGTGAACCGGTCGGTGACACCCTCGACGACCGAGAGCAGGATCTCGGTCTCCATCCCCGCGCCGTCGCCCCGGATGATCTCGATAGTGGCGCCCTGGCCCTGACCGACCGCCTACCCGAACCCTTCGGGGATGATGATGCCGAGTTCGGCGTCACCGTCGTCTACCTGGGGACGTACGTCATCAGCGAGGACCTCCTCGACGGTGACCTCCAGCTCCGGAAATTCGGAGAGCACACCGAGCACCGCCTGCCCGAGCTCATCGTCTTCAGCGGCCGACGCCGCCACGGTGACCGGGTCGAGGGAGACGTCCTCGGTCTGGAAGACCATGTTCATCACCGACATCAGCGCGATCGGCACTAGGATCCCGAATATGAGCACCGACTTGTCCCGGACCCGTTGGCGCAGGTCGGTCGCCGTCATCGTCAGCAGCTGGCGCATCTCAGTCCCGCAGTGCTTTACCGGTCAGGTGCAGGAACACCGACTCCAGATCCGGCCGGGTGATCTCCACATCGGCCAACTCCATCCCGGACCGGCCGGCGGCAGTGACCACGGCCGCGACCGCTGTGGGTGCCTCACGCACGTGCAGGATCAGCTCGCTGCCCTCATCTGCCACCCGGTCGACGGCGTCCAGGGTACGTAGCTCTGCGGCCGCGGCCGCAGTGTCACCGGAGCCTTTGAGGCGAATTTCATCGAGCTCACCGATGATGCGGATCAGCTCCGAGCGGGTGCCCTCAGCCTGGATGGTGCCGGTGTCGATGATGCCGATCCGGTCGCAGAGCCGCTCGGCCTCCTCCATGTAGTGGGTGGTGTAAAGCACCGCCATCCCTTCGGTGGCCAGCGCCTCCACCGATTCCAGGATCGCGTTGCGGGACTGCGGGTCGACGCCGACGGTGGGCTCATCGAGGATCAGCAGCTCAGGTTCGTGCAGCAGCCCGATGCCGATGTTCAATCGTCGCTTCATCCCGCCGGAGAACTTCTTGCTCTGCTCCTTGGCGCGGTCGGCCAGGCCGATGAGTTCGAGGACCTCATCGGTGCGCCGGCGCAGGTCCGCCCCGCCCAGACCGTGCAGTCGACCGAAGAACTGTAGATTTTCCCGGGCACTGAGCTCGGGGTAGATCGCCAGGTCCTGTGGCACGAGCCCCAGGCGGCGCTTCGGGTCAACCTTCGATGGCCCCATCTGCTGGCCATGGATGCTCACCTGGCCCGCATCGGCGGCCAGCAAGCCGGCCACCATGGAGATCGTGGTGGTCTTTCCTGCGCCGTTCGGGCCGAGCAGGCCGTAGGTTTCCCCCGGTGCGATCTGGAAGGACACTCCGTCCACGGCGGTGAGATCACCAAATCGCCGGACCAGACCGGATACCGCCAGGACAGCCTGGTGCGTGCTGGCTACCGCCACGTCCCCTCCCCGGATTCGACGCGGCTAGTTTTGCACAGGCTAAGGGCCGGCAGAAAGGGGCTGACGGACAGCAGTATCACCTGGTGCGGCCCCGGCGTGTTACCCGGCGCGGTCGATATCCTCCAGGGCCGCCAGCATCTGCGTCAGCACCCGCACGGTGGCGTCGACCTCATCACCGGTGAGGCCGCCACCGACCCGCCCCATCAATTGGTGCTCGCGGGCCAGCACCGCGTCAATGGCGCGCTGCCCTGGTCCGGTGAGGCGGATCAGCCGGGAGCGCTGGTGCGCCGGGTTCTCGGCGAACTCTACGAATCCGGCCCGCCGGGCATCGTTGACCATCCGTTGGACGAACTGCCGGCTGAGGTCCTGGGCGCGGGCCAGCTGCGGGACCGTGCGCTGTCCTTCTCGGCGTAGCTGGTCAAGGACCGCGCGCACCCCGACCGACATCCCCATCCGGTCCTGGTCGCTCTCTACGATCCGGGACACCTTGCGATACAACGGCCCGACGATCAGGTACACCTCGGCCAGTCGATCGGCGAGCATCTCAGGTTTCAGCGGTTCACTCACTCAGCCAGTATGACACCTTGGTTGTCATCCTGCTGTGACTGTGACACCTTGGTTGTCATGCAGACGCTGTCACCCCGAATGCTCACCCTCACCGACCACGAGGTCGCCTACGTCGATAGCGACCCGGACGCCACCGGGAACACACCGCTTGTGTTGCTGCACGGCGGAGCCGTCAACCACCGGATGTGGGGCCCGCAGTTGGCGGCGTTCAGTCAGCGTCGCCTGCTCGCCCCCGATGCCCGCGGTCACGGCGCATCCTCCGATGCCACTGCGCCCTATCGGCTCTGCGATGACGTCGTCGGGCTGTTAGATGCCCTCGGGATCGGGCAGGCGGTGCTGGTCGGTATCTCGATGGGCGGGGGCACCGCGGTGGATGTGGCGCTGGAGCATCCCGACCGGGTGGCCGGGCTGGTGGTCGGTGGCACCGGCAGCAGCGAGCCGGAGTTCACCGAACCGTGGACGCTGGAGACCTTCGCCGCCTGGGCCCGCGCCGAGGAGAACGCCGATGCCGAGGCTTGGATCGAGGTCTTCATGCGGTTCGTCCCCGGCCCCCGGCGCACCGTCGACGATGTTGAGCCCGGCGTCATGGACCTGATCGAGTCGATGGCGCGGGAGACACTCACCCATGTGTCCATCGATGCCGCTGGCGTCGTCCGGCCACCGGTGCGCCCGATACCGGTGCGGCGCACCTGGGAGCGGCTCCCCGATCTCGCCGTACCGGTCCTCGCCGTGGGTGGTGCCTTTGACGGTCAGGACAACAAAGCAATGGGACGCCGCCTGGCAGCCAGCGCGCCGGGTGGGCAGTACCTCGAGTTCCCACGCGCGGGGCACTATCCGAACCTGGAGTGCCCGGCGGAGTTCAATGCCGAAGTGCAGCGTTTCCTGGCCGATCACCGGCTCTGAGGTCTGCTGGTCTGCTACCGGCGCAGCCGAGCTCCCAGGCTGGCGGCCCACCTCTTCCAGGGAGGGAACCCGGACCAGTTCACCGCAAGGGTGCGCAGCGCCCGACGGAATCTGCGGCGCAGCTGAGCCCAGCCGAGCAGGCTGCGCACCGAGACCCCGACCGCCAGGGACCGCTCCAGGCGGATAGCCCGGTCCGGGCCCAGGGCGAACGCAAGGTCGAGGTCGTCGTGCAACTCGGCGTCGTCGTCGTGCACGTGCTCACGGACCTGCTGCCAGACCTCCCGGCGCAGCGCCATGTTCGAGCCCCATAGCGGCCGGTGACCCAGCGCTGCGTGGCAGAGCACATAGTAGATCCCCAGGTACACCCGGGCCACAGCCCGGCCGGTGCGCGGTAGCTCGTAGAAGTATCCGGTGCCGGTGACAGCATCCCACCGCGAGGCTCGGAGCAGCCGCTCGAGCCCTTCGAGCCAGCCCGCCCCGGGCCGTGAATCGGCATCCAGGCGGGCGATCACGTCACCGCGAGCGGAGTCGTAGCCGGCCGCCGCAGCCTGCGGGATCCCTACTTGCTCCTCAACCAACACCCGCGCCCCGTACCGCCGGGCCACCTCGGCGGTGGCGTCCGAAGAGGCATTGTCCACCACCACCACTTCCAGCGGCGCCAGGCTCTGGTACTGCAGAGCCTGCAGGCAACCCTCCAGGGCAATCGCGTCGTTGCGGGCCGGGATGACGACGCTGATGCTGGGCCCGTGGGTCACTGCCACCCCCGCCGCCGGACCAGAACGAGGCCGGCGATGACCGACCCCACCACCCCGGCGGCCAGATCACCCACCGTGTCACCGGGTGCGATATCGATGGTCCGGTCCACGTAGACGTATCCGAACCACTCGGCCACCTCCCACACCACCGCCAGGAGCCCGCCCACACCGGTGGTGGTGATCACCGAACCCCAGCGGCCCGCCCGCGCGGCCCGGGAAGGGGTCATCTGCGCCCGGTGCAATACCACTCCTGCGGCGCCGGCGAGCAGACCGTTGACCACGAGGTGAGCAACGATGTCCAGCCACCAGTACTGTTCATACCAGCGGAGCATGCTCGCCCAGGCCGCTGCCTGCATCGCCAGTCCCAGAGCGACCTGCAACAGCGCCGGGAGCTGTAGCACCCGGATGAGCGTGAGCCCCCCGAGCACCAGTGCGAACACTGCCACTGCGGCGCCGTCAAAGAACACCGCAGCGATCAGCCCACCCACTCCGAATGCGGCAACCACGTGCACGGCAACACTCGCCCAGCGGTCCCCCGGCACCCGCAGCAACGCCACACCTGATGGGGTGAGGGCTCGAGTCGGCAGCTGTCGATCGATCATCTCACCCACCCAAGGAGATCCAGATGAGCAGCTGAGTAAGGAGGAATCCGGTCACGAGGTTCAACCACAGGAACCGCCGCCAGCCGGCGTTAGCCGCCTCGCAGGCTGCATCGGGCAGGGATCGGAACGGCACGATCGACAGCAGGTAGGGCAGCGCAAGCAACCCCGCCAGCATCGCCGGCCAGCCGGCGGCCAGCAGCACCAGGCCACTGCCGGCATACAACACCATCGCCAGGCGCACGGTCCGCCCTGCCCCCAACCAGGTGGCCACCGAAGCGATCCCACTTTGCCGGTCGGCACCCACATCCTGGACCGCACCGAAGGCCTGGGAAGCAACGCCCCAGATGAAGAACCCGATGAGTGCCACCGCTCCGGTACGGCCGGGCATCCCCCCGACCAGGACGAGAGCAAAGACGGCGGGGCTGACGAAGTGGGTGCTGGAGGTCAGTGAGTCCAGCAACGGCCGTTCCTTGAACCGCAGCGGCGGCGCCGAGTAAGCCACGACGGCGAAGGCACTGACCCCGAGCACCGCCGCGGAGGCGGGGGTGCCCACGATAAGAAGAACCACCAGGAAGGGCAGATTGCTCAAGACCGCCGACCAGATGGTCAACCGGTGCCAGCGCCGGTCCAGCACGACGCCCTCGAGGCCACCCTTGCGGGGATTGCGCAGGTCTGATTCGTAGTCGAAGACGTCGTTCAGGCCATACATCAGCAGGTTGTACGGGATAAGGAAGTACAGCGTCCCGACGAGGAACGTCAGATCCACCCCACCGCCGCTCATCAGATAGGCAGCCGCGAAGGGGTAGGCGGTGTTGATCCAACTCAGCGGGCGCGAGGAGCCCACGAGTTGGCGCACCGCGGCCGGCGCCGCGCTCACGCTCACTGTTCCTCCCGGGAGCGGCGGCGTCCCAGTAGCTCCCACAACGCCGGCAGCAACAGCGCTGCTACGAGCGGCCAGGCTAAATCTTCCACCGGCGCCAGCAGCACGTGGGCGCCGGTGAGGTGGGCCGCGTCGTAGCGGAAGAGGTCCAGATAGATCATCAGGCTGTCGAAGATGACGGTCAGCACGATCAGCACGGCCAACGTCAACGCCGTCGTCGTCCACCACCGCATGCCCCGATTTCGGCCGGCAGCCACGGCCACGAGGCCGGCCGGCAGGACGACGAGTGCAGCCAGACCCAGGTACGTCACATCCGCTCCTCGGCCCGGCGACGGGGCCTGCGCCCGAGGAGACCGTGCAGCACCAGGGTGAGGTAGCACAGGAAAATGATGAACACGAGCTCCTCCAGCGGCAATTCCGGTGCGAGCAGGATCCCGGTCATCGCCGGGCTCTGGCCCCGGTGATAGAAGCCTGCACCGATCGCTGCCAGATCCCACAGCAGGAAGACCGTCACGCCGATGGACAGCACCACCGTAGCGCGGCGGGCGTCAGACCAGAACACCAACCGGAAACGGTGGTCCAACAGCGCCATACACCCTGTCGAAGCGAGCAGTGCCCCGAGGTAGGCCAATGCGATCACCGGTCCGTCCCTCCACTCTCGGCAGCGATCCGCTCCCGCACATTCTCGGCGCTGATCAAGCACATCGGCAATCCGATCCCGGGGCTTGTGCTTGCACCAGCGAGGTACAGACCACCTACCCGGCGCGAGGCGTTCGGGGGCCGGAAGAAGGCGCTTTGCCGCAGAGTGTGCGCCGGGCCGAGCATGCTGCCCCGCCACGCGTTCAGGTCGGCGGCGAAGTCGGCCGGTCCGACTGTACGGCGCACCCGAATACGCCCGGGCAGGTCCGCTATCCCGGCACGGTCGGCGAGCAGGTCGATGGCATCGTCGGCGATCTGCTCGACCGTCGGATCACCCTGCCCGTTGATACCCCCGTGCCCGATGGCCACATCCGCCGGCACCGGGACGAGCAGGAAGATATTCTCACCGTCAGGCGGGGCCACCGAGGGATCTGTGCGAGAAGGGGTGCACGCATAGATGGAGGCGGGCCGGGGCACCCTCCCGGCCCGGATCTCACCGAAGTTGTGTGCCCAATCGCGGGTGAACACCAACGTGTGGTGCGACAACTGCGGTACCCGGCCAGCCACCCCGAGGTGGACCAGGACACCACCCGGGCCCGGGTCGTGGCGTTGCCACCAGCGCGGGGAGTAATCCCGCAGGTCGGGCGGCAGCAGACCCTTCTCCAGGTGGTGCAGGTCAGTAGCGGCTACCACGACGTCGGCGCGACGATGCCCCTGCCACCCGCTGGGGCCGGTGTAGCTCACGCCGGTGATGCGGGCTCGTTGCCCGCGCCGGCCGGAGGAGCCAACGATCGGGCGGGTGGTCAGCGCCCGCACCGTGTGTCCGGTGTGCAGCTGCACGCCCTGCCGGCGGGCGAGGTCGGCCAGCACCTCGATCAGCCGGGTGAACCCGCCCAGCGGGTAGCGCACTCCGCCGGTCAGATCCAGGGCGCTCATCAGGTGGTAAAGGCTCGGGGTGCGGTCCGGTGAGGAGCCCAGGAACACAGCAGGGTAGCCCAGGATCTGGCGCAGTCGCAGGTCGGTGAAGCGGGCGGCGACGTGCGACTGCAAGGACCGCATCAGCAACGGCGCCAACCGGTGCGCCCGGCCGATGACTTCGCCGGTGAGCAGTGGTCGCCAGGAGGTGAAACTGGTGTAGAGGAAGTGCCGCATCGCCATCTGATAGGTGCGCTGAGCGGAGTCGAGGTAGCCGGCCAGCCGGAGCCCTGCGCCCGGCTCGATCCGTTCGAAGGTCCGCAGGTTCTGCTCGGTCTCGGCCACGATGTCCACCGGCTCCGGGTGTCCTTCGAAGAGCACTCGGTAGGCCGGGTCCAGAGTGCGCAGCTCCAGCTCTGCGTCGGCGCTCGTGCCCAGTAGCCGGAAGAACCGGTCGAAGACCTCCGGCATGAGATACCACGACGGGCCGGTATCGAAGCGGAACCCGCCAGCACTCCAGGTGCCGGCGCGCCCGCCGAGCTGCGGCTGCTGTTCGAGCAGGTCGACGCGAAAGCCGTCCCGAGCCAGGAGAGCCGCCGTGGCGAGCCCGGCGATGCCGCCGCCGATGACGACTGCTGTGCGCCGGGCGACCTCAGGACCCAGCTGCGGGATGGGGCCGATCGCCGTCATCGGCGGCCACCACTGAGCACCGAGCGAAGCACGATACGTCCTTTCACCGGGTCGGGAACCCGCACCCGGCGACTGCGGATGTGCGCGGCAGGGGTGGTACGCAGCTGCGCAGACAGCTCGCTGAACAGGGAGTGGGCTACCCGCACGGCGCGGCGGCTGGCGGCAGGAAGTTGGACCAGGGCGGCCTCGGCGGCCTGCAGATCGGCATCGATGTCCTCGAGGAGATCATCGCGGTGCCGGTCGCTGAACTCGGCTGGTGCCAAGCCGGGGAAGTAGGTGCGGCCAAGCGCTTGGTGATCTTGGGCGAGGTCCCGCAAGAAGTTAATCTTCTGGAAGGCGGCACCGAGTCGGGCGGCACCGGCTTCCAGGCGCGCGTAGGCGCTCTGGTCATCGGCGACGAACACCCGCAAGCACATCAGGCCGACGACCTCGGCTGAGCCGTGGATGTACCGGGCAAGGCTCGCCTCGTCGTGCTCGGTCACCGTCAGATCGGTGCGCATGGAGGCGAAGAACGGCGCGATGAGATCCTGGCCGATGCCGTGGCGGCGGGCGGTGCGAGCGAAGGCGTGGACCACGAGGTTCGCGCTCCGGCCGCTGCTCACCGCACGTGCTGTCTCGGTCTCGAGTGCATCCAGCAGCGCGGCCCGGTGCTCGGCGCTCCAAGTGGGTTGGGGGTCATCGACAATCTCATCGGCGATCCGCACCAGGGCGTAGACGTTGCGGACGTGCTCACGTTCCCGCCGGGCGAGCAGTCGGCAGGCCCAGCCGAAGGATGTGGAGTAGGCCTGGATCACCACGGCGGCACTGCGGCTGGCCACGGCGTCGTACTGGGCGCCAGCGGCCTCCCGGCGGCCGATCGGTCTCATCGCAGCACCTGGGCGTCTGCGGTGACCGCCCACACCCATTCGTGCAACAAGCCAGCGATGGGCAGGTGGGCCACGCTCTGCCGCGCCTGATCGGCCAGGCTGGACGCCAATTCCTCGACATAGGCGCGCGAACCACACTGCTCGAGCAGAAGCCGTACCCGCTCGGCAGTCTCGTGATCGATGTGCTCGGCGGCCAGATGCGGATGGATCTGCGGCCACCGGTCGGTGGTGCGGGCGTGCGCGATCAGGGGCGTGCACTTACCCTCCCGCAGGTCGGAGAGTGCGCTCTTGCCGATTCGCTGCTCGTCGCCGAACATGCCCTCGAGGTCGTCGCGCAGCTGGTAGGCCACACCGAGCAGGCGAGCGAAGGTAGCCAGGGCGGGTTCGTACTGGGAGTCGGCACCGGCGAGTACAGCAGCGAGTCGCAGGGGCAGCTCGAAGGAGTAGACGGCCGTCTTCTGGTGCTCCATCGCGATGGCTGCCGTGACGTCGGCGTCACCGTCCATGCTCAGCCGGACGTCGATCAGTTCACCGACGGCGGTCAGGTGCAGCGCGTGGTCGAGGAGATCGAGCATGTGGGCCACGGTCGCCGGGGCTGCACCGCACAGTGCCAGGGTCCGCACGGCACCGGTGAGGGCAAGGTCACCGGCGAGAATGGCTGCGGTGTCGCCGTAGTGCCCAGCGCGGGCGGCCCCGTGCCCGCGCTCGCGCGCCCGGTCGGCGAAGGTACCGGAAACATTGAGCGACCCGCGACGCACCGTATCGCCGTCGATCACGTCGTCGTGGATGACCAGCGCGGTGTGCAACAACTCGATCGCGCCGGCGACCTCGGCAGCAACTGCGCTCTGCTGTCCGCCCAGGGCGAGATACACACTGTGAAAGATGGCCGGCCGCAGGCGCTTCCCGCCGGATGCCGCGGCCGAGAGGGCAGACCACAGTTCGCGGTGCTCGGGCGTGTCCAGGTTTTGGGCGCCGGCGGCGAAGAAGCGCTCCAACGCGGCATCAGCAGGCGATGAGGTCATGGTCTCGCGGACGAAGGCAGTCATGCCGGTGAGCCCTTCCCGAGGAGCCCGACCAGAGCTGGTGGCGTGATCTGGTCACCGTGGCTCATCGTGACTCCGTTGCGCGCTTGGGGCTCGACTTGATCCGCTCGGCGCGCAGTCGGCAGACCACTGCGCTGATCACCACGACGCCTGCGGCCACTGCGGCCGCTACTGCAGTCGGTGCTGACTCGGGCTCACCGGTGGTGCGGGCCACTGCAATCCAAACCAGCCCCCACGCGAGTGTGGCGGCGACGGCGAACCGGCCCCGCCCCGTCACGGCCACAGCCACACCGATGACGGCCACCACGGCCAGCACTGCGGCGGCCCACCAGTCGGGGTACCCGCCACCGGTGACGCCACTGCCGGCCAGGGCAGCGGCGATATTGGCACAGGTCGCCACGCATACCCAGCCCAGGTAGAGACCGAGGGTGCCGTCGGCGACCACCGCCTCCAGCCGGCTGCGCGGCCGGGCACTGAGCAGCTGCCGGAAGGTGGCCGCAAGCACCACGAGCAGCACGAGGATCACCACCACGCTGAGCCACACCAGGCCAGCCTGGACCGTGAGGATCCATGCGGCGTTCAGCAGTAGCGAGCCAGTGACCAGCCAACCGATGCTGCGACGGTCGGAGCGGTCCCACCACTGCCACAGCGTGTAGGCGCCCAACCCGATGTAGATCACGGTCCAGACCGAGAATGCCGGTGAGGCCGGGGCCAGGTGAGTGGCCTCCGTGGACAGCAGACCATCGGCGGCCTCGGAGATCGGCGTGCCGCCGAACAGCCCCACACCGACCATCGAGCCGACCACGCACACCACGAAACTCACCGTCACCGCGATCTGGCGCGGTAGTGCTGCGCGGACTGTGTCAGTACCGGTGAGTGCCATCCTTAGCTCCTTTGCGGGGTGGGTTTCGATCACGCTCTGCCGGCCACCTCATCCCGGGGGATCCGCGAGCGCCAGGGCCACCAGGCGGCACGGCCGGTGTCATAGACCATTCCCGATACGAGCAGGGTCCGCACGATGAATGTGTCGATCAGCACCCCGACGGCCACGATGAACGCCAGCTGGACCAGGAACAGCAGCGGGATGACCACCAGCGCCCCGAAGGTGGCGGCGAGCACCACGCCGGCGGAGGTGATCACCCCACCGGTCATCGCCAGACCCCGCTGCACGCCGATCTTGGTGCCGTGGGTGAGCGACTCCTCGCGCACCCGGGTCATCAGGAAGATCGAGTAGTCGATGCTCAGCGCGACCAGGAAGATGAACCCGAACAGCGGCACCGAGGCGTCCGCCCCGGGGAAGTCGAAGACGTGGTTGAAGAAGATCGCCGAGAGGCCCATGGTGGCGGCGAAGGAGAGCACGTTCACCGCGAGGATGAGCAGCGGCGCCACCAGCGAGCGCAGCAACATCACCAGCATCACGAAGATCACACCGAGGACCAGGGGCACGATGGTGCGCAGATCCTGGGCGGCGGTCTCCTGGGTATCGAGCCGTTCGGCCGCCGCACCACCGACCAGTGCGCCGTCATCCATCTGGTGCACGGCGGTACGTACTTCACCCGCGACGACGGTTGCCGCCTGGCTTTCGGAGGCGGCCTCGGTAGCGGCCTCGATCTGGACGCTGCCATCGACCACCACGGGAGCGCCGTCGTCGTCGGCCGACAGATCGGCCTGCTGGATGCCATCGACGGACCGGACCGTCTCGAGCACCTCCTGGGCGCTGCCCTCGGCGGCAATGATGGTGAGCGGGTCGACCTCACCGGCGTCGAAGTGCTCGGCGAGCACCTGCTCCCCGGCTACGGAATCGACGTCGTCGAGGAAGACATCTGCCTCACCGGTCCCCTCGGCCTGCAACGTCGGCAGGAAGGCTGCGAGCGCTAGCAGCACGACCGCCGTCCCGCCCCAGATGATGCGGGGACGGCGGGTGACGAACCGGGAGATGCGTACCCACACTCGACCGGCGTCCTCGACGGACTTGGGGCCGCCCGGCTGGTAACTAGGGATCCGGGGCCAGAAGATTCCTCGGGAGCGCGGTCCGGCGATGCGCAGTAGCGCCGGCAGCAGGGTGAGTGCGGCCAGGACAGCGGATGCGATCCCGATGGCACCGACCGGACCGAGACTGGCGTTGGAACTCAGGTCAGACAGCAGCAGGCACAGCAGACCGGCGATCACCGTCCCGGCGCTGGCGATGATCGGGGGCACCGAGGCCCGCCAGGCGACGCGCATCGCATCCCGAGGCTCGGCGTGCCGGGTGAGCTCTTCCCGATAACGAGCGACCACGAGCAGGGAGTAATCGGTAGCGGCACCGATGACGAGGATGGACAGGATGCCCTGGCTCTGTCCGTTGAGCACCAGTGCCCCACTGCCCGCCAGGGGTTTGACCACCAGCGCGGCTGCACAGAGCGCGAAGACCGAGGTGGCCAGCACGGTGAACGGCAGGATCGGGGAGCGGTAGACCAGGAAGAGGATGAGCAACACCACGACGAGCGCGACCACCAGCAGGACTCCGTCGATCCCGGCGAACGCCCCGACCAGGTCGGCGACGAAGCCCGCAGGCCCGGTCACCCAGACTTCCAGATCCGCATCGGGGAGGTCGTCTGCGGCCACCGTGCGTAGTTCGTCGACGACGACGCCGGAGACCCGGTCACCGGTGTCACCCAGGAGTTCATCGGCCTGGTCCGCGGCGATCGGCACCGGAATCATCAGGGCCTGGCCGTCTTCGGCGGGGACGACGACGATCTGCCCGTCGAGGACCTCGGACAGCAGCTGGCCGTCGGGGAGCTCACGGTCGGCGATGACCTCGGTGAGAGATTCTGCTGCGGCGAACTGGTCGGCGGTGACTTCCCCGCCGTCGATCGGAGTGGCGACGATCAGGGCAGGCAGCGCTTCTTCGTCGCTGAACTCGGCAGCGAGGTCCGCGGCACGGGTGGATTCTGCGGTCTCCGGCAAGAACGCGGACTGATCGTTCTCCTGGACCTGGGACAGGGAGCCTTGTGCCATCCCGCCGAAAGCGCCGATCGCGAGCCAGCCGGCCAGTGCGAGGACCAGCACGAACGCGCGCACCACTGGCCCGCGAATAGGGCTGGTGGCCTTGCGGTGGGACACGTTCCGACTGCGGTTACTAAGCACGCTTAGTATTGTTGGTGCCAAAGCGCTGATACACAAGTTCAGAGGGCCGCGAACACTATGTGGCACTGATCACTCCCCTGCCTGCGGCGCCTGAACCTGAGACCATGGGGACGTGGCAGAACGGGAAGTGACCGCCCGGCCCGCGCCGGAGGACCACCGGCACGAGCCGGCAGACGGGACGGTGGCCTATCCGCCGGCCGAAGACTGGCCCACGGGCCGGTTGCTGTCGGCAGCCGCCCGGCGGGTGGAACGCGCCTGGGATGCCTACCTCGAGCAGTGGAGTCTCTCGCACGCCTCGGTGCCGGTGTTGGTGGTACTGACCCGCGGCCCGTTGTCCCAACGCGAGATCGCCGCCCAGATGCACGTGACCGAACAGAGCATCGGCCGGGTGCTGCGAGGGCTGCAGGAGCAGGGCTACATCACCCGCGAGCCGCACGAACAAGACCGTCGCCGGCGGCTGGTCACCATCACCTCCCGCGGGCACGAGGCACTGGTTGCCCTGGACCAAGCCCAGGCGGTGGAAGCGCTCATCGGCGACTCGTTATCCGCAGCCGAGACCAGACAGCTACGCGAATTGCTGATCCGGATGGTCGCGGACCTGCCCCTGCCAGACCAGCGCGAGGGAGTGTAGAGCGGCCGGCGAGTCGTTACGGTGTCGAGTGCGTTCTCGGACTGGAAGCGCCGGCGAAGTCTAGGCCGATCGATTCAGGGGCGGCGGCACGGGCCTGCCAGCGCCACCCGCTCAGCTCGTCGTCCGCGCTTCGACCAGGATCCCTTCCGCCATCGCCACGAATGCCTCGGGCGAACTGTCACCCGTGCCACGGCGCACTGCCTGCCGGGCGGTGCGCAGGACACCACGTGCAGCGCCTTCTCGCGACTCTTCCGGCAAGGTCTCGATGTCGGTGGTCTTGGCGGCGCCGACGATGCGCCGGGACATCTTGGCCGCGGCGAACAGCCAGGTTTCCTGGCGCCAGGTGTTCAGGAGTTCCTCCAGGAGCGGCTCTCTCCAGAACTGGGTGTCCAGCCGATCTGGCCAACGACGACGGAACTCGGCCTCGAACGCCTCCCAGGTCTGGGTGACCAGGCCGAGCGCCCAGCGGGCCCGCGCATCCGCACCGAGGGCGAAGGCACGGGCGGCGGCGATCGTGTAGTTCGCCCACAGGGCCCCGAGATCGAAGGCGACTGGACCGTAGAAGGCGAACTCAGAGTCGAAAATCCGGATGCTGTCGCAGGCGGTGGTCCCCTCTGGGCTGCGCACCATGACTGACCCGGTGTGCAGGTCTCCGTGAATCAACGCCTCCGCCTTGGTCATGAACAGCCACTTGGCCCGGCCCATGGCGGCAACGAACTCACCGTCCGCGGCCAGCTCCCTGGCATCGGGGGCGTTGGCCTCGATTGTGCTGTTACGTCCAGCATCAACCGACGGCTCGGTGAAGACCAGGTCCTCGGTGATTTGACAGAGCTGGGGATTGACCGAGGAGGCCAGCTGAACCGCTAGTTGTCCTCGCTCCACGCCGAGTGCAGAGGTGCCCGCGGCGACAGCCGCGACATACTGTCCCACCGCAGCCGCCGCTCCGTCGTGGACGTGGCCCTGGTTGAGCGCAGTACGCCAAACGGTGTGGTCGCTCAGGTCCTCCAGGCCGATGATGAAGCGACTTCCGTCGAAGTGCAGCACCTCGGTGACCAGCCCCGGCGCCAGTGGACCGTGCAGCCGCAGCGAGTCCGCTTCCAGCCGGGCGCGCTCAGGGGTCATCGGCCAGTCCGGCCCGGTCATCCGCACATAGGGAAGTGCCTGCTTCAGACACAGTCCTCGGCCGCGCGAGTCCTGGGCCACGAAGACCAGGTTGAGATTGCCGTCACCAATCTCCTCCACCGAGACCAGGTCATCGACGTCGACCCGCTCCGCCAGTGCGGGAACCGTACGGATGTAGTCCGCGACTGTCTCGGTTGTCAAGAACTCGTAGTCATGAGCCATGGTGTGCCTCACCTTTGTCGCTGAGCTGTCATAAGAACTTAGGTTGCCGAGGTGTAGCGGATCTTCTTCCGCGACAGGGTGTAGGAGAAGATCAGCGCCACGATGAGGACCGCACCCTTGGCCGTGTCCTGGTGGTAGTACTGGAAGCCCTTCATGGTCAGTCCGGTCAGCACGATCGCGATGAGGACCGCACCCAGCAGCGTGCCCCACGCGTTCGGCTTCCCCTGGCCGAGCACGGAGCGGCCGACAAGGGCGACCGCCACCGCCTCCAGCAGACTGGAGGCACCGGCGTTCACGTCACCCTGCCCAATCCGAGAAACCAGGATCAGTCCGCCGACCGAGGCCAGCACCCCGGAGATGACGTAGGCCAACCCGCGGTAGAGCCCCACCCGGACACCGGTCAGCCGTGCCGCTTCGGGATTGGCTCCGATGGCATACATGACCCGTCCCCACTTGGTCCGACTGAGGAAGAACCAGGAGACGACGACGAGGACCAGCATGATCAGCACCGGCAGTGGGAACGGACCGACGAAGCCGCGGTCGATCTGCAGGAAGCCCTCGGTGAACCGCCCCGGCGCCTGGGTACCGTCCCGCATCACCATCCCGCCGGTGACCGACTGCCCGGAAACCGGGATCAACTTGACGCCCTGGATCACGAACATCATGCCCAGGGTGGCCAGCAGGTCCGGGATCTTGCAGACCACGATGAGGAAGGCGTTCACCAGCCCGACGATCGCCCCCGCCAGGAGGACGACGACGACAGCGGTGGCCCCCGTCATGTTGTAGAACACCATCGTCAACGCAGCCATCTGCACCGCCAGTCCGGCGATCGACCCGATCGACAGATCCAGACCGCCGACGACCATGGTGAACATCACCCCGAGGCCGAGGATCGCCGTGACCGAGACGAATTTCAGCATCGAGAAGATCGATGACGACGTCGCGAACGCGGGCTCGGTCAACGCGAAATAGACGAACAGGATGATCGTCACGGCGATGAAGCCGTACTTGACGACCGTGTCGCGGACCCGGTCCAACGCCGTGATCTCTTCCGTGGTTCCGGCCATGTGCTAAGCAACCTCCGACATGCTGGCGATGATGGTGGCGTTGTCGACCTCGGACGCATAGGCGTCGAGGTAGATCTGGCCCTCGGCGAGGACTACGACCCGGTCGGCAACCTCACGCAGTTCGTCGACGTCGCTAACGAGGACGACGACACAGGCACCTGCGGCCGCCTGTTCACGCGCCTTCTGCGCGATCTCGCGACGCGCTCCCAGGTCGACGCCCCGGAACGGCTCGTCCAGGAGCATGACCCGGGGGGATTGCCGCAGCCAGCGGGCCACCACGACCTTCTGCTGGTTACCACCGGACAAGTCGTCCATCTCCTGGTCCGGACCGGTCGCCACCACCCGGTAGGAGTCGATGAGGTCGGCGGCCATGGCGCGCTCGGCGCGTTGGTTAATGACCGAGCCTCGGCTGATTCTGCCCAGGAAGGGCAGGCTGCCGGTGCTCGCCAGGGTCCACCCCGGGAGCATCGCCTGGGCGGCGCGGTCCTCCGGCGCCAAGTAGATTCCCCGGTGTACGGCGTCCCTGGTGTGCCGGGGCGCAAATCCTGAGCCGTCCAGGCGCATCGTGCCTGCCGGGAGCCGGGTCACCCCGAAGATGGTCTGGGCGAGTTCGGTCTTCCCGGCACCGATGAGGCCGATCACCCCCGTGACTTCGCCGTAGCGCAGGTCCAGGTCGATCGGAGTCGACCTGGGCAACAGCGGTATACCCCGTAATTCCAGTGCGGTGTCGGTACCGCACTGCTCGAGGAGTTCGCCGATCTCCATCTGAATGCTCTTTCCCAGCATCGCCTCGACCGCAGAGGACAGATCGAACGGGGAACTCTGCTCCTGCTGGAGCCGACCGTCGCGGAGTACGACCAAATCGTCCGCCAGCCTCCGCACCTCGCTTAGCCGGTGTGTGACGTAGAGAATGGCGACCCCCTCGTCCCGCAGCCGGCGGACGAGATCGAACAGGCGGTCTACCTCGGCGGCAGACAGCGTCGAGGTCGGCTCGTCGAGCACCAGCACCCTTGGACGGTGGTACAACGCCCGAGCCAGCAAGAGCAGTTGGCCGTCGGCGATACCGATCTCGAAGGCGTCCTTGAGCAGGAAGGAGTCCGACCAGTCCAGATCGAGGGTCTGGGCTATTTCGCGGGCCCGCGGTAGCAGCTTCCGCAGCGTCCGCACTGCAGGCACACCGCCTCGTACGATCTCCTCGAAGAGGAGGTTCTCGGCCACGGTCAGGTCCGGGATGATGCTGTCATCGATCCGCTGGTGAACCGTCTGTAGCCCGTGTTGTGCCGCCGTCATCGGCGTGGAGATGTCCACCGGTTCGCCGGATACGAGAACCCGCCCACCCTGGAGTTCGTAGATGCCGCTGAGGATCTTGATCAAGGTGGACTTGCCCGCCCCGTTGGCGCCCAGCAGTGCGGTGACGCGCCCGGGGCGAAGCTCCATCGTCACACCCCGAAGCACCCGGTTGGAACCGAAGTCTTTGGTGATCTCCTCCAGCCGCAGGGCCGCAGTCTCAGTGACCGGGGCGCCCTGGTCGGACTCGTCGGGCACTTGAACCTCCTTTGTATTCACGGGCGGGCCGGCACACGTGGGCAACAACGTCGCGTCATTGCCCACGCGTAGCGCCTCAGAAGGTCACGACCGGGATCCAGTCAGCGGAGGAGACTTCAGCGATGTTCAACGCCGGCTCAGCCTCCCGCAGGTCTTCCATGTTGCTGACGTCGTTCTCGAGCAGGAAATCCTGAGTGATCAGAATCGGAGGGAACTCCACCAGGGATTCATCGAGTTCGTCGGCCATGTGCAGTGCCAGAGTCCGCACCACTGCGGCGCCGATGGCGTTGGGGTCGGTGGCCCCAGTGGCCACCCAGGCGCTGTCCTCAGCTGTCATCAGCTCGATGTCGGCGGTAGAGATGTCCGCACCGTAGACCAGCACATCATCATTGGTTTCCTGGGTCTGCTCCAGGGCGGACAGCACCCCCTTGGTCAACTCGTCGTACGGCGCATAGATCGCGGCTACATCAGGGTTGGCCCGCAGGGCATTGCTCACCATCGGGGCAGTATCGGTAGCAGTGGAGTTGGTGTAGGTGCCGGTCTGGAACAGCTCTTCCCAACTGTTCTCGGACTTGTAGTCCTGCCACACCGCGTCCCGGCGGTCCAGGGGAGCGATGCCGGCGACGTTGACATAGCCGACGTCCTGATCGCTGCCCACGTCCTCAACCATCTTGTCCAGCACGAGAGAGGCCATTTCGGCGTCCGACTGCTGTGACTGGATCGCATCGGGAGCGCACTCCTGGATCTCGACGTCGTAGATGATGACCGGGATCCCGGCGTCGATAGCGCTGTTCACACCCGAGCACAGGGCGTCCGGAACGCCATGTCGCACGATGATGCCGTCGGGGGAACTGGAGATCGCCTGCTCCAGTTGCGAGGTCTGGGTGGCGTTGTCGCCCTGTGCGTCGTATACGGCCAACTCGCCGCCCAGCGCCTCGACCTGCTGGCGAGTGCCGTTCAGGTACTGCTGGAAGTAGTCACCCTGCCCGCTGTTCTGAACGATGGCGATGTCGACCCCGTCGTCGTCGAACGGTGCCGGCGCCTCGGCGCTCGGCTCCTCGGCGTCGCCGTCGGCCTCTGCTTCCTCGGCGGCGTTGTCGTTCCCGTCGCTGCTGTCTGCCGGATCGCCCTGGCTGCAGGCAGACACCACGAGGAGGGATGCGCCCAGCAGTCCAGCCAGAAGAACTTTGCTATTCCTCATGATCTTCCTTTCGTTGCGCAGCCGGAGCTGCTGCTCAGCCCGCGATCATCGCGAGCAAGTGGGGGTCCGGCGTCTTCGCCGGTTCGACCGTGCCGTACTCGGTCACGATGGCGCTGATCAGATCGTGAGGGGTGACATCGAAGGCCGGGTTGAACCCCACAGCTCCCTGTGGTGCGGTGCGCTGGCCCCCGAAGTTCACGACCTCCTCGGGATCGCGCATCTCGATCTCAATGTGTGCGCCGTCCGAGGTCGCCAGGTCCACGGTGGAGGACGGTGCGGCGACCACGAACGGGATGCCCGCCCGGGCACACGCCAGGGCCAGGCTCACCGATCCGATCTTGTTGGCGGTGTCCCCATTAGCTGTGATTCGGTCCGCACCGATGATCGCCACGTCGACCAGACCCCGCAGGATCGTGCTCGGGGCTGCACCGTCAACCTGAACGACGTGGTCGATGCCGTCTTGGGTCAGTTCCCAACTGGTCAGCCGGGAGCCCTGCAGTAACGGGCGGGTCTCATCGGCGTAGACCAACCCGAGGCGGTCTCGCTGGTGCAACTCGTGAATAATGCCGTACGCCGTGCCCCAGGCGCTGGTGGCCAGGGCCCCGGTATTGCAGTGGGTGACTACACGGACCCGGTCCCCTCCGGTGCGTTCCACAATCCAGTCGGCGCCGATCTCACCGAGCCGCCGATTGGCGGCCTCGTCGTCGGTCACCACTCCGCGAGCCAGGGACAGGACCGCCGCCACACCCTGCGGTATCGCGCTGCGGACCTGGTCCACGCCCCAAGCGAGGTTCACCGCGGTGGGACGCGCCGTGCGGATCCGGTCGATCTCACGCTGCAGGCGACCCTCGTCCCAACCCTCACGGACAGCCTGGTTCATCGCCACGACGACGCCGAGTGCGCCGACTGCACCTAGTGCGGGGGCTCCGCGCACCGCCAGGGTCTGGATCGCATCCACGAGCGCATCCACGGTGCTGATGTCCAGGTGCACCTCACTGGCAGGCAGTGCTGTCTGGTCGAGCAGCCGAATCCGCGGCTCCGGAGTGTCGACCCACTCAACCGCCAGGACCATGCTTCCTCCGCACCACGTTGTCCGACAACTTGTCGGAAAAGGTAAGCCGATGTAACCCAGTTGTCAATAGTGTGGGAAGCTCTCACGTTCGGAAGGCATTACAGTGGGCTCGTCGATCACCCGGGGGGCCCTCGGGTTGCGGATACAAGGGAGGATCCATGGCGCGCAGTGGCACACTCGTATCCCGGGTGGCGGAGGACCTGCGCAGCGCGCTCGCCGCAGGGCAGTACACACCCGGAGCCAAGTTGCCACCCGAGGCCGAACTCGCCGCACAATTCGGGGTGTCCCGGCCAACGTTGCGCGCGGCCCTACGCGAACTCGAGGCACTGGGACTTGTCAAAACTTCCCATGGCGTGGGCACCTTCGTAGTCGAACAACCGGCGGTACGTACCGGGCTGGAGCGCCTGGACTCGATCACCGAGTCCATCCGTGCCACCGGGCGGGTGCCCGGTATGACCTACGCCAGCCGCATGCTGCGGGCGGTACTCCCGGAGGAAGCGGCCCGCATGGAGGTACCGGGGGACACTCAGGTCCTGGAGATCCGGCGCACAATCCTGGGGGACGGTGAGGTACTCGCCTACTCCTACGACCTGATGCCGGCCCACCT
>Ga0079225_10000071_pt1 | contig 51324 bp, 54 predicted proteins | sample Poulit2012_FD_76344 | JGI IMG/M metagenome (GOLD analysis project Ga0079225, IMG submission 76344) | Agricultural soil microbial communities from Georgia to study Nitrogen management - Poultry litter 2012 | ecosystem: Environmental > Terrestrial > Soil > Agricultural land | place: USA: Georgia... | reverse complement strand
GCCCAAACCATAAAACCTAAAAAGGCAATGAGCATTGTCGCAAAAACCATGGCAGTATATCCGAAAAGTCTCTTCTTAGAAAACGTTGAGAAGACCTCACTAAATACACCGAATAACGGTAAAATGAGGATATACACCTCTGGGTGACCAAATATCCAGAATAAGTGCTGCCATATAATCGTGTTACCACCTAAGGCAACATCAAAGAATGCTGTACCAAACATCCGGTCAAACATGAGTAAGAACAAATTAATTGTTAAAGCTGGGAAAGCAAATAAAATCAAGATACTTGTAATAAACGTTGCCCATGTAAACATTGGCATGCGCATATATGTCATACCTGGGCCACGCATTGTAACAATCGTAGCAATAAAGTTAATACCACCCATTAAAGTTCCAGCGCCTGCAATTTGTAAACCAGAAACATAGAAATCCACACCATGTCCTGGAGAGTCCATAGCAAGTGATGCATAAGAAGTCCAACCAGCATCAGGCGCACCATCTAAAAACCAACTGAGATTTAATAAAATCCCACCAAAGAAGAATAGCCAAAATCCTAATGCATTTAAGAATGGAAAGGCTACGTCACGTGCACCAATTTGCAGTGGCATAGCAGCGTTCATTAATCCTAGTAGGATCGGCATTGCTGCTAAGAAAATCATCGTTGTTCCGTGCATTGTCAACATTTCGTTGAAAAATCCTGCACTTATAAAATCACTATTTGGGAACATGAGTTGAATACGAATAATTAAAGCCTCAAGTCCACCAAGTAAGAAGAAAAACCCACCACCAGCTAAATATAAGTGACCAATCTTCTTATGGTCTACTGTTGTTAAATAATCCCAAATAAATTCCCATACAGTTCGTCTTTGAACTGTTGCTGTACTACTCACAATAAATACCTCCCTTTATCAACTGTCATTTAATAATGTTTTTGCAAAAATGCAACACGGCATTTAATCATTAACAGAATCAGGCGTTACATCAGATGCTTTTAATTCCATGAGATATTCAGCAATTTTGTCTGCTTCATCATCCGAAAGTTCTGGATACGTATCTGTCATTTTATTTCCTGGCTTGATTGATTCAGGATCTTGAATCCATTCAATTAAGTTTTCTTTTGTTGGTTCTAAAATGCCAGCAATTTTTGTTCGATCTCCAAAACCTGTTAAATTAGGACCAGTTTGTGAATCAGATGAACCAACAGCGTGACAGTTCATACAGTTCTTCTCTTCAAATAAATCTTTTCCTTCTTCAGCAACCGCATCAAGCTCTTGATCTTCTGGATCGAAATTTTTCATGTCGCTTACCCATTGTTCATATTCTTCAGGACTAACGACGATTACTTTAAAATCCATTAAAGCATGTGAAGGACCACATAATTCAGCACATTTTCCGTAGTACACGCCTTCTTCATCTGTTTCTAAAAACATTGTATTGACGTTTTCTGGGTTAGCATCAATTTTTCCAGATAAACTCGGAACCCAAAATGAATGTAGGACATCGTCGGTAACTAAGTCTAAGTATACCTTCTTACCCGCAGGGATGTATAAATCTTGGCTCGTTTGAAAACCTTCGTCTTCATAATCGAAATGCCACCAATATTGGTTTCCTGTTACCTTGATATTAATGTAGTCATCTCGGTCATCTGCATCTGCCAATTCAAATTCAGCCATAACAGTAGGTACAAGCATAATGATGACTAAAATAATCGGTATAATTGTCCAAATAGTTTCTAATGTTTTACTTCCTTCTACTTGTTTTGGTATGTAATCTTCTGTTCCTTTTCGTTTACGAAAACGGACTAAAACAATCGTATAAATAATCATGACAGATAAAAAGACAAATGTCATAACAGATGTCGTCAGTACAATGAGATCCATTGATACTTCCGCGCCATAACCTTTAGGTATTAGTGCTGATATGTTTTCTTTTCCACATCCGGATAAGACCAGAACTAATAAGGTTAATAATAGCGGAATCTTAAATTTACCTATAAAGCCTCTCATGAACATAAACCTCTCTTTCTCTTGTTCTTCTTATTCGATGATGGTTGAATATTTCATTTTCAAAATATATATCGATTAAACAACATACACGATTATTTTGTCGATCCGGTTAAAGTTATTTAAATGTCGCTACATAATAAGTCTGTTTTTATCATGTGCGATACAATCTATATTTATTACGCTTGTTTTGAAAAATTATTATAAATAAATCATTGCAGTATTAATATATGTTTAAATGATTTTTTTAAAACAGGTTATGCATAAGTTATTGTTATTGATAAACTTTTATATCACTTTTTCTTTTATTTCCTTATGATGTCCATTGATGAAAAAAGGCAATGTTTTTAACATTTTCACCGTTATTATAGTGCTAAACAGTTGTGTTGTTGATTGTGTTGCTTTTGCTATAAGTATTATAACAAGGAATTGCAATATTTTCATCTAATTAGATTTATTGGCAATTTTAATGTGACAAAACTTAATAAATTAAATAAGTTTATGAAGGAATTTATCGTTTAAACGTCTTTATCAATCACTCCTCCTTTAAAAATCACCTGTTATAATTCTTAAAATTTGCCAACCATAAAAAAATTAATTTCTCATTTTTTTTTATAATAAAACTTTATACAATTTATTAGATCGGCAAATAGTGAACGTTTGTTATTAACTAATCAACAAAAGTATTTCGTTGAGCGAGCATATCAACTCTTATATTATTTCTAGCAAATAACATTTCACTTTGCAAGCTTTTATATCATAACAATAGTGAAAATGTTAAAATGTCAATTAAATGTAACAATTGTCCGCTGTTCATTTAATTTTAATTTGAAATAATTGATTTTTATCATTGAATAAGATTATGATAAAAGTGAGGTCAGGAAAAGAATAAGTATATCTAACACTTATTGTTGCATTTTAAATAAGCAATCATTAAAACAATTTTTAAACAACTGAAGAGAGGATATGTCAATGATTAGGAGATTAAAATGGTTATCGGTAGTTTCTACTATTGGCATGATTTTTATATTAATTGGTGGCGCGTTAGTGACAAAAACTGATTCAGGTGATGGCTGTGGAGATAGTTGGCCACTATGTCACGGTCAACTACTACCATCAGAAATTTCCCCAGAGCTTATTATTGAATTGAGTCATCGACTTGTTTCAGGAATTGTTGGCATCGCTGTTCTTCTTCTATCGTTTTTAGCATGGAAATACATTGGTCATATTCGTGAAGTTAAACTTTTATCGTTTTTATCTATAACCTTTTTAATTTTACAAGGTTTTATAGGGGCAGCTGCTGTCATGTGGGGTCAATCTGATTTTGTGTTAGCTGCTCATTTCGGCATTTCATTAATCTCTTTTGCAGCAGTCTTTTTATTAACTTTAATTATATTTGAAATCGATAAGAAATTTGATACAACATCTTTGTTCATTCAAAAGAAGCATCGGATTGAAATTTACTTACTTACTATTTATACAATTTTCGTCGTATATACAGGTGCACTCGTTCGCCATACAAATGCTGATTTAGTTTGTAGTGATTGGCCTTTTTGCACGAATGGTTCACCGTTTGCTTTTTCACAATTTAGTTTTCAACAATGGGTTCAAATGGGCCACCGTTTAGCAGCTGGTATATTATTTTTCTGGACCATTATGTTTTTTATTAAAGTTGTTAAACATTACCGAAACAACTTACTCATGTACTGGGGTTGGATCATCACCTTATCATTCATTACCTTACAAGTTGTATTCGGTGCTTTGGTTATTTTTACAATGTTAAACTTAGGTGTCGCTTTGTTACATGCCCTATTTATTACATGTTATTTCGGTATGTTAAGTTATTTTATTTTACTTTCTTCAAGAAGTGCAAAATTTGAAAAGGAAATGAATACGTCTACAAAGAAACAAAAATATCATTCTGTCTTTAAATACACTTAAATAATAAAGAGTAGCGAAAAGCTACTCTTTATTATTTAAGTTCAATCAATAGGTCATTTACATCAATTTCGTCACCATTTTCAATATATATACGCTCAATCGTTCCATCAAATGGCGCTTGTATCGTTGTCTCCATTTTCATAGCCTCAGTAATGATTAATGGATCACCCTTTTTCACTTGGTCGCCTTCGCTGCAATTAACATTAACGATTGTACCTGGCATCGTCGCTCCGATGTGGCAATCATTATCTGGATCAATTTTTTGTTTGGCTTCTGTTTTAGACTCAATACTTTCATCTTTAATCGTTATTTCCCGAGGTTGACCATTTAGTTCAAAATAGACAGTGCGTGTGCCATCTGATTTTGCCTCAGAAATAGAGACAAGCTTTATAAATAATGTTTTACCTTCTTCAATCTCAACTTCAATTTCCTCACCTAACCTCATACCGTAGAAAAATGTTAATGTATCTAATACTGAAACATCAGCAAATTTTTCATGAAACTTTTGATAATCTTTGTACACATCAGGATATAAAGCATATGAAATAACATCATAACTTGTAACTTGATGATCTACTGTTTTTTCTAAAATGCTTTTTAAATCGGAAAAATTAGCAGGTTCAAGAAGCTTACCCGGCCGTACAGTAATAGGTTGTTCACCCTTTAAAATAATACGTTGCAATTCCTGAGGAAAACCTTCATAAGGTTGACCGATATAACCTTTAGCAAATTCAATAACAGATGCTGGAAAATCTATGTTTTCTCCTTTTTCGTAAATATCATCCTCTGATAAATTGTTTTGTACCATAAATAAAGCCATGTCACCTACAACTTTAGAGGAGGGTGTAACTTTCACAATATTTCCGAACAATTGATTAACACGACTGAACATTTCCTTTACCTTTTCCCAGTGATCTCCTAATCCAACGGCTTGCGCCTGTTGCTGTAAATTGCTATATTGACCACCAGGCATTTCATGCGTGTACACTTCTGTATGCGGTGACTTTAAACCGCTTTCAAACGGCTCATAGTATGAGCGGACATGTTCCCAATACTTAGATATATCTTCATAATGACGAATATTTATTTTCGGCTGCCGGTCTTTTCCTTCAAGCGCATAGTAAAGAGATTGGGCGCTAGGTTGTGACGTTGAGCCTGCCATGGCACCACAAGCAACATCGACAATATCGACACCGGCATCAATAGCACGAGCGTAAGTATAAAGACCATTTCCACTCGTATCGTGCATATGTAAGTGGATTGGTATATCGACGGTCTCCTTTAAACTTGAAATCAAACGGTAAGCTGCCTCTGGCTTCAATAAACCTGCCATATCTTTAATACCTAATATATGCGCACCTTCATTTTCTAGCTCTTTGGCTAAATCTTTGTAATATTTAATATCATATTTTATTTCATGTGGATCCAAAATATCTCCAGTGTAACAAATAGCCGCTTCTGCAATCTTTTGTTGATCTCTTACCTCTTTAATCGCTAGGCGCATACTTTCAACCCAATTTAAACTATCAAATATACGAAAAACATCTATACCGGCCTCAGCACTCTTTTCGATAAATGCTTTATTTACATTATCAGGATAATTTTTATACCCAACAGCGTTGCTCCCTCGAAGTAACATTTGCATTAACATGTTAGGCATTTTTTGACGCAATTTTATAAGTCGTTTCCACGGATCTTCGTGTAAAAAACGGTAAGCAACATCGAACGTTGCACCTCCCCACATTTCTATAGAAAACAGTTGTGGTAATAAAGAAGCTGTCGGTTCTGCAATTTTAACCAAATCTATTGTTCTTAACCGTGTTGCAAGGAGTGATTGATGGGCATCTCTAAAAGTTGTATCTGTTAATAAAACTTCTTTTTGTTCATTAATCCATTCTTTTACACCTGTAGGCCCATGAGCATCTAAAATTTGTTTAGTTCCAGATAACGGTTTCCTTTCTTTTGTATAAGACGGTATAGGCGGTTTTGATATTTGTGGTTTTTCCATTTTCTTCAAGCCTTTAAAACCGTTGATTGTTGTATGTCCAATGTACGTCAATAATTTTGTTCCACGGTTTTGACGTTTAGGAAATACGAATAATTCAGGTGTTTGATCAATAAATGTTGTATCATAATCGCCACTTAAAAATTGCTTATGACAAAAAACATTTTCTAAAAACGGTATATTTGTTTTTATTCCACGGATGCGGAATTCTTTCAAATTTCGAACCATTTTTTGAGCAGCTTGTTTAAATGCTAATGCCCATGTTGATACCTTCACTAAAAGGGAATCGTAATGTGGTGAGATAACGGATCCTTGAAAGCCATTGCCGGCATCTAAGCGGACCCCGAATCCTCCACCTGTTCGATATACTGTTATTTTTCCAGTGTCAGGCATAAAATTATTTAAAGGATCTTCTGTCGTCACGCGAGATTGAATAGCATATCCATTCACCATTATTTTATCCTGCTTTGGTATCCCTATTAAATGATCATGAATATGGAGTCCTGCTGCTATTTTTATTTGTGTTTGGACAATGTCGACACCTGTAATCATTTCCGTAATCGTATGTTCAACTTGAATACGTGGATTCACTTCAATGAAATAATAATCTTCATCAGTTACTAAAAACTCTACTGTGCCTGCATTTATATAATTAGCGCTTTTCATTAATACTACGGCAGCTTCACATATTTCTTTTCGTAAATGATTGCTTAAAGAGACGGAAGGGGCAACTTCGATCAACTTTTGATGACGGCGTTGCACCGAGCAATCTCGTTCATATAAATGTACGAGATTACCGCTTTGATCTCCAATAATTTGAACCTCAATATGTTTAGGCCGTTCAATAAACTTCTCAACGTATACATCATCGTTACCGAAAGCACTTTTGGCTTCTGATTTTGCCCGCTTAAAAGCTTCTTCTACGCCAGATTCATTACGGATCACCCGCATACCTCGTCCCCCACCGCCAAGCAATGCTTTAATCATAATTGGGTATCCATACGTTTGACCAAATTGTTTCACTTCAGCAATTGATGAAACAGGATGTTCAGTCCCTGGAATAACCGGTAAACCAGCTTTAATAGCTGCTTCTCGTGCTCTCACTTTATCACCGAATAATTGTAAATGGTCGCTCGTCGGGCCTATGAAAATAATGCCTTCTTCCTCACAGCGTTTTGCAAATGTAATATTTTCTGATAAAAAACCATAACCTGGATGAATTGCATCAACATCTTTTTCTTTAGCTAACTTTATGATACCTTCAATATCTAAATAAGCGTCTGTAGGACTTTTCCCCTGCCCAATTAAATATGCTTCATCTGCTTTATAACGGTGGTACGAACCCGAATCTTCTTTGGAATATATAGCGACTGTTCGTATGTTTAATTCTGTACATGCTCTAAAAATACGAATAGCTATTTCTCCACGATTAGCAACTAAAACTTTTTGAATACGATTTAATTGAACCACGATTATCCCCCTCGATGAGTGTATAAATGTTTTATTTTATTCTCATCGGTAATTTGTGGTTGTTTTCGTTCTTGCTGTTCCTCTTCTCTTACCGATTTAGCAATATTGTTTAATATACCCATTGCAATAAGCATAACCATAAGTGATGAGCCACCATAGCTAATAAAAGGAAGAGGTACACCTGTTATCGGCAAAATACCACTGATCGCACCTAAATTAACGAAAGCTTGTATACCGATCATTGATGAAATGCCAATTGCTAAAAGTGACCCGAAACTATCTTTACATTTTCGCGCAATGAAAAACCCTCTTAGTACGATTGTAGCTAACATACCAATAACAATGATGACACCTAAAAAACCTAACTCTTCAGCAATAATAGACATAATAAAATCGGTATGAGCTCCCCATAAATAACCTAATTTTTGTACACTTTGTCCTAATCCCTCCCCTGTCAGTCCTCCAGTTCCTATCGCAATATAAGATTGTATTAAATGATATCCTTCATCATCAGGCACCGCAAATGGTTGATATGCACCCGTAAATCGGGATATGCGAACATCTGTAATCATTTGTGGAATAATCATCGCTAATAGTATAAGTCCAGCCATCGTTAAAAATAATATATGCTTAAAGCGTATACCTGATGAGATTATAACGATAAAAGTAATGAGAAAGATGATGGCTGTTGTACCTATATCAGGTTGTAAAACAATTAACACTAGTATGATACCTGTTAGTATTAAGGGTGGTAAAACACCTTTTGAAAATTCATTGATGTAATTTTGTTTTTTGGAATAAACAGAAGCTAAATATAAAATAACTGCAAGTTTAACAAATTCTGATGGTTGAATGGTAAAAAAAGATGTTAGCGAAAGAGATCTTGTTGCATGGTGTGACGTTTCACCAAAAATTAAAACCGCAATTAATAATAAAACACTTAATAAAATAATTGGTTTTATTAATTTTTGATAAAACTTATATGGAATAAAACATACGAGCATAAAAAAAATAAAACCGAAAACAAACCAGTTTAGCTGTTTTGAAAAATAGTATGTACTTTCTAAATCATCAATAACAACGGCTGTCACCATGCTAGCACTATATATCATAACGATCCCGAATGCTGATAAAAGAATAGGAGTGATCATTAAAGTAAAATCGTATTTTTTTAATGCTCGAAACATCTCATGCCACCCTAACTAAAATGTCTATAACATTTAAAAATAAATAACACGCTTTCAAAATAGTATAACATAAATTGTTAAAATATGTCACACAATGGAAATATATTATTTATTTTAAATATACTTAAAACAAAAAAACCTTGCCATATACGTGAAACGGCAAAGTTTTACACGTTCAATGTATCAAAAAAGGCATTTAAATAGAAATGTTACCTTGAATTTTGTGCAGCTTCGTGTAAAATATTAAGTTTTCTTTCCAAGTTTCCAAGGATTTCTTTTCCTTCCTCTTCACTAATTAAATCTAAGCGTACAGCGAAATCGATCTCTCGTGAGAGGCCGAACATTTGCGTATCTAACACCTCTTCATATAAAGGACATTGGGGCATTGTTAAATTTTTTATTTGAACTTCAATCAATCGTAAAATTTTATCAGCATCTGCTTTAAGAAGCGCTAGAGCTTTTTCACGATGATTTACAGTTATTTCAGGTATCAAATGCATCCCCTCCATTAAAAAGACTTCTTCTATATAATAGTATCCTTTGATTAACGAAATTGCAAATAATACTATTATTAATTTATTATAATTTTATTGCTTCATGTTTATTATCGTGAAATAATTTTTAATGTCTGCTATCCTAGTTAGAGACATAAAGAGAAAGGTGGATAATTATGATCGTCCAAATTAGTGGTAATGTAACATATCCAATTACACTAGATCCTTCAGTGTGGATATTTGATGACCGAAAAATATTGTTTGAAGATGCTTTTAAACAATCGACTACCGAAGAAAAGTCCTCCAATGTTAACAAAGAAAATTATCTTGGCAGAACTTATGATGAAACAATTAATCCTCCTGTTAATAAAAATATTACGAAAGGTGAACGGGATGAGATTTTAAAAAATACATATGTAATGCCTATTCATGAATTCCTAAATTATGCTGAAATAAAACCAAATGCAAAAGAAGCAAAGCTTATAACGTCAGAAGGAGAAAAAACGTTACCAATAGAAGTTTTAAAGGATTGTTATTTATTATTTGCCGTCAAAGGAAAACAATTAAAAGATAATGGTCCAGTACATGTTTATTTTAAAGACGGATCTAACAAGGATCATCCAATTAAAGGGGTAAAAGAAATAATCATCTTATAATAAGCAAAATGCTTTTTTGTATAATTTCACGCATTCAATCCAATATATAACTATAACATTTGCTTGGAGGATTGAATGCGCATGCACTTACGTTTAAGCTTTATTTTATGTATTAGCCTTATTTTACTTATCGGTTGTCAATCAAATGCTAATGATCAATCTAAGCAGACAAAGAAGCATGATAACCAACGGGTCACTCACGTGAAACAAAATCAACAAGATGAAGACATTTATAGTAGCCATAAACAAATGGCTAACCATTTAGCAAATGTTGCTAACGATGTTCCACAAGTTAATGATGCGGTGGCAGTTGTTGCTGGGCCATATGCTGTTGTCGGTATTGACGTTGACAAAGATTTAGATCGTACGAGAGTAGGATCGATTAAATATTCTGTTGCCGAAGCATTGCACCATGATCCCTATGGTAAAACTGCCGTCGTTGTTGCTGATGCTGATATGTTGGAAAGACTGCAATCTATGAGGAAAAAAATACAGGAAGGTTACCCTATTCAAGGGGTCGTCGATGAATTGGCAAACATTGTCGGACGTTATATACCTGATTTACCCATTCCAGATGACCAACCACAAGATCCTGATCAAAACAAAGAAATGATCCCTGATGAAGACCGTGAAAAATTAGATGACATTGAAGAAGACCAATCAACTGAGTAACATGTAAAAAGGTGTTATGAAAAACCATAACACCTTCTTTATTTGACAATTTTAAATATCGTTGTTGTTTACCATTTCATTGTAATAATGAATCCCATACTGAGAACCTTCAGATACCATTTCTGCATTTTCTAATTGTGAATCATCCATGAGCTCAGATTGATCAGGCATAGCTATATCGACTAAAGTAAGACTTTCCATTGTGTCATTATCACGCTTTTGTCGTTTCATCCAAAAGTATCCTAAAATCGCACCTGCGCCTAAAATTGGAATGACTAATCGCTTTTTCATGATCACCCTCCTCCGACAGTGTCATTAAAATATATTTTTTTACAATGCAAATGAATTATGCATCTTAGATCAAATGGCGCCCAATCTTTTTATAATTGTTAAACAATGTTATAGTATATGCAAGTGAAATTTTATGTTTGGGGTGGAATGATGAAAGTTCAATGTGCCTTGTGCGATCAAATCGAACAAATTGATAAACATTCCCTAAAAGCAAAACGTCTGAAAAATAGACGATTGGAACTATATTTATGCCAAACTTGTGATGAACGAATTCGAGATAAAACAATTCAGCGTCATCAAACGGGAAAATTTCGTTTATATCGAGAAAAAATGCATAATAAGAAATTCATTTAAACATAAAAGGCCGAATGGTTCAAACATCCGGCCTCTTTTTTATTGCGCATCCTCTGTTCTTCCTTTTCGTTCACGATGGAGTCTAAATCTGTAAATAGCTAAAACAATAGATATAATGATAAGACTTTCGGTAACAGGTAATTTTAGCAAGCTGAAAATAGTCGTTATATATGTACCAATGAACAGTAAAATATAAACGATTATCGATTTTAATACTGGAAGCTTTCGAGCAAATCCTAATTTATAAGCGATTACTGAGAAGATAATATTAATGACATAAAATGTCCAAAAAATATGGTCTGTTCCATAATGATCTACGATAAAGTTAAAAATGAGACTAAAATTTCCTTGCATGTCTATCCCCCATCACAACAATTAAAAACTCTCTCACTATCATACTAAAACTTTTATATTCGTGCTACCATTAAGAACAATTCATACGATAACTTGTTTTGAATATATTTTGCAAATGATTTATACTTGAAACTGCTATGAAATTGAGGTGACAACATGAACAAAATTAATATCCCGATGTTTCTGTTAGCATTGCTCATTATTTTAATGTTTGCTGCTGTTGGCGTTGCTATTGCTTTCCGCAACATTTGGTTCATTCTGTTGTTTTTAATCTTAGGATTTGTTTTGATGGGATATGGTATATCATTAAAAAGAAAAAAGTGACTCGCACAGATGAGTCACTTTTTCCCTCTCTCTAAAAAATCTTGAATAATATTTTTCTGTAAACTCGGATGGCAAGTTAATATCGAATTTTTTTCAAGCATATTTAAAGGCTCGCCATATATGTTTGTCGTAACTCCACCTACTTCACGAACGATAACGACGCCTGCTGCAATATCCCACGGTGATAGTTGCATCGATAAATATCCATCGAGTATTCCTTCTGCGACAAAAGCAAATTCTAAAGCGGCAGACCCGTAAGTACGCGTACCTCTTACTTTTCGAACTAAACTTTCCATAACCTTTTGTTCAACGTGACGATTATTACATAACCAAAGATGATTTAAACCGAGAATTGATTCATCTAATAAAACACGATTTGATAGCATATCAAGTGGCTCACCATTTTTATAAGCACCCATTCCTTTTTTAGCAGTATAAAGTATATCATTCATCACATCATACACAAGCCCAATTTCACCGGTCCCATTATGATAAATACCTATTGAAATAGCAAAATTCCTTTTTTGATGAACGAAATTCATCGTTCCATCTATCGGATCAATGATCCAAACTGTTCCATCAAGCGTCGTTATTTGATCACCGTAACCTTCTTCACCGAACAAAAAATGATCTGGATATTTATTTTTGATATGATGAACAAAAAATTGCTCAATTTCTTTATCTACTGCTGTTACTAGATCATTTGGATTTGATTTCGTTTTAACGTTTAGCGGTTCTTTTATTTTATGTTTAATGATTTTCCCTGCCTCTAAAATCCATTGTTTTGCTTGATGAAAAAGATCATTTTTTTCATTTATATCCATCGATTGACCTCCATTATTATGACTACTTTCCTATAATCTAAATTGAATGTAAATATTTAATACATATTAATGGATGACAAATAAAACATATTCTTTAATATAGCCATTAAATTTATATATAAACATCTCATAACATGTTTATACGACTCATTGAAGAAAGTCTTTCTTGAACGTTTGTTGCCTCTTTAATTATTGATTCGATAAGTTCATGTACAGACGGAATATCATGTATGCGTGCTGCTCCTTGACCAGCCCATCCGAATCCTTCTGCTTCTATGCCATCATGGATATATCGTTTATTCGCCTCACCACTTATATAATCCTTTAAAGCTTCATAACCACCTTCTTGCTTTTCAATTGATAAAATTTTATCTGTCCACTCATTTCTTAACGCACGTGCAGGGGCCCCGAGTGAACGTTTAATAACGACAGTTGATTGTTCATCGGCATCGAGAATCGCTTGTTTATATAATTGGTGGGCATGTGAACATTCTTTCGTCGCGATAAAACGTGTTCCCATTTCTATGCCTTCTGCCCCTAAGGCTAAACTAGATACCATCCCTCGTCCATCAACAATTCCTCCAGAAGCAATAACAGGAATAGAAACGTGATCAACGACTTCAGGTATTAAAACGAATGTACCTGTATCACTTCTACCAATATGACCGCCCCCTTCTTGACCGACGACCATTACAGCATCTGCACCAAGTTCTTCAGCTTTAATAGCCTGACGTTTTGCCGCAACTAACACTAGTTTTTTTATTGGATGATCTTCTACCATTTGTAAAACACCTGTTGGATTCCCCCCTGTTACAGAAATAACAGGTACTTCTTCTTCAATTGCGACTTGAACCATTTCTTGATAAGGCCTGTTATGTTGACCAATGGCAAAATTAACACCAAAAGGTTTGTTTGTTAACGTACGCACTTTTTTAATTTCTTTTCGCAGTTGATATGGAGATGAAAGGCTCATCGCTGTAATTTGTCCGAGACCACCGGCATTAGAAACAGCAGCTGCCAAATCTGCATAAGCTAAATGCGCAAGCCCTCCTTGAACGATGGGATATTTAATATTAAGCAGTTTCGTCACTCTCGTCTGCCACATAAACGCTAACACTCCTTTTTACTTTACTTATCACTTATTTAAACATATTTACAGCTATTTTTTCACATGTTTTAAATGGCTATCCTACTATCTTAATTTTACTCAGATCATTTAATTGTCTACTCACTCAACGCATGTTTGCGCTTACACTATACTCTATCTTAAAGTTACTTTCATTAAAAGAAATATTTATATAAAAAGACAGAGAACTATAAATTTAGTTCTCTGTCTTTTGATAATGTCTACATCGTATGGATAGGCTGACCTAACGCTACGTCTGCAGCTTCCATTGTTATTTCTGCTAGTGTTGGGTGTGCATGTACTGTTAAAGCGATATCTTCAGCTGTCATGCCCGCTTCAATCGCTAAACCAAGTTCGGCAATCATATCACTTGCATTTGGCCCAACGATTTGTGCACCGATGACTAAATCGTCTTCTTCTCTTGTAATTAACTTTAAAAATCCATCTGTATCATTTAAAGATAACGCTCGTCCATTTGCAGCAAATGGAAATTTGGAAGCTTTCGCATTGTAACCAGCATCTTTTGCTTCTTTTTCCGTGTAACCGACTGAAGCAATCTCAGGATCAGAGAAGACGACAGCTGGCATGCCTATATAATCAATAGCAGATTTTTCGCCGCTAATAGCCTCAGCTGCAACTTTTCCTTCATAAGAAGCTTTATGAGCCAATGGTTGACCGGCTACAATATCGCCGATCGCATAAATGTTGTCAACGTTTGTACGACACTGGTTATCAATTTCTATAAGTCCATGGTCATCAACTTTAATACCAACTTGCTCTAGTCCAAGTTCATCAGTGTTTGGTCGACGACCGACAGTAACGAGGGCATAATCTGCTTCAATAACTTCTTCTTTATCTTTTGCTTCATATGTTACTTTAACACCTTCTTCGGTCTCTTCTACGCCTTGAGCCATTGCTTCTGTAATTAATGTAACACCTTTTTTCTTTAATCGCTTTTTGACAACTTGTGTCATTTGTTTTTCAAAGAGGCCGCCGAGGATGTCTTTCTCGCCTTCAATAATCGTTACTTCTGTTCCGAAATTCGCATATGCTGATCCAAGTTCAAGCCCGATATATCCACCGCCGATAACTACAAGTTTTTCCGGAATTTCATCTAAATTTAAAGCACCTGTTGAGTCTAGTACGCGATCAGAAAACTTAAAATTAGGAATCTCAATCGGACGTGATCCAGTCGCAATAATACAGTTTTTAAAAGTATATGTTTGTGAAGTTTTATCATCCATTACTTTTACATTATTTTCATCAACGAAATAAACTTCACCTTGAACGATGTCAACTTTATTTCCTTTTAATAAGCTTTCTACGCCACCTGTTAACCGTTGAATAACTTTACCCTTCCATTCTTGGACTTTAGAGAAATCTACAGAAACATTTTCCGTCGTAATGCCCATGTCATCACTACCTTGGGCTTGTTGGACGCGGTGTCCTGCTTGAATGAGTGCCTTAGAAGGAATACAGCCTACATTTAAGCAGACACCTCCTAAATTATCTTTGTCAACAATCGTTACTTTTTGTCCAAGTTGTGCAGCTCTAATAGCGGCTACATAGCCACCTGGGCCTGCACCTACTACGAGTGTGTCTACTTCAATTGGAAAATCTCCTACTACCATAATTTACGCCTCCATCATAATTAATTGTGGATCATGTAATAAACGTTTAATTTGATTTAGGGCAAGCTGTGCTGTTGCACCATCAATAATTCGATGATCAAAGCTAAGTGATAATGCAAGGACAGGCGCAACAACAACTTCTCCTTCACGGGCAACCGGTTTTTCTGCGATACGTCCAATACCTAAAATAGTTGCTTCCGGGTAATTTAACACAGGTGTAAACCATTGCCCACCAGCAGATCCGATATTTGTAATGGTGCTTGATGCGCCCTTCATTTCATCTGCTGTTAGTGTACCATTTCGTGCTTTATTTGCCAATTCATTAATTTCTGCCGATACTTCAAAAATAGATTTTCGATCAGCATCTTTAACGACTGGCACGAGTAAACCGCGATCTGTATCTGCAGCAATCCCGATATTGTAATAATGTTTTTGTACGATTTCTTCGGTCTCATCATCAACAGCTGTGTTTAATGACGGATATTTTTTCAAGGCGGAAATGAGCGCTTTTACGACATATGGTAAATATGTTAATTTAATTTCTTGCTCCTCTGCAACATGTTTAAATCTTTGACGATGTTCAACAAGTGCTGAAACGTCGATCTCATCCATTAATGTAACATGAGGTGCTCTTGTTTTTGAGCGAACCATGGCATCCGAAATCGCTTTACGTATACCGCGTATTTTTTCACGTGTTTCTGGATATTGACCTTCTAAAGCGACAGGGGTCTCTTGTGCTTCAGCTGTTTCTTCCTCTATCTCAGCTGTATCATCTCTTAAGAAGTTATCTATATCTTCTTTAAGCACTCTGCCATTTTTTCCGGTGCCTTTTACTTCTTGAATATTTACATCATGATCACGCGCATATTTACGAACTGATGGCATAGCAATAACACGTTTTGTATCAACTAGATCTTCAGTTTCTTCTGTTTCTTCAGATGTTTCCGTCTGTGGCTCATCTTGGATATCTTCTTCTGCATCTGATTCTTCTACTTCTTCTTCTTCCGATTCATAACCTTCTGCATCAATCGTTATAAGTGTCTCACCGACAATAGCGACTTCACCTTCATCAACATGGATATTCTCAACTGTACCTTCAACCGGAGAGGGAATTTCAACAACTGCTTTGTCATTTTGTACTTCACATAACACATCATCTTCTTTTATGTCTTCGCCTTTACTAACGAACCATTTAACAATTTCGCCTTCATGAATACCTTCCCCGATATCTGGTAATTTAAATTCAAATGCCATCACTTATACCTCCTTACATGCATTTTAGAAGTTTAATGATTGTTTCACTTTCTCGATAATATCTTGCTGATCAGGTAACCATAAATTTTCTGCCGCTGCAAATGGATACACTGTATCAGGTGCTGTTACCCGCATCACTGGTGCTTCAAGATGTAAAATTGCTCGCTCCTGAATTTCTGCAACCACATTTGCCGCAACACCTGCTTGACGTTGCGCTTCTTGAACAACGACAGCACGATTTGTTTTTTCAACAGATTCAACAATCGTTTCTACGTCTATTGGTGAAACGGTACGTAAATCAATCACTTCACAATCGATGTTTTCTTTTTCTAATTCTTCAGCTGCTTTTAAGCATGTATGTACCATTGCACCATAAGCAATAAGCGTGATATCTTTCCCCTTACGTTTAATGTCTGCTTTTCCTAAATCAATTGTATATTCTTCTTCGGGTACTTCTTCTCGGAAAGAGCGATATAACTTCATATGTTCAAGGAAAATGACTGGATCATTATCCCGAATAGCTGAAATGAGCAAACCTTTTGCATCATACGGTGTCGATGGGATAACGACTTTTAAACCTGGTTGCTGAGCGACTAATCCTTCAAGTGAGTCAGCGTGAAGTTCAGGAGTTTGCACTCCCCCACCGAATGGAGAGCGAACAGTGATTGGTGCCTGCTCTGTATTACCTGATCGATATCTCAACCGGGACATTTGACCGTTTAGTGAATCCATGACTTCATAAACAAAGCCAAAAAATTGAATTTCCGGAACTGGACGGAAACCTTCGACAGCTAGGCCGATTGAAAGTCCGCCGATTGCTGATTCAGCTAATGGCGTGTCAAAAACCCTATCTTCGCCAAATTCAGCTTGTAAGCCTTCTGTGGCACGGAAAACACCGCCATTTTTTCCGACGTCTTCCCCAAAAACGAGCACATTTTTATCATTTTTCAACTCGGTGCGCATCGCATCCGTAATTGCTTGAATCATCGTCATTTGTGCCATCGTTTATCTCGACTCCTTTACTTTATATTGTTCATACTGCTCTTTTAAGTTATACGGTAATTCTTCATGCATAATCTCAATAAAGTCCGTTACTTTTTGTTTTGGATACTGATCAGCTTGTTTAATAGCTTCGCGAATATCTTCTTTAGCTCTTTCAATCACTTCTTCTTCCTCTTCTTCGGACCATAAGTTCTTCGCCTCTAAAAACTTACGGAATCTAACGAGTGGATCTTTTCTCTCCCATTCAGAATCAAGATCATCTGAACGATAACGAGTTGGATCATCACCGGCCATTGTATGTGGCCCGTAACGATAAGTTAACGTTTCAATTAAAGATGGTCCGTCGCCATTAATAGCATTTTCGCGGGCATGTTTTGTTGCTGCGTATACGGCTAAAACGTCCATACCGTCTACTTGATATCCTTCCATGCCAGCTGCAACTGCTTTTTGGGCAAGCGTTTTTGCGGCTGTTTGCTTTTCAACGGGCACAGAAATTGCAAAAAAGTTATTTTGTACAATGAATACCGCTGGTGCTTGATAAGCCCCGGCGAAGTTAATACCTTCATAAAAATCACCTTGTGACGTACCACCGTCCCCAGTATATGCAATAGCTATTGATGGTTCTTGGCGTAATTTTTTCCCTAAAGCAACACCTGTTGCTTGAATGTATTGAGCGCCGATAATAATTTGTGGACTTAGGGCATTTACTCCTTCTGGCATTTGATTGCCATGGAAGTGGCCTTTAGAGAATAAAAATGCTTGGTAAAGGGGAAGCCCATGCCAAATGAGTTGCGGAACATCACGATAGCCTGGTAAAAGAAAATCTTCTTTTTCTAATGCAAAATGACTTCCTAATTGAGATGCTTCTTGTCCTGCTGTCGGTGCATAAAATCCGAGTCGTCCTTGACGATTTAATGCGATAGAGCGCTGATCTAAAACACGTGTATAAACCATTCTTTTCATTAATTCTTTAAGATCTTCATCGGATAAATCTGGCATTGCTTCTTCATTTACAATTTCTCCATTTTCATTTAAGATCTGAAACGTTTCAAATTTACCTTCGATTTGATTTAAAACGTTTTTCATAAATAAAGTCACCTCTTCTTTTATTTTTAATTGTCTATCCTATCCTACCCAAATAAATGAAAAATCAGTATACAAGTTTTATATCAAATATTTAACGATTAGATCTGTTATATAGGATGAGGAAAAAACATTAGTACAACTTATATCTACTAAAAGTTTATCTTATGATACTTATTCGGTCAATTACTTTGATGTTCCTAGCTTATTTATTTTTATCTGAAGTTATAAAAATAAGCTTTAATTATAATCTGTTATAATTCATAAAAAAAGCTGTTTCATATGATTGAAACAGCTCTTTTCACATATTTCTTATATTACTTATTTCAAATAAACGACAAGAATTGAAATGAAAAGGCTAATAATGATATTTAGCCTTCATTGAAAGTGACGTCTAAGTCGGCTATATCGTAAAATTCCTTTTTAAGTTCATTGTATCTAGTTGTATATGTGCTAAACGCCTCTGTCGCATCGTGTATTTCTTCATAATATTCATTAATATCGGCGATTTTATTTGTAACATCTTTCGGCTCAGCATCTTTTTCTTGTAAAAATGTATACAACTCCTCTTCTAAGGATAATGAATCTTTATAAAGTTCATATAAATGTGCATAAGCTTCATAACGTTCATTCATCACATCATACATTTCAATCGCTTTTTTTCTTACATTTTTCTCATCAAGATCAGCAATTAATGGCTTTGATTTTTGAAATGCCTCTTCAGATGCTTCAATACTATCTCTTTCTTGATTTAATTTGTCTGATCGTTCTTGAATGATGTCTAAAGCCTCTTTTGATAGCTCTTTAATCCTAGAAAAATCATCTAAATCAGTAATTGTTTCATATATATCTTGTTCTTCTTGTTCTAAAGATGCAATCTCTTCTTCATATGCAAGGAAATCTTCCTCAAGTTCAACAGCTTCTTCTAAGTATTGATGAATCTGTTCTTCCGTCGTTTCACTGCCACATGCATTTAATAAAATAATTAACATAAATAAAAAAACTGTCATTACTTTCCGCAAAATATTATCCCCCTCCTCTTATAAAATATATGCCAATCATACAACAGGCAAGTACTTATGTTCATAAGACATAAAAATTAATTTATACATATGTTTCATATGTTATGATAAAATGTGCTAAGACAGAAACTAATTTTACTATATAAAAATAGGAAGTGAGGAAACATGCTTACGATGGAAGATATTGTCCGTGAAGGTCATCCAGCTTTACGAAAAACTGCAGAAGAAGTTACCATACCACCTTCACAGGTAGATATTGATTTATTAAATGATATGTTGCAATTCTTAAAAAATAGTCAAGATGAAAAAATAGCTGCTAAATATAACTTAAGGGCTGGAGTCGGGTTAGCAGCTCCACAATTAAATGTCAATAAACGTCTGATCGCTATTCATTTTACAGATGAAAATCATAAACAACATAGCTATCAATTAATCAATCCAAAAATTGTTAGCCATTCTGTTGAAAAGGCATATTTAGTAAATGGCGAAGGATGTCTCTCCGTTGATCGACCGGTTGAAGGTTTTGTCGTTAGACATGCTCGAATTACAGTGAAGGCATTTGATATACATGGTAATGAACTTAAACTACGTCTTAAAGGTTTCTTATCAATTATTTTTCAACATGAAATTGACCATTTAAATGGTATTATGTTTTATGACCATATTAACGAAAATAATCCTTTTGTTGTTCCTTCAAATGCAAAAGCTATTCATTAACCGATATAGGCTGCCTAAAACCTTCTTTTTTTAAATTGAGTTTCTTCCGGGCAGCCTTTTATTTATTTCTTCACCTTTTTCAACAAAACCTTTACACATTGTATAATATTTCTCCCCTTGTAGAAACTATAAGTACGCTTTATATAAGGTCGCCGAATTATATTTCTTTTGAAATGAAAGTATATTTTTATTTCAAAATTAATGAAATCATACTATACTATAATGTAAGAGGCTTGGATCGTAAAACGTTTTATAGCTTTTCTTTAAACATATCGAAAGGAGCTGGGCACCTAATGTTTAAACGACTCAAAGAAAAGCTTAAAAAGCGCTGGAAGGATTTTTTAGGCCAAGAACGTGTACCAAACAATTTATAAACATCACCATCACTTAATTTAAAAACTATCTCATAATGTAGCTAGCCTCATGTGTGACGGAAAAAATGAACGGAATTTTGTACAAATCATAATAACAAACAACCGTAACAGCAAATATATTTATAAATAATAAAGGGCTAGGAGAGTTGATATGATTTACAAAGTTTATTATCAAGATACAAATGATGAATATCCAGTACGAGAACGTACGAAAAGTTTATATTTAAAAGCAGATTCTAAGCGCGATGTTCTACGAAAACTTGAGAGTATTAATTACAATATCGAATATATCCAAGCATTAAACGAGGCACATTTGGCATATGAAAAGCAATCTGGAGCATTCACATTGGAGAATGTGTAAGTTATGAAATTTGTTAGAAATGATCAGACAGCTGTTTTTGCACTTGGAGGATTAGATGAAATCGGCAAAAACACGTATGGTGTTCAATTCCAAGACGAAATTATACTTATCGATGCAGGTATTAAATTTCCTGAAGACGAATTGCTTGGAATTGATTACGTAATCCCTGATTACACATATCTTGTGCAAAACAAAGATAAAGTTAAAGGATTGTTTATCACACACGGTCACGAGGACCATATCGGTGGTATCCCTTATCTCCTTCGTGAAATTAATGTGCCTATTTATGCTGGAAGACTTGCAATTGGATTAATTAAAAATAAGCTTGAAGAACATGGGTTGTTGCGTCGTACAAAATTAATGACGATTAATGAAGATGATATTATTAAATTCCGTAAAACATCTGTTAGTTTTTTCCGTACAACACATAGTATTCCAGACTCTTACGGCATTGTTGTGAAAACACCACCGGGCAATATCGTACATACAGGAGACTTTAAATTTGATTTTACACCGGTTGGTGAACCTGCCAATTTAACAAAAATGGCAAAAATAGGTGATGATGGTGTCCTTTGTCTCCTCTCCGATAGTACGAATAGCGAAGTGCCCGGTTTCACAATGTCAGAAAAAGAAGTCGGTGGCAACATATTTGACATTTTTAGTCGTGTTGAAGGGCGTATCATTTTTGCAACCTTTGCTTCGAACATTTTCCGATTACAACAAGTTGTTGAGGCAGCTATAAAATTCAACCGAAAAATAGCCGTTTTTGGCCGAAGTATGGCGTCTTCGATTAATATTGGTCAAGAACTTGGTTATATTCGAGCACCGAAAGATACATTTATTGATGCTAACCAAATTAATCGTTTGCCGGCAGAAGAAGTTGTCATTTTATGTACGGGGTCACAAGGCGAGCCAATGGCTGCTTTGTCACGAATTGCTAATGGCACACATCGACAAATTCAAATAATTCCTGAAGATACAGTCGTCTTTTCTTCATCCCCTATTCCTGGCAACAACGTTAGCGTTAGTCGTATTATTAATAAGTTAGCTCGTTCTGGAGCTGAAGTGATCCATGGTCCTCTAAGCAATATTCATACATCAGGTCACGGCAGCCAAGAAGAGCAAAAACTTATGTTGCGTTTGATGAAACCAAAGTATTTTATGCCTATTCACGGAGAATATATTATGATGAAAGAACACGTAAAACTTGCTACAGCATGTGGCGTTAAAAGAAAGAATTCCTTTATGATGGATAATGGGGATGTCTTAGCTTTAGGAAAAGATCATGCACAAATTGCCGGAAAAATTCCCTCAGGTTCTATATATGTCGATGGAAGTGGTGTTGGGGATATCGGAAACATTGTCCTTCGCGATCGACGTATTTTATCTGAAGAAGGGTTAGTTATCATCGTCGTTAGCATTAATATGAAAGAATTTCAAATATCAGCTGGACCTGATATTATATCACGTGGATTCGTCTATATGCGTGAGTCAGAAGACTTAATTAACGAAGCACAACAACTTGTCGCTAAACATTTAGAAAAAGTGATGGAAAGAAAAACGACACAATGGTCTGAAATAAAAAATGAAATTACGGACACGATTGCTCCATTCCTCTTTGAAAAAACGAAAAGAAGACCCATGATATTACCGATCATTATGGAAGTATAATAAGAAGGATGACTAACCGTCATCCTTTTTTACTTTATGATTTATATGAATAAATGTAGCGTCTTAATTCTTTTAAAATAGCTCGACGTGTCAAAATACCTTCAAAATAATTGTTATCATCTACAACACAAACAAATGAGGAATTAATCACAGCTTTTAATCCATCCGTAAACATATCATTTCTCGTTAAAAGTGGAATATCAACTTTCATGACTTCTCGTACAGTCATATCCGTTAATTTATCAACTTCAAAACGTTCTAGCCCTAGCATTTGATTTAATATGACTGTTTTCCCAATAATACCGACTAATTTAGATGAAGGATCTAATACCGGGACGGCCGAATAACCCGATTTAACTAACACTAATAAAGCATGCTCGAGAGGATTGTTCATTTGTACATGGGCAACCTTTTCTGAAGAAATCATTATGTCTGAAACTGATACATCTGTTAACTGCTTACCTTGTTGTAACATGCTCATACTAAAACGCTCCTTTTTAAAATCTAACACCAAAACATTTTATTCTGTAAAAGAATTGTATATGAGGAAAAGGAGTTTTCTTCGTTTATCTTTAGTTTAGCACAGATGAACCGAAGAAACATTACTATCCTCTTTTTTGAACTTTCAATATCTTTAGTTGTGCCTTATAAAGATGATGAACAATTATCTACACTTCTATTTATACCATAAAACAAACCTAAATTGAAAGCGTTTTCTACATTCGTTAATGTTTGATTATATAAAGAAACAATATTTTTTCTTAAAATATATGAACATTTTATCTAAAAAACACAATACATATGGTAATATGTTTTATAGCCTTTATCATTATTTATGTATCTTAAATGTATGGTAGAGAATATTGTATTTATTTAGATTTTGTACGTTTCTTAAATTTTTAAGAAAGGTTTGACACGATGAATCGACGATCATTTTTAAAGAAGTTTTTCGCTGGTCTACTGCCACTCCTAGGTCTTAGTGGAAGCACTTATCTATATGCTCGTCATGTTGAGCCAGACATGCTCCAAATAAATCGCCGTAAAATTGTTGGAAAAAACATCCCTAAAACTTTCGATCATTTTAAAATTGTCCAATTCTCCGACACCCACATTGGATTTCATTATTCGATCGATCAGTTACAAAAACTTGTTCGAACGATTAACTATGAGCAACCGAATGTGGTCGTTTTTACAGGTGATTTAATTGATAAACCACAATCCTTCACCGCTAACAGTTTATTGATGAATACTTTAAGCCACCTCAAGGCGACACATGGAAAGTATTGGATATATGGGAATCATGATCATGGAGGTTACGGTACAGGAGCTGTCAAAGCAATTATGGAAGCTGCCAACTTTACACTTTTACAAAATAATCACACATTGATCACACAAGGAAACGAACAAATTGCTATCGCAGGTATTGACGATATCATATTAGGCAAACCAAATATAGAAAAAGCTTTGGAAAACATTGATCCTAATATGTTTACAATATTATTAGTTCATGAACCAGATTTTGCTGATATTGCTTTAGCTTATCCGATAGATATGCAGTTATCCGGTCATAGTCACGGAGGACAAGTACGTTTTCCTGTGATCGGTCATTTATATACACCGAATTATGCAGAAAAGTATATTCAAGGTAAATATACATTTTCTAATCATCATATGTCTCTTTATGTCAATCGTGGTATAGGAACAACACGTTTACCTTTTCGCTTTTTATGTAAACCAGAAATTTCAATATTTACGTTAACTAATGATGCATCAAATTCGTAACAGTTTGTCCATAGTTTTATGCGTATGTTCATGATAAACTAAAACTAACGATTCATGGGAGGAAGTATGATGATCAGAAGAAGTAAAATTCTTTTAATATTTAGTTTGATAGTAATCATTTTTACCGCTTGCAGTAAATCATATGAAGGTGATTTTTCCTTTGAAATAGAAGATTTTACTTTTACGAATCAAGATGGTGAGCAAATTAGCAAAAGTGACGACTTAGATGGTGAATTTTGGATTGCAGATTTTATTTTTACGAACTGTGAAACTGTATGTCCACCAATGACTGCAAATAAAGCTAGATTACAACAACTTTTAAAAGATGAAGGGCTTGAAGACATCCAACTCGTCTCTTTCTCTGTTGATCCTGAACGAGATAAGCCTGATGTTTTAAAAAAGTATGGAAAAGAACGGGGTATAGAATTCGATAATGCTCATTTTTTAACGGGGTATGAGTTTTCAGATATAGAGAATTTTTCTATGAACTCCTTCAAAACAGCTATTGCTGAGGAACCTGATTCAGATCAAATTTCACATACAACAAGCTTTTTTATTATATCCCCTGATGGCGAAGCTTTAAAGCGTTATGATGGATCAGATCAAGATGCTATGGATGAAATTGTAGAATATATTAAAAAAATAAGATAAAAAAACAAAAGGTAGTTTAAGCTACCTTTTTTACTTATTTATTATGAAACGTTTATTTGCAAGGACGCATGTAATACGTTAAGCTATAAAACAAGAATAACCACTTATTGAAAGGAGCGTACGTCATATGAGTGATCAGCTGCCGTTACAAAATATTGCTCAAGCAATTTACACGATTAACCGGCATGCTAAAACAGCTTTAGAACCACAACATTTATACACTCTAAAAAAAGAGACAATTTACAAATTACTGAAAGAAAAGCGTGCTGAAAAAATAGGGCTGCATTTTTCTAAACCAACGAAATATAGCAACCAATCGTCAACATTACTCGTAAAAATAAATAATTACTATTTTCATTTACCACCTACGAAAAACGACTTTAAAGAATTAAAACATCTCGGTTCGCTCGATCAATCATATCGAAATCCCCATGTGAAAATGTCATTATCAAAAGCTAAAAAAATTATTTACCAATATCTTAATTGGCATCCAAAAAAGAGAACACAACAAAGGCCGTCATCGTATTATATTCCTTCATCTTTAGGGCGTCAAATGAAATGGCCGCCAACAAGATCAACAAGATCAAATTTTGACTAAACAAGTATACATGTTCATAAGTATATGTTTAAAAGTGTATGAACAAATCATACGCTTTTTATTTTAGAAATTCAAAAATCTCTATATGTTAAGTAATCGTTTAACACCGTAAAAAAAGAATAGTGTCAATCCAAAAACTGCAAATGACTGAAGTATTACTTTAAATATGTTTAAAAATTTTTCATCGGAAGGATTGACTGAATCGACAAATAACACAATTAATAAGGAGATAAAAATGAATAATAAGCTACTTACAATATAACCTAATAATTTTATTGTTTGCATAGAGACCATTAAATGCATGAATGGTTGAATAAATATGTAAATCACCCATAAACCGAGCAAACATATGACAAAATAAATATGTTTTTCACTAAATCCTAATATCTTTAATTTTGACATATTAATCATATATATAGTAAATTGAATAAACTTTGCCTTCATTTCATTCAACTACCTTCTAAATTATCTATCACCATTGTTTACTAATTTAGGTATATTTAAACATATAGACTTTCTTATATCTCTTACTTATAATAGCTTTATAGATAAAAGTCGGAGGATGTTTTATGAACCGTGCATTTCTTTTGATTATCACTGGTGCAGCTTTATGGGGGACGATTGGGTGGTATGTCAAACATTTATACGCATTAGGCTTTACACCTATGGAAGCCGTTACACTAAGAGTGTGGACATCTAGTCTAATATTAATCATTTATCAATTAATAACCGCTCCTAAACAATTAAAATTGCATTCTATAACAGATATAAAATACTTTTTAGGTACAGGTATTTTAAGTATTATTTTTTTTAACTTTTGCATGTTTAAAGCGATTGAATTATCAACATTACCCGTTGCGACAGCTTTGCTTTACACGGCACCAGCATTTGTAACGATTATCTCTTATTTTCTTTTTAAAGAGACATTGAATCGAGCGAAAATGGTTGCCCTTTGTATAACGTTAATTGGCACATGCCTCGTCGTCGGTTTTATCCCCCTTAATCTCAAATCAATTCAAATAGGAAGTATTGTATTTGGACTAAGTTCGGCGATAGGTTATGCACTTTATAGTATTTTTAGTAAATTTGCTTTGGAGAAATATACGAGTTTAAGTGTTACAACGTATACATTTTTTATTGCTGCTATTACATTAATTCCTTTCTTTCCTTACAGCAGTAAATTTGCTTTATTATATCGACCAACGACCTTATTATATGCAATCGGATTAGGTTTTTTACCGACGGCCTTTGCATATATTATTTATACACATGGATTAAGTAAAACAGAAGCATCTAAAGCTTCCATTTTAACGACTGTCGAACCTGTCGTTGCAACACTTATAGGTATCTTTATTTTTAATGAATCTTTTTCATTATCACAAATGATTGGAATGGCTTGCATTATCGGAGCCGTTATCCTTTTGCAAGCTTATAATGATGATCAAAGCCATGAACATATAACATTAAGTAAGAAAGAAAAAGAAATCTATGAATCATATGTTTTAAATGATGATTTAAAAAGCTAATTATTGTAAGCGAAACTAATGAATTAAATGACTGACTATGTTTATTTCTTACATTGAATCCGATTTCTCCTTACTCGTTCATGTAAATTAAGCAGCCGATCTAACTCATGGCTAACTTTAAGTGTCTCTTGATTATTAAAACCTTTTTTTGCAACAACTTGCGCTAGTTCTCGTCTTAAACATTCAATTTGTTGGCGTAAATATTGTGATGTACACATAAAAATAAACTAGTCCTCCATTTTAACAATGATGAATTTGAGGGCTCGTACATTGAGCCAATACAACCGCTTTTTTAATATCTTATACATCTTTTGTTTAACATAATAAAAATAATTCATTCGAAACACATGTGAGACTATGTTACTATTACAAAAGAAGTGACTTTTTAGAAAGGATGTCTCCCGTGACTAAAAAAAAGAAAAATGAGTGGATTGAATGGATCAAAGCCATATTCATCGCAATTATCATTGCCTTTTTAGTAAGATCATTTGTTTTTTCAACATCTGTCGTTGAAGGTGAGAGTATGGATCCAACGTTGTCCGACGGCGAGCGCATTGTGTTTAATAAATTTATTTATCTCATTAGTAAACCTGAGCGTGAAGATATCGTTATTATTCAAAAACCTTTTAAAAACTATGTCAAAAGAATTATTGCACTCCCCGGTGAAACAATCGAAATGAAAAATCATACACTGTACATAAACGGTAGTGAATATGAACAAATGTATATTGATGAGGAAGCAAAAACGAATACAGGTAATTTTGGACCTTATGATATTCCAGAGGAAAGCTATTTTGTCATGGGAGATAATCGAGCGATCAGTAAAGATAGTCGTAATGGTTTAGGTTTAATTCATGAAGATGAGATTATTGGAAAGTCATTATTTATTTACTATCCTTTTGATGAATGGTCTGTTACGAAATAAAAAAAGGGTCTGACATAAACGTCTGACCCTATTTTGTTATTCATTATCAAATAGACAATAACCAATATTTAAAACAACAATCCCCAAACAAAGGACACCAAATGCTGCTTCCCACATAAGGTGCATCCACCTCCAATTTAAAATAGTCTATGTAACAATTGATTATTAGAATAAAACTTCCCATCCATTGTATCAATTATTTTATTTTAAATAAAGCAACGATATATTTAAACCGAAAATTCGCTTCACCATTAAAACTTGTGATCTCATGTTAAAAACTTTGGCAATTTTTCAGGCGGTAGTGGTTTGCTAAAATAAAAACCTTGCATTTCATCGCAGTTCTCTCGCTTTAAAAAATTAAGTTGATTCGACGTTTCAACGCCTTCAGCAATCACTTTCATATTTAATGAATGAGACATTTTAATAATCGAACGCACAATTGCTTTGTTATGTTTAAGCTTCTCATCCATAAACATTTTATCTATTTTTAATTTCGTTACTGGATATAAACTTAATGTTTTTAATGATGAATATCCTATACCGAAATCATCAATAGAAACCGAAACTCCTAAATTTCTTAATTTATTCATTGTTTTTAAAATAAAAGCTTCATTCGTCATCGCCATACTTTCTGTAATTTCCAATTCTAAATAGCGAGGATCTAAACCCGTTTCATGTAAAGTTGATTGAACTTTTTGAACGAGATTTTTTTGATGAAATTGCTTAGCAGATAAGTTTACACTAACTGTGATCGGTTGATAACCTTTAGTCTGCCAAGCTTTATTTTGTTCACAAGCCTTTTTTAAAACCCAATCTCCAATATCAACAATTAAACCTGTTTTTTCCGCTAGTGGTATGAAATCCATCGGGGGAATATATCCTTTAATCGGATGGTTCCATCTTAACAACGCTTCAACACCGACCACTTGATTTGTCCTTAAATCTTTTTGTGGCTGGTAATGTAATTCAAATTGTTGTGCAGTTAAAGCGTGACGTAACTCTGTTTCCATTTTTAGTTTCTTTTTAAACACATGAGATATTGATGATTCAAAGAAGTGATAATAGTTCCGATACTTTCCTTTAATGACATACATCGCTGAATCTGCATGCTTAATGAGGTCATTTGCGGTATGTCCATTTTCTGGATATAAACTAATGCCGACACTTAAAGAAGTATAAATATTATGTCCATCAAGTTTAATCGGTTTTTCAAAATGGGATAAAATATCTTCCACAAGTTCCGCGGCAGCTTTTTTATCATCTAGATACCGTTGTAAAATAATAAATTCATCTCCACTCATTCGGGCAATAAATGTGTCTGTTCGTAAATATTGTTTTAACTTTTCGCCACAAACTTGTAGTAATCGATCGCCAAACTCATAGCCAAACGATTCGTTAATCTCTTTAAAATAGTCTAAATTTATAAAATGAACGGCGAGTTGTTCATTCGTATATTTCGCTTCTTCTATCGCATCTTTTAACACTTGAAAAAAGTAATTTCGATTTGGTAAGTGTGTAAGCTCATCATAATTGGCCATAAATTCCATTCGTTTTTCTGCTTGTACTTTTTCAGTAATGTCTCTAACGTGGACAATTCTGAGTGATGGTTTCGTTTGATCGTACATTCGCTGTGTATATTCGATACAAAATTCACTTTTGTTTTTTCTTAATCCTGTTAACGTGTATGTTCCATCTCGTCCATCTTGAATAATATGCACATCTTTTTTCGTGATGAGAGACATTATTTGCATCCCTTTTAATTCAAACGGAGAATAACCGAACATACGTGCAAATTCAGTGTCACAATCAGCAATTTTATTATCCTGAATTAACATTAAACCTTCTATGCTGGACTGTATTAAATGATCAATATAATATTTAATATCAGACGTTTGATCTGTTAAAGATACTTCATTTAAAATTAAACAATAAATATCTGAGTTTAACTGTATTGATGTGACTTCAACGAGATGAGTTTCGCTCTTCTTTAAGTCCATAATTAATTGTTTATGTCGATTGTTCTTTAATAAATGGAAATCTAAAAAGTCATCAATAAATACTTGTTCCCTCTCTTGAATGTTTAACATATGCCATGCCCGTTTATTACTACGAATGACTTCTCCGCTTTTATGCACGAATAAAATTGCATCTTTTAATTGGTTCATAACACCTTCATGTAAAAGTTTATTTCTCATATCATCACTCTCCAGCTAAATGGCGACGCTTAAACATTATGCAATTTATGTAAAACATATAAAACGACAAAGAACAAGCTATTGACAGATTATGAAATTTTATATATTAATTATTAAGCGCTAATTGTTTAAACATTTCGGATAAACCTCTATCATCATATCCATCTTCAATTAATTGCTGTAGTTTTTCTTGAATATTACTTATTTGCTGGTCTACAATTGTTCCCATGAATAAAACGCTTATTTTATGACTAATTTCTGTCAACTGAATTAAAGAAGTAATAAAAGTCGCTGGGTCATTTGATTCTTTGGATATTTTGACTTGAATAATCATTTCACCTTGTTCTTTTTTTGACTTAAAATAGCTTAAAAAATCATTTGTTGTAAAGGCTTCAACAATCCAGCGACTTTTTTCATCTTCACGATCAATAATCAATCCGTCAATAAGTGGAATTTTCTTCGAAACAACACATTCGTTTTCTCGTTCCAAAATATGCAATGATTTTAATTTGAAAGTTTTCATTTTATAAAACACCCTTTTATATTCCGTTAACCACCAATATAAGACATTTCAATCTTCTTACGCTTCTCATGCATACGTTCATTACGTTCAGCAGAATATCGATCTTTCCTAACATGCCAAAGTGATATTATTTCTTCTTTCAACTCATCATCTGTTAATCCAGCACGAATTTTCTCTTTAATATCGTATCCACTAGAGGCGAACAAACACGTATACAACTTGCCATCAGCAGATAAACGAATGCGACTACACGATCCACAAAAAGTATCCGAAATGGATGAAATGACGCCTATTTCCCCCCCGCCATCTTTATACTTAAATCTAGAAGCCACTTCTCCATAATAATTTTTTTCGGCAGGCTCAATAGGCATTTCTTGATCGATCATATGAATAATATCTTTTTTCGCAATCACATAGTTTAAATCCCACTCATTATAGTTTCCGACATCCATAAATTCAATGAAGCGTAAAATAATATTTGTATCTTTGAAATACCGAGCCATTGGTAAAATTTGACTTTCGTTCATTCCTTTTTTAACGACCATATTTATTTTGATTTCTAAACCAGCATCTTTAGCAGCTTCTATCCCTTTTAATACTGGCTTTGTGCCAACACCACGCCCGTTTATTTGTTTAAAAACATCATCATCAATCGCATCCAAGCTAATATTTACACGTTTTAAGCCTGCTGCTTTTAATTTTTTAGCATCTCTTGGCAAAAAGATACCGTTCGTCGTTAATGCAATGTCGTTAATGCCTTGAATATTTGATAAATTTTCTATTAATTGATGGAGATTTTTCCGCATTAACGGTTCTCCACCTGTTAAACGAATTTTATTGACACCTAGTTCAGCAAAGGATTCAGCTAAACGAGTGATTTCTTCAAAACTTAACAATTCACTTTCTGGTAAAAATGGATAGTCATCACCAAAAATCTCTTTAGGCATACAGTACGTACACCGTAAGTTACATTGATCGATAACAGATATACGTAAATCTTGCAGGAATCTGCCAAAAAAACCTTTAATAGGCGTACGGGTTTGCATATTTATTCCCCCTTTATATTAAAAAACGCTTGCCCCTCATCATCATCATTTAACAAAATATCTACCTCAGAGCCTTTTGTATATCCACTTGTGCCCGCCGGTAAAACCATTAAACATGTCGAATGGGCTAGAGACGTTACAACATTCGATTTATCCATACCAGCTAATTTAACATATACCTTTCCATCTTCGTATGTGATATAACTTCTAACAAAGCGGGAAAATGTATTTTTCTTCGGAAAGTCTTCACCTAAGGTAGCCTTGATACATTTCATATATGGCTTCTTGCTAAATAAATAATGTTGTAAAATTGGACGTGCAAATAACTCAAAACCGACATAACATGCGGAGGGATTACCTGATAAACCAAATAACAATTTATCACCTAATGTAGCTACAGTCGTTACACTTCCGGGTCTCATAGCTACTTTATTAAAAAGAACTTCTGCTCCAAGCTTTTCGTAAATAGCAGGCATTAAATCAAAATCACCTACTGATACACCACCAGTTGTAATTAAAATATCTACTTCTTCAAGTGCTTCTTTAATCTTTTGATAACTTGGTTCAAATTTATCTGCAAGCTTTCCATAATACGTATATTCTCCACCAGCACGAATGACTTGGGAGCCGATCATATAAGCGTTGGAATCACGGATTTTACCAGGCTTTAATTCTTCATCAATTTCTAACAGTTCAGACCCTGTTGCAATAACGCCAACACGTGGCTTTTTGGCAACTTGAACCTGAGCATATCCAAAGGTCGCTAAAACTGCCTTTACACCCGGATTTATAACGGTTCCCTCTTCAACAAGAATTGTTCCTTTTTTAACTTCTGAGCCTTCTTTTATAATATTTTGACCAGGTTCAAATGTATGTGTTGTAGACATAAACTGTTTATCTGCTTTATTATATGTTTGGCACACTTCAAACATAGCTACGCAATCAGCACCTTCTGGAATAGGTGCCCCAGTCATAATTCGCGTTGCCTCACCTGCTTTTAACGTTTTCGTTGGTAAATCGCCAGCGCCAATATGTTCAACAACTTCGAAATGAACTGGATGATCTTCAGATGCATCTTTCGTATCAATAGACCGAAGCGCAAAGCCATCGTAAGGAGATTTATCAAATGAAGGAACATTATGTTTTGCAATAACTGGTTCTGCTAATCGACGTTGATCGCAATCATGGAAAGCAATGGTTTCTTTTTCACCACGTTTACGATAATTCATTACTTTTTGAACAGCTTCTGTTACTGAAATTGGCTTTCTAATTTTAACGTCTTGTACCATCAATGAATACCTCCAATAAGGGGTTACTTATTTATTATTTTAACAAAAATTAAGTATAAAAGATATGTAAAACACGTATTATATTGGCATTAAATATTTAGAAGGGCAATATTTATACGCTGATTAAATGTGAGCAAGATATTTTAATCTTGCACTATAAATTTACATACAAGAATTTTTTATTTTATCGTTTTAAATTTGCGAAAAATAAATCAATAAATCAAATGTATATTTACTAAAAAAACAACAAACATAAGTACTGACAATTTTTAAGGGAGGAATTTTCATGACAGTTGGTAGTCAAATGAAACAAGCTATGGCAAGCCTTAAAAGTGTACAAGCGAGTTTTGAGCAATTCGCTCTAGAAACAGAAAACAAACAAGCAAAACAACTTTATTCAAATGCCGCTGAACAAACGAATCAAATTATACAAAAGATGGAGCCGAGAATGGCGGAAATTGAACAAGAGGAACCACAATATAAAGGGTTTTAATACACTCATTCTCAACGTTAACATAACTACTCTCTCGCCACATTCCATCACTTCATAAGAAAAGCAAGGAATCGGGTGAAATTTGTGAACAATGCTTATAAATTATTAATCATATCGTTATGTTTTACGTTACTACTCATCGGATGTAATGTGCAAACACCATCAGAAAAGACAACAAACAATCGTGTTGAATTAACAAAAATATCAACAAAACAACCGATCGACCAACAAGCATCTAATCAGGCGAAAGAAATGATTCGCCAATATGATGCAATAACGTCTGTAAAAGCTATCAATTCTTCTCATTATCTCGTTGTTGCATTTGAAATTGAACACTTAAAACGGTTTAAATTAGAGCGCTTTAGAAAAAATATACAAAAACATTTAGAAAAACAATTTCCCCATCTTAAAGTTATTGTTTCAACTGATCAAAAAATTATTTTAGAGCTTGATCAATTAGAAAATAAAATAGAAACAACAAACATTTCAAAAAAGCAATTGGAAGAATTCGTTAAAAAAATTATTCGTTTATCAAAAGAACAAACATAACAGAAAGAGTGAAGATTATGGCGAATAATAAAAAGAAAAAATTACCACCAAGTGCACAAGAATATCAAGCCTTTCAAAAAAATCGCGAAGCTAAGCGACCTGTTTTTAAAAATTGCTTAAAAGCTTTCTTGGTCGGTGGTTGCATTTGCTTGCTCGGTCAACTCATCTCCACCTTTTATATTTATTTCTTCGACTTTACTGAGCAAACAGCAGGTAATCCTACAATTGCAACATTAATCTTTATAACGATGTTACTCACTGGATTTGGTGTTTATGATCATTTAAGTCAATTTGCTGGTGCAGGAACAGCTGTGCCAGTAACAGGGTTTGGTAATGCTGTTATATCATCATCCATTGAACATCGTACAGAAGGTTTTATCCTCGGCGTTGGTACAAATATGTTAAAACTAGCAGGTCCAGTCATCGTTTATGGTGTATTCTCAGCGTTTATTATCGCCCTGCTTAAAACAATCCTTACTAAATGGGGTGGACTATAATGTTAGTCGGTCACCGTACATGGATTTTTAAAAATAATCCAGTCATTATTTCTACCGGTACTGTCGGGGGACCTTTTGAAGCCAAGGGAAATTTAGCAAAAGATTTTGATGTACTACATGGAGATAAGTGGCTTAAGCAAGATTCTTTTGAAAAGGCTCAGCAAAAATTGATGGAAGAAGCATGTCAAATTGCTTTGAAAAAAGTTAATATGACGAAAGAACAAATTCATTTTTTTATAAGTGGTGATTTAATTAATCAAATTACACCTTCAAGCTTTGCTGCCGAAACAATTGGTGTACCTTATTTTGGCTTATTTAGTGCTTGTGCAACATCAATGGAAAGCTTAAGTCTTGCTGCAATGATGATCAATGCAAGTGGCGCCAATTACATTTTAAGTGGGACAGCTAGTCATTATGCAGCTACTGAAAGACAATATCGCTATCCTACAGAATACGGTAGTCAAAGCCCACCGACAGCACAATGGACTGTAACAGGTGCAGGATGTGCTTTAGTCGCTAAAGAAGGTAATGGACCTATCGTTACATCAGCTACGATAGGTAAAGTTGTAGATATGGGGCTAACAGATCCTTTTAATATGGGAGGAGCGATGGCACCAGCAGCAGTTGATACAATTATTACTCACTTTAAGGAACGAAATATAGATCATACGTATTATGATTTAATCGTAACTGGTGATTTGGCACGTATTGGTAGACAAACTTCTTTAGATTTATTAAATAAACAGGGCATAAACATCTCTGAAGATAAGTACGTTGATTGCGGGATCATGATTTACAAAGACGATCAACCGGTTCGGGCGGGTGCAAGTGGAACAGCTTGTTCTGCCGTTGTAACGTATGGACATTTGCTTAATTTGCTAAAGAAAGGTGATATTAACCGCATGCTTATTGTAGCAACAGGTGCACTCCATTCACCATTAACCGTACAACAAAAAGGGACAATGCCGTGTATTGCCCATGCCGTTTCAATCGAGTCAGGACGTGAGCAACAATGATATTTTTTTGGGCATTCGTTGTTGGTGGACTTATATGTGTTATAGGGCAAATTATGTTTGATGTATTTAAACTAACACCTGCTCACACATTAAGTATTCTAGTCGTACTTGGTGCCATTTTGGACGGAATCGGTTTGTATGAACCATTAATTGACTTTGCTGGAGCAGGTGCAACAGTGCCGATTACAAGCTTTGGAAATTCACTCGTTCATGGTGCAATGGCCGAAGCTGAAAAGCATGGATTAATCGGTGTCGCAACAGGCATGTTTGAAGTGACAAGTGCCGGTATATCAGCAGCTATTATTTTTGGAGTCATTGGCGCTATACTATTTAAACCGAAAGGATGATATACATGACAGTTGGATCACAAGTGAAAAGTTGTTTTTCATCGATTAAAAGTGCTGAAGCAACACTTTTATCACTCGCCGAAAAGACGAAAGATGAGCGAGCGAAAAAAGTATATCAATCGACAGAAGCGATTATGAATGACATTAAACGTGATTTACAACGACAAATTATGTTTTTAACTCAGGAAGAACCACAATATAAACAATAAGAAGGAGGCAAAACATGCCAGATTGGATTGAGGTTGCGTTACGTTCAGTCATTTTATTAATTACTTTATTCTTTATTACAAAATGGCTCGGGAAAAAACAATTGTCGGAACTTAATATTTTCGAATATATTACTGGAATCGTTCTCGGTGGAATCGTTGCGATTCATGGAAGTACGACGAATGATCCGTTGATTCATGGTATGATCGCTATGTTTATTTGGTTTATTATTCCTTATATCGCCGAATTTATATCTATGAAAAGCAAGTCTTTTCGTGATTTTCAAGGCAAAAGTACGATCATTATTCAAGATGGAAAAATCATGGAAGAAAACATGAAAAAAGAACGTTATTTATTAGAAGATTTGCTAGAAGATTTAAGAGCAAAAGATATTTTTAATGTATCCGACGTCGAATTTGCTCTGTTAGAACCATCTGGTCGCCTTAACGCCATGTTGAAAAAAGAACAGCAACCACTTACACCGAAAGCCTTAGGTATACAAGTGAGCTCAGAAAAAGAGCCAGAAACCGTCATTATGGACGGAGAGATGCTTCTTGAGCCACTCGCCAATTTGTCCCTTAATCCACGGTGGTTGGAAGAAGAACTTGACAAGTTAAACGTAAGTATAGAAAACGTCTTTCTTGGACAAGTCGACGGCTATGGACAATTAACAGTTGATTTATATGATGATCAAATCGTCGTTCCCGAGCCAACAGAAAAACCGTTACTACTCGCAACCCTTAAAAAGTGTCAAGCAGATTTAGAACTATTTGCTTTAGAGACAGAAAATGATACGTCTAAGCAAATGTATGAAAAAAACAGTCAAAAACTACAACGAGCCATTAATGAAATTAAACCTTATTTAACATAAGCAGATAAACTTATTCATGAATATTTAAAGCTAGTTTACCAAACTGCTCATTGCGTTCTAAACGTGCAAAAGCTTGATGAGCTTTTGAAAGCGGAAATGTTTGGTCAATCACGGGTCGAATTTGATGTTTTGTCATAAACGATAGCATATGACGAAATTCTTCGCGGCTTCCCATCGTTGAGCCTAATAAAGTATATTGCCCGTAAAAAAATTCTCGCAAATCCAACGAAACGATATCTCCTGCCGTTGCGCCAAAAACGACCATGCGACCACCTTGTTTTAACACATTTAAAGATTTATTAAATGTCGCTTGCCCTACACTTTCAATGACGATATCAATTGTCTCATGCTTTAATTGCTCTTTCCAATCACTTTCGGTATCTAGAACTACATGAGCCCCTAACTGTAAAGCTTTATTGCGCTTTTCTTCACTTCTTGATGTGACGATTACTCTTGCACCTAATGCTTTAGCAAAGTTTATTAAATAAGTTGCAACACCACTTCCTGCGCCAGGAATAAAAACTGTCTCATCTTTTTTTAAACGTCCTTTCGTAAATAAGGCACGGTAACCCGTTAAACTTGATAAGGCTAACACACCCGCTTCTTCCCAAGATAAGTAGCTCGGTTTCTTTTCAACTTGCTCCTTAGAAATTACAATTTTTTCTGCAAATGTACCATGATCTGGCATACCTAATATTTCAAATGTCTTCGGTGGTGCAAAGCTATTTTCAAACCATCTTAGGGACGGATTGACAATGACCTCATCTCCAACGCTAACATTAGTCACACCTGTCCCAACATCTTCAACAACCCCTGCACCATCTGAGCCTATATAAGTGCAGGTTTATTTGACCCGCGTCGATCAGGTATATATAAGTCCCGTCGATTTAACCCTGCAACCCGTAAATTGATGACTACTTCACCAGCTCCAGCTTGTGGACCATTCATTTCCTTCATATGTAATGTACCATGCTCATAAACAAAAGCTCTCATTGAAATCACCCTTTTTTAAAATATTTGCTAAAAATATCCAATTCATGCTTCGTCGAAATGTCATGAGAAAATAAAGGGATATAAATAAGTCTTTGTTGGATAAATGTTCGTTTAATCATTTCTAAATATTTTCGTTCATGTTCTTTTCGTTGAATAAAAAATTTACCCTCAATACAAGTGGGAAGTATTTTATTAATAATGAGTGTAGAAACGTATAATTCATAAGATTTCAGTAAATCAATTGCTTTCTTCGTTTCTAAAATCGGAAGTCTTTCCGGGTTTAAAACAAACATAAACTTCGTCTTATGATTATCAAGTAAAACTTCTCGCGATTTTTTAAAGCGTTGTTGTCTGATTGTTAAAACATCATATATAGGATCTTCAACTGGTTTTCCATCATGGAGTAACCGTGAGTACGTTTCATTCGTTTCTTTTCGTTTTTGTAAAAGTCCATCAATCCAAACACCCATAAGTTCTGGTAACGATAAAAGTCGAATGGTATGTCCCGTTGGCGCTGTATCGAAGACTAATTTATCGTAGTTATTTTTTTCTTCTAAAATAATTGATATGAGTTTATCAAATAAGGCCGCTTCTTCTGCACCAGGAGATGATCTAGCTGTATTTAATTGTCTATCAATTTCTTCACGCATTGTAGATGGAACGATATGGTTCATATTTGCTTTAACTTCTTTGATGTATTGATCTGTTTCTATTTCTGGATCAATTTCTAAAGCATATAAATATTCATTTACTTTCGTTATGTCACTGCCAATCGGTTGTTGAAATATATGACTTAAATTGTGTGCTGGATCTGTTGAAATCATAAGTGTTTTCTCATCATTTTTTGCTAATGTCCAAGCGATAGCAGAAGCGGTGGTAGATTTTCCCACCCCGCCTTTGCCACCAATAAAAATAATTTGTTGCTTAAAATGTTTCATTCATATCATTTCCTTTAATCCATAAACGTTATTTAACAGCAACGAATACCCGCAAGTGGTGACTTTTCCATCCCCATTCGCAAATGCCAATCATGAAATCGTTCTAGTATATATGGATAAAGTTCTAATGTATAATAATAAACAGGGTTAGGAATACCTAACATTTCTGAATATAAAAGTAATAAAAACAAGTCATCTTCATTGCGCAATTCCCGTGCTACTTCTTGACGGTGTGGCATACTTAAAATTTCTTCATACCATTCAACAGCTTTTTTAAAATAATGAAGCAATTAATTCCACCTCCAAATAAATAAAGTATACATTTTACATGACATCGTGCTTGTCATCATCGAGTTCGTCCTCTTGATCTTTTAACATGACAGAGAAGGCTGTTAATACGATCCATACGGCAAAAACAAAGATAATCGACCCTAAAACGAATAACAACATATCAGGAGCTTCACCAAACCATGACCATTCAAACATTACTTGTAAAAACATCGCATAAAGTGTCATAAACATAACGAAGATCATTGGAATAAGAACAGGCACATAATTTCGTCCGAGACGCTTTAGCCAAACAGCAACGAGAAATAAACTTATACCTGCTAATAGTTGATTAGATGTTCCAAATAACGGCCATATTAAATACCCGCCTGAACCGAATCCTTGTGGCCCTTTTGGCAAAAATACAAGCATAGCACTTGAAATAACCGCAATTGATGTTGCAACATGTGCCCGAGATAAAACAGGCATATTGTATTCAAGCCCGAGCTCTCCAATGATATATCGCATTAATCGAACAGATGAATCTAGCGAAGTAGCAGCAAAACTAATGACCATAATGGAGACAATTGTTGTCGCGATATCGACAGGAATACCTATGCCATTTGCTAAAAGTGATGCCCCTTCAACAAATACACCTAAACCACCTTCATTTGCTGCCTCAAAGCTACTATATGTCGCAAAAAACTCTCCTTTTGAATTAAAAAACGTTGCAACCGCTAAAATAGAAAGAAGTGCTAAAACCCCCTCGCCAACAGCCCCTAAATAACCGACAAAACGAGCCTCGGTTTCTTTATTTAATTGTTTAGAAGATGTGCCAGATGATATAAGGCCGTGAAAACCTGAAATCGCTCCACAAGCAATCGTAATGAATAATAAAGGTAACCACGATTTATCCGTTGCTGCATGTGTTACTGGTGCTGTCACTTTCGGATTCGTTACAAATAGACCGATGTAAAGTATGATTAATCCTAACAAAAGTTGATGAGAATTGATGAAATCTCTCGGTTGTAAAAGTGACCAAACCGGTAATGTCGATGCAATATAAACATAAATCATCAATATAACAATCCATATAAAGAAAGCAGTTGACGTTGAACTAAGCCCGAAAAGTCCTGCTCCTTCCTCTCCACCTAAATATTTTAAAATATCAATTCGTAAAACTTCGACACGACTCGATAAAATGGCGACTAAATACATAACGGCTAATGCAATTAAAGATGGTATTAACATTTTTGTTCGTCGTTTATAAACGATGAAACCAATCCAAATAGCTAAAGGGATTTGAGTAAAAACTGGTAAAACACTTGCCGGATATGTAACAAATAAATCTGCGACAACCCAAGCGAAAACAGCATTTACCATTAGAACAAGTATAAGAATGATAAATAAAAACAATATTTTAGCCCGTTGTCCAATTAAGCGATGAGCCATTGTTCCAACTGATTGCCCTTTATGTCGAACGGATAAGACGAGTGTTCCAAAATCATGTACGCCAGCAGCAAAGACAGTCCCTAAAAGCACCCATAATAGCGCTGGTAACCAGCCCCAATAGAGCGCAATCGCTGGTCCTATAATCGGTGCCGCGCCTGCGACTGATGAAAAGTGGTGACCCCATAAAACAACAGGATGTGTCGGCACAAAATCTACACCATCTTTATACTTATGAGCTGGCGTAACGAAGTTGGGATCGAGCCTAAAAATTCTTTCCGCTAAATATTTCGCGTAAATACGGTAACCAATGGCTAAAACTAGCATACCTATGATAGCGATGATTATGCCATTCATTTAATATCCCCCTCTTATTGTAGCTCGGATTTATCCCGTCTTCTAAGAGGTGATGAAACATATGGTATATAGGGACATCTCCTACAGCGCAATATTTTGCTACATTCTATATCAATACGATTATTTTGTCAATGTTTTGATAATTTTGATTTAACTTGATGAACAAAGTGAAGTAACACCAATTTATAATAACAATTAAAAATTCGTAAACATATTCGGCAAGCAATTTTCATATACTAACAGTTAGACGGCATTTAGTGTATTTAACTTTTTCTGTCGTAACATGAATAAACTTCCAAATACTGCTTAATATAAGCCTAAATGATTTTTTTATTTGTTACAAAGGAGGATTTTAAGTGGGATTAACTGTCACAGAAAAGCTGATCAAAGAACATCTCGTCTCAGGGAAAATGAACAAAGGTGAAGAAATAGCTTTAAAAATTGATCAAGCACTCATTCAAGATGCAACGGGAACGATGGTTATGTTAGAACTTGAAGCGATGGGTGTTGAGTATGCTAAAACCGAAGTTGCCGCGCAATATGTTGATCATAATTTAATCCAAGTAGATAATAAAAATCCCGATGATCATTTGTTTTTGGAAAGTGCTGCAAAAAAATTTGGCTTGTATTTTAGCCGACCAGGAAATGGTGTTAGTCATCCTGTACATATGCAACGTTTAGCTGTTCCAGGAAAAACATTGCTCGGTGCAGATAGCCATACGTGTGCCAATGGATGTATGGGAATGCTAGCAATGGGGGCGGGAGGTATTGATGTTGCCATGGCTATTGCTGGAGAGCCATTTTATATCAAAATGCCTGAAATTGTCGGTGTTAAGTTAACAGGTCAATTGCCTGACTGGGTAAGTGCTAAAGATGTCATTTTAGAAATGCTGCGACGATATGACGTTAAAGGTGGCGTCGGTAAAATTTATGAATATTTCGGACCTGGTTTAGCTGAATTATCTGCAATGGATCGCCACGTCATCGCTAATAAAGGGGCTGAGTTAGGGGCAACCGCAACTGTTTTTCCATCAGATGAAGAAATTAAACGTTATTTACAGCAACAAAAAAGAGAAAACGATTGGATTGAACTTAAGGCAGATGAAGGCGCAACATACGATGACTATGTAGAAATCAATTTATCTGATTTAGTCCCACTCATTGCGAAACCTTCTAGTCCCGGTAATGTTGTACCTGTAAGGGAAGTTGAAGGAACACCAATTTATCAATCATATATTGGTTCATCTGCAAATCCTGGCTATAGAGATTTTGCAGTGACAGCAGAGATTGTTAAAAAAAGAGAAGTAGCTGCAGGGGTTTCGTTTGATATTAATCCAACATCAAGGCAAATGTTGACTAATCTCGTCAAAGAGTCACATATCGGAAGTCTTTTACAAGCAGGCGCACGACTTCATCAAGCTGGTTGTAACGGATGTATCGGGATGGGGCAAGCACCGGCGACTGGAAGAAATAGTTTACGCACAACACCTAGAAATTTCCCTGGTCGTTCAGGGACTCGTGAAGATAGTGTTTACTTATCAAGTCCTGAGACAGCTGCAGCCTCAGCTTTAATGGGCGTTATTACAGATCCAAGAGATTTAAACATGCCGTATCCGAAAGTTAATGAGCCGACAGATGTCGATACGAGTGACGATTTGCTTGATGCCCCTTTAAATATCGAAGAAGCTAAGCAAGTTGAACTCGTAAAAGGCCCTAACATTGTCTCGATTCCACATATGGATGAATTACCTGATGAACTTAAATTACCTATCTTACTTAAAGTAGGAGACAATATATCAACTGATGAAATTCTTGCTGGAGGTTCTCGTGTACTTCCATATCGAAGTAATTTACCAGAGATAAGCAAATATACGTTTGAAGCTGTTGATCCAACATATGTTGATCAAGCGATGCAAACGAAGGATACAAGTGGGCATGCTATCGTAGGAGGCTTTAACTATGGGCAAGGATCTAGTCGAGAACATGCAGCTTTAGCCCCAAGATATTTAGGGTTAAGAGCAGCCATCGTTAAAGATTATGCGCGTATTCATTGGCAAAATTTAGTGAACTTCGGTATTTTGCCATTAAGATTTAGAAATGAAGATGATTATAACCTTCTTAATGAAGGAGATGTTGTCACATTTACAAATTTGCGAACGATGTTGAGGGAAAAAGATTCATTAACAGCAACGATCAACAATGAAACGATCACGCTTGATCATTATTTAACACCTAGACAAAAAGATATTATTTTACAAGGTGGGCTGATTAACTGGATAAAGGCACGGCAAACATAAATCAAGAGACAGTAGGTTTAAACTGCTGTCTCTATATTTATGTTTAAGCATTCATAAGTTTGACGAGCTTATTTTCATATTGACGTTGCTTTCGATTATTTTTCCGGTCTTTGAAAAATTGCACGACATCCACGAGCGCATTTTCTAATAGTTCGCGGTCATTCGTTTTTTCTAATTTTTCAATAGCCCTTTCATAAACCCATCCAGCACGAGCGTTATCAGCTTTCGTTTGTTGATTTAAACTGTAGGCATATTGCATATAAATCATGCCTAATTTTCTTAGTGGCACATTTTGGAAGTTATTGAAAATAGAAATTGATTGTTTATAAAACGGGACAGCTTGATCATACATTGATTCATTAAAGTAATAAAAAGCCTTCTCTAACAAAATTTCAGCATATGCGTATGATTCATTTAAAAATGAATCTTGAAGCCGTGCTATCGCTTTTTTTAAATAATAATAGGCTTCTTCTTTTTCCTCTTGATCAATATGTAATCGGGCGAGACTTAGAAGACAGTTCGCTTGAATCTCAATGTATTTGTCACTTGCAAGATGTAAAGCTTTTTTTAAATAAGTAATCGCTTGTTTTCGTTTATGTAACACCGAATAAAGCATGCCTAATTTAAAATTTAAATATAAAACCATATATTGGTCGCTTACGTCATTTTCCGTAAAATATGATAACCCTTGCTTAAAATATTTAATCGCTCTTTTAAACTTATCTAATCTTTCTTCAGTCTCACCTAAAACTAAATAACCGCGGGCGAGCTTGAGACGATCCCCTTCTCGGTCGTCGTTCATTTTCCTAACAGTATGTGCCATAATTCGGCGTGATAATTTGTAATTAGCCATAAACGCTAACTCACCATATAATAGTAAATCATCTATTGATTCATATTGCTCACGTTTATATAAATATTGTATAATACGAGAAGCCTTTTCGTTCTCCCCTAATTGGGCTAAACAGACTGACTCTACAAGGCGCAGTAATTGTTTAAGTGAACGTGAAGGATTTTTATCTTGTATAAATGTTCTTAATTTATCAATGACATTTGGAAAATGATGTTCTTTAAATTCATGTAAAATCTCTCGTAAGTCGGCTTCATTTGATGGCTCAATATGCTTATTTAATTGTTCTTCTAAATTTAATATATCCATTGTTGCCAAAACTAAAAACCACCTTTGATATTTAGAAACTATTATACCACGCTTTAAATGTATTCATAAATAGAAATGAATTTTAAAGCATGGTAAACTAATACTAGTGGTAGGTGATAAACAATGTACGTTTACTATGATAGTTTTTGTACATTATGTACAAAAAATGCTCGCATTTGGAAAAAGATCGATTGGTTTAACAAATTAAAACTCATCTCTTTTAGGTCTTTAAATGACTATCCGCAACAAATGGAAGAGCAATTACACGTTTTTGCAAAAGGCAGATGGTATGTAGGTTTTACTGCCTTCATTCAAATTGTAAAAGCTTTGCCTTTACTATGGATATGTCTTCCCTTCATGTATCTGGCAAAATGGTGCCGTTTAGGCGATGCCATTTATGAAAAAGTAGCTAAATGGCGTTTTCATATATTTGGCCAATATTGTTCTGGGCAATGCGCCATCAATTATAAAAAAGACGTGTAATGATCCATACCTTCATTTCATACTTAGAAACTAAAGTCGGTTAATATAAATAAATAGCAAAAGCAATAATCGATCCAATAATCGTTATGACATAAATCCAAATTTGCACAGGTAAATGATAATGAAGCGATTTACTTTCATATTCACGAGATCTTTTAATTTCATCAGCAATCGTATCGCCTTCTTCTTCATACTTCTTTATTTTTTTATCTTCTTGCAAAAAAGCAAATAGCGTTAAACCCATTGTAATAATAAATAAAATGCCTAAAAATATGATAAGTTTTATGGACATTATATTTCCCTCCAAATGATACCTTCTCACTATTAGCCATGTGTTAAACATTAATATTAGCATAACACGTTTTAAAATGAATCGTTAATCATTTCGTTAAAAAACCTTGATTATTTTTAATAAAAAAGCGTCTTAGTGACGCTTTTTACACAGGTCTTACAGTAATTTCGTTGACATTAACAATCTTTGGTTGCGTGATAGCATATACAACGGCTTGTGCAATATCATCTGGTTGTAAAGGTTGCCGCTTACCCTTTACTTGAGTAGATAAATCTGTATCAACCATTCCTGGTGAAATATTTGTCACCCGAACACCAGTATGCGCCAACTCTTTTTCCAACCCCATTGAAAGTGCCCGCACAGCAAATTTTGTAGCGCTATAAACGGTGCTTGTCTTAGTTACTTCAAAACCAGAAACTGAAGCAATGTTAACAATATGACCTGTAGCACGCTTGACCATGTCAGGTATGACAGAGTGGAGTCCATAAAGTACACCTTTAATATTGACATCTACCATTTTCTCCCATTCATGAACAGATCCGTTAGTAACCATTGCATCAAGCATTAAACCTGCATTATTTACATAAATATCAATATTTCCAAAAGCTTCTTTCGCTTGTTGTACCATTTGCCGGACGCTTGCCTGATTTGAAACATCTGTCTGTACGGCCAATGCTTTGCCTTCATACTTGTCATGAATATGATTTGCAACTTCATCTAATTGTTCCTGTTTGCGAGCTGCTAAAGCGACATTTGCTCCTTCATATGCTAAATGTTTTGCAATCGTTGCACCTATCCCACGACTTGCACCTGTCACAATCGCTGTTTTCCCTGTTAATTTCTCCATAAAACAATCCTCCTTAAAAAGTGTATATGCATTATTCATTCTTTAAATTAGTTTTTGGTCCATCATCCGACTCTTCTTCCTCAAACTCCTCTTCTTTTTCATCATCATTTGTCGCATCTTCATCTTCTTTACCCGTATCCTTATCTTCCTTGTCCTTATTCATTTCCTCATCTTCTTCATCTCGTCCTTCTTCATCATCCTGATTAGCTTGTTTTCTCTGCTCATTTTCATCGTTATTATGTTCTAAATTTTTCTCAACTGCTTCTTCATTAGAAGTATTATACTCTCCTGCACCAGAAACATTGTGCTCGCTATGATTTTCAGGATGAGTCATTTGATGATGAGAGCGTTCCTCCTCATGTTGTTCACTTTGCTTAATATCTTCTTCATTTAATACTTCTGCCTCTTTCTTTGTTTTCTAAATCTGTTTGCTTTAAATTTAAAGCATCAATTTCATCATAAATGTTTCGATATACTGTCAAATACTCGTTCATACCTAATGCATCTACAACTAATTGGATATTAATCTTAGGATCAGTTGGCGTCTTTGCATATGATGAATATTCGACGTTATGTTGTTTCATACTAATACTAATCGTGATGACAATCGCTAGACATATTAAGATGATTATAATAAGTAGTTTTTTTCGTGCCATAAATTTCACCTAAATGTTATATTTTAGGATAATTGTACGTCATGTAATTGAGAAAAGACAAACCTTCTATTCAAATTTATCAATAAAATCACAAAAAGTAGAGGAATATCTTATACCTCTACTTCTTAATGATTGTTTAAGACGAAGCAACTGAAGATGTATGCTTTAATACTGACGTATATTCATTTGACTTACGGTCCATGATACGATCAAGGAGAGATTCGACATAAAGCGAAAATTTCGGATGTGTACGTTGACGTGGTCGCGTTAATTCAATGGGTTGACTAAAATGGACGACACCATGTTTAATTAACATCACTCGGTCTGCAAGTGTAACAGCTTCTTCAACATCATGGGTTACTAAAATTGCTGTAAATTTCTTTTGCATCCATAAAGATTCAATCAAATCTTGCATATCAAGACGTGTGAGTGCATCAAGCGCGCCTAATGGTTCATCGAGTAAAAGTAATTCGGGTTCATGAACAAGTGCCCGAGCGAGAGCGACACGTTGTTTCTGTCCACCTGATAGTTGACTCGGCCAATCATTCATTCGTCCTTCTAGTCCAACATGTTGTAAAGCTTCTTGAGCTTTCATTCGTTCATCTTTTGGTAAGCCTAGACAAACATTTTCAAAGATTCGCTTCCATGGTAATAAACGCCCATCTTGAAACATAATTCGTGCACGCTCATTCAATTGGTATAAAGGTTTATGATTCATTTGAATCATGCCTTCACAACAAGTATCTAAGCCAGCCATTAAACGTAATAGTGTACTTTTTCCACTTCCACTTTTCCCAATAATTGCAATAAATTCACCTTTCTGAATGAAAAGATCAATACCTTTAAGTACTTCTTGTGTATGAAATGACTTTCTAACATTTTCAAGCGTCAAATGTGTTGACATTCGTTATGACCTCCCTTATGTTTGCCATTTAATATATTTATGCTCGAAATATTTAGCAATGATATCTGATATTTTGCCAAATATCGCATATAAGAGAATGCTTAAGACAATGACATCCATTTGCATAAATTCGCGGGCGTTCATCGCCATATATCCGATGCCAGAATCTGTAGATATTGTTTCAGCGACGATGAGTGTCAGCCACATGAGCCCGAGTGAAAAGCGTATACCAACAAGTATAGAAGGGAGCGCCCCAGGAAGCATGACATGATAAAAGAGTGTTTTCCCCTTTAAACCATAAGCTTTTCCCATTTCAATTAAACGTTCATCAACAGATTTTATGCCATGATATGTGTTAATATAGATCGGAAACATAACACCGAGCGCTACAAGGAAGATTTTAGACACCTCATCAATGCCAAACCATAAAATTACAAGTGGAATTAAAGCTAAATGTGGAATGTTTCGTAACATTTGAATGGAAGAATCAAACAATAATTCTGATAAACGAAACATACCATTGAAAAGGCCTAACCCAAATCCTAAAGTGCCGCCAATTATAAAACCGATAAGTGCTCTGCTTAAACTAATTGAAATATGTTTATACAATTCCCCAGTCATTAAAAAGAAAAAAGCTGCTTTTAATACATCAATCGGTGCTGGCAATATTTTTTCTGGTATGATGCCAAACTTCGATAATATTTGCCACACCATGATAAACAATATCGGTATAAACCACGGTACACCTTTGTTGATCATTCCTTTTATTTTCGGATACAACCATTAGCCTCCTCACATATTTAATAGTTATTTTTTCATAGCATCCTCAACATTGATTTGTTTAGGAATAATATTTAACTCATAAAATATATCAGCAATATCTTGTTGTTCTTGAATGATTTCATCGGACATCTCATCGATGCCATATTCTCGTCGTTTAACCATACGTTCGATCGTCGGCTTATCAATATGCAAAATCGGTGCAAGCATGGAAACTAACGCGTCATGATTGTTATTCGCCCATTTGGAGGACTTTTCAACATATTCGATAAATATACCTGTAACTTCTTGATGATTGCTAGCAAATTTTTCAGTTGCGACAAAAAAATCCCGGTCTGATGACAACCCTTCACCATTCGTTAACATTTTACCTTTAGAATTAATTTCGGTTGATGCTGTATACGGATCCCAGACGACCATTGCATCAATTTTCCCTTGTTCAAAAGCGATGCGCGCATCACCTGGCTGTAAAAATGCTGGTGTAATATTTTGAACGTTTAACCCTACATCTTCCAATGCTTTCAGTAATAAATAATGTGAGCTAGAACCTTTCGCAAATCCAATCGTTTTATTTTTTAAATCTGCTACAGATTGAATAGGTGAATCTTTAGGCACTAAAATACCGCTTCCGAGAAATTTCGGCTTACCAGCCGCTAAAAATACAATTGATGCCCCGGCTGCTTGTGCAAAGATGGCAGGTGTATTTCCTGTACGTCCAACATCAATACTTCCAGCATTTAAAGCTTCTACTAACATTGGTCCAGATTGGAACTCTTTCCACTCCACTGTATATCCTAACGGTTCCAAAGCATCTTCTAATGTGCCAAGACTTTTTAAAATAACGAGTGGTCCATTTTTTTGATAACCGATGCGAATGGTTTTATGCTTATGATCTTCCTTAGTGAAGCTATACGTTTGTTTATAATTCAAGAGTGGAAACAGCAAAAGAGACGAACTCATAATGAATAAAAATATTTTCCTTTTCATCTTATATGCTCCATTTTCCTAACATTAATGTTTCTCTTGTTTAGCCTATGAAAAAATTAAAAGTAGGTTACTGTCATACATAAAATAATTTTTATTTGAAAAACTACGTAAAAAGTAAGAGGAGCGAGTAAACATGGACATGAAATCCCATCAAGAACCTTTACACGCTGGGGAGATTTTCCACTTATGGTCTTTCCTTTATCAAACGAAAGCTTATATTGTTACATTACAAGTATTAATTAATCATACAGAAGATAAAGCGTTAAAAGGCTTATTAGAAAATTTATCAGAAAGCGTCTTTATCCAAGAGGAACAGCAAGTTGAAGGACTGTTGAAAGAAACTGGCATACGTCTTCCACCATCCCCACCAGATCGACCACATGTCAACATTGAAGATATACCAGCAGGGGCACGGTTTAATGATGCTGAAATTCCCTTACTCATTCAGCAACAACTCATCTCTCAACGTATTTTGTGTAGCTATGTTACAGGTGTTTCACATCGTGAGGATATTCGCACGTTATTTCAAGATTTTCAAGCTGACAAAGCTCATTTTGAACAAAAACTTATACAGCTTACAAAAGAAAAAGGCTGGCTCATTTCTCCACCTATTCAAACGAAGTAAAATGATGTTCATTAAGGAGTGCGAAATATATTATGAGTACCGTTCAAAATAAAAATGCTGTTATTGTTTCTATCGGTTCAATCCCACTCATTATGACATTAGGTAATTCTATGCTCATTCCAGTTTTTCCAAATATGAAAACAGCTCTTAATTTATCGCAAATGCAAGTATCTTTAACAATAACGGTATTTTCTATTACAGCAGCTATATTTATTCCCTTTTTTGGTTATTTATCTGATCGTTTTACACGAAAAATTGTCATGATTCCCGCTCTTATTTTATACGGGATTGGTGGACTTTTAGCAGGTTTTGGAAGTTCATTGTTTGCCTATCCATACGTTTGGATTTTAATAGGCCGCATGATTCAAGGACTTGGTGCAGCAGGAACAGCACCGATTGCTATGGCTTTAACAGGAGATTTATTTAAAGGAAGTGAACAAAGTCGTGTACTCGGCATTTTTGAGGCATCAAATGGTATGGGGAAAGTTTTATCACCTATTATGGGGTCAATCATCGCACTTATAACGTGGTATGCTGTCTTTTTTGCATTTCCAGCTTTTTGTTTGATCAGTGTTATTTTAGCCTGGGTTTACATTAAAGAAAAAAAGAATTATATTGCGCCACCACCTTTTAGCAAATATATGAAAAGTCTATTATACGTATTTAAATCTGAAGGAAGGTGGCTACTGACGACATACTTAGCCGGAGGGACTTGCCTAGTTACTTTATTTGGAATTCTGTTTTATCTATCGGATATTTTAGAAGATATATATGACATTGATGGCATTTTAAAAGGATTTATTTTAGCTATTCCCCTGTTAGCTATAGTCGTTACGTCTTATGTAACCGGAAGTAAAATAGGCAAAAAATTTGCAACGATGAAATGGTTAATGCTTATTGGATTTTTCATCATGACGTTATCTTATGAATTGCTTATTTTATTTATAAATATTATT
>Ga0079225_10000070_pt1 | contig 52034 bp, 44 predicted proteins | sample Poulit2012_FD_76344 | JGI IMG/M metagenome (GOLD analysis project Ga0079225, IMG submission 76344) | Agricultural soil microbial communities from Georgia to study Nitrogen management - Poultry litter 2012 | ecosystem: Environmental > Terrestrial > Soil > Agricultural land | place: USA: Georgia... | reverse complement strand
TCGGTGGATCGAGGCTTAGCCGGGGTGCGGATCTACACGATGCAGGCCCGCACCACCGAGGGCGGGCAGACTCTGCTGACCGTCGATGAACCCACCCGCCAACAGACCCGGCGCCGTAACCGGGTGACCAAGCGGGTGCCCCTGGTGGTGGACCGAGCCGGGGTGGAGCGCGATGAATCGGCTCTCGACACCCGCCCGCGGGCACCGGCGCGCAGGCGGGATGCCGCAGCGGCGCGCTCCGGCCAGAGCAGGCACCGGCAGCCCGCAGACGCCCGCGAGCACAACGGCTCCCAGCGTGGCGAGCGACCGGTCGCAGTCACGGGACTAGGCCACGCGTCGTCGTCGGAGGTGATGGAACTGCGCGCAGTAGCCAACCTCGTCGGAGCCCCGATGACGATCGAGTTGCGCGCCCCTGGACTGCCGGCTCACCGGGCGACTCTGAGCGCCGACGGCACCCTGGTGCCCACCGACGGCTCCATCAAGACCGATCTATATGCCCTGACCCGGCACGTGGGTAACGGGCACCTGGGAGACCCCTGGCAGTTGTGGTGCTTCGTGGCAGGCGGTCTGCCCCTGGCCGAGGCGCGGGTGGAGGCTCAACTGCTGCGCCGCCGCGCGGCCCGGCCCCGATCGACCCGGCCGGGGGCGCACCGCAGCGATGACAGCGCCCCGTGATCACCCAGTGACCGCCCAGTGCCCGCCTACTGACCATCCAGCACGGGGTGATGTCCGGATGTTGACGTCGGTGCCCCATCGCGGGCCCGCCGGGCCTATCCTGGACCGGGCCGCCTGCTGCGACGCGGTGGCCCATCTGGCAGATATGGACTGTAAGGACAGAAGTGACTGGATCAATGGTGAACCCCCGTCCCAGAGTCGGGCTGATCGGAGCAGGCGGAATTGCCGGTGTGCATCTGCAGGGCTGGCTCGCCCTCGATGCCCAGATCATCATCTACTCCCTGGACGGCGCCGAAGAGCTGGCTGCCGGACACCAGGGGGTGCAGGTGGTCACTGACCTCGACGAGCTGTGGCCGCTGATCGATGTGGTCGACATCGTCACCCCCACCGCTACCCACACCGAATTCGCCCTAGCGGCGATCGGTCAGGGCAAGCACGTGGTGTGTGAGAAGCCGCTGGCGCGTACCTCCACCGAGGCCGCCGAGGTGGTCGACGCCGCGGAGAAGGCTGGGGTGCGGCTCTTCCCGGCGCATGTGGTGCGGTACTTCCCCGAGTACGCCGCCACCCACGCTGCGGTGAGTGCCGGCCGGCTGGGCACCCTCGCGGTGAACCGGTTCCGGCGGATGAGCGCCGCCCCGCGCGCCGAGTGGTTCTTCGACGACGCCGTCTCCGGCGGGATCGTGCTGGACCAGATGATCCACGACCTGGACCAGGCGCTGTGGCTGGCCGGGCCGGTGGAGACGGTTTTCGCCCAGTCCACCAAACAGGCCGGCGAGGACGGTAAGACGGCAACCGCCACGGTCACGTTGACCCACACCTCCGGTGCGATCAGCTACTGCTTCGGGGTGTGGGGATACCCGGGGCTGGCCTTCACATACTCCTTCGAGATCGCCGGTGACACGGGCAAGATGGGCTACGACAAGGCCCTGGATGACACCGCCCGGGTCCAACTCGGCGGCGGGCAGAGCGGTGGTGGCTACATCCCCGTGGTGCCCGCATCCGACAGCCCCTACGCCGCTGAGCTGGCCGACTTCTGGTCGGCGATCACCACCGGCGAGCAGGCCCGGGTCACCGGCCGCGACGGGGTCGATGCCATCGAGCTGGCCGAAGCCGCACTGGCCTCGATCGCCAGCGGTGAACCACAACGAATGACCCGCACCACCGAAGGGCAGGTGAGTCACTGATGACCACCCTGACCGTGGGCCTGCTGTCCTTCGCCCACAGCCATGCGTTCAGTTACGCCGCCGCACTATCGGCCGACCCGACGATCGAACTGATCACCACCGATACCGGCGTCTACGATGACGGCACAGTCCGGGGGGAGGAACTGGCCGAACAGCTCGGGGTGACGTACCTGCCCGACGTCGACGCCGTCCTGGCCCGCCGCCCGGATGCGGTGGTCATCGCGGGGGAGAATGCCGAGCACCGGGATCTGACCGAACGGGCGATCGCCGCCGGAGCACACGTGCTGTGTGAGAAGCCGCTGGCGACCACAGATGCCGACGCCGCTGCGATGGTTGCTGCGGCGGAGGCCGCCGGGGTGATCCTGATGACGGCCTACCCGGTGCGGTTCTCCAGCTCCTTCACCGAGCTGCTCGGACGGGTTCGTTCGGGGCAGCTGGGTACGATCTTCGCCATCCACGGCACCAACAACGGCAAGATGCCCCTGGCCATGCGGTCCTGGTTCACCGACCCGGAGCGGTCCGGCGGTGGCGCCCTGGTCGATCACGTGGTGCATGTGGCCGATATGGTCGACGCCCTGCTGGGGGAACCGGCCGAGCAGGTCTACGCGGCAACCAACCACATCCTGCGCGCCGAGGCCGGTCGCGATGTGGAGACCGGTGGGGTGGTCTCCGTGCGTTACCCCTCCGGAGCGCTGGCCACGATCGACTGCTCCTGGAGCGTTCCGGAGTCGGCTCCGGGGTGGGGCGGGCTGACCCTGGAGGTGCATGGCACCGCCGGGTCGGTGCGGATCGACCCGTTCGCGGCCAAGGTGCAGGGGTATGACAGCCAGGGCATGTTCCAGGCACCCTTCGGCGCGAACACCGATGCCCGGATGGTGGCCGAGTTCCTCGATGCGGTCCGTACCGGACGCCAGCCCCAACCGGATGGCGCCGTAGGAGCGCGCACCCTTGGGATCGTCACGGCGGCCCAGCGCTCAGCGCGGTCCGGGAAGCCGGAGGCGCTCGCACTGGGCTGATGCGGCCCGGTGTGCTGGCGGGCCGCATCAGTTCTCGCGGCCCGCCGGCAGCGGCGCAGTCGACCCAGCGCAGCCTTGACGTGCAACCGGCTGTATGGAGCGCCGGAGTGAGGTTCAGTCCCCACTGGGAATCTGGCTAGTCCCCACCGGGCATCTGGCCAGTGCGCCGGGCTCTGAGCCGCGCCAGGTGGGACAGCGCGAGCCTTAGCTGGCCAGGAACTCGCTCAGGATCGCACCGACCTGGTCGGACTCCACGAGGAACCCGTCGTGACCGTGCGGGGTGCGGATCGTGCGGAGTTCCGCGTTCGGGACGCTTTCGGCGATCCGTGCCGACTGCGAGGGCAGGAACAGCCGGTCGGAGCTGACCGCGATGGACAACGTCCGGGCCTGGATGTCGGCCAGGGCTGAGGCCACCCCGCCGCGGTCCCGACCCAGGTCGTGGGTGAGCATCGACTCGGTGAGCACCACGTAGCTGTTGGCGTCGAACCGGTGGCACAGCTTGCCGGCGTGGTGGTCCAGGTAGGACTGCACGGCGAACCGCCCCCCGCCGCCGAGCGGGTTCTCCCCGCCCTGCGGGATCCGGCCGAAGCGCTGGTCCAATTCTTCGGCGCTGCGGTAGGTGGTGTGGGCGATCTGCCGGGCGAGGCCGAGCCCGCGGTGCGGGCCGTCGTCGTCCTCGGCGTCGTAGTAGTCCCCACCGCGGTACTTCGGATCGGCCCGGATCGCGCCCAGTTGGGCATGCGCCCAGGCGATCTGATCCCCGGAGGTTTGGGCGCAGGTGGCGATCGGGATGATGCTGTCTACCCGCTCCGGTGCTGTGGCGGCCCACTCCAGCACGCGGTGCCCGCCCATCGATGCGCCGATAATCGCCTTCCAGGACCCGATGCCGAGCCGGTCGGTGAGCTCGATCTCGGCGGCCACCTGGTCCCGGACCGTGACGTAGGGAAAACGGCTGCCCCACGGGCTGCCATCGGGGGCCGGGCTCGAGGGGCCGGTACTGCCTTGACACCCGCCCAATACATTGGCCGCGACCACGAAGTGCCGGTTGGTGTCGATCGCCAGGCCCGGGCCGACCAGATCGGCCCACCACCCAGCGGTCGGGTGCCCATTGCCCTCCGGACCGGCCACATGGGAGTCCCCGGTCAGGGCGTGCTCGATCAGGATCGCGTTGTCGCCGCGCGCATTCAGCGTGCCCCAGGTCTCATACGCCAGCCGTACCTCGGGCAGGCGGCCACCGGCTTCCAGGTGCAACGGGCCCAGTTCGGCGAAGTGGCGCCGGCCCACTGGGTCACCTTGACGCCACGCCCCGGAAGCAGGCACCGGCCCGACGGGCATCCGCCGCCGCGGCCGGGCAGGCGGCGTGCGGTCGCCGGTCGAGGGCCGAGCGGTGTGCAAGAACCGGGGGTCCATGATTCAGGCCTCCGTCGTCTGTTCGGAGCTTCGGCCCACAGTAGCGGCCGCGGCGAAACCCCGCTCGAGGTCGGCCAGGATGTCATCGATGTGCTCCAGGCCCACGGCGAGCCGGACCAGCCCCGGGGAGACGGCGCTGGCTTGCTGCTCGGTGGCGGTGAGCTGGCTGTGCGTCGTCGATCCGGGGTGGATGACCAGGGAACGCACATCACCGATATTGGCCACCAGGGAGTGCAGCTGCAACGCGTCCACGAAGGCCTTGCCGGCTTCCAGGCCGCCGGCGATGTCGAAGGAGATGACTGCCCCGGCCCCCTTCGGGGCGTACTTGGTGGCCAGTTCCCGGTAGGGGCTGTCGGGGTGGGAAGCCCAGTGGATCCGCTCCACCTGATCCTGGGCGGACAGGTACTGCGAGACCTTGTGGGTGTTCTCCAGGTGCCGGTCCATCCGTAGAGAAAGCGTCTCGACCCCCTGGGCGATCAGGAAGGCGTTGAACGGGGAGACCGCCACGCCCAGGTCGCGCAGCAACTGCACCCGGGCCTTGAGGATGAAGGACAGGTTCACCCCGAACTTCCCGCCCACGCCCAGGTCCCGGGCGTAGACCAGGCCGTGGTAGCTGGGGTCGGGGGTGTTGTAGCTGGGGAACCGCTCGGGGTACTGGGCGTAGTCGAAGCTACCGCCGTCCACGATCGCCCCCGCGATCGTGGTTCCGTGCCCGCCCAGGTACTTAGTGGCTGAGTGCACGACGACGTCGGCTCCCCACTCCAGGGGGCGCAACAGGTAGGGGGTGGCCACCGTGTTGTCCACGATCAGGGGGACGCCGAAGTCGTGGGCGACGGCGGCGATCGCCTCGACGTCGAGGATGTCGCCCTTGGGGTTGGGGATGGATTCGCCGAAGAACAGTTTGGTGTTGTCCTGGATCGCGCCGCGCCAGGCCTCGGGGTCGCCCGGTTCGGTGACGAAGGTGACCTGGATACCGAACTTGGGCAGGGTGTGGTGCAGCAGGTTATAGGTGCCCCCGTACAGGCTGGCACTGGCCACCACGTGGTCACCGGCCTCGGCGATGTTCAGGATCGCGAGAGTCTCGGCGGCCTGCCCGGAGGCCACCAGCAAGCCGCCGACCCCGCCCTCGAGAGAGGCGATCCGGTCCTCGACTGTGGCCTGGGTGGGGTTGGTGATCCGGGTGTAGATCGGACCCAGTTCGGCCAGGGCGAAGCGGTCCGCTGCCTGGTCGGTGTCGTCGAACACGTAGGACGTGGTCTGGTAGATCGGCAGCGCCCGGGCTCGGGTCTCGGCGTCAGGGGTCTGCCCGGCGTGGATCTGACGGGTTTCGAAGTTCCAGTTCTCGCTCATCGTTGTCTCTCCAGGTGGTGGGACGGGATGAGCGGTCCGACAGTGTGCTGCCGACCCTGCCCTCCCGTGAGGTGGGGGGTGGGGTGCACGTCGGGCCGCGAACCGGTCGGTCAGAAATGAGAAGGGGCCGGTGCGAGCATGATTCGGGCAGGCCGAACGTGCGAGTCAGCGGCACATTCGGAAGAACATGTCCTCACCATAAGAGCTGTCCACCGTTCCGCCCACTCTGTCCCACATGGTGGACGGCAGGTGTGGACGGCAGGTGCTGTGGCGGGTGGGGTCCGGGGCCAGTGATCGGCCAGGTGGGCCGGTGCCCACGCCTCCTGTCGTGTCTCAGTGCAGGAAGTCTCGAATGCTGCCACCACGCCGGAGGTGTTCGTCGACCTGCTTGCGCTGGTCGCGTATCGCGCGGGCCCAGCGTGGGTAGAGCGCCCGAGGGATCGGAAGGCTGAGTATTCCCCACACGAGGCCGAGTGACGCGAGGATGAACGCCGCCCTGAGGATCGCTACCAGGGCGGTCGGGGCGCCGGGCAGCGTGACCATCAGGCTGAAGCTGATTAACCAGATGCCGGCGGCCGGCGCGGCCAGCACAGCGAATCGGTCGCTCCACCAGTACGGCTGAGCGAGCATATTGCCGGCCCAGCGCCGGGCGCGGGGTGACCTTCCGGCACGCGCCCAGCAGGCATAGACCACGAATGCGATACCGCCGGCCACGGCCAGGGAGGCAACGATGATGCGGTCGGTCATCTGGTCATCATCTCCTGCCGATTCCGGAGGGTGAACGATTTCCGCAGCCTTGCCGCCGTCGTGCTGGGATGGTGGGGCCAATGTGACAAACGTGAATTGTGGGGCTGGTGTTCACATTTCACGAAACCTCCACTACGGTGTGGAGGGCGCTGGACACCAGCGTCAACTCGACACGCCGGAGACGTGCGCGCTGCGTTTGGCGTTGGCGGTCAGGCATTCAGGACGGAGCTACCTCGATGAATAGAGCACCCCGGCGGCGCCGCAGCCTTGCCATCTTCGGAGTGGTCCTGCTGGGAGCCTCCCTGATCGCGACCTCGGCAGCGGCCGAACCGGACGCGGACCACCCGAGCGAGGAGGACGTCGAGGAGGCCCAGGAGGCCGTCGACGATACGGCAGCCCGGGTGACTGAACTCGAGGTTGAACTCGCCGCCAGCGCCGCCGAGGTGGACCGCACCAGCCAGGCTGCATCGGCCGCCACCGAGGAGTTCAACCAGGCCGTGGTTGCCCTCGAGCACGCCGAGTCCGAAGAGGCCTCCGCGGCCGAGGACGCCGAGCGCGCCGACGCCGAGGTCGTCAGTGCCAGCCGTGATGTCGCCCGGCTCGCGACGGCCGCCTACCGCAACAACGGCGGGTTGAGCCACCTGGAAATGTTCGTCAACGCCGAGGGGGTCGGCGACGCGCTGGACCGAGTGACCACCTTCGACCGTCTCGGCACCGATGCCGACGGCGCCCTGCAGCGTCTCGATGCCGCCGAGGTGGTCGCCTCGCTGATGCAGGAGCGGGCCGAAGGTGCGGTAGCGCAGCGAGCCGCTGCCGCCGATGAGCTCGAAGAGCAGCGAGAGGAGGCCGACCGGGCCGCCGGGCTCGCCGAGCTCGCCCACGACCGAACTGAATCCGAACGCTCGGCCCTGATCGCCGAACTCGCGCAGTTGCGCGAGACCTCCTATGAACTGGAGGAAGAGCGCCAGGACGCCCTGGACGCCCAGCGCCGGGAGCGGGAGAACGCCGCTGCCGCGGCGTCGGTCGGGGCATCGAGTGAACCTGACGAGGAATCCAGCCAGTCCGCGAACTCCAGCGGGTCCTCGGGGTCCGGCGGGTCCGGTGACTCCTCAGATTCGAGCGGGTCGGCAGAACCGGAGCCGGACGAGGCATCGGAGCCCAGCCCCGCACCCAGCCCTTCGCCCTCGCCGAGCCCGAGCCCCTCGCCCTCGCCGGACTCAGGGGGGTCCTCGCCGGATTCCGGGGGGTCCTCGCCGAGCCCCTCGCCCTCGCCGTCGCCCTCTCCCAGTCCGACGCCGACGCCGACACCGAGCCCGCCCCCGGACAATGGTGGTGGCTCGTCACCTTCGACCGGTCAGGCCGCCCTGAACTTCGCGATGAACCAGCTGGGCAAGCCCTACGTCTGGGGTGGCGCCGGGCCCAACGGCTTCGACTGCTCCGGGCTGACGATGCGCGCCTATCAGAACGCCGGGGTCAACCTACCCCGCACCACCCAGGCCCAATATGCGGCGGTCTCGCACGTGCCGGTGGGGCAGATGCGCCCCGGCGACCTGATCTTCTATTCCAGCAACGGCGCCCCGTCGGGGATCTACCACGTGGCGATCTACGCCGGTAACGGGATGCGGGTGCACGCCCCGCAACCGGGTCAGACGATCGAGCACGTGCCGATGTGGTGGCCGAACGTGCTGCCGTACGCCGGGCGTCCGTGACTTCCTCCCAGGCGTGACCTGCGCTTGCTCCCAGGCATGATCTGCGCTGCGGGAGGGGCTGTGTGACCTGCCCTCAGGGCTCTGCGGCCTGGGGCTCTGCGACCTGCCCTCAGGGAGCGGCCGGGTCCTGCAGGGCCGGGTGCTCATAGCCGGAGTCCTTGGCGCGCTGGAAGGACCGGTTGATCTCGGCCTCGGCCTCCTCCCGGCCGACCCAGTGGGCCCCTTCGACCGACTTACCCGGCTCTAGGTCCTTGTAGACCTCGAAGAAGTGCTGGATCTCCAAGCGGTGGAACTCGGAGACGTCGTCGATGTCGATGCGCCAGCTGGCGCGCTGGTCACCCTTGGGCACGCACAGCACCTTGTCATCCCCGCCGGCCTCATCGCGCATCCGGAACATCCCCAGCGCCCGGCACCGGATCAGGCACCCGGGAAAGGTGGGCTCCTCCAGCAACACCAGGGCATCGAGCGGGTCACCGTCCTCGCCGAGGGTGCCATCGATATAGCCGTAGTCATCGGGGTAGCGGGTGGAGGTGAACAGCATCCGGTCCAGACGGATCCGTCCGGTCTCGTGGTCCACCTCGTACTTGTTGCGCTGCCCCTTGGGGATTTCGATGGTGACGTCGAATTCCACGTCGGCTCTCCTGATCGGTTGGCGGGTTCTGGTCCTAGTCTGTCCTAATCTCTCAGGTGGTGCGGAACGCCCGCGCCCACACAAGGCGAGGAACCGGGAGGTCGGTGTGGCTCAACGCCCGCGCGGATCCGGTGATTCTGGGGCGGCCGGTCCGGCATCGGCAGGCCCGCGACGATCCGCAGGCCCGCGACGGCGACCAACCACCCCATCGGGCAGGGGCGGCCGGGATGGAACGGGCCCCGGGCGCAGCGGCAAGGCGCGAATGAGTGCCAAACAGCGCCGCCGACGGCGGTTGTTGCCGCTGTTGGCCGTGCTCGCGCTGGTTGGTGCCTACTTGTACGCCGATGCCCAGGACCTGGTGCCCGGTGTGCTCACCACCGACGAACCGTGGCCGGAGGCCGAGCCCTTTCCCGAGCCCCAACTGCCGCCGGCGCCGGATCTGAGCGCGTTCGCCGCACCCCCCGATGCCCAGGCCCCGATGCCCACCGAACCAGCGCTGGCAGAATTGACCGCCACCTTGCTCAATGATGACCGGGTAGGTCCCGACCCCTCGGTGCTGGTCACCGATGTAGCCACTGGCGAAGATCTGCTCGACGAAGGCGGCAGCCAGGGGCGCACTCCGGCCTCGGTTCTCAAAGTGCTCACCGCAGTAGCTGCCCTGGCGCAGTTCGGTGAGGAGCACACGCTGACCACCCAGGTGCGCGCCGGTGCGGTGGGGCAAGTGGTCCTGGTTGGGGGCGGGGATATCGCCCTGGCGGCCGGAGCCGGCGATCCCGAGGAAGTGATCGGCCACGCCGGCCTGGGTGACCTCGCCGACCAGGTGGTCGACTCCTTGGACGGCGAGGACGCGGTCTCCGTCGCGGTCGACGACAGTCTATTCACCGGGCCGTTGCTAGCCCCGAACTGGGACGATGTCGACGTCGCCGGTGGCTGGGCGATGCCGATCATGCCGATCGCGGTGGACCTGGGCCGCCAGGAGGGCACCAATGCCCGCTCCGAGGATCCGGCGATCGATGCCGCCGAGGAGTTCGCCGACCAACTGCGTGATCGCGGGGTGCAGGTGGGGGAGGTCACCCGCGGCCAGGCGGTGACCGATGTAGTCCTGGGAGAGGTGTCCTCGGCGCCGATGCGGGATCTGGTCACCCACCTGATGCACTACTCCGACAACCCCCTCTCCGAGACCCTCGGGCGGATGGTCGCCCACAGCACCGGGGCCGAACCCTCCTTCGAGGGGGCCGGCGCTGCGGTGCTGGAGGTGCTCGCCGACCTGGGTATCGACGTCGAGGGCGTTGACCTGGTGGAGACCTCCGGACTGTCCTCCCTCAGCGACGTCACCGCCCGGGTGCTCACCGACACCATCCGCCTGGCTGCCGATGGCAGCCACCCGGAGCTCATGGCACTAGCCCGGTCCTTGCCGGTGGGGGCTCTGGAGGGCACCCTCAGTGACCGGATGGGCGGTACCGAGGCCGCAGGGCTGGTCGCCGCCAAAACCGGAACGCTGCCGACCGTGGTCACCCTCAGCGGCCTGACTACTACCAGCGATGGCCGGTTGCTGGCCTTCACCGTGATGAGCAGCGACTTCGCCCAGGGCGGTGGCTACCTGGCCCGGTTGGCGATCGATGACTGGGCGGCCCGCCTGGCCGCCTGCGGGTGCGACTGAGGGGCCCGTCGGTTCGGGGCCGGCCAGCGGCCTCGTAGGCTAGGGGGATGAGCGCAGCCAGCACCCCCGCCCGTGCCGCCGTGGACTGGGACCTCGCGGTCAAGCGCGCCCGCTCCCTGGTCCGCTCCGGCCCCCGCACCGACCGCGCCGAAGCAGCCCTGTTGGTGGAGTCCCTGCGGTCGGGGGCGGTGCGTGCCCCGGAGTTCGTGGGTGAGGTGACCCAGCTTCCCGAGGCCGCTGAGCAGGCCGGGCAGCGTCCGGTACACGTCATCGACCGGCCCCGCTGGATCGAGGGCAATGTCGCGATGTTCGCCCACCTGCTCGGTGACCTGCTCCCGGCCCCGAAGTCGGCGGGCGGTCCGCGCCTGGCCGGTGAGGAGCTCGGTGTGGTGCTGCCGCTGCTGGCCAGCCGGGTGCTGGGGCAGTACGACCCCTATACCCCCGCCCCCCAGGGCCCAGGCCGGTTGGTGCTGGTCGCCCCGAACGTGCTGCACGTGCAGCGGGAGCTGGGCCTGGACGGCCCCGACTTCCATCTGTGGGTATGCCTGCACGAGCAGACCCACGCCCTGCAGTTCACCGCCGCGCCCTGGCTAGCCGAACACCTCCAGGGCCTGCTGCGTCAACTGATGGGCACGCTACTGCGCGAGGAGGACAGCGGCGACCGGCTCCGGGACCTGCTGGGTGCCCTACCCCGGGCAATTACTGGTGAAACCAAGGAACCGGATTCGGCCGGGCCCCTGCTCGGCGCGGTGCTCTCCGAGCAGGAGCAGGACCTAATGGACCAGACGGTGGCGATCATGTCGTTGCTCGAGGGGCACGCCGACGTGGTGATGGACGAGGTGGGGCCCCAGGTGGTGCCCAGCGTGGCCACGATCCGCAGCGCCTTCGACCGGCGCCGGGCGAATCCCGGCCCGATGGAGGCGGTGCTGCGCCGGCTGCTGGGGATGGATGCCAAGCTCGCCCAGTACCGCCAGGGTGCAGCCTTCGTACGCGCGGTGACCCAGCAGGTGGGGCACGCCGGGCTGAACGCGGTCTGGGCCCAGGCGGTGAACCTGCCCACCGAGGCGGAGATCACCGATCCGGCGGCCTGGGTGCAGCGGGTGCACGGCTGAGCGGTGTCCCCCTACCTGCCGCCGGCGACCGCCGCTGTGCGGTCCGCGGTGCGCACCCAGCTGACCAGCCAGTTGGTTCAGGGCACTCTGCAACCCGGTGACCTGGTGCTGGTGGCCTGCTCCGGTGGCCCCGACTCCCTGGCGTTGGCCGCAGCTACCGCATTCGTGGCCCCGCGCGCCGGCCTGCGGGCCGGTGCGGTGAATGTCCATCACGGTCTGCAGCCCGGCTCCGGCCAGGTCAGCCGGGCGGCGATCAGCCAGTGTCGTGACCTGGGTCTGCAACCCGCCTGGGTACAGGAGGTCGACGACGACGTTTCCGGCCCGGTCTCCGGTCCCGAAGGGTATGCCCGCCGGTTGCGCTACGCCGCTCTGGAGCGTGCCGCCGCCAGCAGCGGCGCGGTAGCGGTTTTGCTCGGACACACCCTCGATGACCAGGCTGAGACGGTGCTGCTCGCCCTGGGCCGGGGTTCCGGTGCCCGGGCAATGGCGGGGATGGCACCGGTGCGCGAGCAGTACCTACGGCCGCTGCTGGGCATCACCCGCGAGCAGACCGTGACCGCCTGCACCGAGGCGGACCTTCACGCCTGGCATGACCCCACGAATCAACCACAGGGGCCCTGGCGCAGCGCCGCCGGTGACCCGCTGCCCCGGTCGCTGGTGCGCAGCGAGGTGCTGCCGGCCCTACGCCGGGCGTTGGGCCCCGGGGTGCCGCAGGCGCTGGCCCGCACCGCTGAGCTCGCCCGGGCCGATGCCGACCTCCTCGAGGAGTTGGCCGCCGATCTGCTGGCCGGTGCCCGGGTGAACGACCACGACCAGGGCGCAACCGCCGTCGTACTCGATGCTGCCGCCCTGGCGAAGGCGCCTGCCGCGCTGCGCACCCGGGCCCTGCGGGCGGGTGCCTTGGCGGCCGGCAGCCCGGCCGGGTCGCTCAAGTACGACCATGTGGCCGGCCTCGACCGCCTGCTGCTGGAGTATCGGGGCCAGGGCCCGATCGCACTGCCCGGGCCGGTCTGGGCCGGCCGGCGGTGTGGCACGCTGGTGCTGAGCGTCGACCGGCAATGGGGCGCCACCCCCACCCAGCACACCGCTGATCGGCACCAACTACGCGAGCAGGAGAGATGAGTGGACGCCACCACGATGGGTCAGGACCTGGAAAAAGTCCTGTTGACCGAGGAACAGCTGCACACGCGCCTCGATGAGATGGCCGCTCAGATCGATGCCGATTACGCCGGTCGGGAGGTGCTGCTGGTCGGGGTGCTCAAGGGTGCGGTGATGGTGATGGCCGACCTGTCCCGCCGGATGAACGCAGACGCGACGATGGACTGGATGGCCATCTCCTCCTACGGTTCGGGCACGAAATCCTCCGGTGTGGTGCGCATCCTGAAGGACCTGGATATGGACCTGCACGATCGGCACGTGCTGGTGGTCGAGGACATCGTGGACTCCGGGCTGACGCTTTCCTGGTTGCTCGGCAACCTGCGCTCGCGGGGAGCGGCCTCGGTAGAGGTGGCCACCATGTTGCGCAAACCCGATGCGGTCAAGGTCGATGTGGACCTTCGTTATGTGGGTTTCGATGTACCCAACGAGTTCGTGGTCGGATACGGGCTGGATTACGCTGAGCGGTATCGCACGCTGCCTTTCGTCGGAACCCTCGCCCCGCACGTGTACGAGGGGTAGGACCCTTCCGACCACCTGCGGCCGGATCGTTCGACGCCCTGGGCGAACAGTGCCGGAAACTCCCAGGAATGTCGGATACCGTCAATTCTCGAACATGCGAGCAGGAGGGACGGGGCCCGGACCCCGATAATGGACGTCAAGAAGATTCTGCGTGGGCCCCTGATCTGGGTCCTGATACCGGTGATCCTGATCACGCTGAGCTGGCGCATGCTCGCCGGCGGCGGAGTGCAGCCGATCGACACCTCGGTGGGGCTGGAACTGCTGGACGGGGACACCGTCGAGCAGGTGCAAATCACCGACGGCCAGCAACAGGTCAACCTGGTGCTCAGCGAGGAACTCGAGGTCGACGGCGAGAACAAGGGCACCGAGGTCGAGTTCTACTACACCGAACCGCAGGCCGAGACGGTGATCGATGCCATCGTTGCCGCCGACCCGGACGGCGGATACAACTCGGTGGTGCCGCAGACCCCGTGGTGGTCCTCGGTGCTGGTCACCTTCTTGACCATCCTGCTGCTGGTCGCGGTCTTCTGGTTCATCCTCTCCCGCATGCAGGGCGGCGGCTCGCGGATGATGAACTTCGGCAAGTCCAAGGCCAAGCAGGTCACCAAGGAGATGTCCGACGTCCGGTTCACCGACGTCGCGGGTGCCGATGAGGCCGTGGAGGAGATGGGCGAGATCCGCGACTTCCTGGCCGACTCCGAGCGGTTCCAGGCCGTGGGGGCCAAGATCCCCAAGGGTGTGCTGCTGTTCGGACCGCCCGGGACGGGTAAGACGCTGCTCGCGCGTGCCGTCGCCGGCGAGGCCGGGGTGCCGTTCTACTCCCTATCTGGTTCGGACTTCGTGGAGATGTTCGTCGGTGTGGGTGCCTCCCGGGTGCGCGACCTGTTCGAGAAGGCCAAGGAGAACGCCCCGGCGATCATCTTCATCGATGAGATCGACGCTGTGGGTCGTCACCGCGGAGCCGGGATGGGCGGCGGACACGACGAGCGTGAGCAGACCCTGAACCAGTTGCTGGTGGAGATGGACGGGTTCGACGCCAGCACCAACGTGATCATGATCGCCGCCACCAACCGGCCCGACATCCTGGACCCCGCACTGCTGCGGCCCGGGCGCTTCGACCGCCAGATCACCGTGGAATCCCCGGATCTCAAGGGGCGAGAGGCGATCCTGACCGTGCACGGTGAGGGTAAGCCGATCGCTCCCGACGTCGAGCCGTACATGGTGGCCAAGCGCACCCCCGGGTTCACCGGTGCCGATCTGGCCAATGTGCTGAACGAGGCCGCGTTGCTGACCGCGCGCAGCGGCAAGGAAATGATCGGCAAACACGAGCTGGATGAGGCGATCGACCGGGTGATCGCCGGCCCGCAGAAGCGCAGCCGGGTGATGAACGAGAAGGAGCGCAAGCTCACCGCGTACCACGAAGGTGGCCACGCACTGGTGGCCGCTGCACTGCGCTACACCGACCCGGTGACCAAGGTGACCATCCTGCCGCGTGGTAAGGCGCTGGGATACACGATGGTGATGCCGGCCGAGGACAAGTACTCCACGACCCGGAACGAGCTGTTGGACCAGCTCGCCTATGCCATGGGCGGGCGGGTCGCCGAGGAGATTGTCTTCCACGATCCGAGCACCGGCGCCGCCAACGACATCGAAAAGGCCACCGCCACCGCCCGCAAGATGGTCAAGGAGTTCGGGATGAGTGAGCGGGTGGGCGCGATCCAACTCGGCTCCGGTGACGGCGAGGTTTTCCTGGGCAAGGACATGGGCCGGGAGCGCGAGTACTCCGAGGATGTGGCCGGCCGGGTCGACGCCGAGGTGCGCCGGCTGATGGAGTCCGCCCACGATGAGGCCTGGGAGATCCTCACCGAGTACCGTGATGTGCTCGACTCCCTGGCACTGGAGCTCCTCGAGCGGGAGACCCTCGATCAGTACGAGTTGGCCGAGGTCTTCAGCTCGGTGACCAAACGCGATCCGCGTCCGGTGTGGCTGTCCGGCCAGCACCGTACCGTCAGCGACCGCCCGCCGGTGCGTACTCCGGTGGAGCGGGCCGGGGGCGGCAACGGGTCGATGCTGCCGCAGGATGAGGCGGCCGCCGCCGGAGATGAGCATCCAGCCACTGAGACGGTGCCCGCGCCGCCGGAACAGCCCGTCGATCCCGAGCAGCAGTAGCCCCGGGCCCTCCGCCCCCGGGCCGTCCCGACCCGACTGCCCCGAGGTGGACCGGCCGGTGGTTTCGGGCTGATCAGCGGCGCTGGGCGATGCCATCCAGCAGGATGGTGAGTTCCGCGCGGAAGCTGGTGCGGAATGTCTCGGCGCCATCACCTGGCGGCTGAGCGGGCTCGAATCCACTGGCTGCGATCACCCGCCCCAACCAGGGGTAGTCGCCGTCGGCGATCCGGTGCTCGATCGCGACCTCGCCGTGCATCCGCCACCACTGCAGGGGGCTCATCCCACTGCTGGTGGCGAAGGCGATCTGCTCCAGAGAGTCCCGTGCGGCACCGATCACCAGATGGTCGATCGCGGTCACGATGTCGACCGCCTCCGGTGCGGCGAATCCGGCCTGCAGCGCTGCGCCGAGGCCGGCGTCGAAGCGGGCCACGGTGCTCGGGCCGGGCGGCACCTGGCCCATCGGCACATCCAGTAACCAGGGGTGAGTGTGATACAGCTCCCAATCGGTGACCGCCAGCTCCTCCAGCTGTGCGCGCCAGGCATGCGGAGCTGCTTCCTCCGGTTGCGCGTTGGCCGTCTCAGCCTGCGTCCCGCCTGCTGCAGCGGCGCCGTGGCGCGGCACCTGGATCTGGTCGCGGACCTGCTCCACCATCAGCGCAATCAGCGCGGTCTTCCCGGGCACGTAGCGGTACAGCCCGGCGATGCTCACGCCGAGACGGTCGGCGATCGCCCGCAGCGTGGCCGCAGACAAACCGTGAGCGTCGGCAATCGCGATGGCAGCGGCGACGACGGTTGAGCGCTGCATCGCAGGTCGTGGCCCGCGGGAACCGGTCGGCTCAGGTTGCCACAACACCCGGGCCACCTCGTCCGCCGTCGCGCGCGGGCTTTCGCGCCGGGATGTCTTGGCCATCGGTCCAGGTTAGCGACCGACGTGAACGAGTCGGAAGCGTTGACAGCACAAACTGCGAATGTCATTCTCAGTTATAACTGCGAACGCCGGATGCAGTTGTTGCGCCGGCTGGCTATCGGTAAGGAATGAGGGCGGACAGTGACCATCAGCGAACCCAGAGCGCTATTCAGCATGACCGAGGGGTATGCCCCGCTGCGGAACCTGCTCGGCGCCGGAGACCCGAACGTGCACTGGATCGATGACCGCTGGTGGATGTTCTTCGGAGGTTTCCAGGCGACGTTCCGCAACAACATCTTCGCGGCCACGCTGGCTCCCGGCGAGCCGTTGCATGAGGACATGCGATGGCGCATCTGCACCGATCCGAACAACCCCCGTCGGGCGCAGCCGCTGGTCGCCCAGCCGGCTTCCGGGCACTGGGACCGATATGGCCTGCATGAACCATCGTTCGCTGAAGGTCATGACGGCGGAGCCGCTGGGTCGGCCGGGGACGCAGGAGCGGCCGATCTCCTCCCCGGAGCCGGAACTCGAGCGCCTGTGTCTCGACCCAGTGGAGCCGCTGGGTCTGGCGCGCAGGTGCCTGGTACCCCGGCGCCCCGCCGTCGGATCTACTACGCCGGACGGGCCTCACGCCAGGTGGTGGGTAATACGGCGCCCTACTCCATCGGGATGCTCGAACTAACCCCGGCCGGCTGGCGCCGTCACCCCAGGCCAGTGCTCACCGGCACCGCTGAGTACCCCAGCGCGCTGGGCCCCAAGGTGATCTATGCCGAGGGGAAGTGGCGGATGTGGTTCCGGGCCACCCCTGGCGAGGCCGGCAAGGGGGAGCGGCCCCTCGCCGAGATCCACTACACCGAGAGCGAGGACGGCATCAGCAACTGGAGCACGCCGCGGCCGCTGCACTCCCACCACGACGGCTTCGCCCACGCCTTCGTGCTCCAGACGCCAGAAGGCTTCGAGATGCTGCTGAGCAAAAGCCCCAACCTCTATGGCGAGCAGCACTATCCGGAGCAGAAACTGTGGCTCAGTACCGCCAAGCGGCCCAGCGGCGATCCCGCGGACTGGTCCGAACCGCGCCCGGTGCTGGCGGCAGACGGCGGAGCGGCGTGGTACCGCAGTGGTTTCTTCGGCTCCAGCCTGTGCGCACCGGATCCGGGGGCCGGGCCTTTCGATGAGCGATTCGTCTTCTTCACCGGAGTGCATACCCCGGTGAACTGGCCCAGAGCGGCGGTGCGCCGGCTGGCCTCGCGGCGTCTGCCCCCGGTGCCGGCGCCTTACTACTTCACGATCGCCAGCGCCCGCCTCACGCTGCCCCTGCCCGCCGAGACCGGTCGCCCGCGGTGAGACCGGCTGCGCGCGCGACCGGTCTCACCGCAATGGTCCGGTCTCAGCGGGTGGTGGGGGCGTTGGGGGCGCTGGGCTCGGCGAGGGGTGGGGGTTTGGGGGTGTTGGCTCAGCGGGGCGCGAGGGTGGCGGCCTCCGGGTCAAAGTCCACCGGTAGCGGCGGGACCGACGGGGCACTGGAGGTCACCGGCTCGAACTGCCCGCTTTGCACCGAGTCCGAGGCCGCGATCATCACATCCAGCACGTGCTGGGCCAGGTGCCCGCTGGCGCGCGGAGTTCCACCGGTGCGGATCGCCCGGGCCATCTCCAGCACGCCCAGCCCCCGACCATGGGTTGCGCCCTCGGCGGGAATCTCTACCCAATCATCAGCTCCGGCGGGCCAAAGCCGGATCGTGCCATCGAACTGGTTCGGATCGGGAAAGGCGATCGTCGCCTCGGTGCCGGTGATCTCGACGAACCCGGCGCGCGGGGAAGGGGAGTCGAAACTGAACACGCTCTGGGCCGAGGCCCCGGATTCGAACTGCAACAGTGCACCGACATGGGTGGGCACTTCGACGTCGAACGTGGTGCCGGCTCGCGGCCCGGAGCCGATGGTGCGCGTCCGGCGGGCCGTTGAGCCGGAGGCCGCCACCTGCCCCACGGCGCCGAAAGTGTGCACCAGCGTGGTCAGGTAATAGGGCCCGATGTCGAACAGGGGACCGGCCCCGGTGGCGAACAGGAACGCGGGGTTGGGGTGCCAGGCCTCTGGTCCTGGGCTCTGCATCAGCGTCAGGGCCGTCAGCGGTGTGCCGATGTCGCCGCGGGCGATCAGTCGTTGGGCGGTCTGCAGGCCGGCGCCGAGAACCGTGTCCGGTGCGCAGCCAAGGTGCAGCTTTCCATCGTTCGCCTGGTGCAGGAGAGCCTGGCCCTCATCGCGATCCAGGGCCAGCGGTTTCTCGTTCCACACGTGCCGGCCAGCGGCCAGCGCCGCGCGAGCGATGTCCACGTGGGCCGAGGGCACCGTGAGGTTCACTACGAGTTCGACGTCGGGGTGGTGCAGCACTGTTTCGGCGTCGCCGTGGACGGCGATGTCGTAGGCGTGAGCCCGATCGGCAGCAGCCTGCGGGCGGGCGTCGCCGATGGCCAGCACCTTCAGGTCCGGGAATCGGGTGAGATTGTCCAGGTAGGCACCGGAGATCACACCTGCGCCGATCACGCCGACGCCGAGCGGGCCGGTGCCGCTCACGTCCCTTGTTCCAACCGATTGAGGTACCGCAGGCTCTCATCCACAGCGGCGAACATGTCGCCGTCGTGGTCATCGAGTTCGACGACGCCCACCTCCAGGTGATCGGCCGCGGCCAGGATCTGCTGCACCGGCATCTGACCGGCGCCGAGGGCGACCTGCTCGGTGTTGACGGTGGTGATCGGGCCGTCCTTGAGGTGCAGGAAGCGGACCCGATCACCCAGACTGGTGATCAGCGCGATCGGGTCGATGCCGGCCACCGCCGCCCAGTAGGTGTCGATCTCCAGGACCACCTCCGGGGCGAGCTGGCTAGCCAGGTACTCCATCCCCGACCGGCCGGACACATCGGGGAACTCCCACCAGTGGTTGTGATACCCCACCCGGATCCCGTACTCCGCCCCCCGCTGGGCTGCGGCGTTGAGGGACTCGGCGATCGCCTCGATACCACCGCCCTGACGCCACTGTTCAGCGGGGGTGGAGGGGCAGATCACCGTACCGATGCCCAGATCTGCCGCGGCGGTGAAGATGGCCTCCTGGTCCTCGCTCAGCAGCGGTGCATGTGCCGAGGGCGCGGCCAGGCCGTTGGCCTGCAATGCGGCCCGGAGGCGCCCGGCATCAGCCACGATGCTGTAGGGCTCCACCCGGGTGTAGCCGATCTCGGCAACCCGGGCGAGAGTTCCTTCGAGGTCGGCCTCTAGATGGGTGCGCAGGGAATAGAGCTGCACGGAATAGGACACGGGAGTCGCTCTCCTTGCCGGGTGGTTGCGATATTTCTCACACCCGGTTCAGGGTATGCCCGCCGGTGCCGGCTCACAAGATCTCCCTGGCCGCGCCGCTGCACCTCACGTCTGCGGCTCATCGGCAGCAGCCTCATGTCTAAGGCTCATCGGCAGCAGTCCGTCTCGGCCGTAGACTCCTCCCAGGTATGCAGGCGTCGGTGGTCGTCGCGTCTGGTGAACACGGAGGTGGGTAGTGGTGCAGCAGTACGACGCTGACGGTGTGGCGCGGGCGGTCCGAGACCTGCTGACCGCCGTCGGCGAGGACCCCGATCGGGAAGGACTGCGGGAAACCCCCAGCGGGTGGCCCGGGCCCTGGCGGAGTCCTTCGCCGGCCTGAGCCAGGATCCGGCCGAAGTGGTCCAGGCCTTCTTCGATATCGAGCACCAGGAGATGGTCCTGGTCCGCGACATCGAGGTGTACTCGATGTGTGAGCACCACCTGCTGCCGTTCCACGGCGTCGCCCACGTGGGTTACATCCCCGACACCAGCGGCCGGGTGACCGGTCTGAGCAAGTTGGCCCGGCTGGTCGACGTCTTCGCCAAGCGACCCCAGGTGCAGGAACGGCTGACCACTGAAGTTGCCGATGCGATCGTGGAGCTGCTCGATGCCCGCGGGGTGATCGTGGTGGTGGAGTGTGAGCACCTGTGCATGTCCATGCGCGGGGTGCGTAAGCCTGGCTCGCGGACCGTGACCTCGGCGGTACGCGGGATGATGCGTCAAGGCGCCACCCGGGCCGAGGCGATGAGCCTGATCCACCATCGATAATCGGCCCGGTGATCCGCACAGTCACCAAGCCCGGCCGTTAGGCTGACGCAGGTGAGTGCACGAACGCTGGTGATGGGCATCGTCAACGTCACCCCGGACTCCTTCAGCGATGGGGGACAGTGGTTCGAACGCGATGTGGCCATCGCCCACGGCCGACACCTGCTGGCCCAGGGCGCCGATATCCTCGACATCGGCGGGGAGTCCACCCGCCCAGGTGCGGCACGGGTGAGCCTGGAGGAGGAGCTGGAACGGGTGATCCCGGTGATCGCCGGGTTGGCCGATATAGCGCCGGTGATCAGTGTGGACACGATGCGTGCGGAGGTGGCCCTCGCTGCGATCGAGGCCGGCGCCGACATCGTCAATGACGTCTCTGGTGGTCAGGCCGACCCACAGCTGCCGGTGGTGGTCGCCGAGCGGGGGGTGCGGTACGTGGTGTCCCATTGGCGGGGCCACTCCGATGTGATGGGCTCGCTGACCCAGTACACCGACGTTCCTGCCGATGTGCGCGTCGAACTCGGGGCCCAGGTCTCGGCCGTGACAGCCGCGGGGGTGCTGCGCAGCAAAATCATCATCGACCCAGGTCTGGGTTTCGCCAAGGACGCTGCCGCGAACTGGCAGATCCTGGCCCATCTGGAGGAGTTGCAGGCCCTGGGCTACCCGATGCTGGTGGGGGCCTCACGCAAGAAGTTCCTCGGTGAACTGCTCGCTCAGCACGGGGCCGAGTCCTTGCCCACATTCCGCGATCGGGCCAGTGCCGCGGTCTCTGCGCTGGTGGCCGCCGCCGGGGTCTGGGGGGCCCGGGTGCACGATGTAGCCCCGTCGGTGGATGCCGTGCGTGTCGCCCATGCGGTGCGGGAAGCTGGCGGGCAATAGCATCGGATCCGAGCGGTGACAGCACACACGGTCAGACCTGGCGAACTCACGAAAGAAGACACCCATGGAACGCAATGACGGCGCGCCCGGCCCGGATGTGATTCGACTGGTCGGCCTCGGTGGGGTGGGACGGCACGGTGTGGAAGCCGAGGAACGTGCGCATGGGCAGACCTTCCTGGTCGATCTCGATCTGCACCTGGACACCTCCGAAGCAGCCGCCACCGACGATCTGGCCGGTACGGTCAACTACGCCGATGTCGCCAGGCAGGTGATCGCCCTGGTCGAGGGGGAGCCGGTAAACCTGATCGAGACCCTGGCTGCCCGGATCGCTGATACAGCCCTGGACCACGCGCTGGTGCAGGCCGTGGAAGTCACGGTGCATAAGCCCGAGGCCCCCGTGGGGGTTCCGTTCACCGATATGCAGGTGCGGATCCGTCGGGAGCGCAGCCGCACCGCAGCTGAGCATCCCGGTACGGCGGGTGGACTTGGCGCCGAGGCGCCAGGCGCCCAAGCCCTCAGCGCCCCCGAGGCGCCGAGCGCGCCCGCTGCCCCGGTCCAGGAGGAGGGGGTGCCCGTACCGGCTGCGGCCGGCAGCCACGATGGTGGCGGTGTGGATCTGGACCGCGCTCCAGATCAGCCTGCGGAGGTCGTGCTGGGGTTGGGCGGGAATGTCGGTGAGGTGCGGGCCACGTTGCGCGCCGTCGTCGAGGATCTACGCAACGCCCCGGGGCTGACCGTGGGTACTGTCTCCCCGCTGGCCCGCACCGCTGCGGTCCTGGCTGCCGACGCGGTGCCGCAGCAGGACTACCTGAACGCCGTCGTGCTCGCGACCACCACGCTCTCGCCGAATGCGGTGCTGGAGCTGGCCCAGTCCGTGGAGGCCGCCTACGGCCGGGAACGGACCCAGCGCTGGGGTGAGCGCACCGTGGACATCGACGTGATCGCCTACGACGGCGTCAGTTCCTCCGAGGAGCATCTCCAGTTGCCCCACCCGCGCGCCAGCGAGCGAGCCTTCGTGCTGGTGCCGTGGGCGCAGGCGGACCCCGACGCGTTCCTGCCCGGCCTGGGTGGGGGCCCGGTCGCGATGCTGGCCGAGACCGCTCCGGACCGGGGCGGGGTGCGTTGGCTGGCTCTGGATTGGCTCGAGCCGGCTCGTTCGCGTACCGATAGCGGCACCTTCGCTGCTGGGGCCGAGGTCGAGGAGGAGGCAGCGGCGCAACAACCGATCGAACAACAACCCCAGGCCGACGGCGATGGGCCGCCGCAACCAGCTGATCCCATGGTCGAGGAGGTAGCTGCGCCCCAGGACGAGGGGGGCGAGGGCGCGGAGTTCCCCCTCGGAGCGTCCAGCGCTGCGGAGCCTGATGTTGGCGCTCCAGAAGTAGCCGAGCCCGCCACGATCGAGCCGGACACAGGTATGCCGCCGACGGTCAGCCCCGCGGAAGCGCGGCCTTCGGCACCGGCGGTCTCGCCGCAGGACCCGGTGCCGGAAGCGGCCCCCGCGCCGCAGGACCCGGTACCGGAAGCGGCCCCCGCGCCGCAGGACCCGGTACCGGAAGCGGCCCCCGCGCCGCTCGAGGCCGAGGAATCGGACTTCCAGACCCAGATCCGGCCCGCGGCAGACAGTCCGGGAGCAGCCGGTGGCCAGGCGGCACACCTCGGCCCGCCGGTTCCGCCCGACGCCGCGCCTCTACCTGACGATCCTGACACCGGCCGGCCCAGTGCGCCCGAGCCCCCCGACGAGCACCGCGCGGTGGATGAGCCCGCGGCTGCACAATCCCAGGCTCAGCCCCCGGCGACTGCCGATCAGCCTGCTGCTGACCAGCCGGCTGCCGATCCGCCTGCTGCTGACCCCCCTGCTGCTGACCTTCCTGGCTCCGAGCCACGTGACCCCGAGCCTCCTGGCTCCGAGCCTCGTGACTCCGAGCCCCAGGGGCCCCCAGCTGCCGATGAGCAGCAACAGTTCCGCCCCCGCTGGCAACCGCTCCACAGCGACGAGAGCTCCTGAGCCAGATGCAGCGACTGCGCTGGCAGACGCTGGCAGGGTGTTTCGTCGTCGCGGGCACGGCTAGCGCGATCGGTTTGCGGTGGTGGACCTCCCGAGGCAACCCCCCGGTGCCGACCCTGCCCAGCCACATCGTGTTGCTGGTGGTGCTCGCGGGAGTGGTGGCCTTCCTGGGCCTGCGCATCCGGCGTTACCTGCGCCACGGTCAGGAGCTCGATCCGATCGGAGCAACCCGCACCCTGGCCCTCGCGCAGGCCGGTGCGGTGACCGGCGCCCTGCACGTGGGCTTCTTCGCCGCACAGCTCGGCCTCGCCCTGACCCGGCTGCACGCGCCGGACCCTCGCCAGCAGGCATGGACGGCGGTAGCGGCATTGCTGGCTTCCGGAATGCTGATCGCCGCCGGACTGGTCGCCGAGTGGTGTTGCCGGGTGCCGCCGGAGGATGAGGACGACCGGGACGCCTGAGTAGCGAGAGCCCCTGGGGCCTGACCCCGTGCGGCTCGCGGGCATGTCGTTGGTCTGTGGGCTCCGATCCGCCACAATGGCCCCTATGAACTCGCCAACCCCGGCCTTCGACGTCGCCGACGTGCACTGGCACAGCGTTTCCCCACGCCTCATCTCGGTGCGCGTGGTCTCGGTGCTGATCTTCATGGGTCTGCCCACCCTGGCCAGCCTCGTGCCGGCGATCGTCTTCGGGGGGTGGACATGGACGGCGCCGGCGGGGCTCGTGCTGTTGACCCTCTGGTTGTTGTGGCTGATCCCTCGTCAGGTCCGCGCCATCGGTTATGCCGAGCAGGAGGAGGACCTGATGATCCGCAAGGGGGTGCTGTTCCGTTCTCTGACTGTGGTTCCCTACGGGCGGATGCAGTACGTGGATGTCGGCGCCGGGCCGATCGCGCGGAAGATGAAGATCGCCCAGGTGCAGTTGCACACAGCCTCGGCCCAAACCGATGCCTCGATCCCGGGCTTACCCGAAGATGAAGCGGGCCGGCTGCGTGATCAGCTCAGCGCTCGCGGCGAGGCTAAGTTGGCCGGACTGTGAGCATGCCTCCCCCTGAGCAGCAACCGGGCCCCCCTGAGCAGCAACCGGGCCCCAACCCGTTCGCGGTCCCGGGCCGCGATCAGGGGACGACGGCGAAGACCGGTGGGCAGCACTCCGCTGAGCATGGACAGGGCTCGCCTTCACCTCAGCATGTGACGGCGCCGGGGCAGGACCCCGCAGCGGTGCACACCGGCGCTGCACCACCTGAGGCGCCTGATGGGCGGCTACCCGGACAGGCCGTCCCCCCGCCACCGGACGCCGGGAAGAGTACCGGTGTCGGCTCCGGGGTGGAATGGCGCCGACTGCACCGGGTGACACCGCTGCTCGATGCCTGGAAGGTTGCCGCGGTCCTGTTCGCGGTGGCGTTGTACCAGTCCTCCGAAGGGCTGGCCGCACTGCGCGAACTCCTTCCGGCGGTCGCCCTGCTCGGGATCATCCTCGGGATCCTGTTGCTGGGATTTCTGCTCGGCTTCGGCTACGGCGTCCTGGCCTGGCGGCGTACCGCCTACGGCGTAAGTGAGGACAGCGTCTTCCTGCACAAGGGCGTGCTGTTCCGCCAGCAGCGTTATGTGCGGCTGGACCGGGTGCAGGCCATCGAGGTCACCCAGCCCCTGCTGGCGCGGATCTTCGGTTTCGCTTCCCTGAAGATCGAATCCGCCGGTGGGGCCGGCTCGAACCTGACCGTCTCCTATCTGCTGGAACCCGACGCCCAGGAACTGCGCAACGAGTTGCTCGCCCGGGCCGCCGGGGTCAAGACCGGCGCCCCTGCCGGTACCCACCAGAACGTTGCCGGCCAGGGCGGCGCGGTTCCCGCCGGGCAGAGCCATCCGGCCCAGGCGGGTCCGGCCGCAGCTGCTCCGGAGCGGGAGATCCTCACTCTGGGTGTGGGGCGGCTGGTCGGTTCCCTGGCCCTCTCAGCCTCCATCGTCCTCGCGATACTGGCCGTGGTCGCGGTGGCGGTCGCCGCGACCGTGACCGGCAACCCGGGATCGTTCGCGGGCATGCTCGCCCCGCTGATCGGTGCTTCCTTCTACATCTGGACCCGGCTGGCTGGAGAGTTCGCCTTCCGGGTCGCGATCTCCCCCGACGGGATCCGGGTGCGTCAGGGTCTGCTGGAGACCAAGGCCCGTACGGTGCCACCGGGCCGGGTGCAGGCGGTGCGCATCTCCCAGCCGCTGCTGTGGCGGTTCAAGGGTTGGTGGCGTATTCAGGTCAACATCGCTGGTTACGGCGCCGATGAACAGACCGGCACCGTGCTCTTCCCAGCCGCCACCGATGAGGAAGTCGCCTACATCCTGTCCCTGGTGCTGCCCGATCTGGGTGATCCGCGGCCCCTGGAGGTGCTCGGGGCCGGGATGTCCGGGTTCGACGCCGACGCCGGGTACGTCACCAGCCCGCGTCGGGCGCGGTGGATCGACTGGATCACGTGGCGCCGCACCGGATTCCGCACCACCGACACAGCGATCTTGATGCGTACTGGCCGCTTGTGGCGTCAGCTGATCGTCGTGCCGCACGAGCGAACCCAGTCCCTTGGTCTGACTCAGGGACCGATCGAGCGGTGGATGAACCTGGGCACGTTCGTGGTGCACTCCACACCCGGGCCGGTAGTGCCGCAGGTGCACCACCTGGACATCCAGGTCGCAAAACACCTTCTGGCCGAACAGGCCGAACGTGCTCGCCGGGCCCGCAGCAGCGCCGCACCGGAACGGTGGATGACCACCCCCGGTCACGGCGACCAGGGGCCCGAGGTGGGCCAGGGGCCTGGGGTGGGCCAGGGGCCCGAAGTGCCGGTCACCCGCCAGCAGTTCGCCGGGGTCCTTCCCTCGCGAGCCACCTGGGCCGGGAACGACGGCGGCGTGCTCCCCACCGTGGTTCGGGCCGTGGAGCACTCGGAGTGAATTCCCGCCCGGGTCGCCTGGGGATTGGCGTCATCGGTGCCGGTCGGGTAGGTGCAGTACTGGCCAGTGCCCTGCGGGCCGCCGGCCACAGTGTCATCGGTGCCAGTGCGGCCTCGGAAGAGAGCCGGGAACGGGCTGATGTGCTCTTGCCCGGTGTGCCGGTCCTCGGGGTGGAGGACGTCGTCGAACGCAGCGAGTTGCTGTTGCTGACCGTGCCCGACGACGTCCTACCCGGCTTGGTGCGCGGGCTGGCGGACCTGGGCCGGTTCGTACCCGGGCAACTGGTGGTGCACACCGCCGGGCGGTTCGGTACCGAGGTGCTCACCCCAGCCCAGGAGAAGGGGGCTATCCCGCTGGCGATCCACCCCGCCATGACCTTCACCGGCACCAGCATCGACCTCAGCCGCCTGGTCGGGGCCCCGTTTGCTGTCACCGCCCCCGGGCCGGTGCTGCCCATCGCCCAGGCACTCGTCGTCGAGATCGGCGGGGAGCCGGTTCCGCTGGATGAGGATGCCCGCGGGATGTATCACGCCGCCCTGGCCCACGGTGCCAACCATTTGGTGACGCTCACCGCTCAGGCCCGCCGGATCCTGGCCTCGGTCCAGGTCGAGGACCCGGGAACGCTGCTGCGGCCGCTGCTGACCGCTGCCCTGGATGGCGCGCTGCGCACCGGAGACGGCGCGCTGACCGGCCCGGTTTCCCGGGGCGATGCCAACACGGTGGCCGAGCACGTGCAGGTGCTGGCCGCGTTCGAGACCGAAGAAGACGTCCTGGACGTGTTGCCCAGCTATCTGGCTCTGGCCCGGGCCACCGTGCAACGGAGTCTGGCCACCGGCCGCATCCGCAACGACCAGGCCAGGGAGATCCTCGATGAGCTCAACCGGGTTCGTAGCGCTCCACCGTCGATTGATCCGGGCCCAGCTGCCCACCCGGTCGGACCAGACCGAGGCGGGCAGGTGACCGATCCTGGTTCACGAGCTCCGGAAGCCGATTCGGCCGGCGTCGAGTCAGCCGCGGGTGAAGGGGATACCGGGGGTGCAGGGGATACCGCGGGTGCAGGGGATACCCAGAGCAGCGGGGCGCCGCAGGTGTTGCACACGATCGGTCAGATGCGCGGGCACCTGGCCCAGTTGCCCACCACGCGCCGTCGTGCCGTGGTGATGACCATGGGAGCCTTGCACGCCGGGCACTTGTCGCTGATCCACCGGGCCCGCGAACTCGCTGACCACGTCACCGTCACGATCTTCGTCAATCCGCTGCAGTTCGATCAGGAAGCGGACCTGGCTGCCTACCCGCGTACCCTGGACGATGATCTGCAGGCGCTGGCCGGGGTCGGCGGGGTCGATGTCGTATTCGCGCCCAGTGCTGAGGAGATGTACCCCAGCGGCGCGCAACAGGTACGAATTCAGGGCGGGGACCTGGCTGGTGAGCTGGAGGGTGCCTCGCGGCCGGGGCACTTCGACGGGATGCTCACGGTGGTGCACAAACTCCTGAGCATCACCGGACCCGATGTGGCGATTTTCGGCCAGAAGGATGCTCAGCAATTGGTGCTGGTGCGACACCTGGTCCGTGACCTAAACCTAGGGGTGGAGGTCGTCGCCGGGCCGACGGTGCGGGAACCGGACGGGCTCGCGCTGTCCAGCCGGAACACCAGGCTCACCCCAGAGCAGCGCGAGCAGGCGCTGACGTTGGTGCGGGCCTTGCGCGCCGGTTCTGCCGCCGCGCAGCAGGGCCAGGACGCCGCAGGGGTGCTCCACCGGGCGCGGGAGGTTTTCGAGGATGCCGATGGCGATGTGCTGGACCTGGACTACCTCGAGTTACTGGAGCCGGAGACGATGCAGCCCTACCGGGCGGGAAGCGGTACGCCAGGGTTGTTGGTGGTTGCCGCTCAGGTGGGGCCGGTGCGGCTAATCGACAATCTGGAAATCAACTGGGGTTGAACCGGTGTTGCCGGGCGCGGCGGGTTGCCGCCGCGCCTGCCGCACCGCCGCCGGCTGCCCCCGCCGCCTGCCGCACCGCCGGCTGCCCACGCCGCACTGCCGCCACGACTGCCGCCGCGCCTGCCGCACTGCCGCCACGCCTGCCGTGCCGCCGCCGGCTGCCCCCGCCGCCCGCTAACAAGGGCGAGACTCTGTCAGGAATAGCCGTACGAAGTATCGCCAATCCCGGGTGGGCCGATGGCGACTGGGTGAGCTGCGGTGGTGTGGCGTCTTCGGGGGGTCTGGCGCCTGGTTCTCCACCGAGCGGCGTGTTCCGGAGTTGTCCACCGAGCGGCGTGTTCCGGAGTTGTCCACAGCCGCCGGTACCCCGAGGCGGGTAGCACCGATTGCCGTGCAAGCTTCTGGCCATGCCGCCGGATCTCGACGATGTGCAGCGAACAGCGAGGAGGCAGTCGTTCGTGCTGACCCGACGCCAGCTCCTGGCCAAGGGAGCTAACCCGGACTGGATCAGTCGCCGGGTGGCGTCCGGTAGGTGGCAACGCTCCTACCCCGGTGTCTACGTGGTTCATACCGGATCGATGTCCTGGCGTACGCAGATGGTGGCTGCTCTGCACTACGCCGGGGAGAACGCCGTGCTGTCTCACTCCAGTGCCGCCCAGTTCTGGTTTCCCGAGACATTTCCGCCGGTGAGGCAGTTGGTGGAAGTCAGCGTCCCCCGCGAGCGCAGGGTCCGCCCTCAACCAGGGCTGCGAATTCACCACCGCCGTCGCATGCCATCGGCCACCTCTGGATTCTCGGTCACGGCACGAGCGGAGACTGTGCTCGATCTCATCGACCGGGTCGAGGCCCCGGACGATGTCGTCGGCCTCATCACGCTTGCGTGCCGCCGGATGTCTCACGATTTCCTGCTTGCGGCCATGGGTGATCGCCAGCGACTGCGGCACCGGTCGCTGGTCCGCGATGTTCTGACCGCCGCTGCGGACGGGATCGAGTCTCCGCTTGAGCTTCGCTACCACCGTGATGTGGAGCGCGCGCGCCGATTGCCTCGCTCAGAGCGTCAACTTCGTGAGCAGATCGATGGCGGATGGATCCGCGCAGACTGTCGGTACCGGCGCTACCGGCTCCGGGTCGAACTCGATGGGCAGCTGGCGCATCCCGATGGTCGAACGGTGGAAGACACCTGGCGGGACAACGCGGTACTGCTCACCGCAACCGAGGTGACGCTGCGATACCGGTGGCACCATGTCGCGGTGACACCCTGCCGCACGGCGGCACAGGTAGCCGAGGCGTTGCGGCTGGCGGGTTGGATAGGAGTTCCGCGGCAATGTAGCGCCGATTGCGCCGTTCGCTGGGCCGCCGGTCCACCGGCGTGATCCAGCTAGCTCACGGAGCCGGCTCGATCCAGCTAGCCGGCACGGTCCAGCTAGCTCATGGCGCCGGCTCGATCCAGCTAGCTCATGGCGCCGACGCGATCTAGCTAGCCGGCTCGATCTAGCTAGCCGGCACGGAGCACAATGATCGGTGGTGCTTTCGTCAGGCATAGCCGGACGAAGTATCGCCAATGAGTGGTGGCGCCAGTGGGGCGAGGGCGCCGGCGGGGCGATCGGGCCGATGGGCTGGTGACGCCGGTGGACTGGTGCGCCGGCGGGCAGCCGCCCACGGTGGCCCGCAGCCGCGGGGTGAGGGCACTGCGGCGTGGTCGTTAGGATCGAATGGTGACCGCCGACGACTCTGCCGACCGCAGCCCCTCCGCCGGGGCCCGGGCCAACCTTTCACCGGAGGGCCAGGCCACCCCTGCTCGTGAGGGCCAGGCCCCCTCCGCGCGTGAGGGCCAGGCCGCCCCTGTCCGTGAGGGCCAGGCCACCCAGGCCCCCTCCGCCCGTGAGGGCCAGCCCGCCACCACCTCCGCGGACTCTGCACCCCCGGACCTACCCGAACAGGTGCAGGTGCGGCGTGCAAAGCGAGCCCGGCTCCTGGAGCAGGGCATCGATCCCTACCCGGTCCAGGTGCCGATCACCAGCTCCATCGCCCAGGTGCGTGAAGGTTATGCCCACCTGGAAGCGGGGCAGGAGACCGAGGACGTCGTGGGGATTGCCGGGCGGGTGGTGCATCTGCGCAATACTGGCAAGCTCTGCTTCGTCACGCTGCAAGACGGCCACGGCCACCAGTTACAGGTGATGCTCTCCCAGGCCGAGGTCGGGCCGGAGGCTCTCGATGCCTTCAAGTCCGATGTGGACCTGGGTGATCACTTATTCGCTGCGGGCCGGATCATCTGTTCCCGGCGCGGTGAGCTGTCCATCTTCGCCGGCCGCTATCAGATCAGCGCCAAGGCGTTGCGCCCCTTGCCGACTTTGCACAATGAAGCCTCGGAGGAGTCACGGGTCCGACGGCGCTACCTGGACCTGATCAGTAGGCCGGCAGCCCGGGAGATGGTCCGTACCCGGGCCGGGGTGGTTCGCTCGCTACGCGATTCTTTCCACGCCCGCGATTACCTGGAGATCGAGACCCCGATGCTGCAGACCCAGCACGGCGGGGCGGCCGCGCGGCCCTTCCAGACGCACATGAACGCTTTCGATATCGAGTTGTTCCTGCGAATCGCTCCGGAGCTCTTCCTCAAACGTGCCGTGGTCGGAGGGCTGGAGAGGGTCTTCGAGATCAACCGGAACTTTCGCAATGAAGGAGCCGACTCCTCCCATTCACCAGAATTCGCCATGCTGGAGGTCTATGAGGCCTACGGCGACTACAACACGATGGCGACTCTCACCAGGGAGGTGGTCCAACAAGCCGCGCGCGATGTGTTCGGTACCACAACAATCACCCTGCCCGACGGCGAGGAATACGACCTCGGCGGGCAATGGCGTCAGATCGAGATGTACCCGTCGCTCTCCGAAGCATCGGGGAAGCAGATCACGCCGCGAACTCCATTGACCGAACTGCTGGCGATTGCTGAACGTGTGGAAGTCGATCTCGACCCCAGGCACGTGACGCACGGAAAGGCAGTAGAGGAGTTGTGGGAGCATTTCGTAGGTGACCACCTGTATGCCCCTACCTTCGTGCGCGATTTCCCGGTGGACACCTCACCGTTGACCCGCACCCACCGCAGCGTGCCCGGAGTGGTGGAGAAGTGGGACCTGTATGTGCGCGGATTCGAACTGGCAACGGCCTACTCCGAACTCGTCGACCCAGTGGTGCAGCGGGAACGGTTGGCGGCCCAGGCAGAACTCGCCGCCCGCGGCGATGCCGAGGCGATGGTGGTCGATGAGGAGTTCCTGGTAGCGATGGAACACGGAATGCCGCGGGCCGGTGGTATGGGTATGGGTATTGATCGATTGTTGATGGCGCTGACCGGGCAGGGAATCCGGGAGACGATCACCTTTCCGTTAGTGAAGCCACTGCGATGAGTGCCGACTGGTGGCACCTCGCTGGAGCGATCGTCCCCTCGATCCTGGTGACGATCTTGTTCATCGTGGTGATCCGAGCCATGGTCTCCGGTGATCGCCGGGAACGTGAAGCCGATCGGCGGCCCGATGAAGCGGGACATCAACACACCAGTAGAATCCCAACGGAAACCGATCGTCCCGACTGAATGGGGCTGTTTTCACGCTCCATTTGACCCACACTGTCTTCGGTGTAACCTCAGGGCAGCTCTTAAGACAGAGTGACAGCCGTGTTCAACGAGATTGGGGATATTCATGGCTCAGAAGGTGCGCGTACTTTTGATCGACGACGTCGACGGATCCGACGCCGTCGAGACGATCTCTTTCGGTCTTGATGGGGTGACCTACGAGATCGACCTGAACGAGAAGAATGCCGCTAAGTTGCGCGATGATATGGCGCAATGGACGGGGCACGCCCGCCGCTCCGGCGGGCGCAAGCGTACCGGACGGTCTGCGGCCTCCTCCGGTAGCTCCGCCTCGAAGATCCGGGCCTGGGCCCGGGAGAAGGGCTATGAGGTCTCCGAGCGCGGCCGGGTGCCCGCGGAGATTCGCGAGGCGTACGAAAAGGCGCACTGAGCCGACGGGACCGAAAAGTCCGCCGACAGGTCATGGCATTCACGTTACCGTGGGTGCCATGACTGCTTTCCGGCACATTTGGATCGGTACCGGTGCCCACGACGGCCCCGATGCTGAGGGTATCTGGCGGATGGACCGTCCGGCGCCCGGCCAGGGATGGGGCGCCCGGCCGGCGACGCGGGTACTGACTGCCGAACGGCCCACCTACCTCGCCTTGCATCCGTCAGCCGACCGACTCTACGCCGTCAGCGAAGGCCGTTCCGGGGCGGTGGTCTCCTACACCATCGGCGCCGACTGTGCGCTTGGCAAACGCCGCAAGGTCGCCACGGGCGGCGTCGGCCCCTGCCACCTGCGGGTCCATCCCCAAGGACAGTGGCTGTATGTCTCCAACTACGGTGACGGCACCCTCAGTGCCGTCGAGCTGACCGAGGCGGGCGACGTCTCCGAACGGGTGCTGACCTACCGACACAGTGGTTCTGGTCCGGACCGTGGCCGCCAGGAGTCCTCCCACGCCCACTCGGCCACACTCTCGCCCGGCGGAGAATTCCTGATCGTGGCAGACCTGGGCACGGACGAACTGCGTGCCTATCCCCTGGAGAACGGGCGTCCGGACTCAGCACCGGTGCTGACCACCTTGCCCCCGGGCACCGGCCCACGGCATCTGGCCATCCACGGCGACTATCTGTACGTCACCGGTGAACTCAGCGGCGAGGTGCTGGTGCTGGCCTGGAATGAGCAGGACGGTAGTGCCGAACTCATCCAGCGCACACCTGCGGCCACGTTGCCGGGACGGTCCGCAGATGCCTATTACCTCTCCCACATCCTGATCGCTGGCGGTGTGGTGCTGATCGCTTCCCGAGGATCGGACTCGCTGTCCACCTTCACCATCGCTGAGGACGGTGCGCACCTGGAGTTGACCGGTGAGGTCCCCACGGCGGCATGGCCGCGGCACATGGCCGTGGTTGGTTCCCAGGTCCTGGTTGCCGGTGAGCGTGAGGACGTCGTCGTCGCCCACCCGTTCACCCCCGGAGGTGAGGCGCAGGGGCGCTGGAGCGGCGCCGTCGGACCGGAGGCGGACCGGGTGTCGATCCCCACTCCGATGTATGTCCTGCCGATGTGACACCATCCCCGGCCCCGGGGTGAACCGGGGCCGGGGATGCGGCAGACTGGGGTCATGACTTACACGCTGGTGTTGCTCCGTCACGGCGAGAGCGAATGGAACGCGAAGAACCTGTTCACCGGCTGGGTGGACGTGCCGCTGTCCCAGGACGGTGTCGCCGAAGCCCGCCGGGGCGGGGAGTTGCTGACCGAGGCCGGGGTACTACCGGACGTGGTGCACACCTCGCTGCTGCGACGGGCGATCAGCACCGCGAACCTGGCCCTGGATGTCGCCGAACGGCACTGGATCCCGGTCAAGCGGCACTGGCGTCTGAACGAGCGCCACTACGGTGCTCTGCAGGGCAAGGACAAGAAGCAGATCCGCGACGAGTACGGCGAAGAGCAGTTCATGATCTGGCGCCGTTCCTATGACACCCCGCCGCCGCCGATCGAACCCGGTTCGGAGTTCTCCCAAGACGCCGATGCGCGCTATGCCGGTGAGCCGATCCCGGACACCGAGTGCCTCAAGGACGTGCTGGAGCGGGCGCTGCCCTACTGGCAGGAGCACGTGGTCAGCGACTTGCGCGCCGGCAAGGTGGTGTTGCTGGCCGCGCATGGCAACTCCCTGCGCGCGATCATTAAGCACCTGGACGGCATCGACGACGAGACGATCGCCGGGTTGAACGTGCCCACCGGGATCCCGCTGGTCTACGAACTCGATGAGGACCTGTCCCCGCTCACTGCCGGGGGGCGCTACCTGGACCCCGATGCAGCCGCGGACTCGATCGCCGCAGTGGCCAACCAGGGACGCTGACCACCGGTTCAGAGGTTGTTGGGCTCTCAGAGGTTGTTGGGCTCGCCGTCGCTTAGGTCGCCGGTCACCAGGTAGGTGATGCGCCGGGCGACGGCGACCGCGTGGTCGCCGAAGCGTTCGTAGAACCGGGCCAGCAGGGTCACGTCCACCGTCTCGGAGACTGTGCCGGTCCAGTCCTCACCCAGGGTGGTGGTGAAGGTCTTGCGGTGCAGCTCATCGAGCAGGTCATCATCACGTTCGACGGCGGCTGCCAGTTCCAGATCGTGGGTCTCCAGCAGGCGCACCACATCGGTGGCGACCTTACTGGCCGCCTCGGCGATCTCGTTGAACAATGGCCGGATCGACTCCGGCAGTACTGCGACCGGGAACCGCAGCCGGGTGACCTGAGCGATGTGCCGGGCCAGGTCTCCCATCCGTTCGATCGAGGCGCTCATCCGCAGACTCGAGACGATCGTGCGCAGGTCGGTGGCCACCGGCTGCTGGCGGGCCAGTAGGGTCACGCAGCGCTCATCCAGGTCCCGCTCCAGCTGGTCCAACTCGGCGTCGGCCTCGATCACGCGCTCGGCGGTGTGTAGGTCGGCGCTCTCGAGCGCACGGGAGGCGCCGTCGATCGCCTCGGCCACCAAGCGGCTCATCTGGGCCAGGTCGTCCCCGACCTGTTCCAGTTCCTGCTCGAAGATCGCTCGCACGGGTGCACTCCTTGGGGTTGTTGCCGACGCGCCGGGGGCACTTAACAGTATCGGCGTTCTACTTTCTCACGCGGAACATTCGATTTTCTCACCGAACAGGTGAACATGTGGTGTGGCGCAGATGAATACCTGCCGCGAACCAGCTGCGCTGCGCACCAGCGCGCGGGCCACGTTCTAGTGTTAATGGTGTGGATGCGCAGTGGTTGCTTGTGCTTGCGGGCCTGGTGGGCCTGCTCGTCGGCGTCGGGGCAACATGGGCCTTTGCCGTCAGTGAGCGGTCCCAGCGTGCCGAGGCCGAACCCACAGAGCCACGCCTCGATGACGATATGGCCAGTGTGCTTTCGGCCCTCCGGTCGATCTCGGTGCTCCTCGGCCCCGGTGATGAGGTCCTTCGAGCCACCCCGCCGGCCTACTCCCTGGGCCTGGCCCGGCACGGCCGGCTGACCCACGCCGCCCTCGATGAGTTGGTCGCCCAGGTCCGTGAGCACGGCAGCACTCGTGATGAGCTGCTGACCCTGCCTCGTTCGAAGATGCCGGGCAGTGAGACGATGGCGGTCGATGTCCGGGTGGCGCCATTGCCCGGACGGCGGATCCTGGTGCTGGCCGATGACCGCACCGCCGAGCGCCGGGTGGAAGAGGTGCGCCGGGACTTCGTGGCCAATGTCTCCCACGAACTGAAGACCCCGGTCGGGGCGATCGCGTTACTGGCCGAGACCGCCAGCGACGCCGCCGATGATCCCGAGGCCGTGCGCCACTTCACCGCCTCGATGCAGCGCGAGGCGACGCGGCTCTCGGCCCTGGTGCAGGAAATCATCGAACTCTCCCGCCTGCAGGCCCCCGAGACTGCGGTGGACTTCGTCAGCGTATCCGTCGATGAAGTACTCGCCGAGGCCCTGGACCGGGTGCGGGTAGCGGCGCAATCGCGCGATGTCGCCTTCACCGTAGGCGGTGCTCAGGGGGTGCGGGTCTTCGGCGACCACGGTCTGCTGGTCACCGCGGTGCGCAACCTATTCGACAACGCCCTGCGCTACTCCGAACCGGGGTCCCCGGTGCGGGTCGGGGTGCGGGTGGCCGAGGCGGTCGTGGAGATATCGATCGTCGATCAAGGGGTGGGGCTGAGCGCAGAGAACACCCGGCGGGTCTTCGAGCGCTTCTACCGGATCGACCCGGCCCGGTCTCGGGAGACCGGCGGCACCGGACTGGGCTTGAGCATCGTCAAACACGTCGCGGCCAACCACGGTGGGGAGGTCACCGTGTGGTCCGCCCCCGGGCGCGGTTCGACGTTCACCCTGCGGATCCCGCATGCTGAACCCGAAGCGGAACTTCCGCCGTCCGACACTGCAACACTCGCGGCCTCCGCGCCCGAGGAGCCCGAGGCGGCCGATGATTCGCACCGACGACAAGGAGATAATTCGTGACCCGCATCCTGTTGGTCGAGGACGAGGAGTCCTACCGTGACTCGCTGAGCTACCAGCTGTCCCGGGAAGGGTTTGAGGTGGCCGCCGTGGCCACCGGCCCGGACGCGCTCGCCGAGTTCGATCGGGCACCGGCCGATCTGGTGTTGCTGGACCTGATGCTGCCGGGCCTGTCCGGTACCGAGGTGTGCCGCGAGTTGCGCAGCCGCAGCAGTGTGCCGGTGATCATGCTCACCGCCAAGGACTCCGAGATCGACAAGGTGGTGGGACTGGAGCTGGGGGCCGATGACTATGTAACCAAGCCCTACTCCTTCCGCGAGTTGCTCGCCCGGATCCGCGCGGTGTTACGCCGGGGCGGGGAAGCCGGTGTGGACCTGGACGATGGTGACCTGGCCGTGGGCCGGGTGGCGATGGACGTCGACCGACACGTGGTCACCGTGGACGGGGCTGAGGTGACCATGCCACTGCGCGAGTTCGAGCTATTGGAGCTGTTCCTGCGCAACCCCGATCGGGTGCTGACCCGCGCCCAGTTGATCGACCGGGTGTGGGGGTCGGACTACGTGGGGGACACCAAGACGCTCGACGTGCACGTCAAACGGCTCCGGGCGAAGATCGAGCAGGACCCGATCACCCCGCGGATGCTGGTCACGGTGCGGGGTCTGGGATACAAACTCGTCGACGAGCGCTGAGCGCCCCGGCCGGCACCGCCCCGGCCCAGCCGCCCTGCCCAGCCGGCCGCCCCGCCGGTGGCCCCCCGTCGGCGGCGAGAGGGCACGATCCGTGGCCGGGGGCACGGTATTTCGTGCCCCGCTGGGGTATTTCGTGCCCTGCCGGAGGGAGTCGGTGCCCTCTGGCTGGGGCGAGGCAGTGGCGGGGGCGAGGTGGTTGCGCAGCCGGCCGCACCGCCCCGGCCCAGCCGCCCTGCCCAGCCGGCCGCCCCGCCGGCGGCCCCCCGTCGGCGGCGAGAGGGCACGATCCGTGGCCGGGGGCACGGTATTTCGTGCCCTGCCGGGGTATTTCGTGCCCTGCCGGAGGGAGTCGGTGCCCTCTGGCTGGGGGCCAGGTAGTGGCGGGGGCCAGCCCAGGCGGTGGCGGGGCCAGGCAGGGGCGGGACGGGCTGGTGGTGGGTGCGGCCTAGGCGCTACTGCGAGTCCGGCGCTGCTTCGGTGGAGTCCGGCAGGAGATCCTGGTAGGGGTCGATGGTTCCGTCCAGGACCGGGACCGGCAGGGTCAGTGAGCCGGACTCCGAGGTGGAGATCTGCACGTCGAGCACCCCGCCGGGGGGCACCGGGACCGAGGGCAACTCGATCTCCTCGTGGTCCGGGCTGATCACCACGGTGTCCGACCCGGGGACGGTGAGTGAGATCGCCTCACCGAGACCGTCCACGGCGAGTGTGACGTCGGCGTCCTGGGACCACTCGTTGACCAGCGAACCGGTCATCGTGCCCGGTGAGCCTTCGGCCTCGGTGATGATGAGGATATTCTCGGCGCGGATCTGGTTTGCCAAATCGGCGCGGGCGCCGTCACCTGCCGCGTAGGTACCCATCGTTTCCGTCGCGGCGCAACCGGAGAGGGTCAGTGCCCCGGCCGCGAATAGGGCGACGACGGCGCTGCGGAGGCGGGCTCGACGCGTGCTGCGGGCCACGGGCTCTCTCTTTCTCAGTTCGAACACGGTCCTACGGTACTGACTTCAAGCAGACCAGGGCTGGTGTGCAGATTCGGTGCGCACCCCATCCCACTACAGTACTGGGTGCCGGGCCCGCTGGCAGCCACCTGTTCCCTCGTGCTGGCCCGTAGCGCTGACCTGCGTGAACAGCCGGAGTCAGTGGCGGTGAGCGGATTTCTGCCCCCGAACAGCGTGGTAAACTTGACTACCGCGAAAGGGGAGTGCGACCACATGACCTTCACAGTCGGCGAGACCGTCGTCTACCCGCACCATGGTGCGGCTCTCATCGAAGAGATTTCGAAGCGAATCATTCGCGGTGAGGAGAAACTCTACCTCCGGCTCAAAGTGGCTCAGGGTGACCTGACCATCGAGGTGCCGGCCGATAACGTCGATCTCGTCGGGGTACGCGACGTGGTCGATCACGAGGGCCTGGAGAAGGTGTTCGAGGTGCTGCGCGCGCCGTACACCGAGGAACCGACCAACTGGTCCCGTCGCTATAAGGCGAACGTGGAGAAGATCGCATCCGGGGATGTGATCAAGGTCGCCGAGGTAGTGCGCGATCTCTCCCGCCGGGATTCGGACCGCGGACTGTCCGCCGGCGAGAAGCGGATGCTCGCCCGGGCCCGTCAGATCCTCGTCTCCGAGCTTGCCCTCGCCGAAGACACCGAAGAGGAAAAGGCCGAGGCCATCCTCGACGAGGTCCTGGCTTCCTGACGCCCGGCTGACCTCCTGGTGACTACCGGCGTGGTGCTGGCTGCGGCCGGTGTGGGCTCCCGCCTGGGCTCCACTGCCCCCAAGGCGCTGGTGTACCTCGGCGGCCGGCCCCTGGTGGCCCACGCCATCGAGCGCGTCTGCCAGACCGGGGCGGTCCGGCAGATAGTGGTCACCGCACCGACCGGGTACACCGGCGCTATCGAGGACGCCGCCCGGGAAGCGATCTGGGCCGGGGTCAACCTGCGCGTGGTCGAGGGCGCCCGGGAAAGCCGGCAGGCCTCGGTGGCCGCCGGGCTCGCCGCGCTGGGGGAGGCCGATGACATCGTGCTGGTCCACGACGCCGCCCGGCCGATGACCCCGCCGGAGATGATCAGCCGGCTGATCGCCGCGGTGAGGGCCGGTCAGGACGCGGTGGTTCCGGTGTTGGCGGTGCACGACACTATCCGGGCGGTCGACCCCGCCAGTCCCGGCCGCGCGTTGGGCACCGTGGACCGGGACCGGTTGCGCGCGGTGCAGACCCCGCAGGCGTTCCGCGGTGAGGTACTGCGGCGTGCCCACGCCCTGGGTGTCGAGCGGAGCGCTAACGAGGCCCGCGCCGCCAGCGACGACGCCACCCTCGTCGAGGCGCTCGGGCTGCCGGTCGGGCTGGTAGCCGGGGAGCCGGCGGCAATGAAGATCACCAGTCGCCACGATCTTGCGGTGGCCGAGTTGTTCTTGGAGGAGGGCTGGTGAACCTGCCCCGCACCGGTATCGGCGTAGATGTGCACGCCTACGCCGCCGATGGCGCAACTGGGCTGTGGCTGGGCGGGGTGCACTTCCCCGCCGAACCCGCCTTGGCGGGACATTCCGACGGTGATGTCGCTGCCCACGCCGCCATCGATGCGATCCTGCTGGCGGCCGGCGCCGGGGACCTGGGTTCGGTATTCGGCACCGACGATCCGGTGTGGGCCGGGGCCTCGGGCCTAGCCATGCTGGGACATGCCACCGAGCTGGTGCGCCGCGCCGGGTTCGGCGTCGGCAATATCGCCGTCCAGGTGATCGGCAACCGCCCCAAGCTCGCCCCGGTGCGCGTCCAGGCCGAAGCGGCGCTCTCGGCAGCGGCCGCAGCTCCGGTTGCGCTCAGCGCCACCACCACCGACGGCCTGGGCCTGACCGGGCGCGGGGAGGGTCTGGCCGCGATCGCCACCGCGCTGGTGGTACCGCGGGACTGAGCCGCCCGCTGCCGGGCGCCCCCGTTGCCCACCGTGCCTCGTTGCCCACCGTGCCGTTTCCCACCGCGCGCCCCCGCTGCCGCGCGCCCCGTTGCCCACCGTGCCGTTACCCACGGTGCGCCCCGGCGCCCACCGCGCGCCCCGTTACCCACGGTGCGCCCCGTTACCCCCGTTGCCCAGCACGCCTGCGTGATGAGACCAACCAACACCGGGGCGCACGCATTTGCTGGCCCAGATAAACTCGCCGCTGTGAACCTGCGACTGTACGACACCGCCACCCGCGAGGTGCGCCCCTTCGAGCCGATCACCCCTGGTTCGGTGGGGATCTACTTGTGTGGCGCGACTGTGCAGGGCGCCCCGCACATCGGGCATATGCGCTCAGCGATCGCCTTCGACATCCTGGTGCGTTGGCTGCGCCGCACCGGATTGGACGTCACCCTGGTGCGCAACGTCACCGACATCGACGACAAGATCCTGACCAAGTCCGCCGACGCAGGCCAACCCTGGTGGCAGTGGGCCTACCGCTATGAGCAGGAGTTCACCCACGCCTATCAGATGCTCGGGGTCTCACCGGTGTCCTACGAGCCGCGCGCAACGGGTCACATCACCGAGATGATCGAGCTGATTGAGCTGCTGATCGACCGCGGCCACGCCTACACCGGCGATGAGGGCAACGTCTACTTCGATGTCCGCTCCTTCGGCAAGTACGGGGAACTGACCAAGCAGAAGCTGGAGAACCTGAGTACCGAGGGTAGCGCTCCGGACAAACGCGACCCCCACGACTTCGCCCTATGGAAGCGCCCCAAGGACGAGGAACCGGCTACCGCGAGCTGGCCCACTCCCTATGGGCGGGGCCGGCCAGGCTGGCACCTGGAGTGCTCGGCGATGGCCCGTAAATACTTGGGTGAAGACTTCGACATCCACGCCGGCGGCCTGGATCTGCGCTTCCCCCACCATGAGAACGAACAGGCACAGTCCTGGGCGGCGGGCTGGGGCTTTGCCTCGCTGTGGATGCACAACGCCTGGGTGACCGTCGGCGGGGAGAAGATGAGCAAGTCGTTGGGTAACTCCCTGACGGTCGAGGCTGTCCTGGAGCGCACCACACCGGTGGTATTGCGCTATGCGCTGGGGGCTGTGCACTACCGCTCCGCGCTGGAGTTCACCGACGGCAGCCTCGCTGACTCAACCGCCGCCTGGGACCGCATCACCGGGTTCCTCACCCGCGCGGCAGAAGTGGACCCGGCCGTGGCCGAGGTGGATGCCTCGACGGTGGCGTTGCCGGAGGACTTCGTGGCGGCGATGAACGATGATCTGAACATTTCCGCCGCGCTCGCCGTCGTCCATGAACACACCCGGGCGGGCAACACCACACTGGCCGACGACGGCGATCCCGGGCAGGTGGCAGCTCAGGTGCGCGCCATGCTGGATGTCTTGGGCCTGGACCCCTACGCCGCCCCGTGGGCATCGGCCGACGCGGGAGCCGGCGCCTCCCGCAAGGCGTTGGCGGTGCTGGTCGATGAAGTGCTGACCGCCCGCGCCCGGGCACGGGCGGAGAAGGACTGGGCCCGCGCCGATGAACTGCGCGACCTGCTGCAGGCAGCCGGGGTTGTGGTCGAGGACTCGGCCGGTGGCCCGCGCTGGTCGGTGAAGGAGGGACGCTGATGGCTAGCGGTTCCCGGCGCCGGGGTGCGGTGCGCAAACCCGGAACGAAGAAGGGCCCGGTGGCCGGTTCCGGGGGGCAGGGCCGCAAGAGTCTGCGCGGTAAGGGCCCCACACCGAAAGCCGAGGACCGGCCCTATCACCCGGCTCACCAACGCAAGAAGGCCGCCGAACGCAGTGAGCAGCGACGGCCCCGGCCCCGATCCGGGCGGGCGGCCGGTGACCAGGAGATCATCAGCGGACGCAACGCCGTGGTGGAGGCGCTGCGCGCCGAGGTACCGGCCGGCACGTTGTACCTGGCCACCGGGCTCGACGGCGATGACCGCACCCGGGAGATCCGCCAGGTCGTCGCCGAGCGGCTGATCCCGGTGCTGGATGTCAGCCGGGCGGAGCTGGACCAGCTCACCGATGGCAGTGTGCATCAGGGTGTGGCCATCGCTGTGCCGCCCTACGACTATGCCGAGCCCCTGGACCTGCTCGAGGCGGAGACCCCGGGCCCGCCGTTGCTGGTAGCGCTGGACTCCATCACCGACCCGCGTAACCTCGGCGCGGCACTGCGCAGCGCCGGTGCGTTCGGGGCCGGCGGGGTGATCGTGCCGCAACGCCGCGCCGCCGGCGTGACTGCCGCGGCGTGGAAAGTGTCGGCGGGTGCTGCCGCCCGGGTGCCGGTGGCGCGGGCGACGAACCTGGTGCGAGCCCTGGAGGACCTGAAGAAGGCCGGCTGCTTCCTGGTCGGCTTGGACGGCGGGGCTAAGGAGCCTATCGGTGAGTTGCCGGTGGCCACCGAACCGCTGGTGCTGGTGCTGGGCTCGGAGAGTAAGGGTTTGAGTCGGCTGGTGCGGGAGCGGTGCGATCTGCTGGTGTCCATTCCGATCGCCTCTGCGGTGGAGTCCCTGAACGCCGGGACGGCCCTGGGCATCGCGCTGTATGAGGTGGACCGCCAGCGCGGTCACTGATCGGCGGTCCGTGCCCCTGGCGGTGAGGCGGCCTGGCCGGCTGCCCCGGAGCGATGTGCGCTCGCAGGGGCGGGCCACGCCGGCGCGGGGGCGGGCCACGCCGGAACGCTCGACCTGTAGGATCGCCGACCGCTAGGTAGGCTCGGAGATATGACGACACGAACAGGGTGGCGGCGATGCTCCGGCCTGGTCAGCGCCGCGACACCGAACGCCGGGCGCGCTCATGGATTCCTTGATGGGGCGCGAGTTCTGGCCCTGATCGAGTCCGACCCAGAGGCCCCCTTCGCCGTGGCCGTCACGATTGCACTCGATGAGCAGGACCGGGTCGCAGTGCTCACCGAGGACAACACCCGGATCGTCGCCGGCCCGCCCCTGACTGAGCTGGTCGAGGCCCTGGCTCAGGAGTGCCAGGCCCTGGTCGCCTTCGGGCACGTTGTGGCCGAGCACATCGAGGAGACCGATCAGGAGCGCAGCGAGGACCCGTTCGAGTCCGAGATCGAGCTGGAGTCCACTCGGGTGCCCGAACGGGCGGTGGTGCTCACCCGCGCCGGGCAGCGCGAGTTGGAGGACCTGGCCACTGCGGCCAAGACCGTCCTGTACGCCCGCACGCACGGCCCCGGTTACCTGGCCCTGCTCGAGGACGGCCCGGCGATGACCGAGTTGGAGTGGCGGGCCGAACACCTGCCGGTGGTGCTGCTGGAACGCGGCGCGAGCTTTCCCTCGGTCACGGTGATCGAGGAGCCGGGCCGGGCCCACCTCTATTCCTGGGACGCCACGTTGTCGGTGGTGCCCAGTGACCCGCAGGCCACCGAGCTGGTGCATCCGTTCATCGACTCCGAACTCGGCCCCGGTGCTCTGGTGCGGGGTCTGGTCAGCGCCGCACCTGAGGCCGATGTCGAAGCGGTCCGTTCCTCCCTGGAACAGGCTGGGGAGCAGGGCATGGCCAGCATGGTCGCCGCCCTCGGACTGCCGGTCGAGGTTACCGAGTTCCTCGCCGGGTCGCGCCGGGCCAGTGACCTGCCCGACCTGGTCGAACTCGATGCGGTGACGGTCGCCGAGGTGGTCCGCCGCGCAATGGATGATGCCGCCGAGGATGCCCGGGCACACATGGAACAGATGCGGGGGGCCGCCGAGGACGCCCGCAACCAGGCTAGGGAGAGCGCCCGGGCGAATGTGGAGTACATGCGGCGCACTGCCACCGAGGCGGGCGTGGCCGCACAATCCTTCGCCGACCCCGATGAGCACCCGACGCTGGCCTGGACCACCCCGGTAGCGGGCATCCTGCAAGGCGCCGGTGCCCTCTTCGCCCTGCGCCAGGCTGTCCGCGGGGCGTCCGCACCCACCGCAGCCTCCCGGCTGTGGGCGATCGTGGGCGGGGTGCTGGCCACCGCCTCGGTGGCGAACCTGGCCCTGGCTGCCCTGCCGTGGCTGCGTCGCCTGCGCGAACGAGACTGACCTGCGTCATGTGGGAATGACTGGCTGACCCGCGTCAGCGAGGGCTGAGGGACCTACGCCGGCGGCGGGCTACCGCTCGCCGTCGCCGAGCACCTCATCACCACCGGCAGGTGGCTCAGGGCCGAGCACCGGCAGCGGCGCGGTCGGGGGCGCGCCGAGCACCGCGATCTCATCGGGCCGGTGCCGCAGGACGTTGTCGATGTAGGAGGCCACCGCCTCGGGCATCGGTATGTCATGGCCCCGGTTCTGGGCGAGGTACCACCGGTGCTCGAGGACCTCGTGGAAGACCTCCGCCGGTTCGAGTTTGCTGCGCAGGTCGGCCGGTACCGCACGCACTGTGGGCTCGAACACCTCGATCAGCCAATCGTGGGCGACGAACTCCTCATCATCACCCTGCCGGTCGGTGTCGGCCCGGTAGGTGTCGACGTCGTTCAGCAGCCGGCGAGCCTGGTTCTCCTGCACATCCAGTCCGGTCAGGCGCATCAACCGGCGATGGTGATGCCCGGCGTCGACCACTTTGGGCTGGATCTGCACTGAGGTGCCCTCGATGTCGGTGGTGATCTGCAGTTCCCCGACGTCGTAGCCCAGACTGTTCAGCCGGCTGATCCGATCGGCAACCCGCCACCGGTCATCGCTGCCGAACTCCTCCCGTTCGGTCAGGGTCACCCACAGGGCGCGGTAACGCTCCACGATCATCGCCCCGATCGCGATCGGGTCCTCGTCCTCCATCAACAGTTCCCCGGCGGCCAAGTCCATCAGCTCACCGATGATGTTCACCCGGGCGATCTCCAGGTCGTACTCGCGTTGGCCCTCGGTGAGGGTGTCGTGCAGCTCCCCGGTCTCGGCGTCGACCAGGTAGGCGGCGAACTCACCGGCGTCGCGGCGGAACAGGGTGTTCGACAGGGACACATCGCCCCAGTAGAAACCGGTCAGGTGCAGCCGCACCAACAACACCGCCAGTGCGTCGATCAGCCGAGTGGCGGTCTCGGGGGAGAGGTAGCGGGAGAACAGCGCCCGGTAGGGCAGGGAGAAGCGCAGGTGCTGGGTGACCAGTGCGGCGGTCAGCCCTTCGCCGTCCGGGGCGGTGCGCCCGGTGACCACACCCACCGGCTGCACCGAGGGCACATCGAGACGGTTCAGGTCCCGCAGCAGCTGGTACTCCCGGTGGGCCACTGTCTCCCCGATCTCCTTGATCGCGATGACCCGTCCGGACAGTCGCACGAACCGCACCACGTGCCGGGAGATGCCGCGGGGCAGGGCGGCGATCGTCTCCGCGGGCCAGTCCTCCAGCGCGATGTGCCACGGCAGATCCAGCAGCGCCGGATCGGGGCTGGCGGCGGTGATCTGAAGTGCAGCGGGCATGAGGAGTCTCTCCGTAGTCGCCGGGCGCGGTGGGCGGGGCCGACGGCGTGGGGCTGGGCGCGAATCTACACCCTGGTGGTGCACATACGTCGGGGCGGGACCCGGATGGATCCCGCCCCGTGCGCATGGTCACACCTCAGTCAGGCAGGCGCTCACCGGTTGCGGAGGAGAATACGTGCTGTTCGCCCTCACGAACCTTGACGTAGATCTTGTCGCCCTTCATCGGCACCTTGCGCGGGTCGGTGCGCACGATCACCTGCGCCTGGCCGGCCCCGGAGGAGATGTGGTCGGCGACCTCCTTGGCGGCGAGCTCGGCGTAGACGAAGGCGTCCGAGCCCAGTTCCTCGACCACGTTAACGATGATCGGGAACGCGCCCTCCTCACCTTCGGAGGTCAGGTCCAGGGCTTCGGGGCGGAAGCCCAGGGTGATTTCCTTCTCGTCATCGGCGGTGAGGGCATCCAGGGTGGAGCGGGTCAGCGGAATGTGGGCATCGCCCAGGTTCGCCTTGCCGTCGGCCACGCCGAAGGACCCGATGTTCATCGCCGGGGAGCCGATGAAGCCCGCCACGAAGATGTTCGCGGGAGTGTCATACATCTCCCGGGGGGTGCCGACCTGCTGCAGCACACCGTCCTTGAGCACCGCGATCCGGTCACCCATGGTCAGCGCCTCGGTCTGGTCGTGGGTGACGTAGACGGTGGTGACACCCAGGCGCCGCTGGAGCGAGGCGATCTGGGTACGGGTGGAGACCCGCAGCTTGGCGTCCAGGTTCGACAGCGGCTCATCCATCAGGAATACCTGCGGCTGACGCACGATCGCCCGGCCCATCGCCACCCGCTGACGCTGACCACCGGAAAGGGCCTTGGGCTTGCGGTCCAGGTACTCGGACAGGTCCAGGATCTTCGCGGCGTCCTCCACCCGGGCCCGGATGTCGGCCTTGGAGTTGCCGGCGATCTTCAGGGCGAAGCCCATGTTGTCCGCCACCGACATGTGCGGGTAGAGCGCGTAGTTCTGGAACACCATCGCGATATCGCGGTCCTTGGGCTGGACATCGGTGACGTCGCGGTCACCGATCATGATGCGCCCGGAGTTGACGTCCTCCAGGCCGGCGAGCATCCGCAGGGAGGTGGACTTACCGCAACCGGAGGGGCCGACCATGACGAGGAACTCCCCGTCAGCGACCTCGAGGTCGAGTGCGTCCACTGCTGGACGTTCGGTCCCCGGGTAGATCCGGGTGGCGCTGTCATATGTGACTGTTGCCATGTTTCTCTGATTCCCTTCACCGGCAGGTACGTGCCGGACGATCCGTTGTGAAAGGTGTCAGTGTCTCCGCTGACACAGCCGTCCCCGCGGGCCGACCGAGGCCGATTCTGTCACATCCGGACCTCAGCCGGGGCCCTGTCTCAAATCCGCCAGCTGATGCAGGGCACGGGCCATCGCCGCCGGGTCGGCAACACGCACGGTGGCCACCGTCGGGGCGGTTCCCACCTTGATGCCCACATCTCCCGGGCCGAGGGTGGCCAGCGCCGTCTCGTCGGTGACGTCATCACCGGCGTACAGCACCGCAATGTCCGACGGCGATCGTCCGTAGTCGGCGCCCAGGCGGTCCCGGAGCCTGGTCAGGGCCTCACCTTTGGTCGCGGCCAGCACCGGGATCTCCAGCACCTGGTGGCCGCTCTGGGGGTGGGTACCCGGCGACTGGCCGGGCCCGGCGGCCGCGGCAGCCAGGGCCTGCTCAGCGGCGGCGGGGTCGCGGCCGGCGAGTTCGCGGGTGTGCAGTACCGCGCTCACCGGTTTGTGCTCCACCCAGGCCGGGGGGTAGTCGGCGGCGATCTGTTCCAGTGCGTCGGTGACCTGTGCCAGCAGGGCCGCCTGCTCGGGGCGTAAGTCTGCGGGGATGTGGTGCAGTGCCCCGTCGTCGTCGATTCCGGCGGTCTCCGCGCCGTGCGAGCCCACCAGCCAGGTGCCCGGCGGGGGAGTGGCCAAGGTGCCCAGATCCGCGGCTGGCCGCCCGGAGACCACCGCCAGCTGTACCCCGGACGCCCCGGCCAGGCGACGCATGGCGGTGGCGGCCTCGGGCAACGGCCGGGAGGTGGCCGGGTCGATCTGGATCGGTGCCAGCACGCCGTCGAAGTCCAGTGCGACCAGCACCACCTGCCGGGCCGCGAACTCTGCCAGCGCGGCGGTCAGCGCCCGCGGCGACGTGGGTTCGGTCATGACCGGGGCCCGGGCATGTCCTGGAGTGCGGACAGGAACTTCTTCGCCCAGGCCGAGACGTCGTTGTCCAGCACCCGCCGGCGCAGTGAACGCATCCGACGGCGGCGCTGGGTGGCTGGCATCTGGATCGCGCGCATGATCGCCGCCTTGGTCGCCTCGATGTCATGGGGGTTGATCAGCACCGCCTGGGTGAGCTCATCGGCGGCGCCGGCGAACTCGCTGAGGACCAGCACCCCGTCCAGGTCGTGCCGGGCGGCGATGTACTCCTTGGCCACCAGGTTCATCCCGTCCCGCAGCGCGGTCACCAGCATCACATCGGCGGCCTGGAACAGGGCGGCCATCTCCTCGATCGGGTAGGAGTGGTGCAGGTAGTAGATGGCGCTGCCGGCCAGGGAGCCGAATTCACCGTTGATGTGCCCCACGGTTTCCTCGATCTGATGACGCAGTGCCTGGTACTGCTCCACCCGCTCCCGGCTGGGGCTGGCCACCTGTACCAGGGCAACTTCGGGTACGGTCACCATCTCCTCGGTCAGCATCTCTCCGAAGGTCTTGAACCGGTGCCGGATGCCCTTGGTGTAGTCGAGCCGGTCCACACCGAGCAGCACCACCTCGGGGTCACCCAGTTCGCTGCGGATCTCCGCAGCCCGTTGCTGCACCGACTCACTGCGCGCCAGCTCATCGATGTGGGCGGCATCGATCGAGATGCCGAAGGTGCCGGCGCGGACCTCCCGGGTGGGCATGGTCGCCTCCCCGTCCGCCGTGAGGTTCGGGCCCACGTTGACCACCCGCCCGCGGGTGCTGTGCGGGGAGAATCGTTGCACCGCTCGCACGAAGTTGGCCGCGTCCCCGGTGCGCTGGAAGCCGACCAGGTCCGCCCCCAGCAGACCCTCGACCACCGGGGCCCGCCAGGGCAGCTGACCGAAGAGTTCCACCGGGGGGAAGGGGATGTGGTTGAAGAAGCCGATCCGTAGATCCGGTCGCATCTTGCGCAACATCGCCGGCACCAGTTGCAACTGGTAGTCATGCACCCAGACCGTTGCGCCGTCGTCGGCCGCTGCTGCGGCAGCGTCTGCGAACCGCTGGTTGACCTCGTTATAGGTGGTCCACCACTCCCGGTGGTACTCCGGCGGGACGATCACATCGTGGTACAGCGGCCACAGGGTGGCGTTGGAGAAACCCTCGTAGTACTCCCCGAGCTCGGACTGGGTCAATCGCACCGGCCACAGCCGCATCCCGTCGGCCTCGAAGGGCTGCAGATCCTCATTGGTCGAGCCCGGCCAGCCCACCCAGGCCCCGTCCCCGGAACGCATCAGCGGCGCCAGGGCGCTGACCAGTCCGCCCGGGGAGCGCTTCCAGGTCAGTTCACCGTTCTCATCCAGGGAGGCGTCCACCGGGAGCCGGTTGGCCACGACGACGAAGTCGTAACGGCCCGGGCCGTCTGAGGTCTGAGGTGTGGATTGCTTCGTTGACATGGATCTCCTTCATCAGGTCCTGTCTTCAAGGCTATCGAGCACCTCTCGGCGTCGCAGCACCGCCGGTGAGCCCCTGCCGGGTACTTTGGCAGGTATGCAGCCACAGACGCAGCCCGGGGAGCCCGCCCCTCGTGAGGTGGGCGGGTATCGGCTGCTCGAGGTGCTGGGCTCCGGGGGGATGGGCACGGTTTACAGAGCGGCCGACGCCGCCGGGCAGGTAGTGGCGTTGAAACTGCTGCACCCGGGGATCAGTGCCGATGACGGCGCACGGGCCCGGCTGCGCCGGGAGATCGCCACCCTGCACCGGGTGCGCGGACCGCACGTGGCCCGGGTGTTGGACGCCGAAGCGGAGTCGGCCGAGGCGTTCGTGGTGACCGAGCTGGTCGATGGCCAGAGCCTGGATGACTCGGTGCGGGACTACGGCGCGCTGGACGCGGCGGAACTGGCCGACCTGGCCGACGGGTTGGCCGATGCCCTGGATGAGATCCACGCCGCCGGGGTGGTGCACCGGGATATGAAACCGGGCAACGTGATGCTCACCGATGACGGCCCGGTGGTGATCGACTTCGGCATCTCCCAACTGGCCGACGACGCCCGGCTGACCCAGACCGGACTGGTCACCGGCACCCCCGGTTACGTCGACCCGGCAGTGATGCGCGGCGGGGTGCCGGGCAGCACCGGGGACTGGTGGGGCTGGGCCGCGGTGCTGCTGTTCGCGGCCACCGGACGGGCCCCGTTCGGGCGCGGTCCGTTGGCTGCGGTGCTGGGCCGGGTAGAGACTGGACGGCCCGACGTCGAGGGCCTGCCCGACCAGTTGGGGCAGGTGCTCAGCCGGGCCCTGCACCCCGACCCGGGGCGGCGCTTGGAACCGGCCGATCTGCAACGTGCCCTGAGTGAGCACGCGCTGGGTCAGGATGTGACGGTGATGCTGGGGCAGGACCCGCCGGCCACGACGCCGATGCCGCCCCAGCCGACCAGTTACCCCCCGCCGGAGCGGATCAGTGCGATGACCCCTTCCCGGCCGGTGCCTCCGCCGCCTGCCGGGGAGTGGCATCAGGCGCCGGTCACCCCCAGCCAGTGGGGTGAGCCGGTGGCGGCCCCGTCGCCGATGTCACCCGCCGAGCAACCACCGATCCCGGCCTGGGCCAAGCACCCACGCACCCGGCCCGCGGTGGTGGGTGCCTGGTACCTGGCCCTGGTGGCCCTCGGGGCGCTGTGGCCGACCCGGGTGCTGATCGCCTACGCGGCGGTGTTGCTGGTCACCGGCGCGGTGGGCGCGGGTGCGCAGGCGCTGCACGCTCGCAGAATGGCCAACGGGCTACGACGCTCGGACCGGGCGGTGACTACGCTGGCCAGTCCCTGGTACCTGCTCTCGGGTTTGCTGCTGTCGGTGCCGGGACTGATCGCTGGGCTACTGGCCGGGGCGGTGATCTGGGGACTGGGTGCGTCCCGCGCCCCGGTGCCTGGTGTGGTTGCGCTGGGTATGGCGGTGGTGTTGCTGCTGGCCTGGTGGACGCCCTCCTCCCAGGGGGCGCGTTACGGCACCCGGGTGGTGCTGTCCTGGGTGGCGCCGAGTGCGAAGGTGGCCCGGATCTGGGCGGGGGTCGGGGCGCTGCTGGCGTTGGTGGTGGCCTTGGTGCTGCTCAGTGGTGGCACTGCGCCGGTGTGGGAGCCGGCCCCGCAGCCACCGATTCCCTCCTTCTAAGGGGTGGGTGTGTGATCGATCTTTCAGGTCCGTGCAGCGGCTGTGTGGCCGAATAACCAGCCACAGGACGTATCCTAGGTTCGCCCTGCCATCAATGGCCCTGTGTACTAAGGCGAAGGATCACCTGCTTTGGCACCGAAATCGAAGAAGCCCACCAGTACCGACCGCCGTGAGGCGGCGCGTCTGGAAGCCGAGCGGCTGCGTAACCGCGCCAAGCAGGCCGAGCGTAAGCAACGAATGATCATCGGCGTGATCGCGCTGGTGGTCGTGGCGCTCATCGCGGTGGCGGGTGTCATCATCTGGCAGCAGTCCCAGCGCACGTTGCTCACCGATTTCGAGGGCGCCACCCCCGCCGCTTCCGATGAGAACGGCGGGATCGCGGTGGGGGAGACCGGGTCCGGGCAGGGAGCCGTCGAGGTGCAGGTCTACCTGGACTTCTCCTGCCCCTACTGCGGCACGTTCGAACAACTTCACGGCCAGGACCTGCAGGAGCTGTCCGACGCTGGTGATGCCGAGCTGATCTACCACCCGGTGAACTTCCTGGCCTCGCCGCAGGACGATTACTCCACCCGCGCCGCGAATGCCTTCGCCGTGGTGGCCACCGAGTCCCCGGAGCACGTCCTGGACTTCGCCGAGGCCCTGTTCGCCCAGGAGCCGGGTATGCCCGATGAGCAGATCGCCGCGACCGCTATCGAGGTCGGGGTGCCTCAGGAGGTGGCCGACACCTTTGCTGAGGGCACGTACGCCGAGTGGGTTGACGTCGCCTCCGATCAGGCGCAGCGTGATGGACATGGCGGCACCCCCTCGGTCACCGTCGATGGGGAGACGGTTCCGAACGAGGACTTCTCCGAGCCGGGTGCGATGGCGGCGATCATCGCGGAGGAAGCGAACTAGCCGCTGCGCCGGTGCCCCCCGGGAGTCGAACCGTGCCAGTGTGATCTGGCAGACTCGACTTTGTCCCGGACGGGGAAATCTGCACCGGGCGCGCCACCTTAGCTCAGTTGGTAGAGCACCCGCCTTGTAAGCGGACGGTCATCGGTTCGAGTCCGATAGGTGGCTCTCAGATTGCTCCTGACCTGCGCAACCGCCGCCCTGGTCAGCGTGACCCGATGGACGCCAGCTGCTGCTGGAGTGCAACCGGCTCGCTGCGCTTACTCCTTACAGGTCGTAGTACATGTCGAATTCGTGGGGGTGGGGGCGTTGGCGTAGGGGGTTGATTTCGTTGGTGCGTTTGTAGTCGATCCAGGTGTGGATGAGGTCTGGGGTGAAGACGTCTCCTTCGGTGAGGTAGTCGTGGTCTTCGGCGAGGGCCTCTAGGGCCCCTTCCAGGGAGGCGGGTACTTGAGCGATCTCGGAGTGTTCTTCTGGTGGTAGTTCGTAGAGGTCTTTGTCGATGGGTTGGGGTGGTTCGATGCGGTTGCGGATGCCGTCTAGGCCGGCCATGAGCATCGCGGAGAAGGCGAGGTAGGGGTTGGC
>Ga0079225_10000069_pt1 | contig 52094 bp, 55 predicted proteins | sample Poulit2012_FD_76344 | JGI IMG/M metagenome (GOLD analysis project Ga0079225, IMG submission 76344) | Agricultural soil microbial communities from Georgia to study Nitrogen management - Poultry litter 2012 | ecosystem: Environmental > Terrestrial > Soil > Agricultural land | place: USA: Georgia... | reverse complement strand
GATCGGGCAGGGGTCCTTTGTCCACCAGGACGATGTCGCGCCAGCCCTCCTCGGCCAGATGTCGCACCAGGGAGCTGCCGACCACCCCCGCTCCGATGACGACGATGTCTGCGCGGTCAGGTACCTGTGCCATGGCGTCCTCCCGAACGGCCGGGCTGATACGCTCAAGATATATCAGAATGGGAGCGTTGGCCATGCCTCGATCGATCACCCCGGCGGTCGAAGATGCCCTGGCCGGTCTGACGGTGCTGGTCCCGCCTGGGGTCAGCGTGGATTCGCTCTCGGCCCTGGCCTATGTCCAGATCCGGGATTTGATCGTCACCCTGCAGCTATCCCCGGGTGCCAGGCTGGACGAGGCCGAGCTCATGGACCGGCTGCAGCTGGGCCGCACTCCGGTGCGTGAGGCGCTGCGACGGCTGGCGGACGAGGGTCTGGTGACGATCTATGCCCGGCGAGGCACCGTCGTCGCCCCGGTCGATGTACGGGACCTGGCCCGAGTCTCGGAGGTGCGCGCGGTGATCGAGGGGCTTGCTGCCCGGCTGGCCGCCGAACGGGTCGATGACCACGACCGGGAGGTCGGTGCAGCTCTGCTCACCGACCTCGAGGCGGGCCCCGGGCCGGCCGATACCCGCGAGTTGATCCGCCTCGATCAGCGGGTGCACCACTGCGTGCACCGGGCCACCCACAATCGCTATCTGCAGGCCACCCTGGGGGAGTACCTCACCCTGAGTCTGCGGTTGTGGTTCCTCGGCCTGGCGCAGGTGCACCGCCTGGAGGGTGCAGTGGCCGAACATCGCGAGGTGCTGGGTGCCGTGCTCGACGGCGACGGCCAGCGCGCCGAGCGGGCCGCCCGGGCACATGTGACCGGGTTCTGGGATGAGATCGGCAGGGTGCTGGCCACCTGAATCTCTCCCAATCCACGCACATGAACCCTTGCGGCGAACTCACTGCCGCGGAATCGCCGCACGAGGTCATGTGCGGGAGTGCGGCGTCCGGGTGGTTGACAACGCACAGACGTCGTGTCACTGTATTAAGCACCTAATACAGCGACACATTGAGAGTGACCGGTGCAGTTCGACAACTCCGCGCCCATCTGGGTCCAACTCGTCTCCGAGTTCGCCCGTCGCATCGTCGTCGGCGATTGGGCCAGTGGCGCCAGACTCCCCGGTGTGCGGGAATTGGCCGCTGAACTTGGCGTCAATCCGAACACCGCCCAACGGGCCCTGGCTGAACTCGAGCGGCAGGGCCTGTGCCGCTCCGAGCGCACCGCCGGCCGGTTCGTCACTGACGATCCAGCCCGGATCGATCAGGCCCGGGCTGAACTCGTCGGTGACGCCGCCGATGCGTTCGTGCGGCGCGCTCGCGGCCTGAAGATGGGCCAGAACCAGGCACAGGAACTCATTCAGAAAAGGTGGAACCGCTATGACGATCACGACCGGCTCGAGACCGAAACCGGAGGGGCCTGAGATGACCAAGGAGCCTGCGCCGCTCATCCGCACCCGCGGTTTGACCAAGGACTACGGCGCCACGACCGCCCTCGATGGCCTTGACCTCGACGTGCTGCCCGGACAAATCGTCGGCCTGCTCGGCGAGAACGGTTGCGGGAAGACGACGCTGCTGAAGATTCTGGCCGGCGTCCTCAGCGGCTATACCGGCGAGGTAAGCATTGCCGGCCACAGTCCGGGCCCGCAGTCCAAGGCCCACGTGTCGTTCCTGCCCGACGCCAGCTTCCTGGCCGACGGCGTGCGGGTCAGCTACTGCCTGGAGCTATACCAGGACTTCTTCGCCGATTTCGATGCTCAGAAGGCCCGGGACCTGATCTCCTTCTTCGGGCTGGGCGAGTCGATGCGGCTCAAGGAGATGTCCAAGGGGATGCGCGAGAAGGTCCAGGTCGCCCTGGCGATGTCCCGTCGGGCCCAGGTTTTCCTGCTCGATGAACCGATCTCCGGGGTGGACCCGGCAGCACGGGAGGTCATTCTCGACGGCATCCTGCGCAATCTGGCCGAGGACTCCCTGCTGCTCATCGCCACCCACCTGATCCACGACCTGGAACCGGCCCTCGATGCTGCGGTGATGATGCGCCACGGCCAGGTGGTGCTACAGGGACAAGTCGATGACCTGCGCGCCGAGCACTCCGCCAGCCTGGACCAGATATTCAAGGAGACCTACCGATGATGTTCACCCTGCTCAAACATGAATGGCTGCGCACCCGCAGCATGCTCGGCACCGTCGTGGCCCTGGCGGGCATGGTCGTCGGAGTGGCGACCCTGCTCACGGCCACTGGTTGGCCAGCGATCTCGCCGATGGGCCTCCTGCTCGGCGCCATCGCAATCGTCGTCCTGGTTCCGGTCCTGCAGTTGGCTCTCACGATCGACTTCTGGCGGTCCAGTTACAGCCGCACCGGGTACTTCACCCATTCCCTGCCGATCCGCGGCGGGAGAATCTACGCCGCCAAGTTGACGTGGGTGCTCGTGGTCACGCTGGTGGCACTCGTGGTCAGCGCTGGTCTGCTCGCCCTCTTCTGGCCGGTGGCGGCCTCCCAGTTCGGAGCCGAGATCAACCCGTTCCTCGTGCTCGGCGACTGGTGGGCACAACTGACCTCCCAGGCGTCCACCATGGTGCTGATTGGCGGAGCGATCTCGTTCCTCGCGATGTACCTGATGTGGCCTATCCAGTACTACTTCGCGGTCTCGGTGGGAAGTGAGGAACGGCTGAACCGGCTCGGACTGGGAGGCCCGGTGCTGGTCTTCGTGGGTCTCTACCTGGTGACCCAGGTGGCCGCGCTGACTGGCATGATCGCGATCCCGTTCGGCCTCGGCATGGATGGCGGCCAGCTCGGAGTGGTGTCCTTCGGTCTTCTCACCGAACTGGGCGTCACCTCGGGCACCGGTGGCGATGTCATGCCGCTGGGGATGTTGCCGGCCATCCTGATCGTCACACTGCTCTGTCTGTGGCGCACGGTGCGGTCCTGGAACAGGAAGACCGCACTGGCCTGAGTGGGCTACCACGGCGGGGCGGTCGGGTGTGGCCGACGACGGCGTCCGTGTTGATTGCGATTTCAAGCACAGTGCCGTAGAGTCGTAGTTAGAAGTTCAATTACATTGTGGCCACTCCGGCCGTCACCACCGCCACCGATTCGCCCCACCTTGAAGGAGGTCCTCGCGATGACCACGCCCACCCCGCAGGCCATCCCGGCTACCAACGGCCGGACCCTCGCCGCCGAGACCGGTATGGACGCCGTCACCCTGCACGTCGGGGACCTGGAGGAGATGTCCTCCTACTACGCCGATGCCCTGGCGATGGAACCGCTGGAGGAGCGTGCCCGGGGCACACAGGTGCACCGCGTGCTCGGCCGGGGTACCACCCCGATGGTGCGTCTGATCGCCACTCCGGACCTGCCCGGTGTGGACCGCTCCCAGGCGGGGTTGTTCCACACCGCGTTCCTGTTCGAGGACCAGGCCAGCTTGGCGGCGACCGTCTACCGGGCGGCCCAGGATCCGCGGAGCCGGTTCGTGGGCTCCAGCGACCACCTGGTCAGTGAGGCCTTCTACTTCACCGACCCCGAGGGCAACGGGATCGAATTGTACGTGGACCGGGACCGCTCGCAGTGGTCCTACCGGGGCGGACAGTTGCAGATGGCCACCAACTACCTGGACCCGAACGCCTACCTGCAGACCCACCTCGATGAGGCCGTGGTGGCCGCCGGTGCCAGCCGGGCGGGCAAGGTGGGGCACGTGCACTTACAGGTCGGAGACATCGCCACCGCGCGGGACTTCTACGTGGACACCCTCGGGTTCGAGACCACGGTGGACTCCTATCCCGGGGCCCTGTTCGCCGCTGCCGGTGGCTACCACCACCACGTAGCGATGAACACCTGGAACAGTGCCGAGGCCGGTCCGCGTGCCTCCACCCTGGGCCTGGGTGATGTGGCGATCACGGTGCCTGAGCGCGGCGACCTGGATGCGCTGGTCGCTCGGTTGAAGGCTCGCAATGCTGCCTACGCCGACACCGGGCGCTCGATCGTCCTCGCCGACCCATGGGGCACCCAGGTCACCGTGGCGCTGCCGGGCCTGAGCACTGAGGACCTGCTGGACAGCTGAGCCGCAGTGCGCAACGCGATCTATCCATCGTGATGGCCTGAGGCGTTAGTTGTCCTGACCAGGCGCACCGGTGCGATTGCGAGCAGGTCTGGAAAGTGCTTGCCTGGCAGCCCACGCTGCGGTGAGGATAAGGGATCATGGCAGACGACGGCGGAGCAGAAGGCAGCACCGAGGTCCGCAACGTTATCGCTGCGCTGGACCGGATCGCTGCGCCGTGGCAACCGCATCGGGTGGCCGGCGTCAACGACTACGACGTCAAGGTCGTCACGATGCTCGGTCAGTTCGTCTGGCACTCCCATCCGGACACCGATGAACTGTTCTACGTGATCTCCGGACAGTTGACGATCCTGCTGCGCGGGGGCGGCGTGCACCTCGGCCCGCAGGACATCTTTGTGGTGCCCGCCGGCGTCGAACACTGCCCCTACGCCGAGGAGGAGGTGCAGGCGATGCTCTTTGAGCCTCGGGGCACCGTGAACACCGGAGATGCGGGTGGGGCGATGACCGCCACGGTGCGGGAGGTCGACTAGCTGACGCGGACCTCTTCGGTCATGGGGTCGAGAAACTCTTGACCCTCCGAGGCGACTTGGCCGCCCTGCTTCGTGAGCTCAACTCGGCGAGCCCGCGCGGACCTATCCGCTAGAAGGGGGGTCTGTCGTCTTCGTCGGTGGTGTCGCTGGTGTGTTCGCTAGGTCCGGTCTGTGGGGGTGGTGTGCGTCGCGGTGTGCGGCCGGGTGGTGGGTGGCCTTGGGGTCGTGCGGTGGTCGCGGGTGGGGCGTTTTTGCTCTGCTGTGGGGTGTGTTTGGTGTTGGGGCCGGTGCCGGTGGTTTCGGTGAGGCGGCGGGCGATGGTTTCTAGGTTGTGTTCGCTGGCGAGGTTGCTGGGGTCTTCGTCGTCGGCGGTGCCGGGGGCGGTGGGGGCTTGGGTGGTGAGGTCGGTGATGGTTTCGCCGAGTTCTGCTTTGAGGCCGGCGAGGGCGATGTTCAGCAGGGCGGTCTCATCGCGGGGGCTGGCGGATTCTGGGGGGCGGGTTCGGTGGAATCCCCAGGGGCTGATCCAGTGGGTGGTTCCGTGTTGGTCGCGCCAGACTCGCCAGGTTTTCGCGGTCTTGAGTTGGTGGTGGTGACGGCACAGCAGGTGCAGGTTGGTCTCGATGGTCTGGGCCCAGGGCGGTAGGTCGGTGGTGAAGGGGTGGATGTGGTCGATCTGGCATGAGGTTGCGGGGATGTGGCAGCCGGGGAACCGGCAGGTGCGGTCGCGGGCGATCAGGTGCCGGCGCAGCTGGGCGCTGGGGTGGTAGGAGTTGGCGGCGATCAACCCCAGGCGGTGTAGGTAGGCCACGGGGTCCTTCGCCCCGCAGGTGTTGATGAGTTCGATCAGGTACCGGGCGTTATGGGCACTGAGCTGCACCCGCCCCCGCAGGCTGCCACCGTGCGGGTTCGCCGGGCCCGGGCCCGGGCCGGGGCCGGGCCCGGGGTTTTGTGGTGCTGGGTGCCCGGATGGTGTGGGGGAGGGGTTTGCCGGGTGGGGTGGTCCGGGGTGCTGGCCGGTGTAGGTGCCGTCGTCGTCGGTGATGATGGTGGTGAATTGGGCGTCTTGGTCGGCGATGTCGCGGGCCATATCGGCGGTAATGGGGCCGTAGCCAGCCAGGTCGGCTAGGGCGTTATCTGTGCCGGCCAGGGTGGAGGCGGCAACGGTGACCATCAGGTGGGGACGCGTGCCTTGTCGGGTGGGCAGGGCACACCCGCTGGGGGTGGTGCCGGTGGTCAGGATGTCGGTGAAGACTTTGGTGAAGGCATCGGCGCGGCGAGCCCCGATGGTGCGAGGATCGTCAGGGGAAGAGTTCCCAGCGAGGTGGTCGATAGCGGTGAAGGCGGCCAGCGCCTCAGGAGCGGGTAGAAAGATACTCAGCCAGGCCATGCCATCCCGGGCCGGGGTCAATGACACGGTGCGGGTATCTTTGGCTTTCTGGTGCCGCTGGGCGGCTAGATCGGGGTCGATCGCCAACGCTGCGGCAGTGAGCTTCTTGCGTAACTGGGAGGTCGTCAGGTCTGCCGCCTGGGGCAGGAACATCCGGTGGATCGCCCGGGCTTGGGCTCCGGGCAGGGTGGAGGTGACATCGGTGAATACCTGGGCTTTGCCTACGTCGATCCAGCCGGCCTGCAGGGCGGTGTGGACTTCGGGGTGATCGGCCAATTCCCGAGCCCGGGTCTCCATCAGACCCGCAGCGGTGCCGGTGATCGCGAGCCGCATCCGGATCTGATCATCGACGAACACCGGCGCGGCCTGCCCAGCGGTACGGGTATGCAGTTCAGAGATACACCGCGCCTGGGTAGCCGCCGCCCAGGACTTCAACCGCTCACACCCAGCGATCAGCTCCATCACCACCGACTCATCCACCTCCGCGGGGCGGATCTGGCCCACCACAGCGGCGAGGTCAATGCCTCCGGGCAGCTGGGCAAGTTCCGCGGCGTGGACCGGGGCATCCGGCGGCGTGTCCCGGCCAGCATCGGGCTCTGGCTCAGCCGCCGAGGCCAGCTGATCCTGCACCGGGCCCCGCTGCATCGCAGGCAACCAGCCCTCAGCCAGCGCACCCACCCACTCCCGATAGGCACGCTCCGGATCCGGCGACACTGACCGCCGGGCCGAAAGAACTCTCCTCCTGGACATGAAACAAACGTACTACCCACCACCGACAACGCCCCCGATTCGGCGGAAATCCGGGCCCCGCGCACCGGGGTCTCGCCAACCGGGGCCCTGGCGCACTGGGCCCCGCGCACTGGGGTCCCGCCAACCGGGGTCCGGCAAACCGGGCCCCGCGCACCGGCCCCGGTGCGCCCGCGTCCGGGTCGGCCGGGCGCCCCGGGGTTACATCAGGCTTTCTGGACGGTGATCGTCCAGGAGGCATCGCCGGTGCGGTCGAAGGCGGTGACCGGGTAGTCGTTCTCCGCCGCCCATTGCGGGATCGCCTCGGTTGCCTGGGTGCAGTCGAAGTTGATGACGAGCTCATCGCCGTCGTGCAATGAGGAGATGGCCTGCTTGGCCTCAACCAGCGGGAAGGGGCAGACCTGCCCCTCGGTCTCCAAGACGTGACGTGCCATGTGTGGTTCCTTTCTGCTCGGATGATCGCTTCTGCTCGGATGATCCCTGCGCAGGTCGGTGGGAAGGAATGGCTGCACAGGCTGGTCGGATGGTGGCAGTGCTCAGGCCTTGACCGGTCGGGCTCCGACAGCAGAGCCGTTGCTGGTGTCTGCGGCGGCTGGCGCGGGCGGGAGGCTGCCATTTCCTGCGGAGGCGGTGGTATCCGCCGTGCTGCGCAGCGCACCCTCACGGCGGTGCGGGGTGATGAACAGCCGAACGCCCACACCCACGCCGAGGAAGATGAACACCAGTGCCAGCCACCCCTGGTGGCTGAACTGGGCAGTCTGGACCATCGCGTTGCCGATGGTGCACCCACCGGCCCAGGCCGCGCCGATGCCCATCAGGCTGCCGCCGGCCAAGGACCGGACCGTGGTGCGCCCGTCGGGTACCCGTACCTTGAACTCTCCGGAGCCCTTGGCGGCGAAGTAAGAACCCGCCAAGATGCCCAGAATGAGCATCACGCCCCAGTTCCAGCCCGTCTCTCCGTCCCCGGTGACCAGGAAGGAGACCAGGTCTGCCGAGGGTGTGGTGATGCCCAGCCCGGATTCCCGCCCGGTAGCAAAACTCAGCGGGTAGGCGGCGATCGCGATCACGCTGATCACCACAGCGGTGGCGAAGGGGTGCCAGGGCTTCTCGAACAGCAGGTGCCGCAGCCCGGTGTGGCGGGCGGGTAGCGTGGCCACTTTGCGCCGGTTGGTGAGCTGTCGCCACGCGCCGAACCCGGTGCCGCCCAGCAACAGGGCGATCAGCAGCCACGGACTCACCCCGAGGGAGTCGTGAATCGTGGCGACCGGGACCGTCTCATTGCGCAGGCCTTCGTTCGCTCCGGACAGCGCGCCGTCCTTCATCGTGGCCGCCAGCAAGGCGTACATTCCCAACGCGATCCAGGATCCGACCAGACCTTCACCGGCCCGGTAGTAGGTGCCGGTCGCGCAACCGCCGGCGAGCACGATGCCAACGCCGAACAGTAGGGATCCGATCAGCACCCCCGCGAGCGGCAAGTCTGATTGCGGCAGGGTCAGTACCCCAGCGGACTGCAGCGCGAAGACCCCCACGCTCTGGATGGCGATCACGATGAAGAATGCCGTCAGCCACCTCGTGCGGCGTGAGACCCACACCTCCCGGAAGGCTCCGGTCACACAGAACCGGCCCCGCTGCATGACAAAGCCGAGTGCTGCGCCGAGCAGAAGTCCGGTGATGACCATTGTGATGTGTCCCTTTCGTGAGGCGGCGGTGCCTGGTGTCCCCAGCACCGATGCGACAGTAGAGCTGCAGCACGGGGTAACCGAGGGGTGGCCGCGGAGTCTCAACTAGTGAGATGAGTTGTGACGTCAGCGGTGACGAGTCTGGCCTGGTTAGTCGGCCCCCAACTCGTCGAGGAGGTCGACGGCGGCCTGCATGTACCCGCTGATCCACCGGTCATGGATGCGCTTGATCGGCATCGGAGCCAGGGACAGATGACGCTCGCGGCCGACTTTGCGCCCGGTGACCAAATGTGCCCGCTCCAACACGCGCAAATGCTGCAGCACTGTGGTGCGGTCCAGTTCCGGTAACAGCGCGCACAGCGATCCGGTGGTGTGCACCGACTCCTTCAAGCCGTCGAGCATGCGCCGTCGGGCGGGGGAGGCGAGCGCCTTGAATACCAGGTCATCATCGGCGCGATCGTCGCCCGAACCGCAGGTGGCAGCGTCACCCGAACCGCAGACGCCTGGCCCGCCCGGGCCAACCGCACCCTTGCCACGCGAATCAGTCATGTTGTAAAACTACAACATGAATACGGCCTCCCCGCTCCACGAGCTCTCCTTCGCCGTCTCCGGTCGCGTTGGGCGCCCCTGTGCCCAGGTGTATGAGGCCGTGGCCGATCCGGACCAGCTCTCCCGGTACTTTACCACCGGCGGTGCTCGTGGCCGCCTCGCCCCCGGCCAGTCGGTGAGCTGGAATTTCGCCGACTTTCCCGGACGATTCCCGGTCACCGTCATCGAGGCGCACCCGCCGCACCGGATCGTCATCGAATGGGGCGGAGAGGCAACGGCCGGCCCACACGCAACCACCCGCGTCACCTTCGAGTTCGAGCCCCTGGAGCAGGACTCCCGGACCCTGGTGACGATTACCGAGACTTCCTGGCAACCCACCCCGGAAGGGGCCCGGTCTGCCTTCGACAACTGCGAGGGCTGGGCCAGCATGCTCAACGCCCTGAAGGCGTGGCTGGAGTACGGCATCAACCTGCGGGACGGCTTCTACCGATGAGTGCGCCCAACGCCTCCCTTTGGCCACCGATCGTGGACCGGGCCACCTGGGACGACGCACGGAGCGTATTGCTGCAACAGGAGAAGGCCCTGACGCGGATGAAAGATGCCATCAGTGCCGCTCGCCGGCGGATGCCGATGGTGCAGGTTCGGGCCGACTACCCCTTCCGCGGCGCCGACGGGCCGGCCACCTTGTTGGACCTGTTTGCCGGACGTGAGCAGCTGATCGTGCAACACTTCATGTTCGCGCCAGAGTGGGACGAGGGCTGTGATGGGTGCTCGATGATGGCCGAACACATCGGCCCGCTTTCCCACCTGCACGCCCGGCGGACGTCCTTCGCGCTCACCTCCCGGGCGCCGCTGGATCGCCTGCTCGCCTTCCGCGACCGGATGGGTTGGCAGCTGCCTTGGTATTCGACGGTGGGCAGCGAGTTCAACGAGGACTTCGGAGCCACGGTCGACGGCGAAGAGCACCAGGCCATCAGCGTGTTCTTGCGTAGGGGAGAGCAGGTGTTCCACACCTGGTCCACGCAGGCACGCGGGGAGGAGCCGTTCATGATGGTGTTCGACCTGCTCGACCTGACCTCCTTCGGCCGCCAGGAGGAATGGGAGAACTCTCCGCCCGCTACCCCGCAGGAGCCCGCCTACTCCTGGATGCGACTCAGCGACGCCTATGGCGAGGGCGCGGATCGGTGTACCTGTCACCTAGCCGAGTGATCAGTGCGCGGCCCGAGGCGATGAGTTCTGCCAGACTGGGGTGGTGCGGCGCAACTGGATCCCCTCCCTCCTGCTGGCGATCGTCGCCGTCCTGCTGGCCTGGTGGCTGGTGGGCGCCGTCTTCAGTGCGGCGTGGTTCCTGATCCGGCTGATCGTGGTGCTGGTGGTCGCGGTGATGGTCTACCTAGCCATCTCTGCCTGGCTGGGCAAGTCCGACCGGCAGGATTGACCCCGGGTCGACAGGACTAGTGCCCGGCTCGCACGCCAACCAATCCGTGCCGACAATGGCCGGATGTCCCTGCTCACCGCCGGCCACACCCGCACCGAAGGTTTCGGTCTCGCGCTGGGGGAGGTGCTCGAGGCGACGGCGACAGCCCGGGTGGTGGTACCGCGGGGCACCAGGTGGTCCGGGACGGTGCGCATCCGTAGGAGGACCGCTGCGGCCGCCGCGATCAATGCGGCGAACCATCCGGCTGGATGACAGATTGCCCGCGTGCTGCCGGCCAGGTCAGTAGGGCGACGACGGGCACGAGCGGTCCACCCGCGGGTTCGTCTCCCACTCTTAGAAGATAGTGATACTATCTAGTCAAGTCCGGTGCCTCATCTTCGGAAAGGACGTTGTCGTGCGTGTCTCTGAACTGTCGCGGGAGTCGGGGGTCCCGGTCGCGACGATCAAGTACTACTTGCGCGAGGGGCTCCTGCCCCCGGGCGTGGCGGTGAATGCCCGCGAATCCTCCTATGACGACAGCCACGTGTCCCGGCTCAAGCTGATCCGTGGGCTCATGCACATTCTTGGCACGTCGATCGAGCAGGTCGGCCAGGTCCTCGCCGTGATCGACGATCCGGATCAGACAGTCCTTGAGGCGATGAAGCGCGCAACCACAGCCATTCCCATGGTCCCGGGCATCTCGGGTCAAACAGAGACACCAGGACGTACTGGCGGGACTGCTGAGGCGCAGGTGCAACGGCTCGGCTTCAGATACGCCCCGGACTCACACAGCCTGCGTGCGCTGGACGCTGCGCTAGCGCTGAGCGAAAGCATGGGTATCAGCATCGACGACGAGCAGATCGAAGCCTACGCAACAGCCGCGCGTCAAGCAGCGCAAGCAGACTTCGATCGGATTCCCTGGCACCAGCCCCGCCAAGCGGTGCCCTTCGCCGTGCTTGGAACTGCTTTGTATGAACCGGTTCTGCTTGCCCTACGACGCCTGGCCCACGACGAACTGGCCCTCCTCCGCGCAGACCAGAAGGACACCGATCAACATTACGAGCAAGGAGAAAGTGCCCGATGAGCAACGATGTGGAACTGAGAGAGCAAGCCCGCCGGAAAGTGGCTTCGCGTAGCGCATACAAGGGAGTGATGTTCATTTGGTCGGTTGTGGCAATCGGATTGATAGGCATCTGGTACGCCACCACGCCATATGACTACTTCTGGCCCATGTGGCCCATTCTCACCATGGTCGTGGCATCAGCCATCTGGGGACTGTCCGTCTACGGCCGGGGTCCGTTCCAGGTGAAAGAAGCCGAGGTGGAGAAGGAGTTTCAGAAGCTCCGCCAACAACCGCGATGAGGCACCCGTGAATCAACGCAAGAGCTTCCGCCCGAGGCCGACGTCGACGGCGCGCAGCGCCCCCACCGCGTGGCCGACGGCGCCCGCCTCACCGCGGGGCACCCGGTGGTCTGGGACGGTGGGCGGGGGTCTTCTGGCCTATAGCTGCATAGGCTGGAGCTTGCGACGTGCCGAGTTGCTCCGCAGCAGCGCCACTGCGGCCGCTGCGATCAATGCGGCGAACAGGATCGCAGTGATGAGGATGGTCAAACGATCCGGTTGGATGACAGATTGCCCGCGTGCTGCCTGCCAGGTCAGCAGGGCGACGACGCCGAGTGAGCCCGCTCCGGCGACTCGGGTCAGTCCTGTCCGGGAGCGCTCGTCCCAGAATGACCCGGCGCGTGGGGTCAATCGCTCCAGGAGCAGGGCGAACAGCGGCAGCGCCTGCAGCACGTGGATGCCGACGAAATGCGGCACCCGCAGGTCGCCGGCGACGGTGCTCCAGCCGACGACCGGTAGCCCTGGTCCGCCATCGGCGGCTCCAACGGTGTGTGCGCCCTCGATTCCGTTCCCGGGGGAGTCGATCACGCCGAAGTCACCGACCGTCATCAGGAACGCCACCGCCATTCCGACCAGGGACACCGATACCCCCCAGCGCACGCCGACGGTGAGTGACGCGGTGCTCAAGGGGCGGAACGCCAGGACGATGCCCAGCATCAGGTTCGCGAGCCAGACCAACACAATGGCGGCACCCATCGTGACGACCACGAAGGAGTCGAACGGGGTGGTGAAGTTGAAGTGACTCATGGCGCCGCGCGCGATCTGCAACACGATGAGCACGTTCTCCACCGTGATGAAGAAGGCGATAACGGTGCCGATCCACCAGGCCCGTCGCGACCTGCCCGGCAGCAGCGCCAGCATCCAGGCAATGGTGACGGTGTAAATCGCGATCGAAACACCGAACTTGAATGCCTTCATCCAGATAGGAGCTCCGACGAGCTCCCGAGGGCCAGCCAGGAGCCCGATGACCGCGGCAAGTGTCACGCCAAGCGAGAAGATCGTGGCGATCAACAACGGACGATGCGCCCGGAGTGGCCCCAGAAGCGAGGGAACGGCCGACATAGTGACTTCCTCCGTCCAATCGACTGGATACCACACTATCCAGTAACTGGATAGTAGACTATCCAGGACGGGATGGCCACAGCGTGTCGCGACGGGAAGGAGTGCGCGTAGGTGAGGATTTCGGAACTGAGCGAGCGGACGGGAATCCCTGTGCCCCGGATCAAGTACTACATCCGTGAGGACCTGCTGCCGCGGGGGAGCAGCGAGCAGGTCAAGCGCGCCACGTACGGAGAGTCGCACGTACGGAGGCTGCGCCTGATCCGGGCACTGGTCACCGTTGGCGGCATGCCCATCACCCAAGCTCGACACGTGCTGCAGGAGTTCGACGCGCCGAGCAGCCAGCCCTTGGGTCTGCTGAATCTGATCTTCAGTTCACTCGCCGATGAGACGGCAACGCGTGATGACCCCGCCTGGCAAGAGGCGACAGAACGCCTCGAGGGGGCGCTCGCGCAGCGCGAGTGGCAGTCGAACGAGAATGTTCCAGCGCGGCTGATGATCGTCCAGGCTATGGCGACGATGATCGAGCTCGGCCACGGTTCGATGCTTGACCACCTCACTGTCTACGCCTCCGCAGCCGAACAGGTCGCGCGAGCCGACCTCGCCAGCATCGGCGACGCCGAGGACCTCAGCGCGATCCTCGAGCGCTCCGTCATCGGCTCCCTCCTCGGCGAGGCGTTTTTCACCGGGCTCAGGAGGATTGCTCACGGCAACCTCGCTCGAGAGATGACGGACACCGGATCGGCACCGTTCAACCCGGATTCGGATCGGGCCCCGTGACCGCGGCCCTCCGCCTGCTATCGCTGCAGTACCGCCCACCTGCCAGACCGGGGGAAAGATGCTCGCTGACCGTGGCATGTCCCGGCTACTGAGGTAGCGCTCGCTCAGCGGCGCAACGACCTGGCCAACGTCAGCGCGAGGTTCGTACGGTCCTGGGCGCTGAGCTTGCGCAACAGCGCGGACACGTGGTTCTTCACCGTTCCCGTAGCCAGGTGCAGCTGCTCGGCGATCTCGGTGTTGGTGGCGCCCTCGGCCACGAGCATGCCCACGCGCCGTTCGGCGGCCGTCAGCAGGGCTAGCACGCTCTCGTCCTGGTCCTGCCGGCGCAGGTGGCCCGCAATCCGGGGATCGAGCACGAGCCCTCCTTGGGCCACGGCATGGATCGCCTCCTCCAGGCGCTCAGCGCTGACATCCTTAAGCAGATAGCCCGAGGCCCCGGCGTCAATGAGCGCGCCGACGAGCTCGGCATCCTCGAACGTCGTGAGCACCAGCACCGGTACGTCCGGGTGCCTCTGCGCCATCGCCTGTACCAGCGCCAGGCCGTCCATCACCGGCATCCGGGCATCGCTGAGCACCACCTCGGGTTGACAGGAGGTGATCCGGGCGAGCGCCTCCCGGCCGTCAGCCGCCTCACCCACGAGGTCGACGCCGTCGAGGGTCTCGAACACCAGGGTCAGCCCACGACGAAGGAACTCATGGTCATCGACGATGAGGACTCGCACGGAGGGCCGGCTGGTCATGGGCTGGCTGCTCATGCGGCAGGCACCTGCAGCGCGAGCCTGAACCCGCCGTCGATCCCCCCGTGCGGTGAGGTGGTAACGCTTCCGCCGAGGGCCTGCGCCCGCTCCGTGAGCGAGGGGATGCCGTAGCCGCTGACGGGCTCTCCGCCGCAGCCATCGTCGGCCACGACGATCTCGACCCCGTCCCCGTTGACCCTGGCCGTGAGCCGGGCCGTGTTCGCCCCCGAATGACGCACCACGTTCGTCAGCGACTCCTGCGCGAAGCGCACCATCAGCAGCCCGGTGTCGTGGCTGACCGGGCCGCGTCCCTCCCGGTCGAAGCCGACCTGCAGGCCGGTGGAGCCGAAGGAGGCGGCGATGGCCCGCAGCGACCCGATGGGGTCACTGGCATCGGTGTGCACCGGATGCATGGCTCTGACCACGCGGCGCATCTCCTCCAGCGCCTGGCTGGTGGTGGCGCGGGCGTGGCGGACCTCCTGACTTGCCCGCCCAGGGTCACGCTCGATCATCCGCTCGCTGAAGTCGAGGCTCATCCCGATCGCCGTGAGCCGGTGCCCGAGCCCGTCGTGCAGAGCTGCGGCCACCCGGGCGCGTTCCTCCGCGACCACGAGGTCCTGCTCGGTAGCGAGCCTGCGCTGCAGCTCCTGGTTGGCCACCTCCAGCTCGGCCAGAGCACTCAGGCGCTCACGCTCAACCTGGCTGATCCTCTTGAGCATCGCGGTCAGATAGATGCCCAGGCCGATAATGAGCACGGTGAAGACGGCCTGGCTCAGCGCCACCCCCCAGTGCGAGCCGCTGCTCAGATGCACCACCAGGGTGGTCACCCCGAGCAGCACCGCCACCGACCAGCTGGCCCGTTCGTGCAGCTCATAGCCGAGGACGAGCACGGTGACCCAGATGATGCCGATGCTGGTGAGGGAGTTAGCGAGGAGGACACCGGCCACCACCAGCGGCACCAGGCTCACCGCGATGCCAGGCGACCTTCGCCCCATCCGCCAACGACGCAACCACCAAAAGATGAGGACGGCAAAGAGGGCACCCACGGCCAGGCCGGGCACAGACACCGCGGCGGGCCGGCCCAGGGTGAACGGCGAGGCATACAGCACCACCACCAGCACGAAGACCGGTCCCAGGGCCTGTGTCTCGAGGCCGGCAGGTGCCGGTGTGCGTGCCCGCTGAGCCATGTATGCAGCCTAGCCACTACCCCTGCGGAGGCGCCCATGACCCCGGTCATGATCGACTGTGACCTGAGCCCTCCGAAGCGGTGACCGGTAACCCTCGCAGGCGAACGCTGAGCCTTCCTAGAGTGAGGGACATGGATATCAGCACGTCTCACCCCGACGCCCGGGCCTCGGCCACACCGACCGGCGCGGCACCACCTGAGAGCACATCGAGCCCACGCCTCCCGCTGCGGTGGTGGGGCCTGGGCATCCGCTTCCTAGTGGCGACGGTGGGAGTGTTCAGCCTCCAGCAACTCTCCGGCATCCTGCTGCTGCCGCTGTTTTACCTGCTAGAGGAGCACGGGACCGCGCTGATGCTGACGGAGGTCTTGCGCCACGCCGTGGTGCTCGCAAGCACGGTGGGACTCCTCGCCCTCTGGCTGCGTTTTGTGGAGCGGCGCCGGTTGCGCGATGTGGGCTGGGTGATCAACCTGCGGGCGCTGGGCTGGCTCGGGGCCGGCGTCGGCATCTCGGTCGCGATCATGGGTGTGCTGTTCGCGGTGCGCGCACTGGGTCAGGTGCCGGTCTTTGCCGGCGGCGAGATACCCGCGGGTGCGGACCCCTTCGGCCTGGAAGAGGTGCCGCTCTGGGTGGTAGTCCTCCTCCTGCTCGGCATGGCGTTCCTGCTGCAGGGCATCCCTGAGGAACTGCTGTTCCGTGGGTGGCTGATGAGCATCGTGCGGCATCGGCCGTGGTTGGCATTCTGGTGGACGACCATTGCCTTCGCGAGCATTCATCTGATCTCCGACGGCGGTCAGCAACACTGGCATGACTACCTCGCCTACCTGGCCATCCCGTTCGGGTTCGGCGCTCTGGCCGGTGCCCTGGTGCTGTTGACCGGGTCGATGTGGGTGGCAGCGGGGGTTCATGCCGGCTTCCACGTGGGGCAGTACTCGGTGGCGCTGTTCACCGGTGAGCTGCTGAACCCGGCGACCTGGAGCTACCTGATCATCGGGGCCGCCTACGCCATCCCGGCAGCATTCGTACTGTGGGCCTGGCATCGGCGCCGACACCCGACTGCCGTAGCCTGACCAGCCCGAGGCTGGCCGACATGGGCACGGAACCGGACTGGCAGCGGTACTTCGCGTAGGGCGGCGCGGCCGCCGCGGAACCCCAATTGAGTACGGTTCCTCGGTCAATTGTTCGCACCTCGTTCGTTTGGGGTCCCTCCGTAGCACCATTTCTGATGAGGAGAGCTGGTCAAGCAGAGGTGTCGCGGTGGGAACTGCCTCATCCCAGTGCTGGGCTGACCTCATCATCGAAGATCTCCCAGCGCTTTGCGGAGCAAGCCCGTCAGCTGGGCTTGCTCCTGCGCCGAGAGCCGGCCGACCGCAGAGCGGGCAAATGCGAAGGAGTCCTCGAATTGCTTGTTCACCTCGTCACCGTGCGTGGTGCGAGCCACGATCCGGCCACGTCTGTCGCGTGGATTGGGTTCGCGGGAGACAAGGCCAAGCGCTTCAAGCCGCCCGACGATCTGCGTGATGTTGGAAGCATCGCACCCGACTGCCTCGGCCAAAGCGCCCATACCGCAGCTCTCGTCCAGTCGTCCTAGAACACAGGCCTGTGCGGGACTCAGAGAGAGCTCCGCTGCAGCGATTTCGTACGCGCGGTCGTAAACCTCGACCAACTTGAACAGAACTGCTTCAGCCTCTGAGGCAGTGCTCACTGGGCCCTTGGGTAACGCCATGATCGTCAGCCTACTTGACATGCTTGATCTGCTCAAGTAAATTCCCGCCAACTAGTTTAGTGGCTCAAGTAGTTAGAGGAGCGTTGATGAGTACTGCACGCAGAGACACAACCAGCACGCCTGGCGAGAGCGGGATGAACGCGGTCGTCCTGGAGCGATTCGGTGGTATCGATGAGCTCATTGCACGTCAAATACCAGTCCCAGAGGTTGGCAGCGATGATGTCCTGATACGCGTAGAGGTCGCAGGGGTTGGGTCCTGGGACGCGGAGGAACGTGCAGGAGAGTATGAAGGTGGCTTTGGGATCCCATCGACATTTCCGTATGTCCTTGGGTGGGACGCGGCAGGCACTATCGCTGAGGTCGGAAGCAACGTCACTGACTTCGAAGTCGGCGACCGCGTGTATGCCGCTACGATGCCGGTCCCTCGGGGTGGCTTCTACCGCGAATACGGCGTTGTCGAAGCCGAGTATGTCGCGCGAACCCCACCCGAGATGTCAACTGAACTTGCCGGCGCCATGGCCTGGGATGCTTTGACCGCGCAGAGCGGTCTGGACGTACTCGCACTAGCGCCAGGTGATTCGCTCGTAGTATTCGGCGCAAGCGGCGGTATCGGGCACATGGCACTACAACTAGCCAAGCATCGCCAGATCAAGACCTTCGCGGTGGCCTCGGGTCCTGACGGAGTGGAATTGGCGCGACAACTGGGCGCTGACGGCGTTGTGGACGGTCGAAAGGCAGACGCTGAAGCCTCAGCCTCAGAATTCGCACCGAACGGCTTCGACGGAGGCCTATTTACCGCAGGTGGTCCAACTGCAGAACGGGTCATGCGGTCGATTAAAGACTCCGGTACTATCGCCTGGCCCAACGGCGTGCTCCCCGAGCCTCCGAAGAAGGCGGGTCCCGAGGTGACGCACTTTGACGCAGATCGAAGCCGCGCCTCCACCGATCGTCTCAACGCCGTCATTGAGGCCGGAGGATTGAGCGTCCATATAGCCGAGACTTTTCCTATGAATTCCGTGCGCGATGCGCACCGCGCACTCCAAGAGCACTACATCGGGAAGCTAGCCATGCGTGTCGCCACGAGCGCAGCATCTCAATGGGCTCCAAGGGCAGACGTCCATAACTGAAGTCTCCCTATCCGCGTGAAAACGCCCAGTACCGATCGATGGCGGTCCCCTCGAATCGAGGGGACCGCTTTGGCGGCGGGGAGGTGCCGGGGGATGGCACTGGCATCTCACTGGTGCTTATGGTCTCGTGCCGATGGCGAGTTTTGCCAGACCATGGTTTCGATGCCGTCCAGCATGACCTGCAGACCCGTCTCGAAGGTTTCTGCCCATGATGAATCGAACGCATCGTGTTCCATAGTTGCCATGGAGGGGAAGCGCCCGGAGTCCATTGCGCGCCGAAAAGTGGGCATCTGCAATTCCCAGAACTCATCTTCTGACATCCCTGATTCGATGGCCGCGGTGTGCCAGAGCAGCTCCTGTCGCACGCTTCCGGAGACGAAGGAGTCCAAAGACGCACGGAGGTCCATCTTCTTTTGGTCACTGAGCCCAGTTCCGCGGAGCCCTGAGAGGAACAGGTCGAGGTCAGCGATGCTGCTGGGACCCATCACCGGACGGTTCCAATTGGCCTGAAGTGCCCACGGGTGGGCTAAGTACAGGAGGCGATTCTCCCGGGCTGTGACAGTGAGAAACTCTCGCCACCCGTCGTTCGCGGCGGCCAGGCGAGCCTGAGAGGGGCCACTGACAGCATCGAGCATGAGGTCCATGAGTTCGCCTTTTGAGGGCACATAGCGATAGAGCGACGTAGCACCGACGTCCAGCTCCTGGGCAAGTCCGCGCATAGTCAACGCGTCGAGCCCATCGCGGTCCGCTAACTCGATGCCGGTCGCGACAACCCGTTCCAGAGACAACTTTGGCCGAGGGCCCTTCTCCGATCCCGGGCGCCCTTCCCATAGCAGGCGCAGGCTCTCCGCCAGCGGGTTCTCGTCACTCATCGCGCCTCCTACAACGACTGGTTGCGTACTGCGAACAGCGTACGCTACGGTAACGCGAACAGCGTACCCGGAACAACGTTCCCTCTATAACAAGAGGTTCCCATGACAGGACGACCAACTGCTCAGTCCCGCGGTGTGGCCATGCGATCGATGAGCGCGATCACGATCAACGGTGCGGACCACGAAGTCCTCACTGGCGCTCACCGCACAGTGCGAGGGGCATCCAACACCACGAGGAGGCAGTCATGAATCCAGCCGCGCCGCAGCCCACCCAGACGCTGGCTATTCTCGGCGCGACAGGTGGCACTGGGAAGCTACTGGTCCAGCAGGCACTTGATTCTGGGCACCGGGTTATTGCCATAGTCCGCGACCCGGCCAAGCTCGACATTGCCCACGACCGTCTGCAGATCGAAGTCGCCGATGTCACCAACACCGCGAACCTCAGGCCACTGCTGAAAGACGCCGACGCAGTGCTCTCCGCCCTGGGCTCAGACGGCAACGATCTCTGCCGAAGAGCCATGACCGCGGTTCTTCACGCGCTTGTTGACTCACGCGGTACTCGCATCGTCGCGATCAGCGCTCAGCCGGTTGGACGAGGCGATGACGGCCCGGCGCTGTGGCAGCGACTGATCCTGATCCCAATCATTCGACTGATCTACCGAAAAGCCTACGCCGATCTTGCTCGAATGGAAGCAGTCCTAGGAGCGAGCGCCGCTCAGTGGAGCGTCATCAGGCCGCCATACCTCACAGATGACCCACCGACCAACGCTTACAAATTACGATTCGATGCCACCCCACGCGGGAACCTCAGCATTGCCCGAGCTGATCTCGCTCAGGCAATGCTCAGCATTCTTGATGACGAGTCAACGCACCGCGGCTTCCTGGGCATCGCCTCACCGTGAAGCCCATCAGATAACACCACTTAACAGGTATCAACATGCCCGCCCAAACAATGACCAGAGTAGTGAGAAACACCGATGTCCCGCACTGACGCACTAACAGTTGCAGTCGTCATCTCCAGTACCCGTGAGGGCCGCTTCGGCGACGTACCAGCACGATGGATTGCTGACCAGGTCAGCTCGCGAGCCGATATGAGGGTCGACGTCATCGACCTTCTCAAGTTCTCAATACCAGACGTCGTCGCGCCTAGCGCCATGAAGCCTGCTCTGCCCCCTGATGTGGCCAAGCTCGGCCGGCGACTGGCTGGAGCCGATGCCTTTGTCGTGGTCACACCGGTGTACAACCGGGGCTACCCGGCTGCTTTGAAGACCGCGATCGATTGGTTCGGTGAGCAGTGGGTCGCCAAGCCTGTGGGATTCGTCTCCTACGGAGGAAGTGGTGGCGGCATCTACGCGGTCGAGCAACTACGTCAGGTGTTCACCGAGCTCCACGCCGCCACGGTCCGCGAAACCGTCAGCTTCGCCAATTACTGGGAGATCTTCGACGACGAGGGGCAGCCCAGCAATTGGGATGAGGCAGTTCCCACCGCCACACGTCTGCTCGACCAGCTCTCCTGGTGGGCACGCACACTCCGCGAGGGACGTGACCGACAGCAGTATCCCCTCACCTGACACCCGGAAACACCACACCCGGGGATACCGACACCAGGCCATACGAACCAGACAAGGAGCAATGAAAATGAGACCAGAGGCCAAGACCGTACTCGTCACCGGTGCCACCGGCGCCCAGGGCGGCGCTGTTGCCCACGCCCTACACAATGCCGGTCACCACGTGCGCGTCGTGACGCGCAACCCACAATCAGGCCCCGCACGAGCTCTCGGCAGCCGGGGGATACAAGTGGTCGCTGGAGATTTCGACCATCCGGAGACCATCGCTGAAGCTGCCCGTCGGGCCGACGCAGTCTATGTGATGGGTACCCCGTTCGAGGCTGGCCCCGAGGCCGAGATCCAGCAGACCATCAACACGATCGACGCCGCCGCTGGCGCAGGAACCAAGCATATTGTCTACTCCTCAGTAGCGAGCGCACATGCCAACACTGGGGTTCCCCATTTTGAGAGCAAGGCCGCGATCGAGCAGCACCTCGATCAGCTTCAGGTTGCTCATACAGTGGTCGCTCCGACAGCGTTTCTCTCCGACCTCACCGGCCCTCCCTTTTGGGAAGGGTTGCAACCGGGGGTGTGGGACGGGTTACGTGATGGCGTCTATGCCTTCGCGCTCCCGGCCAAGATCCGTTTGCAGATGGTTTCGCTGGCGGACCTAGGTAGATTCGTTCAATTGGTCGTCGAGAACCCACAGCGTTTTGACCGAAGCCGAGTAGAGATCGCTTCGCTTGAGGTCAGTGGATCCGAAATTGTCGATCGCCTCTCGCGATCCCTCAATAGGCCAATCCGATACCAAGAAGTCTCACCGGAGGTTCTGCTGAAGGTGGCCGGAGACGACGCGGTCGCGATGACTCAGTTCTTTCTGCGCGGAGGCTACACCGTCGATATTTCGTCTCTGCACGCACGGTACCCCCAAGTGCAATGACAGAGCACACAGGACTGGATCGACTCGCACGAATGGCCCGAAGTGCACGAGGGGCTCTCAGTGTCTGGGTCAGTCGGATTTCCTGAAGAGAACCATGGCGAGGTGGCCGGCATAACAGTGAACGCTGACAGGAGGAGTTGAGATGACCATTTTGGTGACCGGGGGGACCGGCACAGTCGGAGGCTGGGTGGTGAACCACCTCATTGGTGCTGGCCACGATGTCCGAGTTATGAGCCGCAACCCGGACAAGGCCATTCTCCCCGACGGGGTGGAAGTAGTGGAAGGAAGGATGGCCGACGTGAGCAGCTTTGCTGCGGCTCTGGAAGGAGTAACGGCTGCCCATCTCATCGCCTTCAGCGACGGCTATTCTGCGCTGGAAAATGGCCAGGAAATTGTCACAGCGCTAGAAGAGGCAGGTGTGGAGCGATGCACAGTCCTGGACAGTTGGGACGACACCACACTGCAGCCGGCACTCGACGCAGCCCATTTCCCCTGGACACACCTTGCTCCGGGCGAGTTCATGTCTAACAAGATCGAGGACTGGGGCGAAGCTATCCGTCGCGACGGCGTCGTCCGAGAGGTCGGTGTCATTCCCAGCCCACTGATCCACCCATCAGACATCGGAGCAGTCGCAGCCCGCGCACTTACTGAGCCAGGGCACGCTGGCCAGGCGTACATTCTCACAGGACCCGAGTTGCTCACGCCCCCGGAACAGGTACGGATCATCGCTAAGATCATCGGGCGAAATCTGCGCTTTGAACAGTTGAAGCCCGAGGAGGGTGCGGCTCTGTGGCGTGCCCAAGGTTTGGACGAAGAGACCATCGATTTCAAGCTGTTCCTCGCAGACGAAAACAATCTCCCCGATGAAGCCCGACTTGTGAGCACCACCGTCTCGGATGTGACCGGTCGTCCGGCACGCCGATTCGAGCAATGGGTACTCGAGAACGTCACGGCATTCAGCGCCTAGCCGAGGCTCATAGAGACTTGCAACTTTGGTTCCGGGTGTTTGAAAGTACCGCGACGCGGGAGATGCTCCGCTTCACATGAGGCGGGGACTCGCTCCGAATTGTTCCGAACTAATGCTTCCTTTCCACTCCAAGTCACCACGATTCCTCTATTCCCTCACGTTCGAAAGGAAAACCGATGATGAATCCAGATGACCTAGCTGTGCAGACGAGCGGGCTGGTGAAGAGATTTGGTCACACCAACGCTGTTGATGGCGTTGATCTTGCCATTCCCCGAGGCGGAATCTACGGCGTGCTAGGCCCCAACGGTGCCGGCAAGACCACCGCGATCCGCATGTTGGCTACGCTGCTGCGCCCCGATGGCGGGGAAGCTGCTGTCTTGGGTCACGATGTCTACACCGAGGCGAAGACGATCCGTGACAAGGTCGCACTGACTGGCCAATTCGCCTCTCTCGACGAGGATCTGACCGGCATTGAGAATCTCATCCTGCTCGGACGCCTGCTTGGCCACAAGTCGCAAACAGCTCGCAGCCGCGGAATGGAGCTGTTGGAGGCCTTTGGTCTCAGTGACGCCGCGAACCGCCAAGTCAAGAAGTACTCCGGAGGAATGCGCCGCAGACTGGACATCGCCGGATCACTGATCGTGACCCCGGAACTGATGTTTCTGGATGAGCCGACCACCGGCATCGATCCCCGCAGCCGCAACCAGGTCTGGGACATCATCCGCACCCTGGTCGACGGCGGAACCACCATCCTGCTCACGACCCAGTATCTCGAAGAGGCCGACCAGCTCGCCAAACGAATCGCCGTCATCGACCACGGCAAGGTGATCGCCGAAGGCACACCCGGAGAGCTGAAAGCCCAAGTGGGGGCCGGCGCCCTCAGAGTGCGCGTCACAGACCCTGCCTACCGCGAGGAAGCCGCCGAAGCCCTCTTCCGTGCCACCGGTACAGAGGTCGCTCGGGACGCTGATCACGCTTCGCTGACCGTCCAGCTGCCCAACACATTCCAGGCACCGGAGGCGCTGAGGGTACTGCAGGACGCTGCCATCGAGGTCGAGACCTTCGCCTATGGACAACCGAGCCTGGATGAGGTCTTTCTGACCCTGACCGGGGGAAGTGCTCGACCGGATGTGGATCATGGCGAAACCGACAACCTGGAACCAAAACTCACTACGAAAGCAGGTGCACGATGACTACTTCTCACGTTATGACCGATGGCCAACTATCCCCGGAACCCCGTGAGTCGGCACAGATTCGGAATGTTCTGGTCTCCTCGCGGGACCGACCGAAACGCGCAACCGCCGCCTCCGCGTCGCTGACATACGCCTGGCGTGCGCTGCTGAAGATCAAACACCTGCCAGAACAACTCTTTGACGTCACGATCTTCCCGGTCATGATGACGCTGATGTTCACGTTCATCTTCGGCGGAGCAATCGGAGGATCAGTTGACGCCTACGTGCAGTTCCTCATTCCGGGCATCTTTGTGCAAACGCTGATCATGGTCACCATGTACACCGGGCTAACCTTGAACAAGGACTTCTCCAAGGGCGTTTTCGACCGCTTCCGTTCACTGCCAGTATGGCGTCCCGCACAACTGGTCGGTGCGCTGCTGGGTGACCAGGTTCGCTACCTGCTGGCCGGAACTATCATCCTGAGCATCGGCTTCCTCCTCGGCTTCCGCCCAGAAGGAGGGCTGCTGGGTGTGGCCATGGCGTTTCTCCTGCTGCTGGTGTTCAGTTTTAGCCTCTCCTGGGTATGGACCACCGTCTCCCTGACAGTACGCACCGAAGGCGCGGCCATGGGGGTGTCCATGTTCGTCATGATGCCGCTGGTATTCGCGTCCAACGTCTTTGTCGACCCCCGAACCATGCCCAACTGGTTACAGCCGGCTGTGGAGGTGAATCCCGTATCTGTGGTCGTCGGTAGCGTCCGTGACCTCATGGGTGGCACCTTCGACGCCGGGGGAGTGGTCCTGGTCCTCATCTACTGCGCGGTCATCGTGGCAATCTTTGGGCCACTTTCCATGTATATCTACAACCGCAAGAACTAGCTCAAGGATCCGGATTCGCCCAGCCGCTGCGCGGACTCTGCGGGAGCATGGCGCCTCGAGCGCAGCCGTCGTTGCCGAGAACGCCAATAGCGGTGCCCTTGCCACCTATCTCGCGGCTGGGTTTATCCCAAGCGAACCCGTTGCCGACCTCATTCGCGCAAGGAACTGATCTGCATTACAGAGCATCGAGGCCCCGTTCGATGCGCTGACCCACCGCGAGGTCCAGGCAGAAGCTCTGACCTGGGTAGAGAACGCCCGCAACGAGAACGAGGCCCGAACCCCGTCCAAGGGTGATCCCTTGGTCGGACGTTCGAACCTCGTTCATTTGGGGTCCCTTCGTAGCACGTTCCAGAACTTTCCCCCTCGGGCGAAAACCTTGGTAACACGCTGGTATCGGGGAGTCTACCGGGATGCGCGGCGTCCCAGCGGACCTCCATCGAAGGACAATCGAGGTCCGATCGTACGGAGGATTGAGACGGCTCAAACTTTTCTGACAGCCGCCGAGATCGACAAACTGGTCGGCGACTACCTCGCCGGATCAGACATTCAGGAGCTGGCCGAACGCTACGGGGTTCACCGTGCGACAGTGTTCGCTCACTTGCGGCGGCGCAATACCCCTCGACGACGAACCGGGCTTGATCTCGATGAGCAAGCCGAGGCGGTCAGACTTTACCGCGGTGGCCATTCGCTGCGAGCGATCGGTCGGCAGATGGGAGTCGATCGTAAGGTCGTCCGCGCTGCGCTGGTCGACGCCAAGGTGGAGATTCGGGACTGATCCTCGGCACTGCTCGGTGACTTCAGGTGAAAATCGCCATATGACCCCCAGGTAACCAAAGATCTCAGCGAAACACCTCTTTGCGTGTTTCCGAGGGGCAGTCCGACGTCAGTTCGAGTACGCGCTGCGCGTGTCGGCTCTGCTGGCGTAGCCCGTGTAAACGCAATTACCTCACCGGCGAACTATCCGGCTCACATCGAGCGTTATCGATTTCACCTCTCGTCTGAGTCGATGGTGAGGCTGAGTCTTTGTCCGAGCACGCCCCCGGAAGGGTCGCCATCATGTAGCCGAAGTACGATCGCATCGTCGAAGACCGATCGATCTGAGAACTCGGCCCAAGGAACATTATCGCTGTTGATCGTAAAAAGGTGTTGATAGCCGTACGAGGCGGCCGATTCCTCTGCGATCTCGATCGCTCTTGCGGTCTGTCGTTCGTCTACATCCGCAAAGATTGAACTGTCGTGAAGCAGGAATCCCGGCCCTCTCCCATGGCGAGCAAGGTCCTCGCTCAGAGCAACGTCATACGCCAAGATTGCCATCAGATGCACTCCACCCGAACCTGTCTTTGGCAACACCACTTTGAACTGAATGCCGCTTTTGCCCGGCGAGATTCTCAGATCAGCCGGTTCGCCGTACAGTGCCTCCATGATCTCACCGAAACGGGCGATTACGCCTGCCCGAAGCTCGAACCGCTCCTGTAAGTCGAGTTTCGTGCGCGATAAAAGATCGAGTTCGTCTGACTTGAGCTTCGACTTCCGATCGCTGAGTTCGCGCAAAGTTCGAATCTGCTCCTCAATTTGCGCGACCTCGACTTGCGACTCTGCTAGCCGCTTCTGAAGGGCCGCGAAGTCATCCAGCGCACCTCCTGTCCGCAGCAGCTGAAGGTCTTGCTCTTGCTGAGAGGCCAACCGAGACTGTCCCGCCTCACGTTGTGCGATTCGTTCACGGATACGTCGCGTTTCGTCCGCGAGATAGGCGGCGCGGTTCGCTGCCACCTGCCGTTGAAATTCGGCGGCTTCGTCGAGGCTACGCACGACCGCGTCGCCAAGGACGATTCCAGCCTCGGAGAAGAGTCTCTCCACACTGGTGTTGCTGGACATGAACTCGTCTTGCGCCTGCGACTCGTACAGCGAGAGCTGCTGACGGTCGGCAAAGTTGTCGTTTGTCAGTTCCTTAATCCCGGATATTGCTTGCTGCACACGAGACTCGATATCTCGGTACTCTGGGAGGACCGAGAACGTCCGGATGTTCTGCGTGAGTTTCTCTGTCCGGCGCTGAAAACGGATGAGTTGAGGTTCTAGGGCCGCAATGCGTGCATCGATGGTGTTATCCGGATCATCTGCCAGCGCGACACGAGCCTTGCGGTCCTTCAGTTGCGCCCATTCCTTCGCGAGGCGCCAGTCGAGGTTAAGCAAGTAGGCGTTCTCCGCCTGAACAGCTTCCGCACGTTGGTTCGCGAGCGTGCGGAATGGGTCGATCAGTGAATCCGAGCGGTAGCGAGCGAGATGGCGTATAAGACTGCGAAAGGTTGGAGGATCGGCAGGCATGCCTACACGCGCGAAACACTCACCGCCAAGCCAGTTAGTCCATTGACGCGATCCAATATCGGCCATACCCGTCTCAGAACTGTCGCCCCGCTCAACAATTCCTGCGGACACGACATCGCCTTCGATATGAACTTCGCCGGAAGTGTCCGGACTGCGAGATGCCTTAAGGGGTACCCCTGATTTAGTACTGAGGGAGAGCGTAAAGTACCAGTGGTTACCCTTCATCTGCTCCAAGCGGTCACTCATGTTAGCGCCGAGGCAGAAGTCGATGAGCGCAATGACGGTCGTCTTCCCGAGTCCATTTCTGGAGTCGGTTTTCGTCGCTTCCTTAGCCCGATCGGCAACAACGATGTTCAGTCCATCGCGGAATTCGATCGATCTGAACTCCGGGAAGTTGGCGGTCAGCGAGTTTAGCCTCACGTCATACCTGCCATCGGAGTATGCCAGCATCGATGTTGACGATGCCGATCACGAAGAGGAGGGTCAACGCGTCGGTAAAGGTGTCGAATGAGGCGTCGGGGCGCTCAGTCCTGTAGGAGGACCAGAGTTCGCTTACCGTGGGATTACTGTTTCGCAGCGGCAGGAGGTCCGCCGCCCTTCCGAGGAGGCTATCGGTCGCGGGGACGTACTTGGTTGGAAGTATCATGCTGGCGGCTCAAACACGTCGCAGACCTCGAACAGATGACAGAGGACGGCTGCGGCAGCGGCACGAACGACAAACAGGCGCGTGCCGTCAGTTTGCGGAGAAATTGCACTGTTCGCCCCGAAGTCGATGAGTGAAACGAAGAGCGCATCGCCTGTCACGCCATCTGCAAAGAGGCGGTCGTATTCGTTGACGAAGCCAGCCCTGAGCCGCTCAGGGAACCTCGACGATAGCTGAGCTTGGCGACGGATGTAGTCAGCGGCCTGCGGTGCCTGTGCGAGTCCAACGTGCATTGTGGGACGGACTGCATCAGTCAGTGCATTGGTATCCATCTTCGCTTGGGGTGCCACAGCAACCATCGGAGTGGAAGGTAGGCTCACATCGCCATCAGCAAAGGCGTTGCATACTATTTGCAATTCGGCGAAGGAGACAGATGTGGCGCCGATCGACAGTTTGTCGGCGGTCGCCGCTTCAGCGGCACGTTTCCATTCCTTGAGGGTCTCTACTGGGTAGGCGGCGTCAATCTTGTCAACCAGCGTGTGGTGATGGGCGCAAAGGACGAGGAGGTTCGCGTAGCTGTTCCGCTCTGAGGCCGAGAGAGTCGGGTTGGGGCGCGGCCCTTTGTCTGAGGACCCCTCGATGTGGGCGATCTCGCCGAGGATCATAGGTCCAGTTTCCGTGAACTCTACGATGGTAGAAGCGCAGTCTGGGAATGTGCAGTGGTGGCCCGAGGTCAGGAAGAGCTGCTTCAGCGTGAGTGCTGAGTAATTTCTCGCCATCGAGCCTCCTCGCCTCGTTCGTGGGCACCTTGCCGCCCTCGCTCATGTCGTGCAGCAGAGCGATCCCCGATACGGGGCCACCGTATCGATCATCTCATCCACGGCCGATCCTGTGTGCGTCATCGGGTGGCGTGGCTCATGCGTCGCTGGGCATGTGGGCGTATTGGACGTCCCTCGGGCCGGTGGTCTCGCCTGCGCGTGACCGCCAACCGAACCAAGCTGATGGGTCCGATCCATAGCATCTTGAGTGCGTTCCAGATGAACAGGATGACCAGCAGATGGAGCCAGCCGGGTCCGCCCTCGTTGATGACGGTCACGCAGACGCTGGCGACGTAGAGGTACGGGACCGCGAGCAGCATGGCGGGGATGCCCCACTTGAGGCCGCGGCGAGTGCGGATCGCATCGAGGGCGATGTTGGTGGGCATGTAGCGGCGCAGGTAGTACCGGGCGGCGACGCTGCCGGACCACAGTAGGCGGAACATGGTGTCTCACTCCTCATGCACGTTGGTGCCATCTGGTGAGGCAGTACGTGTATGAGCGCCCACAGGGTGGGCCGTCCCGAAGGACCCGAAGTTGAGGAGAACCTGCCTCTTCAACTGTAAGTCACGGCTCGGGCGGAGGGAAGAGGAGGACCTCACAACGTCGGTCCACCTCGGTCGATTGCCTGCCGGGACGTCCGAGACTGGGTCTGTTCCTTCGCGCTCAGGCGGTGAGCGTTGTCCAAGGCAGCGCGGGCGCGTGTGGCGTCGATCTTCTGCGCCGTGCTGTCCGGGGCCGGACCGAGGGTATTGGTGCCGGTGATGTCGTAGCGGTCGCGGTAGGCGGCTACGGTGCGAGCGTGGCGCTGCCACGTGCTCTTCATGCTTGATTCTTCCGGTGGTGTGCCCAGCGTCGTCACCCAGGCCGCGCGCTCGTTGAGCGCCTGGTTGACGAGCGCGTCAGCGCGGTCCTCGATGAGGCTGCGGCGCTCGTCAAGTGCCTGGCGCATGTCGGGGGCGATGGTGCCGGTAACTTCCGGGATGAGACCGGCGATCAGTCGTGGTGCTTTGCGTGTTCGGCCGGAGCCGGCAGGCCGTGCGGTGGCTTTCATGACGCGGTCATGGATCACAGTGGCGATGTCGTCAGCATCTTCCAGACGGCGTGCTTGGATGAGGCGTGGAAGCAGGATGTCGACGTCGTGGTGGTTAGTCTCGGCGCGCCGCAACTCGGCGGACAAGGCACCGAACGCCTCGGAGCTGGTCGCTTCCTTGGCCTGGTCGTCGGTGAGCCCGGAGATTCGTAGGAGGGTGGCCCAGCGATCATGTTGGGCAGCTTGGGCGATGGTCTCGTACTCGGCCCCGAACTGCGCGATCGAGCCCCACTGGTCTTGCTCGACGGTGATGGCCTGATGCGCCGACATCTCGGCGCCGGAGTGCTGGAGCACCCCGTAGAGCACAGACCCGGCGGTGGCGGCGGGGTTGTCGCCTGGGTGTGGCTCTATGTGGACGTCGTCGGGCCGGTCGGTGGCGACGTAGGCGGTATTCGCCTGGCGTCCGCGAGTGAGCGCGACGTACAGGTTCTCCCTGGTGGTCGAGGCATCGGCCAGCACGTGGCTGGTGTCGGTGGTGATGCTCTGTGCCCGGTAGGCGGTCACGGCATAGCCGAGGTCGAGGTGCTCGGCCGCATAGCCGGCGGGCAGGACCACCGAGCCGCCCCACCGCCGCGTGGTGGGTCGAACCGTAAGCGAGCCGTCTTGACGTACGTCGGTGACGGTCCAGCGGTCGCCGTTGCGGACCCAAGAGCGGCCCGAGCGCAGCCTCCGGTCATTGCGGCGGGTGATGACGGTGTCTCCCACTCCGGCGGCGGTGCCGTCGTGCAGGACGGCTTCGCGGGTGGCGTCAACGGTGCCGTCGAGGATTAGGTCAGCTCGGGCTCGGGCGTTCAGGGCTGTGATGGTCTCGTTGGCATCTGCGATCAGCACGCTGGCTTTGCCGTCCTGGGTGTCGGTGCGCCAGGCGGTGTAAGCGGCGTCCATCATCTGCCCGGTCTCACCGCCATGGATGCGGTCGTGCTCGGTGTAGGTGTCGATGACTTCGGTGTGGCCGTGGCGCAGGTTGAGTGAGGCGGTCTTTTCCCAGGTGTTCGTGAACCGGTGGACATCTACCAGCTCAGGTGCATCCTCTCGGTCGGAGACGAGGAGGGAGTAGGCGCCGCCAGCATCGACGGACTGAAGTTGGGCATAGTCGCCGACCAGGAGCACCTTGGCGCCCGCCTGTGCTGCGAGATGGGTGATGCGGTCCAGCGAGAGCGTGCCCGCGAGGGAGGCTTCGTCCACGATGACGAGTTGCCCGGCCTCGAACGTCGTGCCACGGGTGAGATGGTTGGTCCACCACTTCGCCGTATTCTCCGTCGCGATACCCAGGTCGTCGGTGAGAACCTGCGCAGCGACTGCTGAGGGTGCGAGCCCGACCACGGAACCCGGACCGTGCTCGGTCTCCCAGGCACGCCGGAGCGCAGACATGGCTGTGGTCTTGCCTGAACCAGCTGGCCCGACCAGCAGGTCCACTGCTCGCCCGGACACTGCGCCCTTCGCGAGCGCATTTACCTGGTCCTCACCGAGCACTCGACCTTCGCGGTCGCGGCGAAGGGCGCTCCGCTCGACGGTGGTGAGAGGGACGGTGGGTGCGGTGGTGCTTCGGGAGCGTTCGAGGAGGCGGTCTTCGGCCTCCAAGAGCATCTCTGATGAGTACACGGTGGAGTGCTTGGGCCGGAACCGTGAGGTGCCGTCCTCACGTCGGAACAGCACGGGACTGGAGGCCAGTTCGGGAGGCGTGAGTCGCAGGGACGCGCGTTCGGCCGCATCGACGACCAAACCGACGATGGCTTCGCGGTCGCGGGTGGCGGTGAAACGCCAGCCCATCGTCTGCCGTGCAGCTTCGGCGGTGAGATTCCACCGCCGCCAGGTCGAGCGTTTCTCACCCACGATCTCGACAACCTGGCGGCCAAGGCCTGCAACGACATCGAGGGGCACATCGTCGGCCCGCAGCAACGCGACTTCAGGGTTGCTGACGACCATGCTCGCCCAGGCGGTCGCATCCTGACCGAGCACCCCGGTTGCGCGCTGGCGCCATTCGGCGGTGAGGTCGGCCAAGGAGCGGACCTGCTTCTCCGGTCGTGTGGACAAGGTGGCTTGGGCGCGGAGCTTGATGATCGTCGCCGTTGACGGTTGCCTGCCGTGTCGTTCGACGTACTCGGCGATCAGGCGGTCCTTCTCGGCGTTGATTTCACGGGACCGTGAGGAGAATTCGACCATCAACTCCTCTGGCACGCTGCTGATGGCCCAGGTGGGATTGCGATCCCGCCCCATCTCACGAGACTCCCACTTCACCCCAAGGGTGCGGCTGAGGTGGTCGGCGAAGACGGCCTCGTGCAACTCTGACAATGCCACGGTCGCAGCGTGCATGGGCCGCCCGTCGAGGGCGCGCCACTTGCCGTCCTGGGCTGTGCGGACCTTGTTGCTGATGACGACATGGGTGTGCAGATGCGGGTCGCCGGCGCGGGAGTCGTAGTGATCGAAGGAGGTGCCGACGAGTCCTTCGACATCGACCTGCGCAACCGCCCCGTCACCGGTAGTTGCGCCGGTGCGGGTAGCTGCAACCTCACGCTCCATGAACGCAACCATCTCCGCAACCGCCGCATGATGCGCATCGGCGATGAACGCCTGCGTCCCGGCATCGGCAACCGCCCAGAGCACCGAGGCGGACTTCGGGATGGAGAACGTGTAGTCGTACCCCGCCACCGCTCGACGTGTCCCTCGCTTGGTCTCTTCGGCCTCGATCGAGGTCACCGCTTCGGCTCGGGCTCCCGGCCCGAGCGACGGGTCAAGGTCGGTGACGCGCAGTTCGATCCGCTCGGTCACCGTGGCGTACTGCGGGTAGGCGTGACCGAGTGCTTCACCAGTGACCGGATCGCGACCCATCCCGACCAGGAATTGAAGCTGGGTTTCGGAAACGTGATCGCCACTACTGATTCGTCCCTCGCCGAGCGTGTGCAGGCCGGCGCCGAGCCATCGGCCCGGCGGGCTCCCTTCCTCGGCGTAGTAGCGCGTCAAGGGCGTGGACAACGACCGGTCACCGTCACCAGCGGCAACGGTGCGCAGCAGGTACTTATAACCATCGCCTGCGCTCATGACCCGCATCGAGACCGTCACCGCCGCCTCCTTCTCGACGGTCAGGTGAGCATCCGCAGCCAGGCGTCGGTGGCGTCCGATGGAACACGTGCGGAACGGAGCCGACCTCACTTGCAAGACGCGTGGCAGCTCTGAGAAGCGGGGTGCTCTGAGGCGGGTCGAGGCTCGGGGTCGGTGGAGGTGCCGTGGGCTTCGTGACCGTCGGAGATCGTCTGTCTTGATGGGCTGGCGGTTGTCGTGCACCTGGCAGGTGATCAGAGCGGCGAGGAACTGCGTGTGTTCCGGTCCGGTGTCACCGAACTGCGGGAGCTCTCCATGCGTGACAACGCCACCGTCGTACGCGGCCGCCCGCTACGGGCCGGGTCGTTGTGCTCCGGGCACGGCGGGCTCGACCTCGCCGTCGAGCACGCCTTCCATGCTGAGACGATCTGGTTCTCCGAGATCTACGAACCTATTAACCGTGTGTTCGGTCACCACTGGCCACGCGCCACGAACCTCGCCGATATCGCCACCATTGACTGGAGCACCGTGCAGCCGGTGGACGTCCTATGCGGCGGGTTTCCTTGCCAGGACGTGTCCATCGTCGGCAAGCAGACTGGTCTGGCGCCCGGCACCCGCTCGGGACTGTGGTCCCACACGGCCATCGCTATCGACGCGCTGAAACCTGCCTACGTGGTGATCGAGAACGTCCGCGGGTTGCTCTCGGCCCCGGCGGCGCGTGCAGCGACGAGAGGAACAACCGATGACCGATGCAACCGCAACACCGCAACCCTCGCCGGCGGTGCAACTCCCGCGGACGCGAGAGCCTGGAACAGGTACGCGCGAGGCGTGGGACGATCGCGTTCTCTCACCAGATTATCGACCTCGCCCTCAACGGACCGCATGGCTCGGCGCGCAAAGCAGACGAGCAGGAGACGCTCTGGTCCCTGATCGAGGAAATCCTCGACGCTGGGGACGCTACGCCACCGCAATCGCCCGATGGGAGCATGACACCGGACGGAGCGCCTCTCCAGCGCTCCTGAGCGATGACACGGACCACGTCCTGCGCCCGAGTTCGTCGAGTGGCTCATGGGCTTACCGCTCGACTGGGTGACCACCAAGTGGCACCACCTCACGGCGAATCAGCAACTCACCGCGCTGGGCAACGGTGTCCTGCCACTCCAAGCGGCAGAGGCAATTGCGTTCCTGGTAGTTCCGGGAAGGACATATGACAGCGGCGTGAGTAGCTGAGCAGTAGCACAACGGGCCCAGGGTTTGCAGGAGCGGGAACGTATTTTGACACCGCCACGGCACCGCATGCTCGAAGAACAGGGTTGTCCGGTCCCGCGACACGGTCTCGGGGAGTCGCGCAGCGCATGGCGCGCTCATGATGGCGTTGCATGACTCCCTCGGCGTGATCGGACACCGCGTTCACCGGACATTCCTGCGTAACGCCGGTCACACAGACCAAACCCGCCCACGCCCCATCGTCACCGCGCCACTGCACGGGCTACTCGATGAAGACTCGATGAAGTTTCATCGTATTCCATTGTGGCGAACTGACGCCGAGTGCGGCGTGGTTAGCCTGGACGAAACCCCCTCAAGGGGTACGACCTGCGGCTGGTGATGTTGCTGCGGTGCTCCTACCCGCCGGCCCAGTCGACCGGACGCCAATAGACCTTGGAGACCCCGTGAAACCCAAGACCCGACTCACGATAGTTGCGGGTGGAATTGCTCTTGCCTTAACTCTGGCCGCGTGCGGCGGCGGCGAGGATACATCTCCGAATGAGCCGGCCGACGGCTCCGCCGCCGAGACGACTGACAGCACTCCGCAGATCGAGGGCCACGAAGTGCATAACGACGACGACACGCAGTTCGCGCAGATGATGATCGTTCACCATGAGGGTGCCATCGAGATGGCCGACCTGGCCGTGGAGCGGGCCGACAGCCAAGAGGTACGCGCCCTGGCTGAGCGGATTTCGGCCGCCCAGGGCCCTGAGATCCAGCAGATGACCTCGTGGCTGGAGGCGTGGGGGGAGGAGACCTCCCCGATGGGTCACGAGGCCATGGATCACGAGGGCATGGACATGGAAGGGATGAGCCATGAGGAGGCCATGGCCGAACTGGAGTCGCTCTCTGGTGCGGAGTTCGACCGGCGCTTCTTGGAACTCATGATCGCTCATCACCGTGGTGCAGTTGAGATGGCCCAGACTCAGTTCTCTGAGGGACAAAACCGCCAAGCCCTCGACCTCGCCAAGATGATCATCGATGACCAGCAAGCCGAGATCACCGAGATGGAGGAACTCCTCGAATTGCTGTGACTCTTTCTCCGCAGTGCGAGTCGCTCCGGCTTGCTTGTCCGCTGTCCGGAATGGAGCAGTCTTCTTGGTTCAGTGCCGTCGAAAGCAATCCCGGCGATGGTTGGGGCGAGGTGAGTTCTTGATGGAGCCGACCGGACAAGTGACCACGAGCCCGAACGCACGCAAGTCGCGCGCCATTACCATCATCACTGTCAGTCGTGCTCGCTTACTCACGCAATCATGGTGGGGGCTGGGTGTCATGATCGTTCTGGCGCTGGTGGCTGGATGCACCACTGCCGGTGGTGGTGCACCTGACGCAGCTACCGATGCTCCTGGGGCTGGATACGTCGCCGGAGACGGCAGTGTGGAGACCTGGGTCCCCGCCGAGCGCGGCGAGCCGGTGGACCTGGCCGGGGTCTCCTACGAGCAGGAGGACATCGACCTGTCCGACTTCCACGGACAAGTGGTAGTGGTGAACTTCTGGTACGCCAACTGCCCCCCGTGCCGCAAGGAAGCCCCCGACCTGGCCGCGTTATCCGAGCAGTACGAGCCCGACGGCGTGCGGTTTCTGGGCGTGAATCACATCGACGCACCGGGCACCGCCCTGGCCTTCGAGCGCCGTTTCGGCATCCCTTACCCATCGCTGCACGACAGTGAGTCTGCTGGGGTGGCCGCCATGCAAGGGGTGGTGCCGTTGCGGGCGATGCCCACCACGGTGGTGCTGGACCGCGAGGGTCGGGTGGCCGCTCGGATACTGGGGTTGGCCGAGCGCAGCATCCTGTCCGCCCTGATCGCAGAGACGCTCGACGAGTAATGGGCTGGCTGGAGCAGTTGGGCGCCGATTTCGCTCAGACCATCTATAGCGGTCCGGTGCTGGCCGCGTTGCCGGTGGCGCTGCTGGCCGGGCTGGTCTCCTTTGCCTCCCCCTGCGTGCTGCCGTTGGTACCTGGTTACGTGGGTTACGTCTCTGGGATGAGCGGGGCTGATGCGCCGGGTAAGGGTGAGACCGGGCGTGGTTCCAAGATGCGGCTGCTGTTCGGGGTGGGCCTGTTCATTCTCGGGTTCACCACGGTGTTCGTTGCCCTGACGATGGCGCTGAGCACCGCCGGGTTGTGGCTGGTGCGCTGGCAGGACCTGATCACCCGGCTGCTGGGGGTGCTGGTGGTGGTGTTGGGTCTGGCGTTCATCGGACGCATCCCGTTTCTGCAACGGCAGTTTCGCTTGCCGGTCAGCCCCAGGGCTGGAGTGTTGGGCGCGCCGGTGCTGGGCGTGGTCTTCGGGTTGGGCTGGACCCCTTGCATGGGTCCTACCCTGGCTGCGGTGCTGGCCCTGGCCCACGACGTCGCTGACCCCGGCCGGGCGCTAGTGCTGGTGGTCGCCTACTGCCTGGGTCTGGGAGTGCCGTTCGTGATGGTGGGCTTGGGGTTGAAGTCCTCGGAGAAGATGATGGGTTTCCTGCGTCGTCACCGTGTGGTGTTCATGCGCACTGGGGGAATCATGCTGGTGCTCATCGGTCTGGCTTTGGTCACTGGGTTGTGGGGGGCCTTGACGCAGTGGATGCAGGGCTACATCGCCACCTTCGAGACGATCATCTGATGCCCGGCTACATTCCCGAGGGCCTGCGCGGCTCGGAGCAGGACGACTCCGGCTTCCCAGCACAGGACGGTCCCGCCCGCTCCGCGGTCAATACCGGCGAGACCGCTAAGACCGCGCAGAATCCCGGCGCCACCAAGACCCGTCTCGCCGCCCAGAACCGGGCGGCTAGGGCAGGTGCGGGCAGTGAGGGCGGGCGACCTGCGTCGTCGGGCCGTTCCAAGGGATTGGGGCTGCGTGGCTGGGCGCGTTGGATGTGGCGTCAACTGACCAGCATGCGGGTGGCGTTGTTGCTGCTGTTGCTGTTGACGGTGGTGGCCATGCCCGGGGCGTTCTTCCCCCAGCGGCGGGTCAACCCCAACCTGGTGACCCAGTTCTATGCGGACAATCCGACCCTGGCGCCCTGGCTGGACCGGGCGTACATGTTCGATGTGTTCTCCTCGCCGTGGTTCTCCGCGGTCTATCTTCTGCTGTTCACTTCCCTGATCGGGTGCATCGTGCCGCGCAGCATTGCCCATACCAGGGCGCTGTGGGCCGAACCGACCAAGGTGCCGGCTCGGTTCTCCCGGTTCCCGGTGCGCTCCCAGCGCTTGGTGCACGCAACTCTTGCACAGGTGGGTGCGCGCCTGCACGAAGGCATGGGGCGGCGCTACCGCACCCGCCTGGGCACCGAGAACAAACGCGGGCAAGGCGCGGTGCATACCATCTCCGCCGAGCGCGGGTACGGCAAGGAGACCGGCAACCTCATCTTCCACCTGGCGCTGGTGGGTCTGCTGATCGCCACGGCCTGGGGGGAACTGGTGCACTACCGGGGGCAGGCGATGATCACTGAGGGATCCACCTTCGTCAACTCTGCGCTAGACTATGACTTCTTCGAGGCCGGGGCACTGTTCGACGCTGATGCGGTGGACCCTTACCGGATCCGGCTTGATGAGTTCGTGCCGGAGTTCACCGTCGATGCCCAGGCCCGGGACTTCACCGCCCACGTCACCTTGTTCGAGACCGACGGCACCACCAGCGAGCAGACGATCCGGGTGAACCACCCACTGAGCGTGGGCGGGTCGCGGGTATACCTGATGGGCAACGGGTTTGCCCCGGACCTGACCATCACCGATGCCAGCGGGCAGGTCGCCCACGACGGGCCGGTGCCGTTCATTCCGGCCGATGATGACCCGGGGTACGCCTCCACCGGGGTGGTGATGGTGCCCTCCGCGAACGACGGGGAGCTGCAGTTGGCGTTCAACGGTTCCTTCCTGCCCACCGCCGCGCAGGATGCGGAGGGCACCTATGTATCCTCGATCCACCCGCTACCGATGGACCCGGTGATGCTGCTGCAGATGTACACCGGGGACTTGGGCCTGGACGAGGGTCTCCCGCGCAACATGTTCGTGCTGGACACCGATGGTCTGGAGCAGGTCACCACCACCGGGCAGGACGGCACCGAAGGGCCGGTGCAACTGGAACTGCGCCCGGGCCAGAGCGTGGACTTGCCCGAGGGGCAGGGCACGCTGACTTTCAACGACCTGCCTCGGTTCGTGGCCCTGGACCTGCGCTACGACCCGGCCCCGCTTTGGCAGGGGATCTTCGCGACGTTGGCCTTCGGCGGATTGATCGCCGCGCTGTTTCTGCCCCGGCGGCGGATCTGGGTGCGCCTGGTGCCCGGCGAGCGGGGAACGACAGTGGTGCACGCCGCAGCATTGGCGCGCCATGACGATCCGAGCTTGCGCAGCGAACTTGACCGAATCCTGAGTGTGCTGCCCGGTCCGGGCGCAAAGGAGAAGAAATGAACGAGCAACTGGCCACGATCAGCACGTTGCTGATTTACGGCACCATCACCGCCTACGCGGTGGCGATGGTGGCCTTCGCCGTGGACCTGTCCGGATTCGGCAAGGGCGCAGACCCGGGCCGGACCCGCAAGGGGGCGGGGATCGCGATGAGCACCAGTTGGCTCGGGCTGATATTCCACGTCCTGGCAGTGGTGCTGCGCGGGATCGCCGCCGAGCGGGTGCCGTGGGCGAACATGTATGAGTTCACCCTGATGTCCACGATGTTCACCATGGCGGTGTTCCTGGGGATCAACCGTTACAAGAACATCCGCTACCTGGGCGCTCTAGTCACGCTGGTCAACGTGATCGGCCTGTTCGTGGCGATCCTGCTGCTCTACGCCCCCGCTGACGGGGTGCAACCGGCGCTGCAGTCCTACTGGCTGGTGATCCACGTATCGGTGGCCTCGCTGGCCACCGGGTTGTTCTGCGTGGCCGCAGCACTGTCGGTGCTGCAGTTGATGCGCGGGCGGGATGAACGACGGCGGAAAGCCGAGCAGGACGTCTCCGACACCTCAGGCGGGCAGCCGGTGGGCGGCTGTGCCAGCGCCGGCGCCGGCAGTGGTGGGGTCACGCTGGTGGCGCAGGAGGCGCGGACCGCCGAGGGTGAGGTCATCTCGCTGGACCTGGGCGCCGAAGAGCCGCAGGCGCTGTCGGCCCGGCCCACCTTTTGGTCCCGGCTGCTGGACGCTTTCCCCGCCGAGGCGACCCTGGAGCGGTTGTCCTACCGGCTCAACGCCGTGGGCCTGGTGGGCTGGACCTTCGTGCTCATCACCGGAGCGATCTGGGCCGAGTACGCCTGGGGCCGGGCGTGGGGCTGGGACCCCAAGGAGGTCGTCTCGCTGATGGTGTGGATCATCTACGCCGCATACTGCCACGTGCGGCTGACCACGGGCTGGAGCAAGAAGGCCTTCGCCTACTTCTCCCTGGCCGGGTTCGCGGCGCTGATGTTCAACTACTACGGTGTGAACATCTTCATCAACTCCCTGCACTCCTACGCCGGGGTCTGACCCGGGTACCTGCGTTGCTCGATCAGGGCTAATGGTCGTGGCGTGTCGGATCAGTGACGATGGGCGAGTTCGTCACCGGCGCCACAGCCGCACCCGCACCAATGCCTCCAGCGGGCCCCGGGCGAAGAAGTGCCGCCAGGCCACCGCTCCGCCTATCAGGACCAGGGCCATCACCGCCGTGACGACCAGACCGGCCTGGGCGGTCTCCGGCCCGGGACGCACCACCTCCGCGATGCCGAACAGGTGCACCACATACACGGTCAGCGCCAACTGACCCGTGGCCACCAGCGGCCAACCGAAGCGGCCTAGGTAGGGCAGCACCAGTAGCGTCAGGCCCAGCACCGCCACGGCCGAGGCGCTGCCCCGGATCAGCCACAACGGCATCTGCGAATGTGCCGCCGCCGAGAGGAACCAGTCCAGACCGGGCTCCCTATCTGGCCGCCCCAGGAGCGCTTCCAGCGCCCGGGAGCCGAGTTCGGCAATCAGGGTCAGCGCAACTCCTGCCACAGTCAGCCGTACCTGGATGCACCGCTCTTGCAGGCGCAACCTGCCCAGCCACATCCCGAACAAGAACGGCGCGAGCCAGGTGATCACCGGGTACGGCCCGGTCAGCAACGTCGAGGCCACGATCTGCCCGGGCGCATCCAGTATCGTGGCAGGGTCCCGGTCGAATACCTCACCGGTTCTCAGTTGGGCGCCCAGCCACACCAGTGGCCCAGCGGCAGTTGCCACGATCGAGGCGGTCAGCAGCGGCCGGGACGGGGCCCGCACCACCACCAGTCCCACGAGGAACAGCGCCGCATAGGTGGTCAGGATGACCTTGGAGCCATGACCCGCCAACTGAGTGCTCAACCCGATCAGGCTCAGCAGAACCGTCCGCCACAACACCTGCCCCCAGGGCAGCGCGGCACCGTCGGCGGCTCGCCGGGTCAGAAGCGAGTACCCGATCCCGGCCAGCAGCACGAACAGCAATGAGGCCCGCCCGTGCGGCAGCCGGATGACCAGCCCGGCAATGCCATCGTCATAGAGCGGACCGACTTTGACCGCGAGCATGCCTAAGATGGCCAGCGCCCGCGCCGCGTCCAGTCCGGTGACTCGGCCATTGGGTGCGCTGGCATCCGGGGAGGCGCCAGCCGCGTGCGCCGCGCTCACCGATGCGCCATCCTGCTGCTCCGATCTGGCACAGGTTGTGACCGTACCCATCCAAGTTTCATGTCGACCCGGTGAAGGGGATCCCGGGCCGACTCGGTGCCAGGCCGTCTGAGCCCGTCCGCGGCCAGCCCGGACTTTCCTATGTCAGTTGGAGAGCGGTGAGGCAGGTGGCGCCCTCGTCGGTGGTGGAGAAGTCCGCTGCACCCGTCAGGCCGTCATAGTTGACCTCGATGGAGCCCTGGAGACCGCGTGGCAACCAGAAGCCGGCGAAGCCGTTCTCATAGGTCGTCACTTCTTCATCGATGAGCACCTCGCCTGTCGCATCGTCGAGGATCCGCACCTGGAGGTCCTGGTCGCTGAGTTCACCCTGGCATGTCGTCAGGCTGTGGTAAAAGCACTCGTGAGTCTGGCTCACGTAGGGGGCTACGGATAGGTAGAAGCGGTCCTCGGGCATCTGCACGGCCAGTTCTTGCTGCCCGTCGGAAAACACCAGTTCATCGGGTCGGATGGATGCCATGTAGTCGGTGGAGCGTTCCTCCCCACCGAGCCGGTCCAGGTGGTCGATCATCTCTGCGACCCCCATGCCGCCCAGGTCATGGGCGGCGAGGAACTCGGCTTCATCACCTCCGGCGGTGGGCTCGGAGGCCGGATCCGCCGAGGAGCAGCCGGCGAGGATCAGCACGAGCGCCCCGATGACCGCCGCGAGTCTTTTCACGTTCTTTCACCTGTCCTATAAGTCCCCGCCGCACGTTCTGACCGGCACGGCAGGTCATGATTGCCCGAATATGTCCAAGATTTGTCGCCGACCAACTGGGTAATCGTAGGCAAGTACTGCTGCGTGGATTTTGGGTCTTTCGTCCCAGACCCATCAGAAGCCTTCCTGCAGCGGGCCGGATCGAAGGGTCCCAGCATGGGGCAAGTTCCGCGGTCGGCGCGAGTGTGGGTTGGCCTATCAACTGAAGGTGGCGAGGAGTTCGTTGCAGGCTTCTTCGCAGGCCCGGCACGCTTCTGCGCAGATGCGGCAGTGGTCATGGGCCTCTGCGTGACGCGCGCATTCATCGCCGCAGGCTTTGCAAGCCTGGGCGCAGGCTTGCAACTGAGCACGGGTGAGGTTGGCGTCGTAGCCGGTGTGTCGGGACAGCATGCGGGCTGTGGCGTCGCAGATTTCGGCGCAGTCAAGGTTGGTACGTATGCACGTGCGCAACTCTGCAACCATCTCCTCGCTCAGGCAGGCATCTGCGCAGGCGGTACATGCCTGGGAACAGGCCACGAGGGCATCGACCGTGCGGGCCAGTAGATCCCGGTCGAGATTGATCTGGGCGGGGTGGGTATCAATCATCTCTGCGGTTCTCATTGTCGCTTCCGTCTCGATAACCATCACAGCGTTGGCTCCCGACGTTACGGCAGGCGCGGCGGGCCTGCCGTCGTCGAGGCGGGGGACGACGATGAAGGTTTGATGAAGCATTCCGGTAATGCCGTGATCGAACCGTGATCTGAGGGTTTGCGGTATGTACTGTCACTCTTGCTCCCGCGCCGTGCGGGAAGCCCACAAGCGGAAGCCGAACCCTGCCACCGCACCGTGGTCGTCGATTCAACGCCGGGCAGGGGCGGGGGACCCAACCGTCGGTGCGCGAGCACCTCGGGGTGAAGTCCCGCCTGGGGAGCCAGGCAGACCGGGTGAATCTCCAACCCGAACCCGACAGCTGACCTCGCAGGCGATTTGGAGAACGAATTGACTGAACCAACAACCGGCGCCCGACACCGTGCGGCCTGCCGCCCCTCCACCCCACTGACCGTTCTCGGTAACGCAGTCACTGGAGCCACCGGCAGACGGGCGCTGGCCGTCTTCGCCTCCTCTGGACTGGCGCTCACCATGAGCGCCTCCACTGCTACGGCCGTCCCCCAGGTGTCGAGTTCCACCTCCGGCGTCCGCCCCCTGGCCAACGTGGTGCTCGACGCCGACACCGACACCGACACCGTGACCACCTCACCGACCGTCTCGGTCGACGCAGACGTCGACTGGAGTTTCGCCGCCGCTGAGGTCTCCTCCGAGCCCCCGCCCCCGCCGCCAGAGCCAGAGCCGGTCATCACCGCGCCGGAGCGCCCCACCCAGGAGACCGCCCCGGCGTCCCGCACCGGGCTGCGCAACGAGCAGCCGGTTCAGCAGGAGCAGCAGATCGAGGAGTCCTCCTCCAGCGAATCCAGCGAGCAAACCGCGAGCACTGCCTCTGCCTCCGGCTCTGCGGTCGTGGACATCGCCCGCCGATACGTGGGCACCCCGTATGTGTGGGGCGGCTCCACCCCGGCCGGCTTCGACTGCTCGGGCTTCACCGCCTACGTCTTCGCCCAGCTCGGAATTAACCTGCCTCGTACGTCGGGTGCCCAGGCGGGTGCGGGCCGCACCGTCTCGGCAGCCGAGGCGCGGCCCGGTGACTTGGTGGCGTGGCCCGGCCACGTGGGAATCTATACCGGAAATGGCAACAACATCGCAGCACGCAACCCCGGCACCGCGCTGTATGAGGGCCCGATCTTCCATAATAGCCCCACGTTCATCCGCGTGACCGGCTGAGGAACGACAGAACAGCGTCCACATCGCCCCGTCCCGCCATGGGGCGGGCCGATGTCATTATGTGGGTGCCGACGACGACGCAGCCCGTCTTAGGCCAACCGCTGGAAGTGCAGTGCTGGCCCGGGAGCCATTCGGACTTGAACCTCCGTCCGCAGACTACTTCGCCTACGTAGCCGGTGACCTGACGCATTGGGATTGGGCGTCAAACCTGCATGTGCTGTCGATCTATCGGCAGCTCGATGGTGAACACGGCGCCGTGGCCAGGCCCTGCGCTGGCAGCACTGACGCTCCCACCATGGGCCTGGAGGATGGAGCGGCTGATGGCAAGCCCGATCCCTGACCCTCCGTGCGCGCGATCACGAGCCGCATCGGCACGGTAGAAGCGCTCGAACAGGTGGGGCAGGTGCTCGGCGGCTATTCCGCTGCCGTTGTCCTGCACCCGCAACTGTAGCCGCGAACCGTTCCGCTGGGCGCCTAACTCGACCTGACCTCCCGTCGGGGTGTGCCGCACGGCGTTGTCCAGCAGGTTTGTCAGGACCTGCCCGAGCCGGTCAGGGTCGGCCGTGATGACCGCCTGGCGTTCCGACTCCGTGGCCGCGATCGCCAGGTCAATGCCCTTGTCCGTGCACTTGATGCTTGCCTGTGCTGCGGCGTCCTCGAGGAGACCACCGACTCTCAGCGGCTGCCACCGCATTCCCAAGCGTCCCTCGCTGGCGGCTGTCACGAGAGCCATGTCCTGGGCCAGACGGGCAAGGCGTGCGACCTGCTCACGCAGCATGCCTATGGTCGGTTCGTCGGCCGGCACGACACTGTCCAGTATCCCTTCGAGGTAGCCATCCAGCGTCGCCACCGGGGTACGCAACTCATGTGCCAGGTCGCCCAGCATGCGGGTGCGGGTCTGCTCGATATGCCCTAGGTCGGTAGCCATGGTGTTGAACGCGCCGGCGAGGTCATCGAACTGCGCGCCCATGTGGACCGCTGGCACGTGGGCGTTGTAGTCACCGCTCGCGACCTGCGCTGCCGCTTGTCGGACTCGTTCCAACGCCCTGGTGATGCGTCGAGTGAGGAAGATGCTCACCAGCACTGACGTGAGGAGAGCAGCGAGCAGCGCCAGTGAGAGGGACAGGGTCCAGGCCGCGGTAAAGGCTTGCCTTGCGTGAGCCACGACCTCGGAGTCAGCGGGCTGGGCCATGAGCATGTGATCGTGGAAGATCATCGGCCCGATCATCGAAGCCACAGCCCATGCTGTCCCGGCGGCCACCAAGAGGACCGCGACGATCCCTGCTAGGAGCCGAGCACCTAGCCCCCACCGCTTTCGCGGCCGCTCGTTCATTGCCCCACTCCCATTCGGTAGCCGACCCCACGCACGGTCCGGATGAACCTCGGCGCGGACGCCTTATCGCCGAGTTTGCGTCGCAGATGCCCGATGTGGACATCGACCAGGTTGTCATCGCCCACCCAGTTGGGTCCCCACACCTTCTCGATGAGTTGGCGCCGGGAGAAGACCATGTACGGGCGGGCCGCCAGCGCTGCGAGTACGTCGAACTCGGTGCGCGTCAGTTGGACAGTCTCGCCGTCGAGGAACACTTCCCGGCCCAGAGCGTCAACGGTCAAAGGCCCCAACGACACCACTGCGCCATGGTGGCCCGGCGAGTCCTGCCGCGGACGACGCAGCATTGCCCGCACGCGTGCAACGAGTTCACGCGGGCTGAACGGCTTGGTCACATAATCATCCGCGCCCACCGAAAGGCCGATGAGTTTGTCTACCTCCTCGACGCGGGCGGTGAGCATGACGATGTAGCAGTCAGAGAACATGCGCACGCTCCGGCAGACCTCGATGCCGTCGAGACCAGGCAGACCAAGGTCCAGCACCATCACCCCAGGACCCCACTGTCGCGCACGCTGCACCGCGTCGTCGCCGTCCCCGCAGGTCTGGACCTCGAAGCCGTCGCGCTCCAGATAGTTCGCGACCAATCGCGCCAAGGGGATTTCGTCATCGACGACCAGAACGCGGGGCAGGTTCACGTCCGAATGAGCAAGTGAAGTCATGACTCCATAGTGAACCAAGTAGACCGTCACTAAAGGCGCGACAAGTGTACTCACCCTCCTCGGGCAGCACCGAGGGGATGACGGCCTGGAACGGGGGAGTGAACGTCGCCGACGCCGACTGGAGCAGGAAGATCAGGATGTAGATCTGCCAGGCCTCTGTCACGAACGGAAGGGACACGGCGACCGCGGCCCGGATCAGGTCTGCCCTGACAGATTGAGGAGATCAGTGCGGGTTCACGATTGGGTCGTGTGATGGAGAGGTCTATCGACCGTCTCCTGATGGGTTGCGGTTTCGTGCTGTAGTTCGTCGATGAGGACCCTGGTGTTCTCGGAGTAGTCCACGGGCACGGCGAGGAGCTGTACTCCGCCCTGTGTGAATGCTTGCTCCAGGGCGGGGCCGAGCTGTGCAGCGTCGGTGACGTGGGTGCCGGTTGCGCTGTAGGCCTGCGCATAAGCGACGAAGTCTGGGTTGTCGAACGTCATTCCGTAGTCGGTGAACCCGTCGACGGCTTGCTTCCAGCGGATCATGGCGTAGGCGTGGTCTTCGAGGATCACGACGACGAGGTCGAGGCCGAGCCGCACGGCGGTTTCGAGTTCTTGACTGTTCATCATGAACCCGCCATCGCCGCAGACGGCCATCACGCGACGACCCGGGTGCAGGAGCGAGGCCATGATCGCAGACGGCAGTCCGGCTCCCATCGTGGCTAGGGCGTTGTCGAGCAGAAGCGTGTTCGCTGTGATGGTGCGGTAGTTCCTGGCGAACCAGATTTTGTACATGCCGTTATCGAGCGTGACGATGCCGTCATCCGGCATGACCTGACGGACCTCGTGCACGATGCGCTGCGGGGTCAGCCGATCCTCGGTGGCCCGGTCGGCGACGTTCGCGAGGATGCCTTCACGGAGCGGGAGCAGCGCTTGGGCATGGGGCACCTTGCCGTCCAGCCGGTCTGTGAGGGTGTGCAGGGTGTGGTGGAGGTCGCCGATGACCTCGACCTGTGGGACATAGACCTCTTCGATGGTGGCGGGCTGGTAGTCGAGATGAACGATGGTCTGCCCGCGTGAGTGCATGGTGAACGGGGGCTTTTCGACGGTGTCGTGGCCGATGGTGATGATCGCGTCGGCCTGGTCGATGGCCTCGTGTAGGTAGTCGCCCTCGGTCAGGGCCGCGGTGCCCAGGTAGAGGTCGGTGCACCCGGAGACGGTGCCCTTACCCATCTGCGTGGTGAAGAACGGGATCCGCATGCGCGCGACGAACTCCGACAGAGCGTGGGTGCATCGTGGTCTGGCGGCGGCAGCACCGAGCATGATCAAGGGGCGCCTGGCGCCCGAGATCACGTCCGCGGCTGCGGCGATCACGTCGAGGCTGGCGACGGGAAGCGTCGCTGGGGTGGGCGGGATGAGATCGACCTGAGGTGCGGTGGCGGCGGCGATGTCTTCGGGAAGTTCGAGGTGGACCGGGCCGGGTCGTTCGGCCTGTGCGACTCGGAAGGCCTCTCGGATCATGGTGGGGATGGTGGGAGGTGAGATAATCTGCTTGGTCGTCTTGGTCACGGGTTTCATCGCGGCGATCGTGTCGACGATCTGGAACCGTGCCTGCGCGGCGGTGAGGATGCTCTTTTGTCCGGTGATCATGACCATGGGCATCGCGCCGAGCAGCGCGTATGCGGCGCCGGTGGAGAGGTTGAGCGCTCCTGGGCCGAGGGTGGTCAGGCACACCCCGGGACGGCCGGTCAGGCGCCCGTGGGTGGCGGCCATGAATGCGGCTGCCTGCTCGTGGCGGGTCAGTATCAGTTCGATACTGGAGCGGCGGATCGCTTCGAGGAGATCGAGGTTCTCTTCGCCCGGTATTCCGAAGATGCGCTCGACGCCTTCGTTCTCGAGGGCTTTGACAAGCAGTTCTGATGCGGTGTGTGTGTTGGGCATGATGGGCTGTCCTCCTTGTCTCCTTGGCTTCGTCAGGTGAGTTGCTGGGTGGTGAGGCAGGTGGTGAGGCTGTGGAAGTGGCAGTCGTGAGCCTGCTGGAGATACGGGGCGAGGGAGAGGTAGAACTCGTCCTCCGGCAGCGGGATCGAGGATACTTTCCTCTCGCCGTCGAAGAGCACGAGCGAATCGGGTTCGACCGAGGCGATCAGGTCCTCGGGGCGGTCCGCGACCGGCGTCGCATCGAGGTGCTCGATGATCTCTCGTCCTTCGAGCCCGTCGAGTTCATACTCGGCAAGCCAACTCTCGGCGCTGTCGGTGGTGGCCGAGGTCGCGCCGGTGGAGCAGCTGGCGGTGAACAGCGCTGCTAACAGGGCCGCGATGATCGTGGTGGCGGTTCGGGTGGTGAATCGTTGAGGCATAGGGTTCTACTTCTGTGTGACTCAGGCGGGCGCTACGGGGTAGTGGGTTCGGGTGGCTGGTGCAGGCGGGGTGCCCACTGGTGGACGAGCGCGATGGCGTCGAGTCCTGTGGCCGCGACCGGGACGTCCTCGTGTTCGTGGATGACTAGCGTCGGGTCGGTGGAAGCCAGTTGTGCTGTGGTGCCGAGGCCGGCGTGGCCGGCTCCGGCGAGGATGTGTCCGTGGATGTTGGAGGTAAACGTCGAGAATGGCCGATAGACACCGGGGTCCTCACCGTGGCCGTGGTCGTGCAGCAGGGTGCGTGCGGCGTGGCTGCCTTGGGCTGCGGCATCATCCCAGTGGTCAACCCGGTACGCGCCGAGGCTGGGGTGATCGTGGAGGGCGACGCCGCCGGCGGCGTAGATACGCTGCCCTGGTGCTTCGCGCAGCCGGAGTTGGTCGTCGACCGGTATTCCCGCTGGTCCGTTCCAGGGCGAGGGGGCTACCGGGAGGGTGCCGTGGGCGATGATCGCCAGATCGCCTTCGACCCGCTCGCCATTGTCGAGAACGATGGTGATGTGGTCGGGGTGGGTGCGCACGGCCTGGATGGTGCAGCCCAGGTAGGTAGCGCCCCGAGCGCGATGCAGCTCCAGGAGCTCACCGGCGATGTGCTCACCGAAGGCTGAGAAGCCAGGCAGAGTTGAGCGGCTGATCAGGGCGACATCGTGCCCGGCGGTGGTCAGCAGTGAGGCGGTCTCTGCCGCGAGCAGTCCACCGCCGAGGATCAGGACACGGGCCGAGCTGTGGAGGGCGGCGATCTGGTCGCGGACACCGGTGGCATCGGCGAGCGAGTGCAGGGTGGTGAGTCTGCCGGAGGCCAGGGCATCGTCGCGTCCAAGGACATTCTCGCCCAGGGTGTGCGGCCTACTGCCGGTGGTGACGATGAGACCGTCATAGGTCCGAGTGTCGCCGGAGGCGAGGTGGACCTGGCGGGTACGCGGGTCTATACCACGCACGGTGTCGGCCACCAGAGTTGCGCCGGTCTCCGGCAGGGCGCTCTGCTCGGGTGTGAGCAGGCCGATGGACACCCCCTTGTTGACCAGGGTGCGGTTGAACGGTTGCTCCCCGGTGCGGGTGAGCAAGTCAATCTGCGCTTCAGGTACAGCGGCTTGCAGGGACTTTGCGGCAGCGGCCCCTGCCGCGCCCGCTCCGATGATGCCAATAGTTAGCGGCCTCATCGCGGCTCCTGCGGCTGGGCGTCATTGGTGAAGGCGGGCAGAAGGATCGCGCCAATGAACCAGGGGGCGTCGTCGGGGCTGAGTCTGCCGGTGCGCACTTCCTCGGCGGCACCGTTGAGCACGACGTGGGTGGTGGTCAGCAGCCACGACACGGGCAGGTCGGCGCGGAAGGCACCCTCGGCCTGGCCGCGCAGCAGTAGGCCGCGCATACGGGCCTCGGCCTTCTCGTGCAGCTCACGGATACGGGCCGCGGACAACTCCTTCTGGGCCGTGGCCAGCAACGCACGGGATTGGTCGACGAACACCCAGCTGGAGGCCACCAGCCGCTGAAACGCCTCGCGGGCATCCCCGTCGAGCGGCACCTCGCTGAGCACGTTCTCGGCGCGTTCGAGACTCTCCACCAGGGCGGCCTCGATCAACTCGGCACGGTTCTGGAAGTGCCCGTAGAGGGTCTGACGGCCCATCCCGGCCTCGGCGGCGATATCAGCGACCGAAGCATCGGGGTTCTTTCGGATCGCGGTCACGGTACCGGCCAGGAGCTTGGCCCGGTTGCGCAGGGCATCGGCCCGCTGGTTCGCCGCGCCACGGCTCCCGGCACCGCTCCTCGGGCGCTCACGTGTCGTGGTGGCCTTCTTCGTCACCATTGCTCCACCTCTTATCTCAGACAGGAGTGTATGAGATAGTCTACCCGTTACAAGTCGTACGCGAATGTATGAGTTTGCGTGGGCGAGCCGACAGGCCGCTCGAGCCAGGGCAAGGAAGGAGCACGAGCCATGAGAACGACAATCACCACACGCGCAGGAGGTGAGCGATCATGAACCAGACCGATGCACCGGCTCTCCAGGCGGGAGCGAAGCAGTGGTGGGGCCTGGCCGTGCTGGTCACACCCTCGACGCTGCTGTTCATGATGCTCACGATCCTGTTCCTGGCAGCCCCGAACATGGCCGCCGACCTGAACCCAACGAGCACGCAGCTGCTGTGGATCCTCGACATCTACGGGTTCGTCATGGCCGGGTTCCTGGTCGCGATGGGCGTGCTCGGAGACCGGATCGGCAAACGCCTGCTGATGGTGATCGGTGCGATCCTCTTCGCGGGCATCTCGATCGCGGCCGCGCTAACGACCAGTCCGGAGTTGATGATCGCCTGGCGTGCGCTTCTTGGCCTGGCCGCAGCCATGATGATTCCGGCCACGCTGGGCTTGATCTTCGCGCTCTTCGCCGATGCGAAGCAGCGCGGAGTCGCCATCGGGGTGTGGGCCGGCGGCATCTCCGCCGGCGTGGCGCTTGGCCCGCTGCTTTCCGGCCTGCTGCTAGAGGGCTTCGGCTGGCAGGCCACCTTCCTGGTGGCGGTGCCGATCATGGCGCTGGTGGTCATCGGTGCTCCGCTGCTGCTGCCCGAGCACAAGGACCCCACAGCGCGAATCGATCTGTTCAGCGCCCTGCTGCTGGTCGGCGGTCTGCTGGCGATCATCTACGGCATCAAGCGCTTCGCCGCCCAAGAGCCTGCCGGGCTCTCGATCGCCCTGCTGGTCGCAGGCGCGCTAGTCGGGCTGTGGTTCGTCATCCGTCAGCTGCGGGCCGAGAAGCCCCTGCTGGATGTGCGGCTGTTCGCCAACCGCACCGTGAGCGGAGCGCTGGCCGTGTTCTTGCTGTCCGCGGCGGCGCTGGGTGGGGTGTACTCGCTGTTCACCCAGTACCTGCAGCAGGTCCAGGAACTCTCACCCCTGCAGGCCGGGCTCTCGATTCTTCCGGCGGCGGCGGTGCTGATCGTGGTCGCCACACTCTCACCGGTCTTCGCTCGCAAGGTCCGGCCCGGCAACGTGATCGCGATCGGCCTGCTGACCCAGGTGGTCGGCTACATCCTGTTCACCCAGCTCGACGCCGGCACCGGGCTGGCCCTGGTGATCGCCAGCTTCGTGATCACCTACCCCGGCGTGGCCCCCTCGATGGCGCTCACCACGGACCTCGTCGTCAGCTCCGTACCGCCGGAGAAGGCCGGTGGAGCCTCCGGGCTCGCGACCACCGCCAACGACCTGGGCATCTCCCTGGGTGTCGCCGTCATCGGCAGCGTCGGCATCGCCGCCTACCGAGATCAGATCGGCGAGCTTGTGCCCGATGGTCTGCCAGCCGATGCTGCCGCGGTGGCATCGGACAGCGTCGACGGAGCCATGGCCACCGCAACTGAGCTGGACGCCACCCTCGGCGAGCAACTCATCGCAGCCGCACAGGAGGCCTTCACCGGCGGACTGAACACCGCCGCGATCGTCTCCGCCGTCATCGCAGGCGTGGCAGCGCTCATCGCCGCCACCCGCCTGCGCCATGTCCGCCCCACGGGAGAGGCGCAGCAGGTCGAGGAGATCACCACCAGTTGACCTATACCCCCTACGGGTATAATCTCGACTGACCCGTACACAGATGAAGGAGTTACGCATTATGGCAACCACGACCGACTATCAGGTGACCGGGATGAGCTGCGCGCACTGCGAGACCGCGATCCGAGCCGAGGTTTCCGAGGTCGACGGGGTGACCGGGATCGAGGTCAGTGCCCAGACCGGGCGTCTGGCGGTGACCGCCGAACAGCCCGTCGAGGATGCCGCGGTGATCGCCGCCGTTGACGAGGCCGGCTACGGCGCCGTCAGGAGCTGAGTATGAAGGCCCCAGCGCGGCTGGGACTGTACGGGCTGATCCTCGTAGCCGTGTTCGCCGTGGCTGGATTCACGGCGAACGCGGTCATCGACGAGGACACCGTGCAGGCCTGAGTCGAAGAGACACCAGAAGACCACCATGGACAAGGTGACGATGAGATGAACAGCGGCGAACACGGCCACGGGGCTGATGCAGCCTCCCTCGGCCTCGGCCTGGCCCAGGACGGCTACCAGCTCACCAATGTGAGCACACCGACCGAGATCGGCACCGCGGGCGAACTCTCGCTGGCGGTGACCGGCCCCGACGGGCAGCCGGTGACCGACTTCGAACTCGACCACGAACAAGAGATGCACCTGATCGCCGTCCGCGCTGACGGGCAGCATTTCCGCCACGTCCACCCCGAACGCGACGAAACCGGCACCTGGTCGATCCCCTGGGAGTGGGAGGCCGCCGGGTCCTACCGGGTCTTCACCGACTTCGTCCCGGCCGAGACCGGGGAGGCCATGACGCTCTCGACCACGGTGCAGGTTGCCGGCGACTACGACCCGACACCGGCCGATCAGCCGGTCACCGAGACCGCCGTGGACGGCTTCGATGTGGCCGTCGAGGGTGACCTTGTCGCTGGGGAGACCTCCGAGCTGACCATGACGATCACCCGCGAAGGTGAGCCGGTTACCGTGCTGGAGCCCTACCTGGGCGCCTTC
>Ga0079225_10000068_pt1 | contig 52623 bp, 51 predicted proteins | sample Poulit2012_FD_76344 | JGI IMG/M metagenome (GOLD analysis project Ga0079225, IMG submission 76344) | Agricultural soil microbial communities from Georgia to study Nitrogen management - Poultry litter 2012 | ecosystem: Environmental > Terrestrial > Soil > Agricultural land | place: USA: Georgia... | reverse complement strand
CTTTGCTTATACCTCTTGCTTGCAAATAAAATAATGCCTCTTCATCCATTTGACCCATAGTCGCACCATGACTACATTTTACGTCATCAGCAAATATTTCTAATTGTGGCTTTGCATTGACAGTAGCCTTAGGACTGTATAATACATTTGCACTTTCTTGGAAGGCATTTGTTTTTTGAGCCTGAGGATAAACATATATTTTCCCATTAAAAACACCTCTGGATTCATCTAATAATACTCCTTTGTATAATTGATTACTTTCTCCATGTGTATACTTATGGTGTACTTCGGTGTGATTGTCAACTAGTTGTTTTAAAGCAGTTAAATAGAATCCATACATATGACTTTCTAAGTGATGGTCATCTAAATAAATGCTTAAATTATTTCGTACGAAATTTGCACTAGGTAAAGTAAATGTATAATTAGAATAATTACTGTCCTTCTTTTGATTTGCCTCTAAAGCATTGATGATTACCAATCCTTTTTGCTCATTTTGAATTTCATAATGCCTAAAATGTGCATTTTGATCTAGTACAACTTCAGTAACAGTGTTTAATACAGCATTAGTATCCTGTAAAGTTTTGTGCGTTTCAATTAATTCAAACTGAGCACTTTCACTTACTTTAAATAAGTTGCGAGAATTAAACCATGTAGGTTCTTCAATATCCCAAATATGTAAAATATGGAATGGTTTATTTATTTTTGAGTTTTTTGGAACCTCAAAGTATAATCCTTGTTCGAATAAAGCTGAATTTAAAGCAGAAAAAGGATGTTTATCTAAATCCACTATTTGGTTAAAGTACGCATTAAAAGCGTCTTCATTCTCAGCATCAAGAATAGGCTTGATTTTCATATGATCAGGATGTGGTAATTGTGATATTCCTGGTTGCCAAATTCCGTTTACAGAAACGATATAATAAACATCAAAGTCCTGTTCTTGTTCTGCATGATAAATAGCTTGAAGCATTTCATTTGCTACATTTTTGTACTTATCTGTTCGCAAAGTATTAAATGCCGAAGCTAAAGTATAGTTGTCCTTTAAGTAAGATTTTATATTTGTATGCACCCACTCTTCATATTTTCTTGTAGGAACACCTCTTTTATAAAATAAATCTAAACTTTTATTTCTTTCTGTAGCTATTTTTCCAGAGGAAGAAGATTGCACTTTTGTTTGCTGCTCTTCAAAATCCAAAAGAAAGGGTGCTACTTCTTTATTTATAGTTAACATGTTTTTTGTTTTATTGTAATTTGTTAATTATGTCACGTAGGTGATTAAGCAAGTTCTTTCAGCCAATCATAACCTTTCTCTTCTAATTCAAGAGCTAAATCTTTAGAGCCAGTCTTAACGATTTTTCCTTCACTTAATACGTGAACATAATCAGGTACAATATAATCTAATAATCTTTGGTAATGCGTAATAACAATTAAAGCATTATCCTCTGTTCTTAATTTATTTACTCCATCAGAAACAATTCTTAAAGCATCAATATCAAGACCTGAATCGGTTTCATCTAAAATAGCAAGTTCGGGATTTAACATTGCTAATTGGAAAATTTCATTTCTTTTTTTCTCCCCTCCAGAAAAACCTTCATTCAAAGAACGGTTTACTAATTTTGCATCAAAATTTACTAATTCTTGCTTTTCTTTTGATAAAGCTATAAATTCTTTTGCAGTTAAAGGCGCTAATCCACGGTATTCTCTAATTTCATTTAATGCTGTTCTTAAGAAATTAATATTTGAAACACCAGGAATTTCAATGGGATATTGAAAAGCTAAGAAAACACCTTCTCTTGCGCGATCTTCAGGGTCGAAATCTAATAAATCTTTTCCTTTAAATGTAACAGAACCTTCTGTAACTTCATATTCTGGACGTCCTGCTAAAACAGATGCTAATGAACTTTTTCCAGATCCGTTTGGACCCATAATTGCATGTACTTCTCCAGGTTTAACGTCTAAGTTTAATCCTTTTAAAATTTCTTTTCCTTCTACATTTGCATGTAGATTTTTTATTGATAACATAAGTATTGTATTATAATTGTTTTTTAATATTTTTTATCCAACGCTACCTTCTAAACTAATAGCTAATAATTTTTGTGCTTCAACAGCAAATTCCATAGGAAGTTTGTTTAAAACCTCTTTTACAAATCCATTTACAATCAACTCCACTGCTTTCTCTGTATCAATTCCTCTTTGATTTAAATAAAAGATTTGATCTTCCCCTATTTTTGAAGTTGTAGCTTCATGCTCTATCATAGAAGTATTGTTTCTGTTTTCAATATAAGGGAATGCATGTGCACCACATTGATCTCCAATTAACATAGAGTCACATTGTGTATGATTTCTCGTATTAACAGCTCCTGGTGCAACTTGTACTAGACCTCTATATGCATTTTGCCCTTCTCCTGCAGAAATACCTTTAGAGATTATTCTACTTCTAGTGTTTTTACCAATATGATGCATCTTGGTACCAGTATCTGCTACTTGTTTTCCTTTTGTAACAGCTACGCTATAAAATTCTCCGTAACTATTATCTCCCACCAATAATACACTTGGATATTTCCATGTAATTGCTGAACCTGTTTCTACTTGTGTCCATGATAAATGAGAATTTCTTCCTTTACAAATACCACGTTTTGTTACAAAGTTAAAAACCCCTCCTTTCCCTTCATCATCTCCAGGATACCAGTTTTGAACTGTTGAATACTTCACTTCAGCATCATCTAAGACAACAATTTCAACTACAGCCGCATGTAATTGATATTCATCTCTTTGTGGAGCTGTGCAACCTTCAAGGTAACTAACGTAGGAGCCTTCTTCTGCAACAATTAAAGTTCTTTCAAATTGACCTGTATTTGCTGCATTAATTCTGAAGTAGGTGCTTAATTCCATGGGACAACGAATTCCTTTGGGAATATAAGCAAAGGAACCATCAGAGAATACTGCTGAGTTTAATGCAGAAAAGATATTATCTGTATGCGGAACTACTGTCCCTAAGTATTTTTTTACTAATTCAGGATGCTTTTGAATGGCTTCACTCATGGAACAAAATATAATTCCATGTTTTTCTAATTCATCCTGAAAAGTTGTAGCAACAGATACACTATCAAAAACAGCATCTACAGCTACACCAGCTAATGCTTTTTGTTCATTTAAGGGTATTCCTAATTTCTCAAATGTTTCTAATAGTTCTGGATCAACTTCATCTAAACTTTTGTATTTAGCCCCTTTCTTAGGTGCAGCATAGTAAGACATTTTCTGAAAATCCATTTCTGGCATTTCAAAATTTTGCCAATTTGGCATTTCCATTTTTTTAAAAGCTTCTAAGCCTTTTAATCTCCATTCTAACATCCATTCTGGTTCATTTTTCTTTTGAGAAATAAATCGAACCGTATCTTCATTTAAGCCAGGAGGTAATATGTCCATTTCAATATCAGTGATAAATCCATGTTCATATTCCTTACTAGCTACTTCTTCAATCAATTCATTTTCGCTTTGCATATTTATTTTATTTCAAGGATTAAACTTATTTTAGTAAATTTTACTATAGCAAATTTTAGTAAATTTTACTATAGCAAAGTTACAACCAAATTGCTGTATTTGTATATAGAATAAATAAAACCTTTCTATATGCTAAAAGGTATTATCTAATTCGTTCTTTTTTTAATTTATAAAGGAAGAAAAATGAAATATTAATTGTACTTATTGATGCTATATTTTGATCTAATTTATATAAATGTTTATATATTCTTCTATAACTGGAATGCTGTGCTTTTCGAAATTTAATAAAACATGGCTATCTTCTACAATATGAATTTTTAAATGCTCATATTCTTTTTTGATTAACCATGATTGATCTATTAATTCATCTGTTAAACTTATAATGACAAAAGCATTGGAAGGGTCTTCAATGGTTTTCATATAAGTAGCTATATTGTCGGGAAATTTATTATTAGTTATTCTTTGCTTATAATTTAATAAGGGGCTTGATAATATTAAAATATCATTTTTGTTTTGTTTTTTTCTTAACTCCCTTAGTTGATATGCAAAATTAGCACCCGTTGAATCTCCAAAAATAATTATCTGTTTTTCATCTTTTAATTGATGAAGGGCTTTATTCAATAATTTTGTGATATTGCTAGTGTGTACCCATTCATAATAATGAAAATCAAATCTTTTAGAAAAATAAGATTCTAACAGTGAGAATTTATACGAAATCTTTGGTTTATGTTGTAAGCCATGAAAATATACAAATTGTGTTTTCATATGAATTGTTTAAAATAAATAATAGGGCTGACCTACTTGTCAGCCCTAAGTATTTTGAAAAAAATGTTATTTTAAGTGTATCAATTCCTTTGTTTCTTTATTATGAAAATAATATTCGGTAATGGGATAACTATTATCAGTTTTTAAAGTAACCCAAACCTTATGGTTCAAATACCATTTCCATCTAATGGATCGGAAAATCCCTTTATCTTTTAGGTATGCTATCAGTATAGGATTTGCTGTTAATTGTAATTTTTTGTGCCCTTGGTTAATCAGGAAATGTATATCTTTTGATAACTCATCACTAATTAATAAAGAAGGACCTACTTTTCCAGTACCTTTACATTGCGGACACATTTCAGCAGTTGCTATCTTTATTTCTGGTCTTAATCGTTGTCTAGTAATTTGTAAAAGTCCAAAACGAGTTATAGGCAAGATTGTGTGCTTGGCACGATCTGATTTCATTAGTTTTGTGAGCGTGTTTTGTACTTGTCTTTTATGCTCAGGATTGCGCATATCAATAAAATCCACAATAATTATTCCCCCTAAATCACGGAGTCGTAATTGTCTGGCAACTTCTTCCGCTGCTTCTAAATTAGTACTTAATGCACTCTCTTCTTGATTTCCTACGGCTTTTCTAGTGCCACTATTAACATCGATTACATGCAATGCTTCAGTATGCTCAATAACTAAATAAGCACCACTTTGCATATTAACTGTTTTCCCAAAAGCAGCTTTAACTTGTTTAGTTACGCCGTAATGGTCAAAGATTGGCCTTCCGTTACTATATAAATTAACTATTCCTTCCTGTTCGGGTGCTATTTTGCTAATATAGTTTTTTGTTTCCAACATTACATCCTCATGGTTTGTAACTATATTTTGGAAGCTATCATTAAGTAAATCTCTAATTATAGAATTAGTTTTTACTTGTTCACTTAGCACGCGTTTTGGTGCCTTTGATCGAAACAGGTTTTCTTGAATTTTTTGCCATTGTTTCGTCAATCCCATCAAATCCGCATGTAACTCAGCGGTATGCATACCTTCAGCCGCTGTTCTAACTATTACACCAAAGTTTGGAGGCTTGATACTCTCAACAATATTTTCTAATCTTTTTCTTTCTTCAGCAGAATGTATTTTTCTACTGATTGAGATAAAATTGTTAAATGGAGTAAGTACTACAAAACGTCCTGGTAAGGATATTTCGCAACTTAATCTTGGCCCTTTTGTTGAAATAGGTTCTTTTAATATTTGAACTAATATCTCGGGTTTATCTTTTAAAACATCTACAATTTTACCTGATTTTACTATTTTTTCTTCATTTTTAAATTTTGCGAAGTCCAAACTCTTACGATCCGGATTATGAATCGAATTCTTAGTGAATTTTATTAAAGAGAGGACATAAGGACTCAGGTCGGTATAATGGAGAAATGCATCTCGTTCATACCCTACATCCACAAATGCAGCATTTAAACCAGGCATAAGTTTTTTAACTTTTCCTAGGTATAAATCTCCTACTGCAAAGGGAGCATTTGTTTGTTCGTAATGAAGTTCTACGAGTTTTTTATTCTCTAATAGCGCTATCTCCACACCATCATCCGACGCATCTATAATCATTTCTTTGTTCATGATTTCAATTTTACGTCTTAATCAATAGCTATTAATACTCTGTTTAAAAGTATATAGCTCACTCTAACTCGTCTATAAAATGTAACACCCATTAAGTTTATATATTCTATAAACTTAACGGGCTTAAACATCCTCTAATAATATTAAATGATAATCATCTGAATACTATAGAGTAATAAGGTTACTTCTTATTTTTATGACGATTTCTTCTTAAACGCTTTTTTCTTTTGTGTGTCGCCATTTTATGACGTTTTCTTTTTTTACCACTAGGCATAATTTAATAATTTAATGTGTTATGAAATATTTATTAATTCTTAATTTTTAAAGGATTCAATATACTCATCGATATCTCTAGCAAATTCAGGATGATCCAATAAGCTTTTAGCAGCTGTAAAAGTTTCAATTGCCTTGTCAATCTCATTATGTCTTTTGTAAGCTTCTCCTAAGAATAGGTGCCCTTCAAGATTTTTGGGATCTAAACGCAAAACATGTTGTCCTCTTTCAATTGCTTTATCTAATTGTCCTGACTCTATTGCCATTTTACCAAGAATAATATTTACTGGAATATTGTCTGGATCTTTATCCACCATTTCCAATAATATTTGAATACCTTCCATCGGTTGTCCTAATAAATCAATGTGAAATAGTGCATAGTCAATCTTTACAGTATCATTATTAGGATTTATTTCTAAAGACTTCTTAAACCCTTTTATTGCTTCTGCACTCATCCAATTGCGGATTGCAGGATCATCTTCTGTATGCAATTCTTCAGATAATATATGAGAAGCAAAATTGAGTTTTCTTTCTGAATTGTCTAATTCTCCAGATTTTATAAAATAGTGTGCAGCTATTCTCCTGTTTTTATTTCTCCAAAATTGACCTAAATCTTCATAAATTTTTACTTTTTCTTCAAGATCTGCTTGGTCTAAGCTGTTTTGAAAATCCTGAAACTTTTCACGATCTTTTGGAGATAGTTTTAATAATGCTGCATCTAATAGAGAATCAAAACTTGCAGGGGCTACTGCTGCCATAGGGTTTGCTGATGCTCCACTAGGCATTTCCATAGCATTCTCTTCTTGATGAGTATGTGCCTTTTTACCCGAGTTATTAGATATAGTATATAATCCAATAATCAAAGCAATAGCTACAATACTAATTATTATTATTTTGTTTTTTCTCAAAATTAATTAAAAGTTTTTGCAAAGATACGAAAAAAAAATTTATATGAGATTTTCTTCCAAAAGTTTATTTAATACTATTTTGTCAATAGGGAGATGTATTTTAGAAATTGCCTCGTTTTTATTAGCAAAATAAAAATTACCTATTTTATTCTCTATTGAATTAGGAAAGTTATTAGGTAAATCTACTAAATAATAGATGCTTAAAACCTGTCTATCATCCCATAAAGATTTTTGAAAATGATCTGTAGTATAAAAATGCTTTTTTATATTTATTTCGGTATTTAATTCCTCTCGAAATTCTCTTTTTAAACAACTTATTGTCCCTTCACCATATTCTAAACCCCCACCAGGAAATTTAATTAAGGGCTTGTTTAAATATTCTTCTTCAGCAATGAATACCATTTTATTTTTTATCCAAATACCATATACTCTAATATTGATTGGAGGAATGTGACTGTACATACTTTAAAAAATTGTATAATAAAAAAGCCTTCTAAATTAGAAGGCCTTTTTATTGTATCATTAGTTATGATTTATTTTCTTCTTTTATTAGAGAAGTAGTTACCCGCATCATTATCAAAACCAGGGCTACCCAATCTATCCATAACGCAACGGAAACCTACAGTAGAGCTAGCATGGTTTGCTTGCATATGTCTACGTACACCAGGAGACATATAATAAGCTCTGTCGTTCCATGATCCACCTTTAATTACGCGGCTATCATTATTTATTAAAGAAGATTTTCCGTAGTCAAATTTAAATTCTGCTAATGTAGTTGAATCACCTTCTAAAATACCTCTTACATCTCCAGTTTTGTAATCTCTATCGTATCTTCCTGCTAAATCACTAGAATCAATCACTCTTTTTGGTATATATCCTAAACTATCGCGTTCAGCTAATTCACCTGGCTCTTCATATTCGTATGCCATAAACTGATTACCAACAAAAGGATTAAAATCATCAAAATCTTGTAATGATGTTGGACGATAAACATCTAATACCCATTCAGATACATTACCTGCCATATTATATAAGCCATACGCATTTGGCTGATAAGAATATACTGGAGCTGGTATATCAGCATTATCATTTAAGCCTCCTGGTACACCCATATTATCACCTCTACCTCTTTTGTAGTTAGCTAACATCTCTCCTGAGCTTTGACCTCTTTGGTTGTAGCGTGTTCCTCTATCGCCCCACGGATAATTATTTCTATCTGTATGCGCTTCTTCACCTCTGCGTCTTTTATTTCTAGCAGTAGGATTATTTCCTATATCTCCTCTAGCTGCAAATTCCCATTCAGCTTCTGTTGGTAAGCGGTAATCAGGAACTAAGTAACCATCAGAGTAGTTGGTAGGACGAGTACCAGCACTATTAGGATCTAAATCTTTCATGTTTTTCCCTTCTTCACCAATATACTGTTCACTCATATAAGTTTGCGTCGTGAAAACATCTTCGTTAATTTGATTAGGATTTCTTTTAATTATGCCATGCTTAATTAAAATCATTTCATTTACACGATCACTACGCCATTTACAATATTGATTAGCTTGATTCCAACTAACTCCAACTACTGGATATTCATTATAACCAGCATATCTAAAGTAATAGTTAACTAAAGGCTCGTTGTAAGAAAGAGCAGTTCTCCAAACAGTAGTATCAGGCAAGGATGCTTGTACTAATTCAGGGTAATCTGAATTGTACATTCTTGCCATCCAATATGTATATTCTCTATAATGCACATTTGCAACTTCTGTTTCATCCATATAAAAAGAAGATACAGAAACTGTTCTAGGAATATTGTTTCTTGAATAGTATAAATCCTCTTCTGTTTGTCCCATTACGAATCTGCCTCCTTCAATAGGAACAAGACCAGGACCTGTTTGTTGATTATTAAATTCTTTTACATCAAATCCTCCTAAGCGAGAATCGTTGTAGTTCCAGCCAGTTTTGTCAGAAACTCCTCGAGCCTTTGTACATGAGGATAGTACAGTTGCTGAACCTAATAATATGATACCTAAACCAAAAAGCGTTCTTTTCATAATTATTTAATCATGTGTTTTATCTATAAAAAAATACTGCTGTATTTTTTTAGTAAATTGATTTGAATTACAATAATAATAGTTTCTTTTTAAAAAGCAAAATCAATTCAAAAAATATTTTTAAAATAATTGATAATTTTCATTTTTTGTCTTTTTTTTCCTCATTATCTCTTGTTTAAGTAGAGATAATGCTAGAATAATCTAAAACTAAGCTATTAAATTCAATTATTATAGAAATTCTATTGTTAATCATTTTTTATTTTTCTCGATTTTTTTTAACTGGTTGATTGTTATGGTTTTGTAAAACTTTTTGATTGTTTACAAAAAACAAACACTTTTCTTCTTTTTAATTTGTAGAAGAAAAGTGTTTGACTGAACGAAATGAAACGATAATATTATCTGCTTATCCTAGTTCTAGTTGCTGGAGCCGAACTTTGTGATTTAGTTGCATTTTGATTTCTACTATTCACACGAGGCGTAGCTTGCCTAGTTGCAGGCCTTGAATTGCTCGCCTTTGGCGCTGTTCTACTATTGGTACTAGCTCTTTGTGGGGAACTAGTACGTGGGCTAGTCATAGTTTTTCTAGTTTGCGCAGGTTTGCTCGTTGCTTTTGTTGCTTGCGAACTAGTTGATCTCATGGTTGAGCTAGAGCTTTGCGTAGCTCTAGAAGGAGAGGTACGCAAAGATGTGTTGTTTTGTCGCGCTGGCGTAGTGCTACTCTTTGTTGATGGTGTTGTAGCACGTGTTGGGTTTGTAGGGGTTCTGGGGCTTGAATTATTTGTTCTCGCTGGATTACTTTTTATAGTACTCGTACTACTTGCAGGTCTAGTTGCTCTGCTAGGAGTTGCTTGTGTATTGCTTCTAGTTGCATTTGTATTACTTGTAGAATTTGTTGTTCTACTAGGTGTACTTTGTAAATTGCTTTTAGTTGCATCTGTTTCACGAGCAGGAGTCCTTGTAGTTCTGGTTCCAGGGCTTGTTGTAGCTCTACTTTGATTATTAGTACCAATACCACGCGAAGTGTTACTTACAGCTTCCTGATTCGTGCCTCTTGCAGTACTTCTTTGTCTTACTTCTTCAGTGCTACGAATGTTTCTTGGCATACTTCTACTATTATTAGCTCTTTGTCTTATTTCAGGACGGTAAACCGCCACTTGATTATTAGTATTTCTATTGGGTCCAACTCTGCTATTTCTACTTTGAACTTGAGCTACTTGCACCGGTCTACCTATGTTTCTTTCAACACTCTCTCTTCTCGGACCTGCGATATAGGTATTTCTGTTATTATCTATATAAGTGTTATTAATAATAGTAGTGTTATTTATTATAGTTACATTTCTTCTAGAGTTGTAACGTCTAAATGTTCTACTATATATGTTTCTATAAGGAACGAAGCTCCAATAGTGATTCGGTACATAGTAATTGCTCCCAAAGCTAATGTGGATGCTAATTCCAGGTGTTAAAGGTGCCCAGCCATAATAGCCACCGCCTTGTCTCCAACTTACCCATGCTGGTCCCCACTCATTTCCAGGTACCCATACCCATCCTATGTAGTTATCATAAAACCATCTTCCATAATGAAAAGGAGCCCAACCCCAAGAATAATTAGAAATCCACATATTTCCATAACTCGTCATTTGCCAATATCCATTAGTATAATAAGGTCTGAAATCCCTAGATACATGTGGTGTCCATACAAAGCCATATTCTGGGTGGTCAAACCAATCGCCATGCGGAGATAATTCATCATAAAACATTTGATAATCGTATTGGCCACCTCTCGGCTGCGCATGTGCATTTTTTGTCATAAGAGCTATTCCGAGGAGTATAACTATGCTGGTAACAAGCCCGAGCGTTTTATTTTTTAGTGTTTTCATAATCGTTCATTTTTAAAGAATTAATCAATAATTGTGTAGCATGCTCTTTACACTATATAAGACTAACTACTTAGACGAACGTTTAATCCATACTATAAAAGTTTATAAATTATTTATGCAACTGGCAATATATTCTCCCGCCCATTCTAATTCTTCATCGGAAATATTTAAAGGAGGAACAAGACGAATACAATGGTCAGCAAATAAAAACCAATCTATAAATAATGGTTTGCTAGGATGTTGCATTGCTGAACGGATAACTTTTAAAACAATGTCTGAATCTTCCATTTCTACTGCTAACATTAATCCGATTTGCCTTATTTCTCTAGGCTTATCTAAGTGTTTTAAAATCTTGTTCTTTAATAAGAGTCCTTTTTCTTCTACTTTATCTATTAATTTATCCTTCAAGATTACTTCTAAAGCAGCTTTTCCAGCAGCACAACATAAAGGGTGTCCTCCAAATGTCGTCATATGACCCAAATAGGGATTTGTTGCAATATCTCGCATTATTGCCTTGCTACTGATAAATGCTCCCATGGGAGTGCCTCCACCTAAAGCTTTGCCCAAAACTAATATGTCTGGAATAATATTAAAATGTTCAAAAGCCCATAATTTTCCTGATCTTCCGAATCCAGTTTGGTTTTCATCAAAGACTAATAATGCTCCAACTTCAGTACATTTTTTTCTTACGGCTTGTATATAAGAAATATCAGGAATTCGAATTCCGTTTTCTGCTTGAATAGGTTCCAATATTACACAGGCTGTTCTTTTGGTTATTTTATCTAAATCATTTTTTTCGTTGAAATTGATGAAACTGATATCTGGTAGGAGAGGGCCGTATGCAGATCGCCATTTTATATCTCCAAATATGCTCATAGATCCTTGTGTAGAACCATGATAACTTCTATCGGCAGCTATAATTTCCGTTCTTCCCGTATGTCGCTTAGCTAATTTCATTGCTCCTTCAATACCTTCTGATCCAGAATTAGTAAAATATATATTACTTAAACTTTCTGGTAGAGTGCTAGCTAATAAACCTGCAAATTGACTTTGAGGACCTTGAACAACTTCTCCATACACCATTACATGCAGGTAATTTTCTGCTTGGGTTTTAATTGCATTTATTACATTGGGATGGCTATGGCCAATATTGCAAACACTAATTCCGCCAATAAGATCTAAATATTTCTTACCATCCTTACCATAGAGATAAGAACCTTGTGCTTTTTCTATTTCAAACTGTAAAGAGTTTAAGGTTGTTTGAGCAATATGTTCTTGAAATAAATATCTATGACTTTTCATTCTTTTTTATTTTTTGAAATTATAATTTAAAATGTTGTGCTTTTTGTAATTTATCAATTGTTCCTACATCTAAAAGATAATCCGCATTATGCTCCCATCCTAAAATCCTTTTAGTTTTAGATTGTTCAATATATAAATCTATTAAAGAGAATTTCCCTTCTAATTTTGTTTCTTCAAAAAGCTCAGGATTTACTATTTGTATTCCACTAAATGCACGTTCTTTGTCCAAAGGGTTTTGCATATAATCTGAGGGTTTAAATTTATTTTCTTTAATTGAAGTCCATGCTTTGAGCTCTCCATTATCATTGAAAATTAATTTTCTAGAAGAATTTCTATTTTTAATTGCTAATACAGCATCAGCGGACTCTTTGATATAAAAGTTATGTAATTTAATTAGGTCGATATTACTTAATATATCTGCATTTACAATAGTTAAGGGTTTAGAGCTGTCAATGAATTGTAATGCATTCTTGACTCCTCCTCCAGTTTCCAATAGTTCTTTTTCTATAACCCATTGTATTTCTAATCCGAAAAAACTGTTTGCCTCTAAAAAATCTATGATTTGTTGTGGAAAAAAATGAAGATTTATTATTATTTTCGAATAACCTGATGTTTTCAACTTTAGTAAGTTTCTTTCTAATAAAGTTTGACCTTGAACCTCTACAAGAGGCTTAGGGAGTGTTTTAGTTATTGGGTATAATCTACTTCCCATACCTGCAGATAAAACAAAAGCTTGCATTTTTTCTTCAAAATTACTAGAAATATGTAGTCTTATCTAGTAAAATACTAATTATTCTAGTTTTTTCCTTTTTGTTTAAACATCCTTTCTAATTATGAAAAGAAAATTGAATTGTAGTTCTGATCTTTGCTTCCAAACCAAAATTTATAAAATGCGATATTTATTATTCACAAGTTTAGTTATTTGTCTTTTTGGAATTAATAGCTTTGCTAATAGTTATACATTAAACATATATGACTCGAACAGTATGCCATTAAAAAATACCGAGGTGTATGTAATGGAATTAGAAAAATCTTTTATGACGGATAAAGCGGGTCAAGTAATATTAGAAGATGTACCTCCAGGAGGGTACTCCTTATTGATTACAAGGCTAGGCTACTCTAGCGTTATAAAAAACATTGAGTTTACGGAACATTCTGAATATGAAATAAAACTGCAACAAAAACCACAAGAAATGAAAGTGGTAGAAGTTTTCGGAGATAAAGAAAAACAAGCTGATAAATTGGATGTACTAACACGCTTGCCTTTAGCACCAAATGCACAAATTCAATCTATTAGTGTAATTTCTGATCGTTTAATTTCTGACCAGGGTGCATTGACAATATCGGAAGTCGCAAGAAATGTACCTGGAGTATACACTTTTGCTACCTATGGTAATCAAAGAGAAAGTATGTCGACTCGAGGATTTAGAGGTATTCCTATTTTGAAAAATGGAGTTCGAGTAAATTCTGATTTTAGGGGAATAGGCGTTTTGTCGGACATGCAGGGTGTGGAAAATATGCAAATTTTAAAAGGTTCAGCTGCATTAACCCAAGGAGTAGCAACCGATATTGGTAGCCCAGGCGGGGTCATCAATATCGTGTCGAAAACTCCAAAATTTGATAATCGTGGAAATGTAGCTTTACGTATTGGGAGTTGGCAACAGGTTCGTCCAACTTTTGATGTGGAGCAAGTTTTAAATAAAGAAGAAACAGTTGCATTTAGACTTAATGGTGCTTATGAAAGTGGAAAAAGCTATAGACCAGGAGTTAGTAATGATAAATTATATATTAATCCATCAATGGCATGGAAACCAAATAACAATACAAAAGTTATTCTAGAGTTAGATTACTTAAATGATTATAGAACCCCAGACCCTGGAACTATTAATAGAGGTCCTAATGATACAAACTTAATTTACCAAATTCCATATAAATACTTTCCTGGTTTTGAAGAGCAGAAAGCAAAAACGAATAACTTGACTTATGCACTACGATTTCAACACGATATTTCTAATGATTTTGAACTTAGAGCTGCATTTTATGGTAGTCAGTTAATAAACGATGCAGTTACTACATCTTTTTCGCAGGGTAATAGGTACTTACCAAATCTTTCTTATAATGAGAGGTATAGAATGATTGGTAGTTCTTTTCGAAAAGATATAAATCATGTAATACAAATGGACTTTATAGGAAAAGAGCTTAGAACAGGAGCATTAAAACATACTTTTATGGCAGGCGTTGATTTTAGAATAAATAATTTAACTACACAAAGTGGTGCAATGAAAGCTGGTCACTTTGTAGATAAAATCAATTTTGCTCAAGCTTTTGGACATAAGCTTCCAAATACGGGATATCAATACGTTCCTCCTGTTTTAGATGGAAATGGCAATGTTGTTGAAGAAGGATACTTTTCAGAATCAAATATTGAAATAGTTCCTGGAGATGAAATATCTTCAAACCATACCGCATTCGGTATTTTAATACAAGATGTTATTTCTTATAAAAATTATGGTAAATTGTTTTTAGGCGCTAGATATAGTTCTGTGATTGGTCATGCAAATGCAAATGATGCTATTTTTACGCAAGGTACTGCTATAGACCCTAATGTGGGTTTAATGATTAGTCCAATTAAACAATTAAATATTTTTAGCTCTTTTACTACTAGTACTAGTTTGAGGGGAGCTGATAATTTAGACACTTTAGGTAATCCTATTGGTAGTCAAAGAATAACTCAATGGGAGGCAGGAATTAAATCAGAATGGTTTAATAAAAGATTACGTATTAATATTACTGCTTTTAAAATTAATAATAAAAATATGTCTATTCCAGTTTATGATGCGCAATGGAATGAAACTGGTTATTACATGAAAGGGGGGAACGATGAACGAAAAGGAGTAGAAGTTGAAGTGCTTGGTAGAATTTTAGATAACCTCGAATTAGTAACTGGTTATGCTTTTATTGATGCTCAATATAAAGAACATCTTGCTTACTATCCAGGATCGGCACCTTTAAATACTCCAAGATACACTGCAAATGCTTGGGTGAAATATGCATTTCAAAATAATGTTTTGGATGGTTTAAGTTTATCTTTAGGTGCTTATTATATCGGCGATAGACCTGTAAATGATTATGCACAGACTGTTACGCATGAAGGAATGGTTCCAGGTCAAAAGCCTTTCATGATAAAATCACTTACAACTTTAAATGCCCAAGCTGCCTATCGATATAAAGCTTGGGGAATACAATTAATTGCTAATAATATTTTAAATAAAATTGGTTATAACGCTTATAGAACTTCTTTTATAAATCAAACGGATCCACGAAACTTTGCTGCAATTCTTAGTTTCCATTTTTAAAAATCTATAAATTTATAACAAAAAAATCCAAGAAATAATCTTGGATTTTTTTGTTATAAATTTATAATATACTTTTGGACTTATGTCTTTTAAATTTAGTATAGAGTTAAATAAAATTGAATCCTTGTCTAAGGGCTCAAAAGTTAATAGATTTTTGTATCGTCCATTCTCTTATGCATTTGCCCTATTTTTTAAAAAAATTTATTATCCATTTTTTAAAAAAGAATATATAACTGAAACGCTATTGTTTACAAATAATACCATTCGTGTTGCTTTGCCAGCAGCTACAGATTTATATATTTTAGGAGGAAAGTCCCATATTTCAGAAATTAATTTAGCTCGATTTTTACTACAAAATTTAAAAGAGAATTCAGTATTTTGGGATATTGGTTCGCATTATGGATACTTCTCTTTTGTAGCAAACAGTGTAATTAGAGAATCTGGTAAAATAATTGCTATTGAAGCCGCAAAAGATACTTTTGAAATTTTAAAGTATAACTGTAAAAATATTAAAGAAATTCAAGTATATAATTATGCAATTTCAGATTCTGACCAAGACTTATATTTTTATGAGTTTCCTAATAAATTCTCAGAATATAATTCTCTTGATATTGAACAGTATAAGGAAATGAAATGGTTTTCTAAGGTGGATTATAATAAATCTTTAATAGAAGGTATTAGTTTGAATACGCTTTATGGAAAAACAGGAGAGTTTCCTGACATAATAAAAATTGATGTTGAAGGTGGAGAGGCAAATGCTATCAAAGGAGGGTTACATCTTTGGGGAAGTAATAACAAAGCACCTATTATAGTTATGGAATATTTATCTGCGGCACGAGGTAATGATGCACATAAAATAGCCAAATCAGTTTTGCAAGAATATGGTTATGAATCTTTTACTATTAATTCTTTAGGTAATACAGAGATGTGCTCTAATATTGAGAATCACTTATTAGAAAAAGGATTAGAATCTGATAATATTGTTTTATAAAAAAATAAATAAAGGGACGTATGATACATCCCTTTATTTACTGTTATATTGAATATTTTTTATCCGTTTAATGCTGCAGCACCACTCACAATTTCAGTTAATTCTGTTGTAATTGCTGCTTGTCTAGCTCTATTGTAGCTAATTTTCAATTCTCTTATTAGTTCATTTGCATTTTCAGTTGCTTTATCCATTGCTGTCATTCTTGCTCCATGTTCAGAGGCATTTGCGTCTAAAACTGCTTTATATATTTGTGTATTAAGGATAATTGGCATCAAGTTTTCAATTAATTCCTCTTTAGAAGGCTCAAATAAAAAATCTGTTTCCATTTCTTTAGCTTCTTCGCTTTCTATTTTCTCCTTTTTGGGAATTGGTAAATAATCTTCAGTAATAAAGTTTTGTACTACTGCATTTTGGAATTGCGAATATACTAATTCAACTTTATCCACTTCTTTATTTAAGTATGCTTTTTGTAAAAAATCAGCTACTTTTTTTACTTCTTCAAAACTAATTTGGGTGAGCAAGCTCATGAATTCGTCAATGATGGTATAATTATGTCTTTTGAAGTAGTCATATCCTTTTTTACCTATTGTTAGCACGCTAAGATTTCCGCTCTCTTTTTGTTTTAGGTAGGAGGAATTAATCTTTTCCACTGCTTTTTTAATAACATTTGCATTATATGCTCCACAAGTTCCTCTATCGGATGTAATTACTACCATAATTACTTTTTCCATTTCTCTTTCTTCAGCTAAAGCTATTTTTAGATCTGAACTTTCAGCACTTATAATATTACTTAAAACGCCTTGTAGTTTTTGAGCATAGGGCCTCATGTCTAAAATGGCATTCTGTGCTCTTCTTAATTTAGCAGCACTTACCATTTTCATGGCATTTGTAATTTGTTGCGTTGAAGTTACTGAAGCAATTCTTTGACGTACTTCTTTTAATTGACCTGACATAAACTAAAAATATAAATTTCTTTGCAAAGATAGATTTTTTTGCATCAATTATCAAATCTAATGCAATTTAAAAAGGCAAACTTAATAAAGTTTGCCTTTTTAGTAATATATATAAATTGTGTACTTTAGGATTATACTCTAAAATGCGCAAAAGCTCTATTTGCATCCGCCATTTTATGGATGTCATCTTTTCTTCTTACTGCATTTCCTTCACCTTTACTTGCAGCTACAATTTCTTGCGCTAATTTTTCAGCCATGGATCTTCCATTTCTAGCTCTTGCACTTCTAATTAGCCATTTCATGCTTAAAGAAATTTTTCTATCTGGTCTTACTTCTGTAGGAATTTGGAAAGTAGAACCACCAACTCTTCTACTTCTTACTTCAACTGAAGGAGTAACGTTTTGTAATGCTTTTTTCCAAACCTCATAACCATCTTCTTCTGTTAATTCAGAAACTCTATCAAGAGCATTATAGAAAATGTCAAAGGCAAGTGTTTTTTTACCATCCCACATCATGGTATTAACAAAACGAGTTACTAATATATCTTCAAACTTTGGGTCTTTTTCCAAAGTGAGCTTTTTAGCTTGCGCTTTTCTCATTGTATTTCTTTTTTATAATAATATTAATAAATCCTATTTCTTTTCTCTTTTAGTACCGTATTTAGAACGACTCTTTTTACGATCTTTTACACCAGCAGTATCTAAAGCACCACGAACAATATGATATCTTACACCTGGTAAATCTTTTACTCTTCCACCTCTAATTAATACAATAGAGTGCTCTTGAAGATTATGACCTTCACCTGGTATGTAAGCAATTACTTCCAATTTGTTAGTTAAACGCACTTTTGCCACTTTTCTAAGTGCAGAGTTTGGTTTCTTTGGAGTAGTTGTATACACACGAGTACATACGCCACGACGCTGAGGACAATTGTCCAAAGCTGGAGATTTAGATGTCGTTTTAATTGCTTTACGACCTTTTCTTATTAATTGTTGTATAGTAGGCATTCGAAATCCTTTAATTTTTTTTATTAGGAATGCAAAGATAGTATATTAATTTGATTCCTGCAAATTTTTTATAAAATAATATATTTATCGTGAATTGCTTTTTGAAAAAAAATAATTACAGATCGCTTGGTTCCTTAATATATCCAGCAAAGATAGTACTTTTATTTTTTAAATCCTTGATAAAATAAAAGAAAGGTCTATTAACTTGAATATGGTCTTTTTGCCTAACACTCGTTACTCGCATTGTTACTCCAGTTGCTGCAGCTCCTTCTGCGCCCTCTTCGTTTATTTCAAAATTGGCTTTTTGGAATATTTCACTAACGTGTAAATCGTGAGTATCACTTATTTTATCAAAGTTTGCTTCTTTGGGAGAAAATATTTTTTGAATTCCAAGTGTCTTTAATGTTTCATTTAATATTGTTTTCGAATTGATCTCGAATCTTGGAATACTAATATCTACAATTTTATTTGCATTGAAATAGGATGCCCAAGTAGACTTTTCTTCCATACTATTTTCTATTATATCTTCAAGACTATAGCCTGGTTTGGGCATCACGATAAAAAATGCCATGTCATTTAACATTTCTAATCCTATTTCTTCATAATTGGCTTGTTCTTTATAATGAATATTTTGTTCTCCTTTCATAAAGGTTATCGATTCATTTTCTTTTTCACCATAAAAAAGCCCTTTCCTGCTATTACTTTTCTCAAAAGCTTTTTTCCAATTTTCTTTGAAGTAAATGGCATTTATAATTACCAGCACTTCTTCGGAGCTTAACTCATTAAAAAGTTTAGGGATTCTTTCATTAGTAGATTTAGCTACCCATGCATTAATAATATCGATTGATTTAGGATTATCAAAAGGTAAGCTTCTAATCTCTATATTATAATTATCTTTTATCCTTGCTTGGTATGAATTTTTAATTTTGAATTTTCTATTTAGCCATAAAGAATTTGCATTCCAAAGATTATTAGGTTTTTCAGGATTCTTGATTTCCATCCACTTTTTTATAGTGTTAATATCTTCTGTATCTGGTTTGCTTTTATTCCATAGTGCTTTATTTATTTCATAATTACTAGCGCCTGTATTACCTTCGGACAAAAGATGTAGAACATTTATTAAGCTTAAGGGAGAGAAGACATAATTTTTTTCTTTTTTTAATTGCTCCGCTAAGATTCTATTAGAAAAATAAGTATTTTGAGTCAATGTCGCTCTTTCTATATCATTATCTATAATCTTTTTTATGGCATTTGGATCATCTAAGGTTGTTGTACTGACGGGTTTATATTCTAATTTAGAACTGTGTAGTTTGTTCTTTATGTCTTCATTTTCTGTGTTTTGCGCCATTGAGCTGTAAGTGAAGAGTGTCAATAACGATAGTGTGGTGCTTAGTTTATATATGCTCCTTATTTTGATTTTCATTTTATTTAAATTTTGAAGTTGTAAATTTAATAAATAATCTTGAATGTTGCGCCTTGTTTTGACGTCCTTTTTATATTGAGGTTTAATTTTGTTCTATTTAATTGCTTAGAGTCTAATGTTTATTCTATAGTCTTCTGGATTGTTATATGCTTTGTCAGATAAGACTGACAAATTTTCATAATTATAATATTGGCATTTTTGTTGTTCTATTTTATGAGAATACAAAAAAATAAAATAATTTAATTTATGAGTAAAATAATAGGAATTGATCTAGGAACAACGAATTCGTGTGTTTCTGTAATGGAAGGGAATGAGCCAGTAGTTATTGCTAATGATGAAGGTCGTAGAACTACTCCCAGTATTTTGGCTTTCTTAGATAATGGTGAGCGTCGTGTTGGAGATCCTGCAAAGCGTCAAGCTATTACTAATCCAAAGAAGACAATTATGTCGATTAAGCGTTTTATGGGAAGACGTTTTGATGAAGTTCAAGATGAAATGTCGCATAATTCTTATAAAATTGTAAAAGGTGAAAATAATACACCTAGAGTTGAAATTGACGATAGAGTATATACACCTCAGGAGATTTCTGCGATGATTTTGCAAAAAATGAAAAAAACGGCAGAAGATTTTATAGGACAAGAAGTGCATGAAGCAGTAATTACTGTTCCTGCTTACTTTAATGATAGTCAAAGACAAGCTACTAAAGAAGCTGGAGAAATTGCAGGTTTAAAAGTACGTCGTATTATCAATGAGCCTACTGCTGCAGCTTTAGCATACGGTTTAGATAAGCAAAATGAAGAAAGTAAGATTGTGGTATTTGACTTAGGGGGGGGTACTTTTGATATCTCTATCCTTGAGTTAGGAGATGGGGTTTTTGAAGTAAAATCTACTCATGGTGACACTCATTTAGGTGGTGATGACTTTGATAAAGTTATTATGGATTGGTTAGCTGAAGAGTTTAAGAAAGATATGCCTCAGGTTGATCTTCATAAAGATCCAATGGCATGGCAACGTTTAAAGGAAGCTGCGGAAAAGGCTAAAATTGAGCTTTCCTCTTCACATGAAACAGAAATAAACTTACCTTATATAACTGCAGTTGACGGAGTTCCTCAGCACTTAGTTAGAAAATTGACTCGTGCAAAGTTTGAACAATTATCTGATGAATTAGTAGAGCGTACTTTAGAGCCGTGTAGAAAAGCTCTTAAGGATGCAGGATTAAATGCTAATGAAATTGATGAAGTTATTTTGGTAGGAGGTTCTACTCGTATTCCAAAAGTTCAAGAAGTAGTAGAAAAATTCTTTGGTAAGAAGCCGAATAGAGGTGTGAATCCTGATGAAGTTGTTGCTTTAGGAGCAGCTATTCAAGGTGGTGTTTTGTCAGGTGACGTAAAAGATGTTTTATTACTAGATGTAACTCCTTTATCTTTAGGTATTGAAACTTATGGTGGCGTTATGACTAAGCTGATTGAGGCAAATACAACTATTCCATCTAAGAAAAGTGAAGTGTTTTCAACTGCTAGTGAAAACCAACCTAGTGTTGAAATCAATGTGTTGCAAGGAGAGCGTCCAATGGCAAATCAAAATAAATCTTTAGGTAGATTCATCTTGGATGGTATACCTCCTGCACCTAGAGGTGTTCCTCAAATTGAGGTAGTATTTGATATTGATGCAAATGGTATATTGAACGTGTCTGCGAAAGATAAAGGTACGGGTAAAGAACAACAAATTCGTATCGAGGCAGGTAGTGGCTTAAGTCAAGAAGAAATTGAACGCATGAAGAACGAGGCTAAGGAAAATGAAGAAGAGGACAGAAAAGTGAAAGAAAGAGTAGAGAAATTAAACTTGGCAGATGGTCTAATATTCAATACAGAAAAGCAGTTGAAAGAATTTGGTGATAAAATTTCTGCTGATAAAAAGGCACCAATTGAGGCGGCTTTGGAAAAACTAAAAGAGGCACACAAGTCAGAAGATTTGGATGCTATTGATAAAGCAACTGAAGAGTTAAATAATGTATGGTCTGCTGCTAGTGAAGAAATGTATGCAGGAGGCGCGCAACAAGATGCAGGTGCTGCTGGTCAGGCTAGCGATGATGGAGGAAAATCTTCTCAAAATGGAGATGATGATGTAACCGATGCTGAGTTTGAAGAAGTAAAATAATTACTTCATAATAATAATGTTAAAGGAAGGATTCAATTCCTTCCTTTTTTTAATACTTAAACTATGTTTTTTAGAAGAAAAAAGGATATGATAGATAATTTAAAAGAAGGTAGAGATTTTTTAAGTCAAAATGCCAAAAGAGAAAATGTTATTGTTACGGAATCAGGATTACAATATGAGGTTTTGAAAAAAGGTGAAGGCGATGAAACACCTAATTCTAAAACAGTGGTTACTTGTCATTACGAAGGTAGATTAATCAATGGAAAGATTTTTGATTCTTCTTATAAAAGAAATCAAACTACTAGTTTTCCTTTAAATCGAGTAATTGCAGGATGGACTGAAGGTTTGCAGTTAATGAATAAGGGAAGTAAATATAGATTTTATATTCCTTCAGAGTTAGGTTATGGAAATAGAGCTATGGGGCGCGATATTCCTGCTAATAGTACTTTAATATTTGATGTGGAGTTAATCGACTTCTAGAATATCTAAAAATAAGGGAACAAATATTTTAAGCTTTATAAAGTATAAATCTTATAGAGCAAATATTTGTTTGTATCTTTGTCTATTCAAATATTTATAATTGTATTCAATTTTATGTCAAAACAACAGAATAAAAATATTTGCTCTTTTTGTGGAAAAGATGAAAAAGAGGCCACTTTGTTGATTTCAGGAGTATATGGAAATATATGTAATGAGTGTGCGGAACAAGCATATAAAATTGCAAAAGAAGTATCGGAAGAAAGCAAACAAAGAAGTGCTTTTAAAGTAGAAGATGTGGCTATTCACAAACCTAAGGATATAGCGAAATACTTAGATGAGTATATCATTGGGCAAGATCAAGCAAAAAAAGTAATGGCCGTAGCAATGTACAATCATTATAAAAGATTAATGCATGCAACTGAAGATGATATTGAGATAGACAAATCGAATATTATTATGGTGGGTGAAACGGGTACAGGAAAAACCTTAATAGCAAAAACAGTTGCTAAAATATTAGAAGTGCCCTTTGCAATTGCTGATGCAACGGTATTTACTCAAGCGGGTTATGTAGGCGAAGATGTTGAGAGTATATTATCACGTCTATTACAAGCTTGTGATTACAATGTAGAAGAAGCAGAAAGAGGTATAGTTTATATAGATGAAATAGATAAAATTGGAAGAAAAAGTGATAATCCGTCTATAACGCGTGATGTGAGTGGAGAAGGTGTGCAGCAATCATTATTAAAACTTTTGGAAGGGTCTGAAGTATTAGTACCACCTCAGGGTGGAAGAAAGCATCCTGATCAAAAAATGGTTAAGGTAGATACAAAAAATATATTGTTTATTTGTGGTGGGGCTTTTGAAGGAATTGACAAAATGATTGCTAAAAGAGTTGAAGCATCAACGATAGGTTTTAAGAAAAAAGAGGAAAATGAAATCGATAGAGGGAACCTATTGCAATATGTAAATGCGCAAGACCTTCGGTCCTTTGGGTTAATTCCTGAATTATTAGGGCGTTTACCAGTAGTGACATATTTAAACCCTTTAACTAAGGATATTTTAAAAAGAATTTTAGTAGAACCTAAAAATGCCTTAATTAAGCAATATAAACGATTGTTTGAATACGAAGATATAAAATTGGAAGTAACAGAAGAGGCAATTGATTATATGGTGGAAAAAGCATACAGTTATAAATTAGGAGGAAGAGGATTAAGAACAATATGCGAATTGGTTTTAACTGATGCAATGTTTGAATTACCTTCGCAGGAAGATGTGAAAACATTTGAATTAGATCTTAAGTATGTAAAAGAGAAATTACAGCATGCAAAGTTGGATTTGTATTCTGTAGCTTAAAAATAGATTGTTTAATATAAAAATAAATAAAATGAAAGAATTAATAAATGAATTAGTAGAAAAAGTAGGTTTAACAGAAGAGAAAGCAACACAATCTGTTGAAACAGTTATGGCTTTTGTTAAAAATAAATTGCCTGATGGTTTGTCAAGTCAGGTGGAAAATCTGTTTTCTGGTCAATTTGATTTAAGCAGCTTATTCGGTGGTGGAAGTAGTAAAGACGGTAATGATAAAGGAGGTTCGAATCCATTAAGTGCTTTAAATGATTTCTTGAAAAAATAATTTTATAATAGTTTACTGCTTATAATACTGCTTTTGAATTAAATGTGATGTGTATTATAAGCAGTGAATTTTTCCAGAACTGGAGTTAATTCAAGGTAATTGCTACAGTTATTGGGACAATAATTGTATATTTGTCCTTTAGGCTTTAATTTTTTGTGTACTATGAAGTCAACAAAGTTGTCAAGAAGCTTGACTATATTTTTTGTGTCTTTTTTTATTTTATTAGCTGCTGTGTTTTCAGGCTTTTATTATTACCATACAAATGTTTCTAAAAAACCCAATGTGGCTATCCAAAGCCAACCAGGACAAACCATTCGTCCTTTCTCTTTTATAAATCAAGATGGAGATACAATAACTAAGAAAGATATTGAAGGAAAAATAGTTGTTGTAGAATACTTTTTTACTACCTGCCAAGGAATTTGCCCTATTATGAATGATAATATGTTTACTGTATATGAGGCATTTAAAGCCTATGACGATGTAGTAATTTTATCGCATACGGTGGATCCTAAAAGAGATACAGTAGAAGCAATGAAAGCATATAGTCTTAAATATGATGCAGATCCCAAAAAATGGATGTTTTTAACAGGAGATAAGAAGAAATTATATGATCAAGCTTATTTTAGTTATGGTTTAACAACCGCTAATGAATCTGCGGAGAATATTGATGAAGATTTTATTCATTCCAATGTTTTTGTTCTGGTTGATAAACATGGGAGACTTAGAATGCATTTAAATAAAGACGGTAATCCAGTGCCATATGATGGTACGGATGAAGAATCTGTGGCAAGGCTAATAGAAGATATCCATGAGGTATTAAAAGAAGATTAATGGAAAAAACACAAATGAGTCTGGCTGAAGTTCAAGAAATGGTAGATTCTTGGATTAAAAAATATGGCGTAAAGTACTTTCAACCATTAACAAATTTAGGAATTCTAATGGAGGAGACTGGTGAATTTGCACGATATCTTGTTAGAATACATGGAGAACAGAGTTTCAAAAATAAAGAGGAAGAATCTAAAGCAAAGGATAATCTTAGAGATGAGTGGGCGGATATGTTTTGGGTAATGGTTTGTTTAGCTAATCAATTAAATATTGATATGGAGGCTGCTTTTAAGGAAACAATGGATAAGAAAACCCAAAGAGATGCCACTCGCCACCTTGAAAATGAGAAATTGAAAAAATAATATAGTTATGCGTAATGTTTTAATGATTGCATGTTTAAGTATAGGTTTACTCCAATCATGTAAGAATGTTGAAAAAGAAAATACAGTAGATATTGAAACGGTAAAGCATAATCCAGATATTCCTGTCACTTTAATTGATAATGAAGCTTTTATTGCTGATAAAATTGCTAATACTCATGTGGAGAATATCAAGGTGATTGTGGAAAATGCAATTGAAAATGAAGAGCCTAATATGGAGAACGTGGCTAAGGAAATAGAACAAGAATTGAAAGAAATTTATGCAAATACTAAAATGTCTGATGCACCTTTTAATGCTTTAGATAAGTATTTACGCAAAATTAAAGCACAACTTCCTGACCTAGAAAGATCTTCGAATAAAATTATCCTTATTGAAATGCATACTTATTTAAGTCAATACGATAAGTATTTTAAATAATTACACTTCGCATATCTTTAAATAAGAATTTGTTTAACTGCTTGTTTTTTGGGAAAATAGCATAAAAACTGGGGCCAGAGCCACTTAATTCAGCGTATAATGCACCTTCTTTATAAAGCTTTTCTATGCTTTCTTTAATAATTGGATATTCTTTTTGGACCCAAGGAGAGAAAGAATTTTCTAAATAAAACTTCCATTCATTAACAGGAAGCTTAATAATATCCTTTAAAGGTAATTCTTCTTTTTTAGCTTTTTCATTATTCGAAATTGATAGAAAAGCATTTTTTGTAGCTATTTTGATTTTAGGATTAAATATCTGTATGGTATAATCAGATAAGGAGAAATCTAAAGGCTCTAATATATCACCTCTCCCTTTTCCTAAGCAGGCTTGGTTATGTACGAAAAATGCACAATCACTGCCAATCTTTGCTGCTAAATTCTCTTTTGTATTTTGACTTAAGCCACACGAAAAATAATCATTAATTGCATTAATAAAAGCTCCTACATTCCCTGAGCCTCCTCCTAATCCAGCCCCATTGGGAATATGTTTTAAATGATGAATGGTTATTTCCTTGCTTTTTAGTATTTCAACTTCATTTTGCATTAATTTCCATGTTTTATATAATAGATGCTCACTTAATGGAATGTTTAAATCTTCACCGTAACAGTGTAAATTAAAAGAAGGGGTTTCATGAAATTCTATAGCATCTTCCCAAGGTATGGGGTAAAATACTGTATTAATATTATGGTATCCATCATCTCTTTTATTTAAAACTTGGAGACCGATATTTATTTTTGCTTGAGAAAATAGTAGCATTCCAATTAATCGTTTTGCTTATTTTATTCTTATAAAAGAATGAAGATAATCAAATAAAAGAGGATATTTAAAAATATTTTATTAAAGCCAGCTATTTATTTTGAATTATTTATCTTTGGAATATTGAGCAATATAATAAATACTTAATTATGGCAATTAGAATATATACTAAAACTGGAGATAAAGGTTCAACAGCTTTAATAGGTGGAACGCGTGTAAGTAAAGGACATATTAGAATTGAGGCTTATGGAACTATTGATGAATTAAATTCACACATGGGCTTAATAGCGGATTTAGCAAGGGATCATTATATTAACGAATGGACTTATGAAATTCAGGATAGGCTATTTACAATAGGCTCAGCATTAGCAAAAGACCCACAAAAAGATATAAAAATGGCACTGCCTAATCTGGAGCAAAAGGATATAGAATGGCTAGAGGATAAAATAGATAATTTGAATGAAAAATTACCTGAGTTAAAATCCTTTGTGCTTCCTGGAGGACATGTTGCAAGTAGTGCCGCACATGTAGCGAGATGCGTATGTAGAAAGGCGGAAAGAATCTGCGTAATTATGCAAGATGAGGGTGAAGAAGTTCCTGAATTTATATTGCCTTATTTAAATCGTTTGTCTGATTATTTGCATGTGTTGGCTCGTTATATTTTACTTATTAATAATGTGGAGGATAAGCCTTGGATTGCAAGAAAATAAACTGGCTTAATTACATAAGAAAAAGTAGATATTTTCGTTTTGTATTTAGTGTGAAATTTTAAATTTTATGAGGAGTTCTAATATTAGATTACCTATTTTTAAGTGTTTTTATTTATTATTAGCATTCTTAGTATATTGTTTTCAGGTTTTTGGACAGGAAAAAGTATTTCGTGCTGAGGTTGATCAAAATCCTATAGGAATAAATGATGCAATAGTCTTTACCTTAACATTAGAAAATTTTTCTAAAAATGTAGGTATACCCGAAGTGAAGTTTCCTGAATTTGAAATTATAAACGGACCTTTAAGTTCTGTATCCAGGGAAATTCAAAATATTAACGGGAAAACTACAATTAGCGAAAAAGTATCTTATTCCTATGTTTTAAAAGCCAAAAGAGAAGGCACTTTAAAAATACCTGCTGCACTTGTGCAGCACGAAGGCAAGACATACCACTCTAATTCAGTACAAGTTCATGTACAGCCGGGTTCATTAAGAAAAAATAATCAAAGACAATCGAGAAGAAGAAATCCATTTGATGACCCTTTTTTCGATGATCCCTTTTTTGACAACTTTGTAGAGATGGAAGAAAGGATGCGAAGGGCTATGGAGGATTTTTTTGGGGAATCTAGACCTAGTCAACAGCAATTAGACTACCGAGAATTTACTGAAGACAAACTCAATGAGAATATATTTTTAAAATTAGAAGTTGATAAAAATGAACTGTATGAAGGAGAGCCTTTATATGTTAGCTATAAGCTATATTCTCGTTTGCAGATGAATGTTCAACTGCATGATTTACCTGATTTGAATGGATTTTGGTCTGAAGATTTTGAGTTGCCATCACAGATAACACCTAAAAAAGAAATTGTAAATGGTAAAGAGTATAATGTTTTTACAGTTAAAAAGTCAGTACTTTATCCACAATTGACAGGTTCGCTAATTTTAGATGAAGCAGTAGCTAAGGGACAAGCTTATGTTGCTGATTTAATAACCGATAATTGGGGAAATCGTTTTGTTACACAGAAAAGTGTAGATGTTACTATAAAAAACAAACCAATTCCCATACATGTAAAGAAATTACCAAAATTAAAAAGAGAAAGTGTAAACTATTCTGGATCGGTTGGAAAAATAACACGAGAAATTATTTTGGAGAATAGTGAAGTGGATATAAACGAACCTGTTTTATTGAAAATAAGATATAAAGGAATAGGAAATCTTGCTTTAATAACAGCTCCTAAAATTCAATCTGATAATAGCTTGGATATTAATAAACCCAAACGGCTTAATAATTATGAATTGACCTCTCGTGGTTTGGAAGGAGAAATTGAATTTGAGTATTTAATTTATGCACGACAAGAAGGAAGTTATAGGATTTTGATTCCAGAAGATGCTAGTTTTGATTATCAAGAAGAAAAATATGTTTACTTTGAGGAGGAAGAAGAAGAGATACACTTTACTGGAGTTTTGGATGAAAATAATTTAAGCGGAGAACAGGGGCTTTCTATATTTAAAGGAAATGAGGAGAGTAAGCCAATCAGTAAATTAAATTTATGGTGGTTGTTATTGCCTATTATTATTTTAATTGCTTCTTTTAATTCTTCAAAAATTAAACATTTCTCATTTAAAAAAGAAGGAATAAGAGATATAGATAAGGAGGCGTGGAAACGTTTAAGTGTAGCAGCAGATTATATGAAAAATAAAGAGGAGAAATTGTTTTATGAGGAGATTTCTAAATCTTTATTACTTTTTATTAGTGAAAAACTTTCAATTCCTTTTAGTGATTTAAATAAAGAAACATATAAGAAAGCACTTTTGAGTAAAAATATACCTTATGAAAAGTGGGATGAGATAGATAAGGTTATTGAGATTAGTGAAAGAGCATTGTACAGTCCAATTGCCAATGTGGAATCTATGGAGGAAGTATTAGAAAAAGCCAAGAACTCTATGGTTATTTTACAAAAATATTTAAAAAATAAAATGTAAGAAATGAAGAGAATAATATTTGTATTGTTCATTTTATTTGGCATTTCAATCCAGATGTTTGCTACAACCTGGGATGAAGGTATAGCATTGATGGAAAGCAAAAAATATAGTGAAGCTAAAAAATATTTTGAATCAAGAGAAAAAATAGAAATGAACCTCGAATATTATAGTCATCTTGCTTGGATTAACTATCAATTGCAGGAATATGAAGAGGCTAAGCTATGTTTATTAACTGCTCAAAAGCTATATGGCCCCAATAGGTGGTTATTAGAAGCTTTGGAAAAAGTAAATAATAACTTAGGATTGTCTCATATAGAACATAAGCAATCATGGGGCTTGACAACTAAAAACGGAAGCTTGTTTAGCATGAATTCCTTGTTTTATTTTATTTTAACTTTAAGCCTAGTTATAGCTTTTATGCGTTTTGTATACAAAGGCAAAAGAAACGTAAAACTGTTTGTACAAATCGGCTTGTTAACTATAATAAGTGCAACTTTCTTACAATTAATTTGGCAACAGTATCAATTTAATAAGCTCCCTGATGGCATTTTAATAGAAAATCAAACCTGGGATTTAAGAAAGGAAAATGAGGTTTTTTGGCCCAAAGCTTTATCGGTTCGAATTGTGCATGACAAAAATAATAGCATGATAATAAAAAATACTTTAGGTGAAGAAATTGAAGTGCCACGAAATGCATTAAAAACTCTGTAACTTTGTAAATTGATTTAAAGTTAAAAATAGAAAAGTATTTATTAATTTTGCAACATGCCAAAAATATCTTTACGCGGACAAGAAATGCCGCCATCGCCAATTCGTAAATTAAATCCCTTTGCAAATGAAGCTAAAGCTAAAGGAGTAGAAGTATTTCACTTAAACATAGGGCAACCTGATATTGAAACTCCTCCAGCTATTTTAGATGCTGTTAGAAATTTTGATGAAACAGTATTAGAATATAGCCCTAGTCAAGGGTTTGCATCCTATAGGGAAGCATTAGCAATGTATTATAAAAAGAATGATATTTCAGTTAGTCCTGATGAAATTATTATTACAACTGGGGGGTCTGAAGCTATTTCATTCGCTTTTAATGCTTGTTTGAATCCTGGCGATGAAATAATAGTGCCAGAACCTTTTTATGCTAACTATAATGGATTTGCTAGAGCAGCAGGAGTGAATATTGTTCCTATATTTTCATCAATAGAAACAGGTTTTGCTTTACCACCAATTGAAGAGTTTGAGCGTTCAATAACAGCTAGAACTAAGGGGATTATGATATGTAATCCTAATAACCCAACAGGTTACATGTACTCCGAAGAGGAGCTAAAAGTATTAAGAGATATATGTATAGAATATGATTTGTTTCTTTTTTCAGATGAAGCATATAGGGAGTTCTGCTATGATGGATTAAAGCACACTTCAGTTTTATCTTTAGAAGGCTTAGATGAACATGCGATTTTATTAGATACTATTTCTAAAAGATATTCTGCCTGTGGTGCAAGGATAGGAGCCTTAGTTACTAAAAATGCAGCTGTTTATGAAGCTGTATTAAAGTTTGCACAAGCAAGACTTTCACCTCCAACATTGGAGCAGGTATTGGCTGAAGCAGCGACAAAGTTGCCTGATGATTATTTTGCTGAGGTATTAAAATCATACCAGTCGCGAAGAAATGTTTTAGTTAAAAGATTGCGTGCTATTGAGGGTGTCGTATGTCCAGAACCTAAAGGAGCATTTTATGTGATGGCTTCTCTGCCAGTTGATGATTCTGAGAGGTTTTGTGAATGGATGCTTTCTGAGTTTTCTCATAATAATAAAACTATAATGATGGCGCCAGGGAATGGTTTTTATGCCACTGAAGGGTTGGGTTCCTCTGAAGTGCGCTTAGCATATGTTTTAAATGAAGAGCGAATTAATGAAGCAATGGACTGCCTTGAAGCGGGATTAAAAGCATACAATGCCTTATAATTTATGGAAAATAAATTTTAAACACTCTAATGGGTATGAGAAAATATTTTTATGTAATAATAGTTTTGCTTTCCATAGGCTTTATAACATTTTTAAATTCTTGTGATAGTGCCACTAAGGAAAAAAAAGCGAAGCTTAGTCAAGTTGAAGGAGAATTGTATTTGGGAATTGATGAAGGGCTTGAAGGGGTTATGTCTCAGATTGTAAAGGTTTATGACTCTTCTTTCCCCAAGGTACAAGTCGAGATGTCCTATGATTATGAGAATAATATAATGGAATCCTTAATGCAAGATAGGATAAAAATAGCTGTTATAACTAGAGATATAAAGGAGTCAGAGAATGCTTATGCTGAGAAAAATAGATTTAAATTAAAGTCTTTAGCGGTAGCCAAAGATGCAATAGCAGTGATAGGTCATCCTGAAAATGAGGATTCTTTTCTTACAGTTTCTCAAATCAAGAGTATTTTAAAAAATGAATTTTCTAGAGATTATAATGTAATAATCAATTCTGGTAAAAGTGCTATTGCTCGATTTTTAAAAGAGGAGGTTTTGGACAATGAGGAGTTTGGTGAAAATATTTATAGTCAAGGAACAGATCAGGAAATAATTGATTATGTAAATAACAATAAAAATACAATTGGTTTTTTATCAATAAACTTTTTATACGACGAAGAGTCTAAAATGCATACGCCAGAGTTTAGGAATGATATTAATATGATTCCTATTTACAATGATAGCTTGGATAAGTTTGTCTTACCCTATCAAGCGTATCTAGCATTGGATGAATATCCTTTTACTCGCTCGATTTATTTTATTAATAGAGATAATAGACAAGTGCCAAGTACAGGCTTTGCAAATTTTTTAGCTTCTGAACCGGCACAGTTATTGTTTAAAAAGGCAATGTTTGTACCTTTGCGAAGTCAATTAATAATTAGACCAGTAGAAATTCTTTAAATTTTAATTTTAAACTCAGATAAATTTTATGAAAAAAATAATCGCAGTAATAACAACAGCAGCTGTTTCAATGCAATTATATGCTCAATCAGTTGATGAGGGTATTAAGATGTATCAATATGAAAAATTCGAAACTGCAAAGAATATACTATCTTCCCATGCAGAAAAAAATGATGAGGCAAATTACTATTTAGGTTTGTCTTATATAGGATTACATGATTTGAATAAAGCCAATGAGGTTTTTAGTAAAAATGATCATTATTATAATGTTGCTGGAAAAGCTAGAATTTTATATTTGCAAAATAAACCGGAAGAAGCTCAAACACTATTGGAAGGAATAGTAGATAAAGCAAAAAAGAGAGAATGGGAAAAATTAAGTGTTGCGGCTGACGCTATTACTTATACTGAAGGAGGTAATGTTGCTTTAGCTTTAAGCTGGTATATGTCAGCTTTAGAAAGACAAACAAAAAATGCAGATTTGTATATTTCTCTTGGAGATGCTTATATGAAGTTAGCTTCTGGAGGTGGTAATGCAATGACAAATTATGAAAAAGCTGTTGAATTAGGAGGGAGTAACTCACTAGCTTATTCTAGAATTGGTAGATTATGGTATGTTGCACAGCAATATTCAGATGCATTAAATGCTTATAATCAAGCTAAAGATGCAGATCCTGAAAATCCATTGCCTTATAGAGACCTAGCAAAAGCATATCAAAAAGCAGGTAACTATAAATATGCTTTAGAAAATATTGAAGAGTATTTAGCCAAATCGGATAAATCTGTAGATGATAAAATAGAACATGCTAATATTCTTTATGAAGCTGGAGAATTTGCAACAGCAAAAGAAAAAATGGAAGAACTTATAGCAGAAGGACATGTTCGTCCCTATATGTATAGAATTGTAGCCTATACCTCTTTTGAAGAAGGTGATGTTAAAGCGGCAGAACGTAATTTGAATTTATTCTTTGAAAAATCTTCTGAGAATGAATATATTAACAATGACTATATCTATGCTGCGAAAATTTATACAAAACTAGCTAATGAATTAAAATCAGAAGCTCAAGCAAATGTTGAAGAAGGTGAAGAGGTTCCTGTATCTTCTGAAGAAAAGAAATACCGTGATAAAGTTGATAATTACTTGTCAAAAATAGAATTGGAAAACGATAATCAAAAGGCTGATATTTATAAGGAATTAGCTGATTTCTTTAAAGATGAGAAAGAGTATGCTAAAGCTGCTGCTTACTATAAAAACATTGTTGAATTAGAAGAGAGAGAAGCAAAAGTTTTAGATTATTATTGGTGGGGTGTTTGGAATTTTTATGCTCAAAATTTAGATGAAGCATTAGAAGCATTTGAAAAAATGAGTGAAAAGTTTCCAGATGAAGGTTCTGCTTTATATTGGCAAGCAAGAGTAAAGGCTGCTAAGGATCCAGAAGCAAAAGGAAAAGAAGCTATGGAGTCTTATAAAAAATGGTTAGCTTTTGAAAATGAAAATTATACGCATTCAGAGCAAGAACTAATGACAGCTTATCAATATGTGACTTTTTATTATTATAATCACGATGATAAAGAAAATGCATTAAAATATGCTAACAAAGTAAAAGAATTGGATAGTGAAAACTCTTTTGCTAACCAAATAATCAAATATTTTCAACAGCAATAATTATATTATTATTTCTCTTCTAATGTAAAGAAATAATAATTACTTAAATTTGCAAGCATTGGTATTTATTTACCAATGCTTTTTTTATGATACAAATTCAAACAGATAAAAAAGTTTATTTCGCCTCTGATTTTCACTTGGGGATTCCAAATCTTGAAAATAGTCAACGAAGAGAAAGAAGAATCGTTCAATGGTTAAAAACTATTCAGTCCGATGTGGGCGCATTATTTCTATTAGGAGATTTGTTTGATACTTGGATGGAGTATAAACATGTTGTACCAAAAGGATATATACGATTTTTAGGAGCCTTAGCGGATTATGCAGATGCAGGAATTCCTATCTATATATTTTCAGGAAATCATGATGTTTGGATGAAAGATTATTTTGTTGAAGAACTTAATGCTACGATTTGTCATAAAGAGCAATTGATTAAAATCAATGACACCCTTTTAGAAGTGGGACATGGAGATGGATTAGGTCCAAAAGATAAAGGATATAAAATTCTGAAATACATAATGAGAAATTCTTTTGCACAGTGGATATATAGAAGATTTCATCCTAATTTTGGAATTGGTCTAGCTTCTTATTTGAGTCAATTAGGTCCAAAACATCAGTCTGATAAAGAGAATGTTTTTCTTGGGTCAGAAAAAGAATGGATTATTCATCATTGCGAAGAGCAATTGAAAAGACATCCTATACAGTATTTTATATTTGGTCATAGACATTTACCCATAGAATTTTTATTGAGTAATAATAAATCTGTTTATATTAATTTGGGCGATTGGATTAAGTTTAATTCCTATGTCTGTTTTGAAAAAGGAAAAGCAAGCTTAAAATATTTTCAAAATGAAGAATAAACGATTATGGATTATGCGTCATGGTGAAGCAGAGAATTTTGCTATTGATGACCATGAAAGAAGGCTAAGTTCTTATGCAAAAGATCAATTTCAACAAGTATTTGAACAATTAGGTACAATTGATAAGGATATAGAACTTATTGTTTGTAGCGATGCAAGAAGAACCATGGATACAGCTAAGCAATGGAAAAACTTATTGAATTATAAAAATGAAATATTATCAAGTTCAAATTTATATTTAGCATCAGAGTTTGAGATTTTAAATTTTATTCAAAATGATAAAAAAGTACAAAATGCAGAGAATATTCTTTTGATAGGACATAGTCCAGGAATAAGTAATTTTGCAATAAAATTAATGAAGAGTAAAAATCATGCTTTTCAAGGATTTCCTACTGGAGCTCTTGTAGTTATGGATCTGCCTATATTAAATTGGCAAGAAATAGATTTTGAACTAGGAAGTTTTATTAAATTTGTATACCCTTAAATAATTGAGCGTGAACAAAGAATTTTTAGAAAGATTAAAAGAACTCTATAGAAAAGAGTTTGGAGAAATTGAAGATTTTGAATTATTGCCACTATCAGGTTCAAAAAGACGATATGTTCGTTTTATTAATAAATCTGGAGATTCAATAGTTGGAGTTTATAATCCTAATAAGCAGGAAAATAATACATATTTTTATTTTACTAGCGTTTTTAAAAAGAATGAACTTAAGGTTCCGGAATTAAAATGGAAATCTGAGGATAAAGTTTATTACTTCATAGAAGATTTAGGAAAGCAGAGTTTGTTTGAAAAAATTATGAAGGATGGATACACGTCAGAGGTCGAAAAATTAATGAAGGAAGCTTTGAAACATTTAGTGCATTTCCAATTTAATGCAGGTGGATCTATTGATTATGAGATGTGTTTTTCCTCTAAAAAATTTGGAGCTAAGCAAATTTATTCTGATTTGTTATACTTTAAGTATTACTTTTTAGATATGCTTCCTATTGAATATCATACTGAAGATTTGCTTTCAGAATTGCAAAGTTGGAGTGAAGAATTGTCTTCTATTGGTCCGGTAGGCTTTATGTATAGAGATTTTCAAAGTCGAAATATCATCTTAAATGAAAAAAACGAACTAGGATTTATAGATTTTCAGGGTGGTATGCAAGGATTTCCAGGATATGATTTAGCTTCCTTTCTATGGCAGGCGCGCGCAAAGGTTCCTATGGCTTTGAAGAGAAAACTACTGAATTATTATTATGATTATTTAGTAGAATATGCTCCAGGAATGTCTACAGTTAATGAAGATGCATTTAAAAGAGACTATTTGAAATTTGTTCTTTTAAGGATTTTGCAAACTTTAGGTGCTTATGGTTATTTAGGCTTAATTCAAAATAAACCACATTTTATTAGTTCTATAGTACCAGCTTTAGAACAATTAAAAGAATATTTAGAAGAGTTTTCCACTTACCCGAATTATAATGAATTAAGACAAACTTTAGAAAAGGTTGTGAAAAAAGATATTATAAATTCTTTTAAAAAAACCAAGTATCCAAAAGAAAATGTAGAAAAATTAAGAATTAAGCTTTTTAGTTTCTCTTACAAAAAAGGCTTGCCTAAAGAAAATTCGGAACATGGGGGAGGCTATGTATTTGATTGTAGAGGAATTCTAAATCCAGGTAGAGAAGAGGCGTATAAAACGCTTACTGGAAAGGATGATGAAGTGCAGTACTATTTGGAAACAAAAACACAAATGCCTGAATTCTTAAAATATGTGAAAAGATCTTTAGATATTAGTGTTATGAATTATTTAGATAGAGGGTTTGACTCTCTTTCTATTGCATTTGGTTGCACTGGTGGGCAACATCGTTCTGTTTATGCAGCTGAAAAAATAAAAAAATATTTGGAAGAAGAATTTGAATTGAGTGTTGAGCTCGTTCATTTAGAGCAAGAAGAGCATGATTATACCAGACGCTAAAAGAATAGCAAATACTTATTGGGAAAGCGAAGAAGTATTACGTTTATCTCAAGAAATATTAGGTTGTTATCTTGCAACTAACCTAAATGGAGAGTTTTGTTATGGACGCATCGTAGAAACAGAAGCTTATGAAGGAATAAATGATAAAGCAGCACATGTGTTTGACGATAGAAAAACTGAAAGAACAAAGGTAATGTATGGAAAATCAGGACATGCTTATATTTATCTTTGTTATGGAATTCATCATTTGCTAAATATTGTTACTGCGCCAGAAGGGATACCACATGCTATTTTGATTAGAGGAATTGAACCTATACAAGGTGAAAAAATAATGGCATTACGATCTAATAAAAAGATAGGAGATAAAAGAATTGGTCGTGGTCCAGGAAATGTTTCGAAGGCTATGGGTTTGCATTATAAAATGACAGGTATTTCTTTAGATAGTGAACATATAGGGATTTTTAAACCACATAAATTTCCATATTTTAATATTATTAGAGGAAGTAGAATTGGTGTGGCCTATGCAAAGGAGGATGCTCTACGGCCTAATCGTTTCTGGATTGAAAATAACCCACACGTAAGTAAATAAATCACAATGAATAATGTAATTTTACATTTTTAAAATAAAAAACTTGTTATGAGTAACTTATTAGATGGGAAAGTAGTTTCCGAACATAAATTAATAGAAATTGCTAAAAAAGTAGAAAATCTTAGAGCAGAAGGTTTGAGGAAACCGCATCTTGCAGCTATTTTAGTTGGAGAAGATCCAGCTAGCCAAACGTATGTGAATTCTAAAGTTCGAACTTGTGAAGAAATTGGTTTTGACTCTACTTTAATTCGTTATCCTGAAACAGTTACTGAATCTGAATTATTAGAAAAAATTAAAGAAATTAATGCTAACGATGGGGTGGATGGTTTAATCGTACAATTACCACTTCCTAAACATATAGAGGAAAATAAGGTAATTGAAACTATAGATCCTGCAAAAGATGTTGATGGTTTTCACCCTGTGAATGTTGGAAAAATGGTTTTAGAGCAAGAAACATTTATTTCTGCAACACCATATGGTATCATGATGCTCTTAGATCATTATAATATCCAAACATCTGGCATGCATTGTGTAGTTGTTGGCAGAAGTAATATAGTAGGCACGCCAATGAGCATTTTGTTAAGCAGAAATAACCAGCCTGGCAACTGTACTGTTACCTTAACGCATTCACGTACTAAGGATTTAAATGAAATTTGTGCATCGGCTGACTTATTAATAGCAGCTATAGGAAAACCATTTTTTGTTAAAGAAAACATGGTTAAAGAAGGTGCCATAGTTGTGGATGTTGGAATTAATAGAATTGAAGATAAGTCGAAAAAATCAGGAAGCCGATTAGTAGGGGATGTGGATTTTGAAGCCGTGAAAAATAAAGTAAAATATATTACTCCAGTACCAGGTGGTGTTGGAAAAATGACTATTTGTGCTTTAATGCAAAACACCTTACAAGCTTTTGAGCAAAAATTTAAAAAGTAAATAGTAATGAAGTATCCAGTAATGGAGCATTTTTACACCTTGCAAGGTGAAGGGAAATATACAGGACATGCAGCATATTTTATACGTCTTGGCGGTTGTGATGTGGGATGTGTTTGGTGTGATGTTAAGGAAAGCTGGGCCATGGACGTGCATCCCTCTTATTCAATAAACGAAATATTAAATTGGGTAAAAAAATATCCTGTAGAAATTGTTGTTATTACAGGTGGAGAACCTACATTACATAATTTAAATGAATTGACAGTTTCATTGAAAAATGCGGGATATAGAACACATTTGGAAACAGCAGGAACGAATTTAATTACTGGGAAATGGGATTGGATTACTTTATCACCCAAAAAATTTAAAGTTCCCTTAGAAGAAAATTTAAAACTTGCTAAGGAATTAAAAGTTGTTGTCTTCCATAAATCGGACTTTGATTGGGCAGAAAAGTATGCAGCTAAGATGGATCCGAACTGTCTGTTATATTTACAAACGGAATGGGACAGAAGAGAAGAAAATATTCCCTTAATATTAGATTATATTGCGAGAAAGCCGCAATGGGTTTTATCCTTACAAACACACAAATATATTAATATACCTTAATTTTTTATAAATGTCATATATTCAAGCAGTTATCCTGGCCATTATTGAAGGGTTAACAGAGTTTTTACCCGTATCATCTACTGGCCATATTATGATGGGAGGAGCCGTTATGGGTTTAGACTTAAATGATCCCTTTATTCAATTATTTACTGTTGCAATACAATTAGGAACTATACTTTCAGTAGTGGTTTTATACTTTAAACGTTTTTTCAAATCTTTTGAATTTTATTTTAAACTTGCAGTTGCAACTTTACCTGCAGCAGTTTTGGGCTTGGCTTTTGATGACCAAATTGATGCAATGTTAGGAAATCCTGCAGTAGTGGGAATCTCTTTAATTTTGGGAGGAGTTATCTTAATTTTTGTTGACCGCTGGTTTAAAAATGCTCAGGAAGATAATGCAGACAATATTCCTTATTTAACTGCACTGAAAATAGGTTTTTTCCAATGCTTAGCAATGATTCCTGGAGTTTCGCGTTCTGCAGCTTCTATTGTTGGAGGTATGTCTCAAAGGTTAACTAGAAAAGCTGCTGCAGAGTTCTCTTTCTTTTTGGCTGTACCTACAATGGTGGGAGCAACAGGAAAAAAAATGTATTCTTTTTTTAAAAACCATGGTGCTTTGAATTCCGAAGAAGTAAATCTATTAATTATAGGAAATGTTATAGGATTTATAGTGGCCATGTTTGCAATTAAAGCTTTTATAGACTTTTTGAGCAAAAAAGGTTTTAAGGTTTTTGGATATTATAGAATAATTATAGGAGTTTTCTTTTTGATTTTTGTGTTTTCTGGAACTATTAAAGAGGAAAAGAAAATAGTGGAAGATGGAATAACTTATACAGAACAGATGGATTTAAAATCGAGTTCGACTGCTTTACAAAGAGAATTTAATAATAGATTTTAAAACCTGAGTAACAAGTAATTTTACTTAAATCCTTTTAAATTGATGGACTTTAATTAATTTCCACTTTTTAAGAGGATTTTTCATGCCTAGAATTTTTAAAATTTACTCGCAGTCATTCAGTGGCTTATCTCGTGAAGCATGGTTATTATCTATAGTTATGCTCATTAATAGAATGGGTTCTATGGTTTTACCCTTCTTAGGGGTTTATATGGTTGATAAGTTAGGGTTTAGCTTAATAGAGTCAGGTTGGGTACTGAGCGCCTTTGGTTTGGGTGGATTAATAGGATCGTTTTTAGGAGGACGGTTGACTGATAAATTTGGAGCTTATAGCGTACAAACTATGAGTTTGTTATTGAGTGTCCCATTCTATTGTTTATTACCTCTATTTACAAGTGTTGGAACTTTAGCATTAATGATTTTTATTCTCAGTATTATAGTAGAAATGTTTAGGCCAGCAAATTCTGTTGCTATAACGCAATTTGCAAATCCTGAAAATATTACTCGAGCTTTTTCTTTGAATAGAATGGCAGTTAATCTTGGTTTCTCTTTTGGGCCAGCTGTTGGTGGTTTATTAGCGGCAATTTCTTATAATTTTATGTTCTTTGCTAATGCTGCATCTGTTTTAATTGCTTTAATAGTATATGTAAGTTTTTTCAAAAAAAGAAAAAATACGCATTGTAAAAATCAAGAAGAAAATAAAAATCTTACAATAAATGGAAAAGAAATAAAGGAACGTAATCCTTATTTTGATTTACCTTTCGTTTTATTTTGTCTGTTTTGTACTTTTTTTTCCATCTGCTTTTTTCAAATTTTCAATTCATTACCCTTATTTTATAAAGAAAGTTTAGGGATGAGCACTCAATCTATAGGGTTGGTTTTAGGATTTAGCGGTTTTGTTATTGTTTTATTAGAAATGTTAATTGTATATATTGCTGAACGTAAATTTACCATTAATCAAACCATGCTTATTGGAACACTATTTTGTGTTTTTGCCTTTGCAAGCTTAATTATAGTACCAAATTTATTTTTGGTATATGTTAGCATTTTTCTATTGAGTATGGGTGAGATTTTAGTATTGCCTTTTATGTCAACAATTACCGCTATTCGTTCCACTCCAAAGTCTAAAGGTAGATACATGGGATTAAATGGTGCAGCAGTAGCTGTTGCTTTTATAATTTCACCATATTTGGGAACATTTGTAGCGCAAGATTTAGGATTTCAAAAACTTTGGATAGGAACAGTTGCCTTACTATTGATAACTATGATTGGATTTTATATGACTATTAAAAAATTGGTATAAAAAAATCCAAGATGCTTGAATATCTTGGATTTTTATTAAAATAGCAAGTTTTACATTCTGTTAGGAACATTAATCCCTAATAATCCCATTGTGAAAGCGATAACTTTTGCTGTATATTGAATTAAATGTACTCTGAAAATCTTTGCTTCTTCACTTTCTGCATTCATTACACTACATTGATCAAAAAAGCTATTAAATAATTGCGCTAGTTTAAATGTATAATTGCAAACTACAGAAGGATTGTATTCATTTGAAGCTAATTGAATAATACTTTTTAATTGTTCTAAGTGTAGAAATAAATCTCTTTCTGCTTTTTGCATTTCATAAGAAATTGTAGAAATGTCAGGCAAATTACTATAATTTACACGTCTTAAAATTGATTGAATTCTAGCATGTGCATATTGAATAAAAGTTGCTGTAAAACCATGTAAGTCTATAGATTCTTCAGGATTGAAAATCATCTTCTTTTTAGGTTCTACACGTAATAAATAAAATTTTAAAGAGCCTAATCCAATGGTATCATATAGCTTTTTTAGTTCTTCTTCTGAAAAGTCTTCTGTTTTTCCAGATTCTTCTGTTTGTTTTTTAGCAATAGCACGCATTTCAGCAATCATATCATCAGCATCTACAACGGTTCCTTCTCTACTTTTCATTCTTCCTGTGGGTAATTCCACCATGCCGTAACTTAAATGATAAATGCCTTCTGCACTTTTTTCTCCTAAACTTTCCATAGTAGCTTTCAAAACCTGCATATGATAATTTTGTTCGTCAGCTATAACATAAATGCTTTTATCTAATTGGAAGTCATCATACTTTAATCGTGCAGTTCCTAAATCTTGAGTTATATATACTGAAGTACCATCTCCTCTTAATAATAACTTATGGTCTAATTTTTCTTTTTCTAAATCAATCCAAATAGAATTATCGTCTTTTTGATATACCAATTGCTTTTCTAATGCATCCTCTACCATATTTTTTCCAAGGAGATAGGTTTCACTTTCATGGTAAACTTTATCGAAGTCAACACCAAGGTCATTGTAGGTAATATCAAAGCCTTCATAAACCCAATTGTTCATTTTTTTCCATAATGCAATAACTTCTGGATCATTATTCTCCCACGCGACTAACATTTCTTGTGCTTTTTTCAGAATAGGAGCTTCTTTTTCCGCCTCCTTTTCTTCCATTCCATTTTCTACTAAATCTTGAATCTCCTTTTTATATAAATCGTTAAAAGCTACGTAATAATCGCCAACAAAATGGTCTCCCTTTTTATGTTCGCTTTCAGGTGTTTTTCCTTCGCCCAATTCTTGCCAGGCTATCATCGATTTGCAAATATGAATTCCTCTATCATTAATTAAATTTGATTTTATGACCTCATGACCATTTGCTTTTAAAATTTCAGAAACTGACCAACCAAGAAAAATATTTCTTAAATGCCCAAAATGCAAGGGTTTATTAGTGTTTGGAGAAGAATACTCCACCATTATTCTTTTTTTGTCTTGTGTATTTACTTTTAGAAAATCAAAGTCTTCTTCTTTTAAATAACATTCAAATTGTTTCTTTAAAAATGCTTGACTAAGTTTCACATTTAAAAATCCTGAAACGACTGCATAAGAATCAATTTTATCTGAATGTTTTTCTAAAAGTGCTTTTCCTACTGTTTCTCCTAATAATTGTGGAGAGGTTTTCAATTTTTTTAAGAATGGAAATAAAATGAGTGTATAGTCTCCCTCAAATTCAGTTTTAGTTTCCGAAATTTGAATGGTATTCAGATGAAATTCCTCATTAGGAAAAGAGGCTTTAAAAATATCAAAAATTATATTTTGTAATTGCTGAATTAAAGTGTTCATAATATTTTTAACTGTAAAATAAATATCCAATAAAACTACAAATATACGAGGAGTTTTATTGGATATTAATAAAGTGATTAAAAATATATAATTATTGTATTTGTTGGAATTCAAATTGCGGTTTCCCCTTCAAGCCATCATCGTTATAAAAATTCACAAAGTGAATTTTCCAAAGCTTATCTTGTTGGTCTCTTATTATATAAATTCGCTTTGGTAAAATAGTATATTCTCCATTGTTTATATTGACTTCTTTCCAATGATATCCAATGATATCTCTTTGTTTTGTTAATTCATAATGCATTAAAGCCGTGTCAATTGTAAAATCATCAAAGTTCCTAGGATTTAAAGTATCAGCAGCTCCCATAGTTTGATAGGGATTTAATAAAACCCCATTTACAAAATAAGGCATGTCTGATCCATCGGGATTTTCTCCATAAAATATATGTCTATATCTAGTGAATAGTACATCCCATTTTTCCTTATTGGGTTCAATTTGTATTGGTCCTTTTTCTGCAGAGAAATACAAATAACTATAGTTTGGATTAGGTTCTAATTGATGTATAGAACCTAATGAATCATCAATACTTCCAAATTTTAAATGAATACCATCCACGTTATTGAAACTAATGATTTGGAATTTAAAAGTCTTGTTTTTGATTTTTAATAACCAAACCTTTTGTAAGTCCTCATTCTTTATGAAACCATAAGCACTTTCTTTAGGATTCCATGTAGGGGAATCATAATTCCATTTTGATGCAGGAATTGAATAATCACTTTTCGTAAAATTAGTTTCTTCTGTTTTATAAATTAAGTTTCCTTTCCCTCCGTTTAACCATAGCTCTAAATGATTAAAGTCCTGAGTGAAGCAAAAGTCCCAAATTGTAAAGCTATCTTCAGCTATAATCCCTTTTTCTAAACTATAAAATATATGTTTTTGATAATTGTCTCCAATATCTAATTTGTCAAAATTTGCAGAACCAGGCTCAGGAAGTGGATATGGTTTTTCTGCTTTTTCACAGGATGCAACAAATAGTATTGATAATAATAAAATGGTAAAGTGTTTAATGGACATTTTTTTTATTTATTACTTAAGGTTAAGTAGCTACAAAATAACTAAAATCTTTATTGATATTCGTCATTGCAATGTAAAAAGGATAGAACTACAATTGTTATAAGATTATAATTTATATTTTGAAGAGTTTGGGATTTTTAATTTTATTATTAACTTTAATGTTTAAAGTTATAAAATGCATGAATAGGTCTATTATTTTCATACTAATAATAAGTAATATTTTCTTTTTTGAAAAGCTTCATGGGCAAGATTTGCATTTTAGTCAAAGTTTTAATCAGTCTTATCTATTTAATCCTTCCCAAACAGGTTTAATTCCTAGCGAAGACTATAGAGTAACCGCGCAATACCGATCTCAATGGGGGAATTTGCCAGTTCCATATAAAACAATTGGTGCTTCAGGAGATTTAAAAGTTTTAGCTAGTGATTATCGAAAAGGGTGGCTAGGTTTAGGTTTAGGACTGTATAATGATAAGGCGGGATATGGAGACTTAACATTAACTAAAGCACAGTTTAGTGCAGCTTATCATGTAGAACTAAATGAAAGTTTTATTCTTTCTGCTGGAATAGGGATTGGCGTGGTGCAACGAAGTGTGAATATGGCGCAATTAACTTTTGACAATCAATGGAATGGTTTAAAATTTGATGAAAACTTACCACAAGGAGAAGTATACACGCATGAAAATGTTACCTATTTTGATGCGAGCCTAGGTTTGTCTTTTTCTTACACACCATCAGATGAATTTTATTTTCAACTTGCTGCAGGTGTAATGCATGTGAATCAACCCAATGAATCTTTTTACGAAAAAGAGAATAAAATCGGAATACGTCCCGTTATAGACTTGAGAAATATTGTGAAAATTAGTGATAATTGGATAGGGGAATGGGGAATACATGCGTCTCAGCAAAAATTAGCATATGAAATTGTTGGAGGTGGACAAATTTCTACGAATGTTAGCCCCAGAGAGCTAAATGCGAATGTTCTTATAGCTGGAGTTTATTACCGTTGGATGGATGCAGTGATACCTATGGTTGGATATGAATGGAATGGAATACGTTTATTAGTGTCTTCAGATATTACTTTATCTCCTCTTTCTGTGCCTTTAAAAGGTTATGGAGGAGTAGAGGTGTCACTAGTTTTCAAGGGTTTATATGATGGTAGTTTGATTAAAGGAAATGGCAGAAAATCCTACGGTTGTCCAAGATTTTAACAAAAATATGGATATTTGAATTTGTTAAAATTCGGGAAAACATACTATATTTGAAAAAGAATTTTAAATATTTACTATGGAATTAGAAAAAGCAAAAGTATTATTAGTTGAAGATGATACGAATTTAGGACAAGTACTGAAAAACTACTTGGAGTTACATGATTATGTAGTAGAGTTATGCCGTGACGGTATTTTGGGCTTAGCAGCATTTCGAAGAGAAAAATTCGATTTGTGTATTTTAGATGTTATGATGCCAAATATGGATGGTTTTACTTTAGCAGAAGAAATTAGAGCAATTGATGCAGATGTACCATTGTTTTTTCTTTCCGCTAGAAATATGAAAGATGATGTAATTGCGGGTTACAATTTAGGAGCAGATGATTATATAACAAAACCTTTTGATAGTGAGGTTCTTCTGCATAAAATCAAGGCTGTATTAAAAAGAAATCAAGAAGTCGGAGACCGCTTATCTACACAACAAAATTTTGAATTTGGGAAATTTAAATTTAATTCAAAATTACGCATTTTAGAAGCAGAAGGGGAAGAAAGAACATTAAGCCCAAAAGAAAATGCATTATTGCAAATGCTATGTGAGTTTAAAAATGATTTACTTCCTAGAGAAAAGGCCTTAAAACGAATTTGGGGCAGTGATACCTATTTTAACGGTAGGAGCATGGATGTATATATCGCCAAGTTGAGAAAATATTTAAGTGTTGATGATAGTGTTAGCATTGTTAATATCCACGGAAATGGTTTCCGCTTGTTAGTAGAAGAGTAAACTTTATAAAGATTGTTGTGAAAATAGCATGCAGTAAAATGTAATTGCATGCTATTTTTATGTAAAAATAGGTGCAAAATTTGTTGAAATTAAATATTAAAACTACCTTGCATGGATTAAGAATTGAAAAAATATATATTTATGTCAAAAGTAAAAACGGGAGACACCGTACACGTACATTATCATGGAAAACTAACTGATGGAACAGCATTTGACTCATCGGAAGGAAGAGACCCTTTACAGTTTATAGTAGGTCAAGGACAAGTGATTAAAGGTTTTGATGAGGCTTTAATTGATATGGAAGTTGGAGCAAAGAAAACAGTTGAAATTCCTGTACATGAAGCATATGGTGAGCCTTCTGAAAAAAACTTTCTGGAATTTCCGAAATCTGATTTTCCTGAAGATGTACAAATTCAAGAAGGAATACAATTGCATTTAAGTGATAATCAAGGAAATCATTTTCCAGTAATTATCAAAGAAGTTAAAGAAGACTCTGTAATATTAGATGGTAATCATCCATTAGCAGGTAAAGATTTGATTTTTGAAATAGAATTAGTTAAAATAGGATAATAATATCTTGCCAAAGAATATAGTCTTTAAAATTAGATGAAATTCTTTGGCAAGTTCTTTGTATATTTGCTATTGAAATTATTAAATGAACATGTTAAATCAAATATTTTTATCCATACAAGCACAAGGTGTTGTTAATAATGCTCAAGATAGCTTAAGTGAAGTTGTGCACAATGTTGCAGGAACTGTTGCACAAGAACCAGAGACAATTTCTTTATGGAGTTTGTTGCAAGAGGGGGGAGTTCTTATGATTCCACTTTTAATTTGTAGTATATTAACTGTGTACTTCTTTATAGAACGTTTTCTGGTGATTAAAAATGCTGGTAAAACAAATCCAGATTTTATGTTCCGAGTAAGAGAAAAAATTATTGAAGGAAATATTTCTGGAGCTAAATCAATCTGTAATAATACCGAAGGAGCATTACCTAAAATGATAGCTAAAGGTATAGATAGAATTGGAAAACCTATTGATCATATAGAAAAATCAATGGAGAACACAGGAAAGTTGGAAGTTTATAAAATGGAAAAAAATTTAGGTGTTTTAAGTACTATTGCAGGAATTGCACCTATGTTTGGTTTCCTGGGAACTATTGCCGGAATGATCATTCTGTTTTTTAATATTCAGCATCAAGGGTTTTCTATAGAAAATATTGCAGGTGGAATTTATACTAAAATGGTTACTTCAGCGGTAGGATTAATTATTGGTTTGATTGCAGCAGTATTATATAGTATACTTAATGGTAGGATCAATAGAGTAGTGAATAAAATGGAAACTGCAAGTACAGAGTTTTTAGATATATTACATGAGCCTGTTGTAAAATAATTTATAATAATAATGAAAATACCATACCCTTTATTTGTTCTTGGAATTATCTTTCTATCTTTTGTCGCTTGCAAAAAAGATAATGAAAATAATTGTCGCTCGGTTGAGTATGTAGCCTCTCAAACGGAAGTGGTAGAATTAAAAAATTACTTGGAAGATAATGCAATAGAAGCAGAGTATGACGAAAGAGGGTTTTATTATATTATATTAAAAGAGGGAACAGGAAAAACACCACATCAATGTAGCAAGATTAAAATTGATTATGAAGGCAAATTGACAAATAATCATGTTTTTGATGCTGCAAATGCAATTTCTTTTCCTTTGGAAAACTTGATAATGGGGTGGAGAATGGGGCTACCTTTGCTAAAAGAAGGTGGAGAAATGATATTATATCTGCCTCCTAGTTTAGCGTATGGTGCTAGAGCGCAGGGAGATATTCCTGCTAATTCTATTTTGATTTTTAAAATCAATTTAATAGAAGTACAAAATTAAAATACACAAGAGTGTATTCATATTATTCAATGAGGTCAAATACAATTTGACTGGAAAAATAAAATATATTTATGGGTTGCGAAGGTTGTAGCAGCCATTCTGTTGGTAGCAATGGTAAACCAGCTGGTTGCCAAAGTAATGGAGGGTGTAGTTCAGGAGGCTGTAATAAATTTAATGTGTATAATTGGTTATCAGATTATCCTTTATCTGATTTTGGTACACAATATGATATAGTTGAAATTAGTTTTCAAAACGGAAATCGTAAACACTTTTTTAGAAATACAGAGAACTTATTATTAGAAAAAAATCAATGGGTAGTTGTTGAAGGTGCTAATGGATTTGACGTTGGACAAGTGTCAGTAACAGGTGAATTAGTAAAACTCCAAATGAAAAAATATGGAGTTAAAGATAATGAAGATATTCAAAGTATTCTCCGAATAGCCACCGAAGATGACCTTGAAAAATATAAAATAGCAAAAGAAAAAGAAAAAGAAACTTTATTAAATGCTAGAGTTATTGCTCGCAGTATGAATTTAGATATGAAGGTTTCTTTAATTGAGTTTCAAGCAGACTGTAAAAAAGTTACTGTATTTTATACTGCTAATGAGAGAGTCGATTTTAGAGAACTTATTAAAGTATATGCACAAGAATTTAGAGCTAAAATTGAGATGCGACAAATTGGTGCAAGACAAGAAAGTGCAAAAATAGGAGGAATTGGTTCATGTGGTAGGGAATTATGTTGTAGTTCTTGGCTAACTGATTTTAAATCCGTAAATACAACAGCGGCGAGATATCAAAATTTGTCCATCAATCAAACTAAACTTTCAGGACAATGCGGGAGACTTAAATGCTGCCTGAATTATGAGCTAGATACCTACATGGAAGCATTAAAAAGTTTTCCTCAAAATGCAGAAATTATATTTCTGAAAAAAGGAAAGGCTACTTTGCAAAAAAAGGATATATTTAGGAACCTAATGTGGTATAGCTTTGATGATAGTAGCAAGCAGTATCCTTTAACCATTCAGAGAGTACATGAAATACTTGAATTAAATAAAAAGGATATTTTCCCTGATGAAATAGAACATATTGAAATTGCTACAACAAGAAAAGATCCTACTAAATTAGTAGATGTTGGATTTATTAATGATGTAGGACAAATATCTTTAGAAAATCTAGGGAAAGCAAAGGGTCATAAAAAAAGTAAAAAAAGACGATCGAATAATCTGAACGTACAGCAAAAGTCAAGAACTAGTAATAAAAAAAATACTAGGAAAGAAACTATTGATACACAAAGAAAGCATGGAAATAAAAAGCATACATCAGCTTATAGTAAAAATAATAGAAAGGATAGACAAAAATTTAGAAATACTAAAACTGCAAATTCTAAAAAACAATAAAAATGTATTTACATCGGATTCCTAAAATTGCAAGAAGGCTTTTGCCATCTGGACTTTGGGAGATGGAGGTTGATGAAATGCAACCTGCCATATATATTACATTCGATGATGGACCCCATCCAGAAATAACTTCATTTGTACTAGAAGAATTGAAAAAATATGAAGCGCAGGCTACATTTTTCTGTTTAGGAGAAAATGTTGAAAAATTTCCGGATGTTTATAAAAGAATAATTGCAGAAGGACATAGTGTTGGTAATCATACATATAATCATCCTAAGATCAAAGAGGTTTCTTCTGAACAATATATAGCAAATGTTTATAAAGCAGAAGAAAGTATTGAAAGTGATTTATTTCGACCACCTTATGGACGACTAAATAAAAAAATTGGAAATCAATTAATTAAAGAAGGCTTTCAGATAGTTTATTGGTCTTATCTTACAGGAGATTTTGATTTGAAATTAAATGAAAAAGAGTGTTTAGAAAAATTAATATTTGAAGTAGAGCCTGGAGATATTATAGTGTTTCACGATAATGAAAAGTCTTTTCCAAGGATGAGATATGTTTTGCCAAGATTTTTAAACTATGCTCAAAAGAAATCGTGGGCTATGAAAAGCTTAGATTTTAAAAAAAGAATAAAGTAATGAATATAGGATTTGTAGATACCCATGCGCATTTGTATGATAAAAGTTTTGAACAAGATATTAATGATGTAATAATAAGAGCAAAAGAAAATGGTGTTCATGCGGTTTTAATGCCGAATTGTGATAAAGAAACCTTGCTTCATATGTTAGCTCTTGAAAAAAAAGATAGTTCATTTTTTAAATCAATGTTGGGATTGCATCCATGCTATGTTAAAAAGGATTATCAAGAGCAATTGACTTATCTAAAGAAAAGATTAGAAATGGAATCTTATTGCGCAATTGGAGAGATTGGTTTGGATTTTTATTGGGATACAAGTTTTAAAGCACAACAATATGAAGCATTTCAAACTCAAATAGATTGGGCAATTAGTTATGATTTGCCTATTGTAATTCATACTCGTGAAGCAATGAAAGAAGGTATAGAGGTTGTTCAAAAGAAGCAAGATGGAAATTTAAAGGGTGTTTTCCATTGTTTTACAGGTGATTTGCAAGAAGCAAAAAAAATTGTAAATTTAAATTTTAAATTAGGAATTGGAGGTATTAGCACATTTAAAAATGGAGGATTAGAAGAAATCATCAAAGAAATTCCATTAAGTAATATTGTGTTAGAAACAGATGCACCCTATTTAGCACCGAGTCCACATAGAGGGAAAAGGAACGTGAGCGCGTACATTCCCTTAATTGCTCAAACTATAGCAAATATTAAAGGTATTAGTTTAGAAGAAGTTGCCATGGAAACCACGCAAAATGCATATGGATTATTTAAAATTAAATAAAGACGAAAAATGGAAAAGATTGAAGTTGGAAAAAAAGCACCCGATTTTGCAGCATTAGATGCTGAAGGAAAATTATATAAGTTAGAAGATTTTAAAGGAAAGAAGTTAATCCTGTTTTTTTATCCTAAAGACATGACACCTGGATGTACCAATCAGGTATGTAATTTGCGCGATAATTATGAAGCATTGCAAGATAAAGGTATCAACTTGTTAGGAGTAAGTATGGACGATAAAGAGCGACATAAGAAATTTGTTTCCAAGCATGACTTGCCTTTCCCTCTTTTGGAGGATCCAGATTTGAAAATACTTAAAGATTATGGTGTATGGGGTCCTAAGAAGTTTATGGGTAAAGAGTATGAAGGAACGCATAGAACAACCTTTTTGATTGATGAAGATGGGATGGTTGTGCATAGGATAGATAAAGTAAAAACCAAAGATCATGCTGCACAAATCTTGGAATTTTGGAAATAGAATTAATCTTTTTAAAAAATAGGAAGTCTAAGTAGAAAAGTATATTTATAATATGAAAAAAGTAGTTTTAACATTGTTTCTTACAGGGAGTTTAATAGCATTAAACTCTTGTGAAGTTTTAGGTGAGGGTATTCAATCCACAAACCGTTCAAATACTAGTAATTCGCAATCAGGTTCCTTAGGAGAGTCTGAGGTGAATCGAGGTTTAAAGGAAGCTCTTCGTATTGGTGCTGAATATGCCACTCAGAATCTTAATAAAACAGATGGTTTTTTTAAAAATCAAGCAATTAAAATCTTATTGCCTAAAGAAGCTCATGTTGTAGAAAGTACTTTGCGCTCCGTTGGTATGGGCAACCTAGTTGACGATGTAATTTTAAAAATGAATCGTGCGGCTGAAAATGCAGCAATTAAGGCAAAACCGATATTTATTTCTGCAATAACTAATATGAGTATAGAAGATGGAATGCGCATATTAAGAGGAGGGCAGGATGCGGCAACTCAATATTTAAAAAGAACCACGAGTGGTAAGTTAACAAAAGAATTTGAACCAGTTATTAAATCTTCGCTAGGACAAGTAGGAGCTGATAGAGTGTGGACTACAGTTTTCGATAACTATAATAAAATTCCAACAGTTAGGAATAAAATTAATCCAGATTTAACAGGATATGTAACTGAAAAAGCTTTAGAGGGCTTATTTTACACCATTGCACAAGAAGAGCTAAAAATTAGAACAGATCCAGCAGCGCAAGTTACTAATACCCTAAAACGTGTATTTGGAAAATAATAAAATTAATAAAATCGTTTTAAAAGTCTGAAAATTTTAATAATTTTCAGACTTTTATTTTATAATAGATATCTTATGTTAAAAAAGAAAGTATTTTTAGTTTTAAGCACTTTTTTAGTATTCTTCTTTAGTGCAACTCTTGCTCAGGCGCAAAAGTATAAAGTAATAATGGAAACAAGTCAAGGCATCATCAAAATGGAATTATTTGATGAAACCCCTAAGCATAGAGACAATTTTGTAAAATTAGCAAAAGAAGGATTTTATGATGATTTGCTTTTCCACCGAGTTATTAAAGGTTTTATGATACAAGGTGGCGATCAAGAATCTCGAGATGCAGAGCCAGGTAAACGATTAGGAATGGGCTCATTGGGGTATAGAGTTGATGCAGAGTTTCATCCAGATTTAATTCATGTTAGAGGAGCTTTGGCAGCAGCTAGAGATAATAATCCTGAAAAAGCTTCTAGTAGTAATCAGTTTTATATCGTTGATGGAAAAAAGTTTAATCCTGAAGAATTAGAAATGTTGGAACAAAGAAGGGGCAAAGAATATACAGATAAACAAAAAGAATTGTACAAAGAAGAAGGTGGAGCACCACATTTAGATGGCGAATATACAGTTTATGG
>Ga0079225_10000067_pt1 | contig 54177 bp, 53 predicted proteins | sample Poulit2012_FD_76344 | JGI IMG/M metagenome (GOLD analysis project Ga0079225, IMG submission 76344) | Agricultural soil microbial communities from Georgia to study Nitrogen management - Poultry litter 2012 | ecosystem: Environmental > Terrestrial > Soil > Agricultural land | place: USA: Georgia... | reverse complement strand
TCCTGAGACAACGCTAAACGCCAAACACTAAAAGCATCGCAGCTCCCCGCGACCTTGCCGGTGACTCGAATGGCAACCCCATCGCCTTGAGGTTCCAGCCGGGTTTGCACCTGGGGTGCCCCAGGGCAGCGACCGGCCGCCCATTCGGGACTTTCTATTACGCGTACGCCTGGCAAGGGCGGATCAATTACCGATACCCATTTTTTACCGTGAGCATCCGGGTAAAACAGCAGACGCACAGCCCCTAACCCCACCATCATGGCGTCAGGTGCCGCATTGTAGGGGCGATCCCCAGCATTATCAAAAGCATTGGGATCAATCGCCACCTCACCAAAAATAGACTTATCCACAACCACGCTGGATAGGTTTTTAATGCCACGCAAACGCAGTTCCCGTAGCATCTGCCACAAATCGGTTTCGGAGAAGAAAGGATCGCCCGATGCTTTGATATACAGTGGCCCTGAGAGCGTTCCTCGAGGCTCGATTTGCCCACCCTGCTCCGCCATAAATGCAGTGCGCCACTGGTACTCCGGCCCAAGGCCCGATAAGCCCGCCCAGGTGGTAACCACTTTCATGACAGAGGCGGGATTTCGCGGCGTATGCGCGTCAATCGCAATCTCAGGCTCCGATTTTCCAACCTCATGCACATAGAAGGAAAGCGCGTCCTGCGGCAATCCCGTTTGCTTCCATGCCTGGTGTAATGTGTCGGGCAGGGCTTGGGCATTTACTGACCCGACGCCCATACTAAAGGCAACGATAAAACCGACACACAAAAACCAGAAATAATGCAAATTGCCACCGCGTTGCATTGACTGACTTATAAAAAGCTTAAAATACTGGCGCATGAACAACCTTTTTACCTATACCGTCCTGTGACCAACGACCTGACTCTTGCAGATTTTGACTACCACCTTCCCGATGACCTGATCGCGCAACAGCCATCAACCCAACGAACGGCTTCTCGACTCTTGCACCTGGATTCTTGTGGAAAGCTTCATGATAAAACGTTTAAGGATTTTACGCGTCTTTTACGTTCTGGGGATTTATTAATATTTAATAACACCAAAGTGATTAATGCGCGACTGCTGGGTAAGAAACTCAGTGGGGGTCGCGTCGAGGTGCTAATTGAACGTATCACGGGCACACACACAGCCGTGGCACATATCCGCAGCAGTAAGGCCCCACGCGCTGGAACGGCGTTGTTATTAGAAAACCAGCTCACAGTTACAGTTACGGGGCGCCAGGCAGCACTCTTCCAGCTGTCCTTTCCTGATCACGTCGAAAAACTTCTGGATCAATTCGGCAAAACCCCCTTGCCCCCTTATATTCAACGTCGCGCAGATGCGCACGATTTACAACGCTACCAAACCGTTTATGCACGTAAGCCAGGAGCAGTAGCGGCACCAACTGCGGGGCTGCATTTTGATCAAGCAATGCTGGATACCTTGGACACCCTTGGGGTACAGCGGGCATTTGTCACCCTTCATGTCGGCGCCGGAACCTTTCAGCCAGTGCGGGAACAGCATATCCGTGACCATGTAATGCACGCCGAGCGCTACCTTATCCCGCCTGAAACCATCCACGCCTTGCGGCAAGCCAAACACGAGCAACGCCGTATTATCGCGGTAGGAACCACCTCGGCGCGTACGCTTGAGGCCGCGGCAGAACCACTAAGCCTGCGGGGCCCTGAAGCCTCTGACACCCAAACGATTGCGGCGGAGACGCAGCTTTTTATTACCCCCGGCTATCAATTTCAATGGGTTGATGCATTGCTGACTAACTTCCATCTCCCCCAATCCACCTTATTAATGATGGTAAGCGCCCTCGGTGGTATGGCGGCCATTCAGCGTGCTTACCAACACGCGGTCGCTGAGCGCTACCGATTTTTTAGCTATGGCGATGCCATGTTTATAGAAACGCCACAACGATAACGATAGAATGACTACCTCTGGATTGACTTTTACACCCCTGGCCCAGGAAGGCCAGGCGCGACGCGCCCAAATTACCCTCAATCACGGTACCGTACAAACGCCCATGTTTATGCCAGTGGGCACCGCTGGCAGTGTTAAAGCCATGATCCCCAGTGAGCTAGAAGCCATAGGCTCGCAAGTAATTTTAGGCAATACATTTCATCTCTGGCTACGCCCAGGCACGGACATCATAGAAAAACACCAGGGGCTGCATGATTTCATGCAATGGCAGCAACCGATTCTTACCGACTCTGGTGGTTTCCAGGTGTTCAGCCTGGAGGGGTTACGAAAAATTAGTGAAGAAGGGGTACGGTTTGCCTCGCCAATTGATGGTCAACGACTATTTCTAACCCCGGAGACCTCCATGCAAATTCAAACGGTGCTGAACTCCGACATTGCCATGGTGTTCGACGAATGTACGCCTTACCTGATCAAGGGCAAGCCCGCCACATATGATGAGGCGGCAGCGTCCATGCGCATGTCCCTACGATGGGCGAAGCGTTCGCGTGAGGAACACCGGCGCCTGGAAAACCCTAACGCCTTATTCGGTATCATTCAAGGAGGTATGGTTGAGACGCTGCGTGATGAATCGCTCAGTGGCCTGGTTGATATCGGTTTTGAAGGCTATGCCATTGGCGGTTTATCCGTGGGGGAACCAAAAATCGACATGATGCGTATTCTCGCCCACATCACGCCCCGGATGCCGGCCTTGGCACCGCGCTATCTCATGGGCGTGGGCACCCCTGAAGACCTTGTCGAAAGCGTTGCCTTGGGAGTAGATATGTTCGACTGCGTTATGCCCACTCGCAACGCCCGCAATGGTTGGTTGTTTACCCGCTACGGGGATATTAAAATACGCAATGCCCGTTACCGTGACGACACCCGACCGCTCGATGAGACATGTGGCTGTACAACATGCCAACAGTTCTCGCGCGCGTACCTGCATCACTTGCAACGGGCCAAGGAGATTACGGGGGCGAGGCTCAACACCTACCACAATCTGCATTTCTACCTTACCCTTATGGCTGAGATGCGCACCGCAATCGAGAACCATCAGTTTGCGCAATGGCGCAAACAATTCCATGCAGATAGGGCAAAAGGAATCGACTAAGCAAAGACCCGGTACAATATCCCGTTTACTTCTTGCGTATAAAAATCTGCATTGACCTTTTTCAGGAGCTATGAATGCCTGCCATTGACATTTTAAAACTGATTACCGCACAAGCTGCTGGCGACTCAGCCAACCCACTATTGGGAATGGCGCCCATTATTTTAATGTTTGTGGTGTTGTATTTTTTAATGATACGGCCACAAATGAAGCGCCAAAAAGAGCATAGAAATCTGGTCGCTGCCCTGGCAAAAGGCGATGAAGTAATCACAGCGGGTGGCATGCTTGGAAAAGTCACCAAGGTCAGCGACAACTACATTACTGTTGAGGTTAGCGATCTCACCGATAAACCGGTAGAGGTTTTGTTTCAGCGCACCTCGGTAACCAGCGTACTTCCCAAAGGTACGCTTAAAAGCCTGTAATTTAACTCCCTGTGTTGCCAGGCTGTCACTGGCGACCCTAACCAGCAGCGCCCCACGACCATGAATCGCTATCCCCTCTGGAAATACCTTACTGTCCTTGCCGCCTTTCTCATAGGCATCCTCTACACCTTACCCAATTTTTTCGGTGAATCACCCGCCGTTCAGGTGGCTGGGGCGAAGTCTGTTGTCCGCATCGATAGCAGCATGCTTAATACGGTAGAAAAAATTCTACAGGATGCCGACATCCCCTCTACCGGCAGCTTTTTTGAGCAAAATGGGCCGGTGGGAACTGTACGGTTTCGATTTGACTCTACAGATGAACAAATCAAGGCCAAAGATGCCATTGAGCAAGCCTTGAATACCGACCCCGACAATCCAGAGTACACAGTGGCACTGAACCTGTTGCCCGCCTCCCCAAACTGGCTATCGGCCATTGGCGCTGACCCCATGCATCTGGGCCTGGACCTCAGGGGTGGGGTACATTTTCTGCTACAAGTTGATATGCGGGGGGCCCTCACCGGCCGTTACGATACGATGTCCAACGACATTCGGAATACCTTGCGCGATGCCGGCATCAGCATCACTGGTGCGGAACGGGAAGATATGTCTGTCGTGGTGGAATTTGATAGCCAGGCCGACAGGGACGATGCCCGCAGCGAGCTTAGACGGACCATGCCCGAGCTGGAATTCACCCCCAGTGGAAGTGACAATCAATATCTATTAACAGGCACCCTGACGGACAACGCTGTCACAGAAGTCCAAAGCAATGCGCTGAAGCAAAACATCACCACCTTGCATAACCGGATTAATGAGCTTGGCGTCGCAGAACCTGTAATTCAGCAACAGGGCGCCGACAGAATTATTGTGCAGCTACCAGGCGTACAAGATGTTGCCAAAGCCAAGGAGATCCTGGGGCGCACGGCAACCCTGGAAATCCGCATGGTGGATGATTCAGCAGCGGCGGAATCCGCGCTGCGATCGGGTAAAGTTCCCTTCGGACTAGAGCGCTACGAAGACAGTGACGGCCACCCGCTTTTGCTGAGACGCCAAGTTATTCTTACCGGGGAAAACCTGCAAGACGCCCAGCCAGGACGCGATCAGCAAACGCAGCAGCCCACCGTCAACCTCACATTGGACAACAAAGGGGCCCGCATTTTCCGGGACGTCACCCGCAACAACATCAACAAGCGTATGGCCATTGTCTTGTTTGAGGATGGTCACGGGGAGGTGGTAACTGCCCCCGTCATCCGTACGGAAATTCCCGGCGGGAAAGTGCAGATTAGTGGCAGCATGAACGTGCAGGAAGCCGCAGACATTGCCCTGCTATTGCGCGCAGGCTCGCTGGCTGCCCCGATGAGTATTATTGAAGAGCGCACCATTGGCCCAAGCCTTGGCGCAGACAACATTAAAAAAGGCTTTAACTCAACGCTTTATGGCTTTATTGTCATGGCCACATTTATTGTGGTCTATTACCACCTATTCGGCGTATTTTCGACGCTTGGGCTAACGTTTAACATCTTGTTGCTGCTGGCCATCCTGTCCATGCTGCAAGCCACCCTTACCCTACCGGGCATTGCGGCGCTTGCGCTTACGCTTGGGATGGCAATCGATGCCAACGTGCTTATCAATGAGCGCATACGTGAAGAATTACGAGCGGGGGAGTCGCCTCAACAAGCCATTCATCTTGGTTTTGACCGTGCCTGGGCAACCATTATGGACTCTAACTTAACCAGTCTTATCGCTGGAGTGGCCCTGCTTGCCTTTGGTTCCGGACCCGTACGTGGCTTTGCGGTAGTTCATACCATCGGCATACTCACCTCGATGTTCTCCTCGGTGGTTGGCGTCCGATCGCTCGCCAACCTATGGTATGGCCGCCGTCGTAAATTAAAAGATATCTCCATTGGGCATATCTGGAAACCCGAGCAAAACTAGGTAAAAAGCAAGGTTCATCATGGAATTTTTCAGAATTACACGCACCATACCTTTCATGCGCCACGTTCTGGCGCTGAATATGGTTAGCCTCGCATTTTTTATCCTGGCAATTGTGTTTATTGTGTTGCGCGGGTTCAATCTCTCCATTGAATTTACTGGCGGTACCGTCATGGAGGTTGCTTACACCCAGTCAGCCCAAATTGATAAAATCCGGGACAGCGTACACGATCTGGGCTATAGCGATGCTCAGGTGCAAAATTTTGGCACCTCACGAGATGTCATGATACGGTTACCCGTACGCGAAAATGAAACCTCTGCGGAGCAAAGCGAATCCATTATGGAGGCGTTGCACGCCGACGCGCCCGATGCCGAATTGCGCCGGGTCGAATTCGTTGGCCCCCAGGTTGGCCAGGAATTACTGCATAATGGCTTGATGGCGTTGCTATTCGTCATCATTGGTATCATGCTTTATCTGGCCATGCGATTCGAATGGAAATTTGCCGTGGCCGGTGTGGTTGCCAACCTGCATGATGTCATCATTATTCTTGGGTTTTTTGCGCTATTTCAGTGGGAGTTCTCCCTTTCCGTTTTAGCAGGGGTGCTGGCAGTTTTAGGGTACTCCGTGAACGAGTCTGTGGTTATCATGGACCGTATCCGCGAGAATTTCCGCAAACAACGCAAGGCCTCTGTTAAAGAAGTCATTAATAGCGCCATTACGCAAACGCTATCACGCACCGTTATTACACACGGCTCAACCCAAATCATGGTGTTGGCGATGCTATTTTTTGGCGGCCCTACCCTGCATTACTTTGCGCTAGCCCTGACAATTGGCATATGGTTTGGTATCTATTCTTCCATTTTTGTCGCTGCAGGCATTACCATGTGGTTAGGAGTCAAACGTGAAGACCTTGTCAAACCTGTAAAAAAAGACGACACGGAAGTCGAGCTTGGTTAAACTTTATTGCCCCCGGGATAATCCCCGTTTCGGCCCATAATTATGCAAGAATCTACGCTTAAGCGGCCAGGTGCACCCGCTAACAAAGCACCCACTGTACGCCCTATGCCCGTCCCCAAGGATTCCAACGGGGCGGCCCATCGTAAGCTATTTATCCGCACTTTCGGGTGTCAGATGAATGAGTACGACTCGGAGAAAATGATTGACATACTCAACCGGGAGGTTCCCACAACGGTGACCCAAAACCCCGATGAGGCGGATATTATTCTCTTCAACACCTGCTCTGTGCGCGAAAAAGCACAAGAAAAAGTATTCTCCGATCTTGGACGTGTGCGTGACCTTAAAACCAACAACCCAGACCTTATTATTGGTGTCGGCGGTTGTGTAGCAAGCCAGGAAGGCGAACTCATCATCCAACGCGCCCCTTTTGTCGATGTTGTTTTTGGCCCCCAAACACTGCACCGCTTGCCCGAACTCATAAAAGCGCGCCAAAAGCAACGACGGCCGCAAGTTGACATTTCATTTCCAGAAATTGAAAAATTCGACAACTTGCCTCCTGCCCGCGTCACGGGAGCAACCGCTTTCGTATCCATCATGGAAGGCTGTAGCAAATATTGCAGCTTCTGTGTGGTCCCCTATACCCGGGGTCCCGAAGTCTCCCGTCCGTTTGAGGACGTGATTATGGATGTGGCGGATCTCGCAGACCAAGGCGTAAAAGAGGTAACCCTATTAGGCCAAAACGTCAACGCTTACCGTGGCCCAACGGGGGATGGCGAGACCATTGCTGATTTTGCCATGTTGCTTGAATACATCCACGACATCCCTGGCATAGAGCGTATCCGCTATACAACGTCCCATCCCAAGGAAATGACCTCACGCCTCATTGCTGCACACGGCAAATTGCCGAAGCTGGCACCCTATTTGCATTTGCCGGTCCAAGCCGGCAGCGATACCGTGCTGGCTGCCATGAAGCGGGGTTATACCACCCTGGAATACAAATCAATTATTCGCCGGTTGCGTGAAGCCCGCCCGGAAATTACGATTTCCTCCGACTTTATTGTTGGATTTCCAGGTGAAACCGAAAAAGACTTTGAAAAAACGCTAAAACTTATTCGCGACGTCGGCTTCGATCAATCCTTTTCATTTGTCTACTCACGTCGCCCAGGCACACCCGCTGCTGACCTCGTTGACGATACGCCACAAGACGTTAAGCTTGCGCGATTACATCGATTACAAGCATTAATCAATGAACAAGCACGCGCCGTCAGCGAAAATATGGTTGGCACCATTCAGCAGGTGCTGGTAGAAGGCCCCTCCAAGCGGGACCCTAATGAACTGTCAGGCAAAGCTGCCAACAACCGTACTGTCAACTTCGCGGGTCAACCCCGGTTAATAGACACAATGGTCGATGTTCGAATAACCGAAGCAATGAGAAACTCCTTACGCGGTACTATTGTCACAACCGAATCTTAACGTTAACTCTATGGTCGCCACCCCCCGTCAAACCAAACCCACCGTGTTATCACTTGATGGCGATAACACACATTTGGCAAACCTTTGTGGGCCACTTGATGAAAATCTTAAACAGATCGCTGATGGTTGGGGTGTCACCATCAGTCGCCGTGGCAATCGTTTCACAATTAATGGTAGCCATGCCAAGGCCGCCGCTAAGGCACTGCAGTGGTTTCATGAACATGCCGTACATCAAGCGCTGTCCGTGGGCGATATTCAGCTCGGCCTGGTGGAGCTTGGTGCCACGGCTGCAACCGCCGACACCAGCCCGGAACCTGAACCACTACCGCTGGTGGACGATGCCAGCTTAAACTTGCGCACCCCGGGAGCGGACGTCCGCCCAAGAACCCCGCGCCAACGCGACTATCTGAATCAAATTCTTAAACACGACATTACGTTTGGAATCGGACCCGCAGGTACCGGAAAAACCTGGTTGGCCGTAGCTTGTGCCATTGATGCCCTGGAGCGGGACAACGTACAACGCTTAGTGCTCACACGCCCGGCTGTTGAAGCAGGCGAACGCCTCGGTTTTTTACCTGGCGACTTAAGTCAAAAGGTCGATCCCTACCTGCATCCCCTATATGACGCCTTATACGATTTAATGGGCTACGACAAGGTACAACGCCTGTTTGAAAAACAGGTTATTGAAATCGCGCCCCTGGCCTATATGCGCGGACGCACGTTAAACCATGCCTTCGTCATTTTGGATGAGGCTCAAAATACCACGCCCGAACAAATGAAAATGTTTTTAACCCGCATTGGTTTTGGCAGTAAAGCGGTTATTAATGGGGACCCTTCACAAGTCGACCTTCCCAAGGGGCAAATTAGTGGGCTCAATCAAGCCACAAGAATTCTCAGAAATGTTAGTGGTATCAAAGTCACCCAATTTACGAGTCGCGATGTGGTGCGCCACCCCCTGGTAGCACGCATCGTGGAAGCCTATGAAAGCCATGGCACCAACGAATACCCCACTTGATCTCAGTATTCAGTATGCCTGTGATCCATCAGATCCTGATCCCAAACAGTGGCCCATCAAGCAATGGATCCAAACTACATTAGCCGGTGCGAGAAATGATGCACAGTGCCCCACGTGCCCGTTCCCGGCAACGGCCGAGCTTACCGTGCGTATCGTTGATCAAGCAGAGGGGCAGGCGCTGAACCAGCACTATCGCCATAAAGAAAATGCCACCAATGTCTTGACATTTGCCTATGAAGCAAGCCCTAACGGCCGACTACATGCGGATATCGTATTATGCCTGCCGGTTGTCGTAGCCGAGGCACAAGATCAGCGCAAAGCGTTGCCTCATCATGCTGCCCATCTTGTGATTCATGGGGTGCTACATGCTCTGGGCTATGACCATAATCATGCGGATGAAGCGCATCAGATGGAACTGTTGGAAATTGAACTCTTGAGGAAACTTGATATTGGGAATCCCTACCACCTCAACGCCGCTACGGATAAGCCATAAATTAGGGTATGCTTAAATTATTCGTTACCACATTACAGGGTTATGTCAGATATTAGTGCTTCTGAAGACGAGTCTCGATCGTCAAAACATTCATCACAGTCTTTGTTTAATCGCTTAACGGCATTTATCCGTCCGACTGAACCCGCCGACCGGGAAGAAATCAAGGCGGTCCTCGACGCTGCTCATGAACGACAAGTCCTGGACGCCGACTCATGGTCCATGATTTCTGGTGCCTTGGAAGTCGCCAACAAAACCGTCGCGGACATTATGGTTCCACGCTCTCGCATGGACAGCCTGGATATTACCCAACCCTTAGCAGAGCTCCTTCCAAAAATCATCGATACCGGAAGGTCACGCTTTCCCGTTTACGAGGACGATAAGGATAATATCATCGGCATCTTGCTTGCCAAGGACTTATTGCAATCCATCACAACGCCAAAAATCAACCTGCGTACCCTCGTTCGCCCGGCAGTGTTCGTCCCGGAAACCAAGCATCTTAATGTACTCCTCCATGACTTTCGCGTCAGTCGTAACCACCTTGCTATTGTGATCGATGAGCATGGCGGCACCACGGGACTGGTAACCATGGAAGATGTGCTGGAACAAATCGTCGGCGACATTGAAGACGAATATGATGAAGAAGAGCAGAAAACCATCTTTCAGACAGGAAATAACAGCTGGCGTGCCATGGGTACCACCACCATCGAGCAGTTTAATCGGCACTTTGCTACTGAAATTCCGGATACGGACGTTGATACCATTGGGGGGTGGCTCGCTGCTGAGTTAGGCCATATTCCCTTACGCGGCGATATCATGCACCACAACAAGCTCAAGCTTACCGTGGTCAATGCCGATGCCAAACGCGCGCTCTGGATCCATATCCAGCATGACGACAACCATCCATAATCGCTGGCCTGCTGCCTTTTTGTTCGCCAAGGCATTGCTGTGCGGTGGCTTACACGCCCTCGCCTTTGCGCCAGATCCACTGCCGAGCTGGGCCTTACCTTATATACAAATCTTCCTGCTGGCCTGGGTATTTAAACAGGCCATCACGCTTAACATACGTCAAGCGATGCAACTTGGCTGGTCCTTTGGATTAGGACAATTTGCGCTCGGCTTATATTGGCTTTATATCAGCATGAACAGTTATGGGGGCTTGGCAGCTCCCTTGGCGGCTGCCGGGGTATTGGCCCTGGCCAGTTTTTTGGCGGTATATCCCATGCTCGCACTGCTGTGGGTGGCATGGAGTAGCCAATTACTCCAACAATCCCGGCGCTGGCCAAGGCAATTATTGGTCGCCTGCAGCTGGGCCTCAGCCTGGGCGCTGTCAGAATGGCTGCGAGGCACCCTGCTAACCGGATTCCCCTGGCTAAACATTGGATATGCCCACACGGAAGGCGTGTTGGCACCCTGGGCCACATTGTTTGGCGTGGTTGGTGTGAGCTGGCTGGCCAGCTTTGCCGCTGCCACCATCGCCTTATTCATCACGCACAAAGATGGCATCTACGATGCCCACGCTGCCGTATCATTAGGGGTAACAATCGTCATAGGCCTGATTGGCATAGGCCTGAATCATGTCGCTTGGACCAGCAACAGCGGCGACCCATTGGTGGTTAGATTGGTGCAAGGCAATATTGAGCAATCGGAGAAATTCGATGAACAACACCTGGAGCACGGCCTACAAACCTATTTGGAACTGGCTGAACTGCCAGCAAAGGATCCCAATGGGGTCCCCGATTTAATCGTATTACCCGAAACGGTTATCCCTCTGTTTCAAGATGTCGTTTCCCCCAACCTATGGCGACGCTGGCAAGCTGTTTCTCAAACGTTTGATGCCACGGTGCTTATGGGTATTCCGCTACGAGACGATGCCGGCAGTCACCACACCAATAGTGCAATTACCTTCACGCATGACACACCCATAGAAAAATTACACATGGGAAACCCTGACACGCGCTATGACAAACACCATCTGGTACCGTTTGGCGAGTTTATCCCACCAGGGTTTGGCTGGTTTGTACGTGCCATGGAGATTCCACTTGGAAACTTTGATGCTGGCCCCGTGCGCCAATCATTGCTCTCACTACACGATCAGACCATCAGTCCCAACATTTGTTATGAAGACCTTTTTGGGGCGGAAATCCGCACCCATGTCCAAGAGCACCCCAAGCATGGACCCGGCGCAACGATATTAATCAATATCAGCAATCTGGCATGGTTTGGAGATACCTGGGCCTTGCGGCAACACTTGCAAATTGCACGCATGCGGGTGTTGGAAACCCGGCGCCCCATGTTACGCGCCACCAACACCGGGTTGACCGCCGCGATTGCGCCCGATGGCCAAGTGGCGGCTGCCCTCAAGACGGCACAACCTGGCGTCTTAGACGTCAGTATTCAGGGAACCACCGGCTTAACGCCTTATGTTCGTTGGGGCAATATGCCTGTGCTAATCTGGATATTGATTATTATGAGTGTGACAGGTCTGCGACGACGTGTCTCTAACTAATTCACAACAAGGCTGTTTACTATGCATGCAGTAGATTACTGGGAGTTTCCTTATCCATCTTATCGCCGGCCCATTCTGGCAGCAAATACAGTAGCCACGTCGCAACCCCTTGCGGCCCAAGCGGGCTTAAGAATGCTACTGCAAGGCGGCAATGCCATGGATGCTGCCTTGGCAACTGCCATTACGCTCACAGTCGTTGAGCCGGTAATGAACGGTATTGGAGGAGATGCCTTTGCGCTGGTATGGGCAGACAATGAACTACACGGCTTAAATGCATCGGGTCGTGCCCCAGCGGCCTGGACCCCGGAATTTTTCTCCGCGCATGACACCATGCCAGAACATGGTTGGGGCGCGGTAACCGTGCCCGGGCAAGTTGATGGTTGGGCCAGGCTCTCCGAGCGTTTTGGCTGCCTTTCCTTTGATACGCTCTTTCAACCTGCGATTGAATACGCCGAACAAGGGTTTGCCGTCTCCCCGGTGATCGCCCGCCAATGGAAAATGTACGGCGATGTGTTACAGAAACAACCCGGATTTGCCGATGCCTTCCTTCCCAACGGCACCCCACCACTGCCCGGGGAAAAATGGCAGTTTGCCGCACAAGCGGAAACGTTGAAAAAAATTGCAAAGAGCAAAGGGCGCGACTTTTATGAAGGCGAACTTGCTGAACAGATTGTTCGTTTCGCGCAAGAAACAGGCGGTGCACTCACCTTAAAAGATCTACAAGGGCATACCAGCGAATGGGTTACCCCCATTTCCATAAATTACCGGGATGATTACACGGTATATGAGCTCCCCCCCAATGGCCAAGGTATTGCCGCCTTAATGGGCCTTGGCATGCTTAACCATTTTGAGCCACCACAGCCTGGTAAGCTTGACACGCAATTCCACCTTTGTATAGAAGCCACCAAGCTTGCCTTTGCCGATCTGGCGGCGTACGTTAGTGATCCCATGACGATGGGAGAGCTTGCCCAACAACTACTGGATCCCGCCTATTTAGCACAACGGGCGCAATTGATTAACCCCGACAAGGCTGGTCAGCCCACCGCGGGCATTCCTGCCACGGGTGGCACAATCTATTTAGCAGCAGCCGACAGCGAAGGCATGATGGTGTCATTCATACAGTCCAACTTTCGGGGATTTGGCTCTGGCATTGTGGTTCCAGACACGGGCATAGCCTTGCACAACCGAGGCTCGGCATTCTCGTTACAAGCCGGCCATAAAAATCAGGTTGGTCCCGGGAAACGCCCCATGCACACCATTATTCCTGGCTTTATGACGTATCAGGGAGCGCCTTTGGCAGGCTTTGGGGTGATGGGAGGCAACATGCAAGCCCAAGGCCATATGCAACTTATCCAACATTTGGTAGATTTGAATCATAATCCGCAAAGTGCGATTGATGCCCCACGCTTCCGGGTTCATGAAAGTGGTAAAATTTTCCTGGAAGCCCACACCCCGGAAAGCACCGTCAGGGCACTACAACAAGCTGGCCACCCGGTGGCATTACAGCCACACGACAGTCTGGACTTTGGCGCTGCTCAAGTTGTTCTAAGACAACAACACGGCGGATATATCGGTGCTACCGACCCAAGAAGAGATGGCACCGCCGTTGGTTTTTAAACAATAATAGCGTTCATATTTGCACAAAGTCTAAATATAGTGCATAATACTTTTTTTCGTCGAGTGGCGCATCACCTTTACACTTGCCGAAACATTCCGGGGGTATAGCTCAGCTGGGAGAGCGCTTGCATGGCATGCAAGAGGTCAGCGGTTCGATCCCGCTTACCTCCACCACATTCGAGCAGCAACATAGTTTTTATATTTATGTTATAGTTGCTTCTCGCGTTTTAGGTCCCCTTCGTCTAGAGGCCTAGGACACCGCCCTTTCACGGCGGCAGCAGGGGTTCGAATCCCCTAGGGGACGCCAGGTTTGGCACTACTTGGAGCGGTAGTTCAGTTGGTTAGAATACCGGCCTGTCACGCCGGGGGTCGCGGGTTCGAGTCCCGTCCGCTCCGCCAAAATATTCAAAGCCTTGCAGTTGTTGCAAGGCTTTTTTCTTTTGTAAGGGCAGGCAACTCCCATGATGACCTTGGTGCTTAGCATTAGTTGTAGTGTTGCGGTTTCTGTCCTATTAAAGCTTGCCAAACCTTATCACCTCAAAATTTCCCAATCGATTGCGGTCAACTATGTGATCGCAAGCTTCTTATGTCTCGTCCTGCTGCAACCCAGGTTTGAAGATCTGGGGGACACAACCATTGCGTGGAGCCTATTGCTGCTACTTGGTGTGCTGCTACCAAGCATTTTTTTAATTATGGCAGCTGCCGTAAAACAGGCGGGCATCGTGTTAAGCGATGCGGCACAACGCTTGTCGCTACTGCTTCCCCTGCTGGCTTCCTTTTTATTCTTTGGTGAAACCGCAACCCCGGGAAAACTGCTTGGCATACTATGCGCGTTAGTTGCGCTCGGGTGTCTCCTTGCCCGCTCTTCATCCCCCAATCCCAAGGCAGCCCTACCCGTACCTGCCACTGTTTTGTTATTGTTAGGCGTGTGGTTGGGCTATGGCAGCATTGATATCTTATTCAAGCAGTTGGCACGCACAGGAGCTCATTTTGCAACGAGCCTGCTGGGAAGCTTTGTACTGGCGGGTGTTCTTATGTTCGGCAGCTTACTGTTTGGACGCGCCCAATGGCACCGCCCCAGCCTGGGTGCTGGCGTTATTCTGGGCCTATTAAATTTCGGCAATATTTATTTTTATATCCGCGCCCACCAAGCTTTTCCAGAACACCCCGCGCTTATTTTCTCAGCCATGAATATTGGTGTCATTTCACTGGGGGCGCTGGTGGGAACCGTGTTATTTTCTGAAAAATTAAGCCGTATCAATTGGTTCGGCCTACTACTGTCCGTCGTTGCCATTATCCTGCTACTTCCTCGCTAGCAGCCGCTAAATCAGCCACGTCCTCTTCCCCTATCTCGTGAGATACATCCGCCTCCGGGTCCACCCTGGGATCAATAGACGCCACCAGGGTAGAGGTTTGCAGGCCCTCAGGGTTGGGGACATATTGGGTAGGGGCGTCTTCACTGACATGATCCCCTTTGACTTTGCCCTGGCGTACCACCAAAACCAACACCCCAGCGCATACGGATACAAAAATAAAATAGACTTCGCTACTAAAGTATTCCATTAACCAGCCGGCAATTAAGGGCCCCAAACAAGCCCCCAGCCCATACAACATATAGACAACGGCACTTAAACCGACGCGACGCTCTGGATCAACGTTATCATTTGCAAACGCTGTACCCAGCGGATACAAGGTAAACTGTAACGCACCAATCACACTAGAAATTGCCAGTAAAAGCACAAACGGCAGTTGTAACCAGCCCCACAACACGCCGCCCGATAACGTTAATAGCAATGCATTCAAACGAATCATCACCACACGGCTAATACGGTCTGCGAGCCAACCTAACGGCCATTGTGCGACTAAACCAGCAGCAACTGAAACCGCTAAGAACAGGGCGACCTGGGAACTATCCAGCCCTTGCTTAATGGCATAGACCGGCGCCAAGCCATAAAAAGCCCCGGTAATCAGGCCCGCCATAAGCAAAACCGTCAATGACAGGGGCACGCGGCGCATATAGTATCGAAACGCCAGCGGTGCGGGAACTTGCAAAGCGGGGTGAATCCGCCGTGTCAAGGTTACCGGAACAAGACTCATGACAAAGAAAATGGCCACCATTACCAATGGTTTATAGGTTAGCTCCACAAATAACGTTAAAGACAGTTGACCAAGAATTGTGCCCAGGCCCGAAATCAACATATAAAAAGCGAAGACTACACCCCGGGACTCATTTTCCGTTTGCTCGTTTAACCAGCTTTCCAACACAACAAACTGTGTGACCATTGCCAAGCCAGCGCCAAAACGTAACAGTAGCCACACCCACAAATTATCAACCAGCGATTGTAATAAAATGGTTGTCGTTGCCACCGCGGCACTGGCAGCGTAAGCACGAATATGCCCAACGCCAATGGTAATCTTATGACTTTTTCGCGCCCCAAAAACCAAGCCAAGATAATAGGCGGCAATCATGGCACCCACCCACGTTTCAGAGACGTTTCTGGCCGTCAGAAAGACGCCCATATAGGTGTTGAATAAACCAGAACCAGCCAACAATACAAGTGTGGCGAGGTACAAGGAAAAAAATGCCCGTAAGGTGTTCTTCATTGTTAAAACAAAAGCATGCTGCAAGCACCACACCCCTATGACCCCAAGGGACTGTTTCATAAGGTTGTGGTAAAGCCCTATACTAAGGGACTACTAAGTAAGCCTCAGTATTTTTGGGGCCTGCGGTGATACGATATAGGAAGTGTAAATAATGGATAAATCCATTTTGACCCACCTGGATGAGTCAGGCCAGGTACGCATGGTAGATGTTGGCAACAAAAACATTACCCCTCGCACTGCTGTCGCTGCAGGGCGTATCCGTATGGGTGCCCAAGCGTTTAATTCATTACAAGCGTCGGAAAATGCCAAAGGTGAAGTGCTAAATACAGCGCGAATTGCGGGTATCCTGGCTGCTAAGCGGTGTGCAGAACTGATTCCATTGTGTCATAGTTTGCCACTTAGCTTTGTTGGCATTGATTTTACTCTAGATGAGGCTCACAATGCCATAGAGGTAACAGCTACTTGCAAAACTGATTACCGCACGGGCGTTGAAATGGAAGCAATGACTGCCTGCAGTGTAGCGGCACTTACCATCTACGATATGTGTAAAGCCGCTGACAAAGGAATTATTATCGAAGATATCCGTTTACGCGCGAAATCAGGGGGTAAAAGCGGGGACTGGCACAATGATTAAAGTGTTGTATTTTGGGCAAATTGCTGAACTCATAGGTGCTCGTGAACACAATCGCACCGTACCGGCTGGTACGACAGCAACCGCACTTCTCACTCATTTGGCCCACGATTATCCGCAAATAGAACCAATTTCGCGGCTTCAAATTGCCATTAACCAACATCACGCCAGCGGCGATACCCTTATCAAGGCAGGTGACGAGGTGGCAATTTTTGAACCGGTCACGGGAGGGTAGCAATGGTGACAATTCACGTTCAAACCCAAGACTTCAATACGGCTGACCTCACCGCACAACTGCGGGCACGTACGGAAGGTCGGGCAGGGGCGATTCTGTCCTTTGTGGGCTATGTGCGAGACTACCTCCCGGACACGCCCACGCAAACACTCTTTCTCGATCATTATCCAGGAATGTGTGAGCGGGAGCTGGAACAGCTCTGCGCCGCGGCAATGCAACAATGGGACATTCTTGGATGTACGGTCGTTCATCGTGTAGGCGAACTACACCTCAAGGAACAAATCGTCTACGTAGGTGTGGCCAGCGTACACCGTGGCCAAGCGTTTAGAGCCGGTGAATTTATTATTGACACGCTAAAAACCCGGGCACCCTTCTGGAAACGTGAAACGCTGGACACCGGTGAACAATTCTGGGTTTCCCAACAAGAATCCGATGCCAAGAAAACCGCCAGTTGGCAAACAACCCCACAAACAACGGAATCCTAACCATGGCTGCTTCCTTAAATATTGCCCTGATGACAGTTTCAAACCGTCATACCCCCGAAACCGACACCAGCGGCGATTATCTGGCCCAAGCGCTTGTCCACGGTGGGCATCACTGCGTGGAACGAAAAATCATAACCCCGGATCTATGGTTGCTGCGGCAAGCCTTATGCAATTGGATTGCCGATGAAAATATTCACGTCATTATTAGTACCGGCGGCACAGGCTTCGGGCCTGATAAAAACACAATCGCGGCCATTAAACCCTTACTTGATCAAACCATTCGTGGGTTTGGAGAAATTTTCCGGGCGCTTTCCTACCATGATATTGGCAGTGCGGCCATGCAGTCGGACGCGATTGCAGGGCTGGCCAATAACAAAGTTATTTTCTGCTTGCCCGGCGCCAACAGCGCCTGTAAATTAGCGTGGGAAGCGCTTATTGGCCCCCAACTGGATGATCAGCAAAAACCTTGCAACTTTACCGGCCTGTTTGATTCACCTCATTAAACAACTTTACTAACGACCATGCTCGAATTTGATGTTGCCCAAAACAAACTTATTGCTGCTGGACATAAACCAAGCGCAACAGAAACCTGCTTATTATCAGAAAGCAATGGGCGGATACTGGCACAAGACATTACCGCAACGCTCGACTTACCCCCTACCGATAACAGCGCCATGGATGGCTATGCGATACGCCATGCGGATTTCCAAGCCGGTAAAACCATGGCAATTCAACAACGCAGCTATGCGGGTGACACACCAGAAGCGCTACAACCGGATCAAGCCATTCGGCTTTTTACAGGCAGTGTTATGCCAGCAGGGGCCGACTGTGTGGTGATGCAAGAGTATGTCGATGAAGTCGACGACACCATCGTCATTAAACAAGCGCCCCAAGTGGGCGACCACGTCCGCAAGCAAGGCGAAGACGTCACGGCTGGCACAACGTTGTTCACCGCCGGAACCTTGTTGGGGCCCGGAGAAATTGCACTGATCGCGTCCCAAGGGATCGCCCAGCTAAGCGTTTACCCCCAGCTTACCGTGGGGATACTTACCACCGGCGACGAACTGGTTGAGCCCGGTCAATCGCGCGCCCCGGAACAAATTTTCAACTCCAATGCCCCTATGCTTGCCGCCATGCTAAACCAAATGGGGCTTGCCGCACATCAAGTTGTCCATGCCAGCGATAATGAAGCAGAAATACGGCAGGCTTTCCAATCATTGCTAAACAACTGTGATGTAATCCTTACGGTGGGCGGAGTTTCTGTGGGCGATAAAGACCTGGTCAAACCCACCATAGAAAGCTTGGGTGGCGAGCTAAACATGTGGCGTGTACGCATGAAACCAGGCCGCCCAGTTGCCTTGGCGCATATTAATGACATCCCCATTGTTGGTCTGCCAGGCAACCCGGTTTCTGCCTTTGTCGTTTTCTGCCTGCTGGTTGCCCCGTTGATTCGTACCATGCAAGGCCGTCACACCGCGCTGCCGGGGGTGCGCTACGGCCAACTCACCACACCACGCGCATTCCATGGCAATCGAGAAGAGTTTTTACGGGTGCAGGCGCACCACCCTGGTGAAGGAATGCCACAACTCATCCCTCATACCGACCAAGGTTCTGCCATTATAAACTCCTTGTCCTGGGCAAATGCGTTGGCACGTATTCCTGCCAATACTGAGCTTCAAGATGGGGACATTGTTTCCTATGTCGATATTGCGGATTGCTTGTCCTGACCCAGCCATGCCTACCCGCGTTTAATCGCGCGGGATGCCCGTTGCAGCAAGGCGGGTGTATTAATATTCAGAAATTCATGGTCTTGCGCATCCCAGGAGACAGGATGCCCCACCTGTTGCTGCCATTCCATCACCCGGCGCATCCCCTTATGCAAATATTCTGGCAATGCGAGCAGCAGCTCCCGATGCACCAGCATGCACAACGGATGGGGGCGTTCGGTTTGTGCGTACACGCACGCGGCCTTTGTTGACGTTACCGCTTGTTGCAGCGTGCTTAACAGTGTTGTGGGGACAAATGGCATATCTACCGGGAGCACGAATACCCACGGGGTTGTAATAACACGCGCTGAGCTTGCCAACCCCACCAGTGGCCCAGCCGCACTGGGTAAGTCAGGGGCATCTTGTATGACCTGGCCATACGGCTGATAGCCTGTCTCACAACGATTGGCACTAATGTAGCGAGCGCGGATGGTTGCCGGGAACGCTTTGTCCACCCAGGCGACTAGTGGCTGGCCTGCTAACATCAGCAAGCCTTTTTCCTTTACAGGGTAACCCGTTTGTTGCATACGGCGGCCTTGCCCCCCAGCAAGAATCAATCCAGAAACATTAGTGCAAGCCCACACAAATGACCTCGCGGTAGGGGACTACCCACCGATATAGCTCATTTCTACCTTCTTGCGAGGCGTGGTAAGCTTGCCGCGCAACTCTGAGTAGCGATCGGAACGCGCTCCCCATATTTGGGCCAACCTTGCTTGAACCTCCTGATCGCTTGCTTCGCTGCGCAATAGCGCGCGAATATCGTGCCCACGAGAGCCGAACAAACATAAGAACAATTGGCCTTCCGGAGAAAGACGTAGACGGGTACAGTCCCCACAAAAGGGTTGAGATACGCTGGTGATAACTCCAATTTCACCGCTACCATCGGCATACCGCCAGGTTTTAGCAACTTCGCCCCGGTATTCTGGATCTTTGGCCACCAACCGGAATTCTTGACTAAGTGCCTCGAGAATCTCCGCGCCGGTTACGACCTCCGCCAAATTCCATCCGTTGGTGTCGCCAACGTCCATAAACTCAATAAAGCGCAAAATATGGCCGCTACCCTTAAAGTGACGTGCCATGGGCAAGATTTGATGATCATTTACCCCCTTACGCACCACCATATTCACCTTAAGCGGCTTAAGCCCAACCGCCGCGGCTTTCTCGATACTGGCCAATACGGTGTCAACGGATGTTTTACTGTCACTCATGGCTTGGAATATACCGTTATCCAACGCATCCAGGCTCACCGTAATACGTTGCAGGCCTGCCTGCTTAAGCGCTTTTGCTTTCTTGCCCAGTAACGCACCGTTAGTGGTTAACGTAAGATCAACCGGCTTGTTCTGAGGCGTCCTTAATGCCGATAACTTGGCTACCAGCACCTCTAAATCCTTGCGCATGAGCGGCTCACCACCTGTTAAACGGATTTTTTCCACCCCGTTTTCAACCGCGACGCGAGCAAACCGGGCAATTTCGTCAAAAGTCAGCAGCGATGCGCGCGGCAAAAAGGTGTAATCGGGACCGAAGATTTCGCGCGGCATACAATAATGGCAGCGAAAATTGCATCGGTCCGTGACAGAGATGCGCAAGTCCCGCAAGGGGCGCTTAAGCTGATCGGTTAATGGAATAACAGTACTCATAACGCCATCATACCCCGATCTTGCCGTGATCCGCCAACAACCTTACTTATTCAAGACTTTTCACCCACGGGTTTCACGCGATAAACCAAGACGGCCGTTTTTGCCAGACTAAGGACTTTAATGGTGACACTGCCCAGCAATAAGCGTGACAAACCGCTACGGCCGTGACTACCAATAAAAATTAAATCGCAGCCCTGTTCTTCAGCCGTTTGCACAATACCATCGGCCACATTGAAGTTAGACACGACTTGGCTACTTGCCTTAACTCCCGCGGTATCCGCACGATCCAGTACATTTTTTACGTATTGTTCAGCCTGAGCCGCTGCCGTTTTATCGTAGTCCTCATCCGTAATAGCATAGGCAGCCGCCATGCCATCGAAGCCAACTGTCGCCGCAAAAGGCTGCGTAACATACAAGGCAACGATTTCTGCGCCTATCTCACGGGCGAGCGATACCCCCTTATTTGCCGCCTGGGCCGAAAGCGGAGAACCGTCGGTGGGAATAAGAATTTTTTTAAACATATGGTTAACCGTCCTGTTAATCATCCATCACGGAATGCAACACTATAACCCAAGCTTAACCCGATTTCGTCACAAGATTCTAGCGCAAACTGCAAATCGTTTGCACCATATCAAAGCGACAGGCTGGCCCGATAAAGCTGTAAACACCGTCCCCCCGACTTGCAATACGCAAGAACTGGCGTGGGAAGTTGTTTTAAAAGCACATCAAAGGCTTCAACCTCACGCGGGCCCACCGCGCCAAGGGCAATTGGCTGAAATGCCGCTTGCAGGCCAGCGTCGTGCGCTGCCTGCAACATCACCGCCGCTGCTGGCTGGTCCTGCCCCGCCTCCCCGTCAGGCCGGTTAATAATGATGCTTTTAAACCCCAGACGTACAAGCTCAGCCATATCAGACGGAAACAACTGACCCGCCACGGAAAAAGTGTCAGTAATCGTATAAATGGGAAGCGCCACACGCCACCTCATCAGTTAATCTATCAAAAAACAAAAGATTCATATAAAATGCATCTTATATCCAAATGAGCTCATTATTTTACCAACAGGATGTTTATGGCTGCGACGCCTTACACGGAAAAAGATATCACCCGCATGGTGCACAATTTTTATGACAACATACGTGCTGACGCACTATTGGGTCCAATTTTCGAGGCACATGTGAGCGATTGGGACGTCCACCTTGCCACCATGGTGGACTTTTGGGAATCCCTATTGTTAGGGGCAGCATCATTCAAAGGCAATCCTATGCCCAAGCACGCCATTATTCCCGAACTTACAGCCGAACTTTTTGAACGTTGGTTAGCCCTATTCAAAAAATCCAACGACGATTTAGGCCATACGGAATTAACCGCCACCGCCCAGGAATTTGCCAACCGTATTGCCAAACGTTTGTGGCTGGGCTACCAAATGAGTAACTCCCCAGATGAAACACCTGTAGAACTTTTTGCTGTCACTTCCAATCCCACCTCCTGATTGATACTTTTTTCTCCCTCACGAATTTATGACTACCTCCACGCAAGCTCCCCTAACGGACAAACCTACGATGCAAGCATTTTTGAGCTTGGGATTTCGGCCCCTCTATATCGCTGGTTGCCTGTGGGCATTAGTTTCCATTGCGATTTGGATTTTCGCACCCCAAGCAATACGCGCCCCTTTTGATGGCCTAAGCTGGCATGCCCACGAAATGCTATGGGCCTTTATTGCCACCATCGCCGCTGGATTTTTATTAACTGCCAGTGCCAATTGGACCAAGATTAACCCTCTAAAAGGTAAAGGGTTAGCCGTCGCTTCCATTTTATGGGCCATTGCCCGTGCTGCATTTCTTATTGGCGGAACCGTTGCTTTTTGGATTGGTGTGGTCGCTGAAACCCTATTCTTCCTATATAGTGCCTTGTGCTTATTACGTGTAGTCACCAAAAGTAAAAGCCAACGAAACTATGGTTTACCCATCTTGGTGCTCGCACTCGGTTTATTTAATATTCTGTACCTTCAAGCCGTTTTGGCGAAGGATTACGCACGCATTATTGAACAATTCAACTTTGGCATGCTGTGCATGGCCTTGATAGCATTACTGATTGCTCGTCGCGTGATTCCATTTTTTGCAATGCGCCGCGTCCCAAACTTACAAATCCCCATGCAAACACGTAGTGGACAAGTCCAACTCACCCTAACCATTATCGCCATTGGGTTTGGTTTGTTAAAAATCCCTGCAGTCATGAGCATTGCCTTGGCCTTGACCGGCATCATCAGCTTATGGCAAACCATTCATTGGAAGCCACGCGCTGTACTGCATAATCCCATGTTATGGATTCTTTACCTAGGCTATGTCCTTATGGGCTTGGGTCTCATCGTGGCAGCCTTACAAATTAGCGGCATCAGCACTGGCATTTTCTCACGCGCCGCAGTGCATGTTCATATTATTGGCATGGGGGGCTTTGCCATTCTCATTATTGGCATGGTAACGCGCACGGCATTAGGGCACCTGGGGCGTCCCCTGGCACTTGATGCCAGCATGCTGGTAAGTTATTACTTTATGATTGCAGCCGTGGTCCTGCGGCTTGCCGCATTATGGCCATCGGCTTGGTATCAGGCCTTCCTTGATGCTGCTGCTTTATCCTGGATCGTTTGCATGGGCCTATATTTGTGGCGTTTCATTCCTATGTTAATTCGCCCTCGGTACTAAATTATGCGTCTTACCACGATGACCGACTATGCCGTCCGACTGCTCATTTATCTGGGTCAGCACCCTGATCGTTTATGCACTATCGGTGAAATCACGGCCTGCTACGGCATTTCTCAATCCCACCTCATGAAGGTAACCAGCCGACTGAGTCACGCCGGCTGGATTACCACCGTTCGTGGCAAAAATGGGGGTATGCAGCTACGTCACCCTGCCAAAGAAATCCCTTTGGGAGAGGTGATTCGTGATATGGAAAATGATCTGAATCTTGTGGAGTGCCTCGGTGACAAGCAAACCTGTATTTTGATTGGACATTGCACCTTGCCACGCATTCTCACGGAAGCCTTGCAAAAGTTTATGGATCATTTAAACCAATACTCTGTGGCCGATTTGTTAGACGATACAGCCACGCCCCCATTTCCGATTACGATACCGGCACCACCCGCTCACACCGAATCGTAGCCTCATGCTTCCGTAACAAGGCCAGGATTTCATCATTGACCTCACCATCAATGTCGGTAAGCACGTAGCCAATGGTTCCTAACGTTTGCAAGCGCTGACTCACGATGTTTAAACCATGATCAGCCATCACGCTGGTTAACGAGCCCATCACACCAGGCGCATTCCTGTGCACGTGCATAATACGTGTCTGCCCAACGACCTCACGGTAATTTAGCTCCGGGAAGTTCACTGACCCTTTGGTAGCCCCTGATTTAACATAGGTCACCAGCTTTTCAGCAACTTCTCGCCCAATGTTTTCTTGTGACTCCTGCGTGCTTCCACCAATATGAGGCGTGAGTATTACGTTATCTAACCCGCGTAAAGGACTGTCCAGGGGCTCATTGACGTTTTTGGGCTCCACCGGGAACACATCGATGGCGGCACCGGATAGGTGGCCTGACTCCAATGCCTGATGAAGGGCATCAATATCCACCACTGAACCACGCGACGCATTAATGAGAATACTGCCTGGCTTCATGGCAGCGAGTGCTTCCTTATTAATCATGTTTTCCGTCATTTCACCGCCCGGCACGTGTAGCGTCACCACATCGGCATCTGCCAGAAACTTTTTCAAGGAAGCCGTGGCCTTTGCATTTCCCAGGGGAAGTTTTGCCTCAACGTCGTGAAAAATTACATTCATTCCCGCCGCTTCCGCTAAAGTGCCTACCTGCGACCCAATATTGCCATAGCCTATAATGCCGAGGGTTTTGCCCCGGGCTTCATAGGCCCCTTGCGCCGATTTGTCCCAAAACCCTTGATGCACGCGCGCATTTTTCTCCGGGACACGACGCAATAGAAGAATGGCCTCCCCTAACACCAGCTCAGCCACTGAACGCGTGTTAGAAAATGGCGCATTAAACACCGGGACACCCAGATTCAATGCTTTATCAAGATCAACCTGATTCGTACCAATGCAAAAGCAACCAATCACACGTAAATCAGGCAGTTGAGATAATACCTCGTCGCTCAACTGCGTACGCGAACGAATACCAATGACGTGAGCGCCTTTGGCGGCCGTCAACAAATCATCCCCTACAAGCGCTTCACCATAGGTGGTGATGTCCGTAAAACCAGCTGCCTTAAACACCTCACTGGCACTAGCATGAATATTTTCAAACAGAACGATCCGAGTCATTAACCTTTCCAGACAGACAGAAAAAAAATGATGGCAGACGCCACGCCCTTCTATTATAGAATCGCTATCGCATTTACAGCTATCCCCTAATAATTTTATGAAGACCAACACGTCGTCGACCGCTACCGATCACCCTCCCTCCTTAGGCAGACAGCTCTATTCCATGACCTGGCCCATGCTATTTGGCGTCGTGGCCTTAATGGGTTATCAACTGGTAGACAGTATTTTTATCAGCATGCTTGGCACGGAGCCTCTCGCTGCCTTGGGGTTCACCGTGGCCGTCAATCAGATATTCATTGGCGTACAAGTTGGCCTTGGCATTGCGATTACCGCATTGATCTCGCGGGCAATGGGTGCCAAGCAGCATAAGCGCGCCCGTAATCTGGCAGGGCTTATTTTAATTGCCGGCAGCACCCTCATGGCGTTACTGGTGATTGGCGTATGGCTTGGACAAACCGTTATTTACACCTTATTAGATGCTGAGGAGGCATTATGGCCATTGATTTCCAGCTATTGGCTTCCCTGGCTCATTAGCATTTGGGTCAGTGCATCATTATACTTTGCCTACAGCATTGCCCGGGCACGGGGAAATACCAAACTTCCTGGCACGGTAATGATTGTGACAAGTCTTTTAAACATTGTGCTGGACCCGCTATTTATGTTTGGATTTGGCTGGGGCTTGCCAGGGGCCGCGCTCGCCACGATTGCAGCACTATCGGTGGGCGGTATTATGATGGCACGCGCGTTAAAACGACACCGCTGGGTACGTTATCAGTCGCGCGCCTTACCTGCTTGGCCCGCCTTGGGAGAACTGGCACACATTGCTCTTCCAGCCATGCTGAGCCAGTTGATGCCAGGCATTGCAGCCATGATTGCGACGGCAATTGTGGCCCACTTTGGGGCCCCTGCGGTTGCCGCCTGGGCCTTGACCACTCGCCTGGAATTCTTTTCTATTGTCATTGTCCTTGCCCTTACCATGTCCTTGCCGCCGATGGTGGGGCGTCTTTATGGTGCCCAGGACTACGCTACCATTCATCAATTAGTAAGCTTGGCCATTAAAGCCGTGCTCGTCATTCAAATTGGTATCGGCGTATTTTGGGCCTTAAGTGGGCTATTTTTACCAAATTTACTCAGCAATCATCCAGAAGTCCGGCAACTCCTGCGACTTTGGCTCTGGCTGGTCCCCTTTAGCTTTGGCGCACTGGGCACCACCATGATTGTGGTATCAACCACCAACGCCCTGGGCTTGCCAGGCCGTGCGGTCTTGACGTCACTGCTCCGCCTATTTGCCTGCTACCTGCCCGCGCTGTGGGTTGGCGCCCAACTGGGTGGTATGTCGGGTCTTTACATGGGGGTTTTTGCAGGGAATTTGGCGGCCGGCGCCGTGGCGTGGCTGATTTATCGGCGCGCGCTATGGCAGCTCTCTGAAAAAGACAGGTAAACTACGGACTTTAGAAACACGTTTATTATCCATCTCGGGAAGACCGATGAGACATCGCTTTGTACGTTATTTTCTATCTTTGCTCATGTGCTTGAGCCTGAGTGGTTTTGGCACGGCAAGCGTTGCAAAACCCTTCAAAATTGGCATGATACTGCCCATGTCAGGGCCCTTTGCTGCGTATGGTAAACAAATACTTAATGGGGCCAAGCTCTACCAAGACATTCATGGAGACAGCGCGGCAGGACGCACCGTTCAAATTGTTGTCAAAGACGATACCGGCATTGCGCCCGAGCTCAGCAAACGCCATGCCCAAGAGCTTATTATTCGAGATAAGGTTGACGTTCTCGCAGGTTTTGGCCTAACGCCATCCGCTTTCGCGGTCGCACCCCTGGCTACCCAGGCCAAAACTCCCATGATTGTGATGAATGCCGCCACCTCCTCCATCACCACGAAATCTCCTTATATTGTGCGCGTCTCACAAACCTTACCGCAGGTCACCGCACCGGTAGCCCACTGGGCAGCAGAAAATGATATTGATACCGTCACCACCCTCGTCGCCGATTATGGCCCCGGACACGATGCCGAGCAACAGTTCATCAAAACCTTTACGGCCGGGGGCGGGAAAATTCTTGACAGTATTCGCATGCCTGTGTCGAATCCGGATTTCTCCTCCTACCTGCAACGCGCCAAAGATACGCAGCCCGATGCTGTCTTTTTATTTGTTCCTTCGGGTGAACAAGGTGTCTCCTTCCTTAAAGGGTTCCAGGAACGTGGGCTTGCTGACGCTGGCATACGGTTAATTGCTACAGGGGACTTAACCGATGAGGACGTCCTGGATGCCATGGGAGAACCGGCGATGGGCGTTATCACCTCGTTTCATTATTCAGACGTCCACGACTCGCCCGAAAACGATGCCTATACAACGGCATACGCGCAAGCGTACGCAGGCGAACGTCCAAACTTTATGTCAGTTGCCGGCTACGACGGCTTACACCTGGTGTATCAGATACTCGATGCCACAGAAGGCGTCCTTGATGGCAATACTTTTATTGACACCGCAAAAGGCCTGCGATGGACGAGCCCCCGCGGCCCGGTTGAGATTGATCCGGAAACCAGAGACATTATTCAAACCATTTACATGCGAGAAGTTGAACGTGAAGGCGATCGCTTGGTCAACCGGGAATTTGACACCCTCCCTGCATTTAAAGATCCTGGCAAAGCCCCATGACCACCCCACTGCTGCGCATTCATAACCTTACAGCTGGTTATGGGGAAGCACGTGTTCTACACGACGTTGAACTCAGCATAGCCCATGGCAGTAGCCTTGCGTTGCTGGGAAAAAACGGCATGGGGAAAACCACCCTGCTGCGCACGATTATGGGGTTAACGACTCAACATGCGGGGGCAATACACTATCAACAGCAGCCAATAAATACCTTGGCCAGCTGGCAACGCGCGCGCATCGGCATTGCCTGGAGCCCCCAGGAACGCGCCATATTTAGTTCACTTACCGTTGAAGAGAATCTGATCATTGTGCAGCAGCCCGGGCCATGGAATTTACCAACCATCTATCAACTTATGCCGCGCTTGGCGGAACGCAAGCGCCATACCGGCATGCAGTTATCGGGGGGTGAGCAACAAATGCTTGCCATCGCCCGCGCGCTAATTCGCAACCCTTTGCTGTTATTACTTGATGAGCCGCTTGAAGGACTTGCCCCCACAATTGCGAATGAAATTTTACAATTGTTGCAGACTTTGGTTGACAGGTCCCAAATCAGCGTGATAATTGTAGAGCAGCGCGCTCGCCAAATTCTACCTATAGTGAATGAGGCTGTTATTCTCGAGCGCGGCAAAGTAGTTTATCATGACTCTGCATCGACGCTACTAACGGACATCAATTCCCAGGAACGCTGGCTCGGAGTGAGTCGAGAACTCCGCGCCTAAGCGCTTCTTTTATCGTGACATATATCATGCAGCAACCAACCCTAAGCTCTTTGGATTCGACCCTATCCACCGACGAAACCCAACGGCACAAACAATTCATGCAAGAAGGAGCCACCCAAGCGGTAGCGCTCTTAAAGGCGGTGGGCAATCCCCACAGAATGCTCGTACTTTGCCTGTTAATGGAATACGGTGAGCTTACGGTTACGCAAATGCTGCACCAAATCGATCTTAGCCAATCGGCGCTATCCCAGCACCTCGCCAGGATGCGCGATGAAGAACTAGTCACCTATCGGCGGGAATCCCAAACCTTATACTACCGAATCTCGGACCCAAACGTCAGGCAACTGATCGGGACACTGAAAGCTATCTTTTGTCCGGATAATTAAACATTAAACAAAAAGTTCAAGACATCCCCGTCTTGCACAATGTAATCTTTGCCTTCCGCACGCATCTTACCTGCCTCACGCGCGCCTTGTTCACCCTTGTAGCGAATAAAATCCTCATAAGCAATCGTTTGTGCCCGGATAAAACCACGCTCAAAATCCGTGTGAATCACGGCAGCTGCCTGGGGCGCTGTGTCACCGATGCGTATTGTCCAGGCACGCACTTCCTTGACCCCTGCCGTAAAGTAGGTCTGCAAACCCAATAAACGATAAGCCGCGCGAATTACTCGATTCAAACCCGGCTCTGTCATTCCCAAATCTTCAAGAAACGCCATTCTGTCGGCTTCATCCAAATCGGCGATTTCAGCTTCTAAAGCAGCACAAACAGGCACCACCAGCGCTTCTTCCTGTGCCGCATGGGCACGCACCGCGTCTAAATGGGGATTATCCTCAAAGCCGGTTTCGTTAACATTCGCCACATACAAGGTGGGCTTAGCGGTAATAAAAGCAAAAGGCTTCAGCAAGGCTGCTTCTTCATCACTTAACGCCAAGCTACGTAAAGGTTGCGCTGCATCCAGATGCGGCACTACTTTTTCCAATACGGCGCCCAACTGCCGTGCTTCCTTATCGCCGGCACGTGCCGTGCGCTGTGCACGCTCTGCTGCACGCTCAGCAACCGCCAAATCTGCCAACGCCAACTCGGTATTTATGACCTCAATATCACGAATGGGGTCAATCTTGCCGGAAACGTGCACCACATTATCGTCATCAAAGCAACGAACCACATGCACAATTGCGTTCGTTTCACGGATGTTGGCTAAAAACTGGTTACCCAGGCCTTCCCCTTTAGAAGCTCCCGCAACCAAACCCGCAATATCAACAAACTCCACCACTGCTGGCAACACACGTTCAGGCTTCACAATTTCCGCCAAAGGTACCAAGCGTTCATCGGGAACTTCTACGATACCCACATTCGGTTCTATCGTGCAAAAAGGATAGTTTTCTGCTTCTATCCCCGCCTTGGTCAAGGAGTTAAAAAGAGTCGATTTTCCTACATTAGGTAGGCCAACAATACCGCACTGTAATGACATAAAAATCCTAAAAAGCGATTTCCGGCGCTAAAGTAACAAATAACCAAACAAGAAACAGGGGACCAGCGTTAAAAGCCCCGTGCATTAACATGGCAGCACCAATCCCCACTCGCACCCGCACCCACGCCAAGACCAGTCCCGTTGCCCACTGCGGCAACACCAGCCAAGGCAGAATCCACCATTGGGTAGAGAGCAAGTCAAAATTGTGCAGGTGAATGGCAGCAAATGCGATACAACTGCCATGCATTACCCAGGGAAAAAACTGTCGATAGGCGCGCAAACTTCCCGCCCACCGAAATACCTGCTGGGGGGTCAAACGCCACCGGGGTGCAAATAAGGGTGCCCAGCAGCACAGCAATAAAACAATTACCCCAAATTGGGCGCTAGATGTCGGTCCCGCCAGCAGTGCCACCACGGCGATAGGTAACAGCCAGAGCACGTGGCTAAAGCGTCTTAAGGCGTAACGAAAGACTAGCTCTTCCACGATGGGCGCCCAAAGCAACGCTTGCAACCAAGGGATTGCTTGCAGATCCAATCGGTGCTCGGCCCCGGCGGCACTTGCCGCGGCAACGGCAATTGGCCCCAATACCACCAAGTTAAGCACCCAGAGCAATGCCACCCAGCGCAACATACTCCAGCCTGGCGGCAAAGATAACCAGTCGGCCAGCAGCCCCGAACCAGCAACCCGGGCAGGCAGTCTGGGGGCCAGCCGCGGCCGTCGCACAAACTGCCAAAAATCCCGCAATTGGGTACGAAATAACCCTGGTTTTGTTGTTGTAGGAGAGAGGCGCCGGGCGTTCATGGTTTACTCAAGCATTGCCGGAATGCAAAACCTTCATGGCCTGGGGGAAATCTCCTGCAAGCAACGCTGGCACAATCTCGCAACAACGCGTAATGGCGGAGCCAATTGCTGTCAGCTCATCATCGCGAGGCGCTTTTAACACAAAAGCCGCCACCGGTTGCGCCAGTCCTAAATTGCGTGGATGACCAATGCCTAGGCGTAAGCGCCAAAACTCACTACCGATGGCTTTTTGTATATCGCGCAAACCATTATGCCCGGCATGACCACCTCCTTGCTTGAGCTTGGCCTGTCCGGGGGCCAGATCAAGCTCATCGTGAAGCACCAATACCTGTTCTGCAGAGAATTTATAAAAATTCATTAGGGCCGCAACGGATTGCCCGGAACGATTCATAAACGTGGTGGGTTTTGCCAGAATCACTACGCCTTCGCTGGAACGTGCCTTGGCGGTTTCAGCAAACATTAACCGTTCTGCGCTAAATCGGACGTCAAAATCATCCGCCATATGATCGACCAGCCAAAAACCTGCATTATGGCGGGTTACCTCATATTGTGCGCCGGGATTACCTAATCCCACAATCAGTCGTATTGGTGTTGTCATAAGGGAACAAATATAAAACCCCAAAGCCAGGAAGAACGCTGAAGCTTTGGGGTAATGATGGCCATGCTTAATGATAAAGCAGCGAGGCGTTATGCTTCGGAGTCGTCTTCCTCGTCAGCGTCCTCTGCCTCATCATCCTCATCAACCAACTCATCCTCGTCGAGGTCTTCGTCGTCGTCCTCATCCTCTTCATAGGCGTGTTGCGTCAATGCGGCAACCAAGAGCGGATCTTCGTCGGTACCCGCATAGCTTACCCCTTCAGGCAGGGTAATATCAGACAAGTAGTAGTTGCCATCCTCATCCAGCTCCGACAAGTCTACTTCAATAGAAGTCGGCAAATCTGCCGGCAAACAAGTAATCAGCAGCTCTGTTGATACATGGCTAATGATTTGTTCATGGATGGTAACCGCTGGGGACTGCTCACCATTAATGAAATGGAAGGGAACGGTTAAGGTAATTGGATCGGTTGCACGCACACGTTGAAAGTCTGCATGTAACACGGTGGGCTTATAGGGGTGCCACTGTACCGTACGTAACAGGACTTGTTGTTTCTTTCCATCCAAAAACATGTCCAGAATAGACGCGTGGAAATCATCGTTACGCAATGAGTGGAACAGCTCGTTATGGTCAATTTCAAGACTAACAGCTTCTTGTTCGGCGCCATACAATATGGCTGGTACACGGCCCGCGCGGCGTAGGCGGCGGCTCGCACTCGTACCCTTTTTGCTACGCGTAGTGGCGTTAACTTTCATGGATAACTCCAGTTAATAAACAAATGGGCTCAAACACCCCAAAAAAAGCAGCAATTGCTGCCACACGATTAAGGGCCGCGACCAGCCCCTAACCCGGAAACTTACACTAGTCCTCAAACAGCGAGCTCACAGACTCCGCGTTTGAAATACGTAAAATTGTCTCGCCCAACAAAGAAGCACAAGGCAACTGCCGAATTTTAGGACATGCCTGCGCTTCTTCAGATAGCGGAATGGTATCCGTTACAACCAGTTCGTCAAGTGCAGACTCCGCCACACGTACCACAGCGCCCCCAGATAACACCGGGTGGGTGCAATATGCATAGACACGTGTTGCTCCGCGCTCTTTCAGCGCGCTTGCTGCCTTGCATAATGTGCCCGCCGTATCGACCATATCATCCATCAAGATACAGGTTCGACCATCCACCTCACCGATAACATTCATCACTTCCGATACGTTGGCGCGAGGACGGCGTTTATCGATAATGGCCAAATCAGCTTCCAGCTGTTTTGCCAGCGCTCTGGCACGGACTACCCCACCAATGTCGGGTGAGACCACAACCAACTCTTCATAGTTTTGGCGCCAGATATCCCCCAAGAGAATAGGGCTGGCATAAATGTTATCGACCGGAATATCAAAAAAGCCTTGGATTTGATCCGCGTGCAAATCCATGGTTAACACCCGATCTACCCCAACCACTTGCAACATATTCGCAACAACTTTTGCGGAAATAGCCACCCGTGCAGAACGTGGGCGGCGATCTTGACGAGCATAGCCAAAATAAGGGATGGCGGCAGTAATTTTTCCGGCAGAAGCACGGCGAAGCGCATCTACCATCACCATAATTTCCATTAAATTATCATTGGTGGGCGCGCACGTGGGCTGCAAGACAAACACATCTTTACCGCGCACATTTTCGTTAATTTCCACCATCACTTCGCCATCAGAAAATCGACCAACCATCATTTTTCCTAGCGACATATCTAGATGATTCGCCACTTCGACAGCCAAACGCGAGTTTGCTGTCCCTGTAAAAATCATGAATCGGTCTTGTGTCATGTGGGTATCGTTAATGGTAGCGCCAAAATTAATAAAGCTGTTGACCGGCCCACGATATAAGGGAGGATTCAACAGCTTTGGCTTGATAGAGCATACGTGTTATTGGCGCAAAGACAAAAGGGTGGCTGGGGAAGAAGGATTCGAACCTTCGCATGCCGGAATCAAAATCCGGTGCCTTAACCAGCTTGGCTATTCCCCAATTTAACTTACTAACCAATGTTTTAGTGGATGTGCTGGCAACCCTGCACAAACCCAAGTATTCCTGACAACCTGGTTAGCCTCGCTTTCGCGAGCACTTATTTTACCTAAAATTTCCTGTTGCATCACCCTGGCCATGCCAGGTGTTTGTGACTCAACAAAAAAGCAGGAACCTGCGCCCGTCATTCTAGCATTGAAACCCGCCTGATTTAGCCAGCGCGCGGTTTCGGCCACGATTGGCTGTGACTTGATGACAACCGGCTCCAGATCGTTACGACCAAAAGTAGTGAAAGCTTTTTCAGTACCGTGGCCTTGTAACCATTTGGTAAAGTCCCACATTGTGATGGGTTTTGTATCGCGTGTCAAGTCAGCATGCCTAAAAACCTCGGCGGTACGCACGCTCGCAGGCGGTTGGACCAATAAATATTCGGCATCCGGGAGTGCTACCGATTGCAATTGCTCCCCAATGCCCTGAGCAAACGCATTATCACCAAATACAAAAACGGGCACATCGGCCCCCAAGGTTACTGCCAACGACATTAGCTCCTGACGCGATAAGCCTGTCCCCCACAGTCGGTTCAGCGCGATTAAAGTTGTCGCCGCATCACTGGACCCGCCTCCCAGGCCAGCACCATGAGGAATTTCCTTGTGATAAAAGATTTGTGCGCCAAATGAGGACCCGCTAACGCTTTTTAACAGCTGGGCCGCACGGATCACTAAGTCATGTTGTGGTGCTAACGCCCCATAATGCGTTCCCACACGGGAAATCACTCCGTCGGAACGACGCTCAAAGCTTAACGTGTCCTGCAAGTCAACAAAACGAAAAACTGTTTGCAGACAATGATAGCCATCCTGCCGTTGTCCAACCACATGCAAAAACAAATTAAGCTTCGCCGGTGCAGGAACATCGTACAGGGTTGTCATGACGCACGATTAACAACTAAGCGCAGTTTAAGCTGTTGGTGGCCCTCACGACGCTCCAGCAACAATCGCGTAGGCCCTTGCGCGTCATATTGTGACAGGTTTACGTGCCAACCCGCGTCCGTAAACTCTTGCGTATCATTTTCCGGAACAGTATCTGCTTTCGATGACCCATGGCTATCTTCACTGGTTTGGCCATGAAGCCAGTACCGTAGCCCGGACACCGGGATTGGATTCCCCAACACCTTTGCTGCCAATGCGTCGGGGCTGCGGGCAACCTCACGTCGACCATCACTATACTGCAACTCAGCCTGTTTCGTACCCACAGTAATGCGCGCCAAGGTACTGCCCAAGGGGTTACTTAAATCGACCTGGACCTGGTGGCCCGTGTCCTTCCAGGCAAACCCCCCTTGTATTGCATCCACGGTATCCCCCGCCTCTATTACCGTTAACGAAAACCGGCCATGACGTTGCAATCGCGCGCTCTCGTCGGGTTCCATGGCAGGATGGGCACAAGCGCCGAGCAGTACTGCCAATGTCACGACGGCAAGCCAGCGCAACTTGGGGAATATGTGCCGCCCCGCATGAAGAGGAAAAGACGTTAACAATATTCTATTTACCATGGGAATCGACTGCTACTGCAAATCTACACCAAAGCGCCGCAAGGTTTCCTGCAAGGTTTCGTTATCCGCATCAATTTCTAGCGCTTTTCGCCAAATCCCTTCTGCTTCTTTCTTGCTACGACGCACCCATAACACCTCACCCAAATGGGCACCGACTTCCGCAGAAGGCATCTTCTCAAAGGACCGATACAAATACTCCAAGGCGGTGTCATAGTCGGCAACCCGGTAAAAATACCAACCAACACTATCGAGGATATAGGGGTTGTCCGGATCAAGCTCAAGTGCAATTTCCAACAACTCTTCTGCTTCGTCCAGGCGACGATTTTGATCGGCAAACGTATAGCCCAGGGCATTATAGGCATGCGCATTGTCCGGTTCAATATCAATCACTTCGCGCAGCAAAAATTCCGACTTGTCCGAGCGCCCTTGACGTTCATATAACATCGCCAGGTCGTATTTGATTTCCGGCGTATCCGGTAAGGCCTTATTGGCATCTTCTAACAGGATAACGGCATCATCCGTGCGCCCCGCTTTACGATAAACAGACGCCTGGGTCATTGCAATAACAGCCTTTTGTCGATCATTATCAGGCTCGAGTGCAGCAAGGGTTTCCTGAGCGTCGGTGAGTTTGCCTTGCTCTCCCAGCACAACGGCTTTATGCAATGCCACCTGGAATTGCAAAGAGGGCTCGTTAATTCGGTCCAGCTCGGCAATAGCTTCATCGTAATGGCCCTGCTGCTCCGCAATTCTTACCAACAATAGGTGTGCCTCTGCTGCATCTGCCAATGCATTTGTTTGCCGATCATCGAGCGAGGCCCGGCGTTGTGTTTGTACCGCGATATATTCATTGAGCAGGCTTCGTGCTTCATCAAAATTTTCGGCATGCACATGGACTTCCGCCTCTGTGTACAACAAATCGAAATCTTCCGGTGATCGCTCTCGCATTTGTGCGAGATGTGCCAAGGCTTCCTCATACGCTTTACGCTGCACCAGTCGGCTGATATACATTAAATGTGCCTTGCGCGCATCGGGGTGCTGGCCTAGCCATTTTTTGGTTTCGGCCAGTGCAACCGCGGGATCCACCTCAAAGCCATATTCCAAAATGCGTTGCGCAGCCGCCTCAGAAGTTGCATCCGCTTTTAACGCCGCCTGTGCGTAAGCCAACGCCGCTTTTGCATCACTCGTTTCCCATGCCGCATCTGACAAGGCCATTTGGGACACGGCAAGTTCCCGCACCGACCCTCGCAAGACACTTTCTAGTATCTCCCGCGCTGCTTGCTGATCTTGCAGCTGTGCCACAATTCCATACGCGTGAATGACCGCTTGTTCTTTATCGTCAGCCTCACGCAACCGCTGGCGTAATGCTTTCGTCAGCCCACTCGTTTGCCCATCAGTCGCTGCCAGCGCCAAGGCAGAAGCAACCGCTTCGGAATCCTTGGGGTCAAGCTCGGACCAAATCTGGGCACCACGCCGCGCCAGCATCATGTCCCGACTGGCCATTGCCGCCTGAAAGCCGCGTTTGGCTAAACGTGGATCGCGTGTACGCTCGGCAAGCTCGATAAAGACCTGCGCTGCTTCATCGAAATAACCCCGCTGGAGCGAGAATTCCCCCACCAGCACTTGAAACAAAATATCACGTGTTAGCGTTACTGGGGAGGGCTTGGACGGCACGGAGGAGGCCGTACTGCCGGCACGCTTTTCTGGTAACTGTTGGGCCTGCAAGCCCGTGCCGGGCACACTTAACCCCATTACCAAACCCAAAACAGCACAAATAGATGCGTATCTCATTCCGCTAACCGTTGCTCCCCGATGATAGCCAGGGTAAAGTCAAACAACCCTTACGTAAACTACTCGATCCGACCCTAAATATTATCACCCACAACCCAATTCCATGCCTGAATTACCCGAAGTTGAAACAACCCGTCGTGGATTAGCGACGATAATCCCTGGCACCACAGTACATCATTTCGTTGTTTACAACGCCCGACTACGGTGGCCCATCCCGCAAGAATTACCGCAAATCATTCAAGGCCATCCCATTATTTCGTGCACACGCCGGGCCAAATACCTGTTGCTCAACTTTAGCCATGGCAGCCAAATTATTCACCTTGGCATGTCTGGATCTATTCGTCGCGTAGCGCCAGACAGCCCCCGACTGAAGCATGATCACGCTGAATGGCGCCTCGGTCATATCACGCTACGCTACCATGATCCACGGCGTTTTGGCGCTATTTTATGGCATGATAACGGGACCAGCCCAGATGTTAATGACCATGTCTTACTACGCCATCTGGGACCGGAACCTTTTGATCAACAAGTCACTGGCGCCTGGTTACGTGGGCAATTAGCAGGCAAGCGCCAGGCCATTAAACAAAGCCTCCTCGACAGCCGACTGATTGTTGGGATTGGCAATATTTACGCATCAGAAGCGTTGTTCCGAGCAGCGATTCACCCCAAAACGCCCGCCTCACGATTATCCTTGCCGCGCTGCGACCGCCTTATACAAGCCATACAAACCACGCTTAATGCAGCGATTCAAGCCGGCGGCACAACCTTGCAAGACTACCAAAGTACCAGCGGCGAAGCCGGTGCTTATTTTGAATTGCACGCCCAAGTGTACGGAAAGGCAGGCAAGCCGTGCCCACAATGCCACCAGCCGATCAAACGCATCACCCAGGGGCAGCGAGCCACCTATTACTGCACCCGCTGCCAACATTATTAGCTACTGGGTAGGGGCTGCCGGCACAACCTTGCCGGGATTCATAATTCCCGCGGGATCGAGCGCCCGCTTTAACGTACGCATTAATTCAAGCTCCACCGGATCTTTGTAATCGGGCAATAAGTCACGCTTTAATTGGCCAACACCATGCTCCGCGCTAATGGAACCCCCGAAACGATGCACACTATCGTGTACTAACTTATAGATTGCGTCTTGCTCTGCAAGCAAACGGGCCTCGGACCATTTTGTCCCCGTAGCCACGTTGTAATGCAGATTCCCATCCCCAAGATGCCCAAAAATAACGTGTGTAATGCCGGGGAAATGCTCTTGCAATAATGCATTCGTAGTGCTGACAAACGTTGCCATATTGGACACGGGAATGGACACATCGTGCTTGATCCCTTTACCAAAGGCGCGCTCCGCCAAGGGGATGCTTTCACGCAGATGCCAGAGATCAAAACTTTGGCTGAGGTTTTCGGCAATCACCGCATCAGTTACCCAGCCCTGCTCAATGGCGTCGCCCAACACCGCTTCAAAGCGCTCGCGCGCGTGTGCCTCACTTTCGCTATCCGACAATTCCAATAGGGCAAACCAGGGGCTATTCGCAGAATCCCCTTCAAATGGGATTCTTTGATCGGGGTAACATTCAACCACCCCTTGTAGGCAATTGCCAGCAATGAGCTCAAAGCCGGTTAATGCGGCACCAAAGCCCGCCCGCGCAGCATTTAACAGTTTGATGGCATCCGGAATAGAGGCGAGTGTAACGAGCGCCGTTTGGCGAGCAACCGGTTGTGGATACAGCTTCAGCGTTGCCGCCGTGATAATGCCTAAGGTTCCCTCACTGCCAATATATAGATTCCGCAAATCGTAACCCGTGTTATCTTTGCGCAAACCCCGTAAACCATTCCAAATTTCACCTTGCGCGGTGACCACCTCCAACCCTAAAGTAAGGTCGCGCGCATTCCCATAACGTAGTACTTGTGTCCCACCCGCATTGGTCGCCAGATTACCCCCAATTGTGCAACTGCCTTCCGCCGCCAAACTCAACGGAAACAAGCGCCCATTCTCTGTTGCGGCCTCTTGCACGGACTGCAAAACACACCCGGCCTCAACCACAATGGTGTCATTGTCAAGATCAATACTGCGCACCTTGTTAAGGCGCGTTAACAAAAGTACCACCGCACTGCCATCGCCATCGGGGGTTGCACCACCACATAACCCCGTGTTACCGCCTTGCGGTACCAACGGAACCTGGTTGGCCAAACACCATTTCACAACCTTGGCCACCTCCTGCGGGGAACCCGGACGAACAACGGCTAACGCCGCGCCACGGTAGCGGTCCCGCCAATCGACAAGATAGGTTTGCGCGGCATCCCCTGTTAATACGTGTTGTGGGCCCACAATTTCAGTTAGCCCGTCTAGTTGGCTCATTGGTATTCCCTTTGTCATCGCTTCTTGATCCACATACAATCCAGCACAACATGCACTGTACTGCTATGCTAGATTTTAAACCGATAATGCGCAACTAAACCTTTACCCACGCTATGGCCAACAAAATACCCGTTTCTGTATTTAAAGCTTATGACATTCGCGGCACGCTACCCAATGAGCTCAATCCTGAGTTCGCCTACCTATTAGGACGGGCCTTGGCACAACAAGCGCACGCCGTGGGTGTCACGGATATTGTCGTCGGATACGATGGCCGCGTCAGCAGCCCTACGCTGGCAAGCAGCTTGCAGAAAGGAATACAAAAAGGGGGCATTAATACCACTGATATCGGGCTCGCACCCACACCCTTGGTATATTATGCAACGCATCACTTGAACACGGGATCAGGGGTTGCCATTACGGGCAGTCACAACCCTCCCGCCTATAATGGCTTCAAGATCATGCTAGGGGGGAAAACCTTATACGGAGAAGGCATTCAAGCGCTCCGGCAGCTAATGCTCTCCCCGGCGCCCGAGGGTGGAACCACACCGGGTCAAGGCCGGCAGCTGGATGTATCCGCAAACTATCTTAAGCGTGTTACTGACGAGGTAACGCTGGCCCGCCCCCTACGTATCGCCATTGACTGCGGCAATGGCGTGGGCGGTGTCATCGCTGAACGCCTTTTCACTGCGCTAGGCTGTGAGGTCATTCCCTTGTACTGCGAGGTTGATGGCAATTTTCCAAATCATCATCCGGATCCCGCAGACCCGGATAATCTACAGGATTTGATTCAGAGCGTTCAAGCGCATCACTGTGAGCTGGGGCTCGCCTTCGATGGCGATGCCGATCGCTTGGGTGTTGTCACCCACGACGGCCATATTATTTGGCCAGACCGCCAACTGATTTTGTTTGCGCAAGATGTGCTTAGCCGCCAACAAGGTGCCACCATCTTGTACGATGTCAAATGCAGTCGCCACGTAGGAAAAGCGATTACGCACGCCGGTGGAAAGCCGCTGATGTGGCGAACAGGCCACTCACTGATCAAAGCCAAGATGGCGGAGATACAAGCACCATTAGGGGGCGAAATGAGTGGTCATATCTTCTTCAAGGAACGATGGTACGGATTTGATGACGGCCTTTATGCCGGTGCCCGCTTACTGGAAATCCTGTCGCAAACGGAGCAACCGGGCGAGGTGTTAAACGCCTTACCGCAAGATATCTCCACCCCTGAGCTTAAAGTGACGATGCAAGAAGGAGAACCCCAAGCGGTAATAGCCCAATTACAACAACATGGGGCGTTTCCCAACGCCAGCTCCATTAACACGATAGACGGCGTTAGGGCCGAATACCCCAATGGGTTTGGCCTCGCACGTGCATCCAACACCACCCCCGTGATCGTGCTGCGTTTTGAAGCAGAAACAACACAGGAATTACATACTATACAAACTGAATTTAAAACGGCATTATTAATGATCAGGCCAGATTTGGCGCTGCCCTTTTAATTCAGGCACAGTACAACTAAAAACGAGGAGTATATTCATGAGTGGCCGAACAAGCCCATTACAGGGAATTAAGGTACTAGATTTGTCTCGGGTACTAGCAGGCCCCTGGTGCACCCAAAACCTGGCCGATCTGGGGGCTGATGTAATTAAAGTAGAACGGCCCGGACGTGGGGATGATACGCGCAGCTGGGGGCCACCTTATCTTAAAGATGCACAGGGCAACGACACGACAGAAGCCGCTTACTACCTCAGCACTAACCGCAACAAGCGCTCTATCACCATCGATATTGCCACCCAGGAAGGGGCCGACATCGTACGCAAGCTGGCAGAAAAATGCGATATTCTGGTTGAAAATTTCAAGGTCGGCGGATTAAAAAAATACGGACTCGACTACGACAGTATCAAAGCCATTAACCCCGCCCTGATTTATTGCTCCATCACCGGTTTTGGTCAAACAGGACCCATGGCCCACTTACCAGGCTATGATTTTATGATTCAAGGCATGGGTGGCCTCATGAGTATCACCGGCGAGCGTGACGATAAACCCGGTGGCGGCCCACAAAAAGCTGGGGTCGCAGTTACCGACGTAATGGCTGGAATGTATGCTACCGTTGCCATCTTGGGAGCACTTCACGAACGCCATCGCAGCGGCTTGGGGCAACACATCGATATGGCGCTGCTTGACTGTCATGTTGCCATGCTGGCGAATCAAAACCTTAACTACATGACCAGTGGCGAGGCACCCCGCAGAGCCGGTAATGCTCACCAAAACGTCGTGCCCTATCAGGTTTTTGAAGCCAGTGACGGCCATCTTATCGTTGCGGTAGGCAATGACACACAATTCAAGGCATATTGTGACACGTTACAACGCCCTGATTTGGCCACGCATTCAGACTATGTCACCAACAGCCAACGCCTTATTCACCGCGACGCGCTTATCAATGAAATTGAACCGATTATGCGCACGCGTACCAGGGATGAGTGGATAAAATCACTGCAACAGGTTGGTGTTCCCTGCGGGCCTATTAATGATATCGGCCAGATGTTCGATAATCAGCAAGTTAAAGCGCGCGGCCTATGGCAGCATATTCCGCATCCTACCGCTGGCGAAACCCCAACCACCGCCAGCCCCATGCGCTTGTCAGAAACTCCCGTGAAATATCGGCTGGCACCACCGCTGCTTGGCGAACACACCGATGAGATTCTTAAGGAGTTTGGCATCAAATAGGCAACACGGGCTTACCGCAGATGCGCTACATACCAGGGCATCGCTAACGTAAGCCCGCTGGCAACGTCGACGTGGGGCACATACCCTAATAGTTTGCCCGCCTTGCTAATATCTGCTTGAGAGTGCCTAACATCCCCCGCCCTGAAATCACCATAATGCGGGGACTGCTCATAATGAATGCCCAGCCCAGCCAACGCCTGCTGCAGTAAACCAAACAGCTCATTCAAACTGGTTCTGGCATTACAAGCGACGTTATAGACTTGATTTAATCCCTCTTGTGGCGCTAAGGCAGCCAAGATATTTGCTTGAATAACATTGTCGATATAACAAAAATCCCGACTGGTAATGCCATCGCCATTAATCACGACCTGTTGATCACGAATCATGGCAGCAATCCATTTAGGAATGACAGCAGCATACGCACCTTCCGGATCCTGCTTACGGCCAAAAACGTTGAAATAGCGTAAACCAACGCTGGAGATTCCATACGCACGTGCAAAAACATCCGCGTAAAGCTCATTGACATATTTGGTGACCGCATAGGGGGATAAGGGCTTGCCAATGACATCCTCTTGCTTAGGCAAGTCGGGATGATCCCCATAGGTAGAACTGGATGCTGCATACACAAACGTATCTACATTTGCATCGCGGGCAGCCACCAACATATTAAGAAAGCCAGTGATATTTGCGGCATTGGTTGCAAGGGGGTCTGCCAGGGAGCGTGGTACGGACCCCAATGCCGCCTGGTGCAATACGTAATCCACTCCTGCCACCGCCTGCTGGCAAGCCTCAAGCGCTTGGATATCCGCTTCGATAAATTTGAAATTGCCCCACTGGCTCGTGGAAACTGACGCCTGCACCTCGTCAAGATTATGCTGGTGACCCGTCGCAAAATTATCCAGGCCCACCACCTGCTGATTGAGTTTTAACAACGTCTCTAACAGATTGGCGCCAATAAAGCCGGCACAGCCAGTAATTAACCAACGTTTTGGCGTCTGTTCCAGAGCGTGACAGAGATCTTGATAACGCGTGCGCATGACACTTATAACCTTAAATCAGACTCATTGGCAGCAAAAATATATTTAATGTCGTACAGCACATGGTTTGCTTTCCCGAACGCCCGCACCGCATTTGCCCCCATGTCACGGAACTGTTGATGCGCGACCGTCATAATAATGCCGTCGTAATGTTGTGCCGCGGGCTCAGTCGTTAATGTAAGTTGATACTCATCATGAGCCTGCTGTGGGCTCGCCCATGGATCATGAACATCCACCTGTACGTTGTAGTCCTCCAACTCACGAATAACATCAATTGCGCGGGTATTTCTAAGGTCTGGACAATTTTCCTTGAAGGTAAGCCCCATTACCAAGACGCGCGCCCCTTGAACCTGGATACCACGCTTGATTAACGCCTTGACAAGCTGAGACGCCACATACGCGCCCATCCCATCGTTAATTCGCCGGCCCGCCAGTATCATTTCCGGATGATAGCCGATGGATTGAGCCTTATGGGTGAGGTAATAAGGATCCACACCAATACAATGGCCACCCACCAACCCTGGCCAAAATGGCAAGAAATTCCATTTGGTTCCCGCAGCACGTAGCACGGCCTCGGTATCAATACCTAGCCGATTAAATATAACTGCCAATTCATTAATCAGGGCAATGTTGACGTCGCGTTGCGTGTTTTCAATGACTTTGGCGGCCTCTGCCACACGAATAGAGGGCGCTTTATGCGTGCCCGCCGTAATAATTTCACGGTAAACGCGATCAATTCGCTCCGCCACCTCTGGCGTGGAGCCAGCGGTAACTTTAACAATATCGTTTACCGCACGATGCTTGTCCCCAGGATTAATCCGCTCGGGGCTATAACCGACGTAGAAATCCTGATTCAAAGCCAGTCCTGAGCCTGCTTCCAAAACCGGCACACATTCGTCTTCCGTCGCCCCCGGATACACGGTTGATTCATACACCACAATATCGCCACGTTTAAGCACGGTGGCGATAATTTCACTCGCACGTTTTAATGGGCCTAAATCTGGCTGCTTATAGCGATCAATTGGTGTCGGTACCGTGACAATATAAAAGTTGGCCGCGGCCAACTCCGATACTTCAGCGGTGTAGGACAAACCTTTAGCCTGCACCAATGCCGATGGACTCACTTCACGGGTTTTATCATTACCAGCCCGTAATTCGTCAATTCGGGTCGCATTGATATCAAAGCCAATAACGGCACGTTTTTTTCCAAATTCAACGGCCAGCGGCAAGCCAACATAACCCAAGCCGATAACGGCAAGCTGAATTTCCTGATAATGCAAACCCGACCTCCTGTCGCTACTCCGAAATTATTAAGCATGAATTGTAGCGCTAGTTCGCAACATTCAGGCAAACCCTAATAGCCGATGACACGCTATTAACGCTAAGATTAGCCGTAATAACAAAAAAAAAGCCCGAGATCCGAAGACCTCGGGCAAAATCCACCAAAGGAGGAGGGTGGAGGAGACAACTTTGGCATGTCGGGCTACAAAGCTTTTGCTGAGCCAGGGAATCATCCCTTTCGACATCCTATAACTGAAGTATAACCTAAAATTTTGTGCAGTGCAAGATATTTAGTCTTTCTTCAGTGGGATGCGTTTCTGGCAAGGTGGGCGATCTGCCCAACTGCACCTTCGTGCATCCAATTAAAACCTAGTATAAACCCTTATTAAAAAAAAGTCTAGCGATAGAAAGCAATTCGACCTATAAACGACAAGCCGTTGTCGTCATTACCTTGGACATGCCCCGCATCGCCAGGCGTATAGGGAGCGGAAGCTTGCGGCTACCCTTGTCTTCCGCCGTTGTTCTGTGCTCAATTTCATCCAGTCGCATTTGCGCCACAATAGCCCGGGAACGCGCGTCCTGCGCGGGCAAATCCTCGATATGGCCATCCAGATGCTCTTCTACCTGGCGCTCAGTCTCCGCCATAAAGCCCAGGTTGTAGGCAACACTGGCACGACTTGCGATGAGCCCCAAAGTAAAAGATCCCGCGTACCAAAGCGGATTAAAAACACTTGCTCGACTTGATAATTCTTGTAATCGGTCGTGGCACCATACCAAATGATCCACTTCTTCCGTTGCTGCTTCCAGAAAAACATCTTGCACTGCAGCATTTTTACAAAACATTGCCTGGCCCCGATACAGGGCTTGTGCACAAATTTCACCCACATGATTGACACGCATCAGCCCCGCCGCATGTCGTTTATCTGCATCACTTAGCGCCGCCTCGGCTTGATCCGAGTCTGCTTGGGACAACTGGTCGGCAGGATTAGGCCGCTGCGCCGGCAGGCGCCCACCTAACACTTGCAGGGCATGCCCCACCTCACTTAATAAATCATCCACCAACGTGGGTTGACGCAAAGGCGTTACAGTATTTGTTGGCATAATATCCTCCACAACAGCTTATATCGTCTGGCGATAGCGTCGCCATTCTACAACACCCCACCAAACTGGCAAAGCAATCGCCAGCGCAACCAACCCACGTCCTGCAATTACCTGGTCATCCAATAAATAAAAATTACATAAACGCGTGGTGCTTTCTTGGTATAGCATCCCGGCGACAGCACTCGTCCAACAGAAGCCTCCCACAAAAAACATTCTTACAACGTTATGGGACCGCTGCCATCCATCATAGAACAACACCCCTGCAAACAAAACGCTAACGAATTTAACGATTTCCATTTCAGGAAAGAGCAACACATCATCCAACGCTTTCGGGACCATCCAAAACATGCCTGTTGCGGACCCGAAAAGCATGCCGGGAACCCCTTCCAGATTCCAACGGCCCCAGGTAGATCGCACTTGTTGCATCCGTGCACCAGGCGTTCCTGCAGGGCGGAAAACGTGGTGCAACCAGAGGCCCATTAATACGCCCGTGACGGCTAATAATGGAATATGCACCAGCATATGTAACGCCATGCTGGTTTCCAGGGGTTGGCGCAAGAACAATGCCGCCAAAAACAGCAATGTGGGCCACACCCACAAAAAACGGGAGGAGCGAACATTGCAACGCATAATCATGGTCAATAAAGATCAGCCACTGTCTTGCATGGCCTGTTGCGCGGCATAATGCAAAACAATATCCGTATTATTAATGTCAACAATGCGCGTCAGGTTCCCATCGGCAGTGACCACATGGTAGGCCGTATTATGCTCAAACTGCCCATAAGGGGCAGGCACGACCACAATGCCAAAAGCCCGTAGCAACCGGGTACGTTCGGCATCATCGCTGGCCAGTACTGCTTGCCAGATGGACGCATCCGTATGCATGCGTTTATGGTAGCGCCCCAGCCAATCAGCGGTGTCGCGCGGATCGAAGCTGATACTAATCAGGCGTACTTTATCCGTAAGATCGCGCTCCTGTATGGCGTGCTGTAATTGTTGGAACTCTTCCCCCATCTGGATACAAACTGAGGTACAACGCGTAAACATAAAGTTTACGATTGCCACGCGACCGTCTGCGGCAAGCTCTTGATCCAATGCGAGCGTTTTCCCACTGGACTTCTGTATGGTGGCTGGCGGCAACTGTACTGCCTGGCGTGCAATATTGTAGCGTCTGGCGGTTTCACTGGTTAAAACAGAGAAGCCGACGGTCTGTGCATAAAAGACCCAGACCGCTAATAAAAACACAGCCACCGACAAAAACGCTGTTCTCATGAATATTGCTTAACGCATCTCCTGTAAGTCTTCATCACCATTCCAAGGCTCATCGCGATCGTAGGCGTCACGTTGCTCCGATACAAACTCGGTGCTGACGGCATCTTCATCGTTATCAAAATTACTGCGCAAGTGTGTCGCCAAAGCTGCCAGCTCCGCGTCATCCAGCTTGCCGAATGCCGGCATGTCCCCATCGTAGACATCATCTCCAACGGTAAGTTCTCCATGAATACCATGCAGCAAGATCTGCACTAATACCTCGGGCTTGCCTGTCACCCACTCAGACTCGATAAGGGGGGGAAACACACCAGGCACACCTGCGCCATCGGCCTGGTGACAAGCAACACAATTGGCAGCATATATTTTTCCACCATCAATCGTTCCTGCATCATCACCATCCGCCTCGGGACGAACAAAATCGGCGACCGTACGCTGATCCCCATATTCGGGGGGGATATCGTGAAAGGCCCAAATAATATAACCGGCCGCCCATAGAAACAAGCCGGCAATAATTCCCAACACTATCCACGGGACGGGACGATTGCCCTCCCAAGGTTCGGGCATCTCGCGCTGTTGCGCTTCTATCTTTTTAGAGGTATCTGACATGTAATTCTCCGCGTGCCGACAACATTAAGGCATACCCGCTGGCGGCTCTATCGGATAAGTACGATCCAGCGACAACAAATACTCCACCAAATCCAAAGCATCAGGTTTTGCAACCACGACTTTTCCTTGTGGTACCCATTCAGAAGGCACCTTAACAACGCGATCGGCATCGTCGGCGTCGTCCTTAAGTTCAAACAAGTATGGGTACGACGGCATAATACTGTCCGCCACATAAGCTCGTGGCTGATATAAATGCCCCAATTGCCAATCGGCGCTTGGCTGCCGTGCGCCAATGTTCAACAGGTCAGGACCCGTTCTCATCGTGCCCAATAAGTGTGGGGTGTCGTAATAATAATCAGCCGCAACCGGTGCCCTACCCCAGCCTCGCTCAGCATCGGGGGCCTGCTTTCTGGCCCGCGGCTGCTGCGTATGGCAATACACACAACCATTGGCAATGTACTGCTGACGACCACGCAACTCTGCCGAACTATATTCTTCCAGCCCTTCGGGCGCCTCGATATCCGACAGCTGCATATAAGGAACAACCACGAGCGCTGATATCGCCAGTGCGATGGTGACCATCGCACCCCCAAACAATTTATATTCGTTTTCCATCTCTTTTTAGGCCTCCGACGTTGACTCTGTCGCCATTCTCGCGCGATGCCAGAGTGCTGGCCCCGTACGGTCTTTTCCGTAACGTAGCGTCATAATCCCGAAGTGAACCGCAAATACGATATGTCCTAAAGTCATTAAGGCGCCACCCACCGTCCTGGACTCCAGGTAGGGGATCGTTAAGCGCACACTATCCATAAATGGCACATCGGCATCCAGCATGGCCAAGCCTTGCAACCAACCGCCGATAGTCAGGCCCACGAAGTAAATTGAGAACCCGATGACCACCAACCAAAAATGCAAGGAAATCAAGCGGGGATGTGGCCACTCCCATGCCATTACCCGAGGCATCACGAAGTAGATGGCACCAAACATGACAAGACTAAAGAAAGCGTAAAGTCCCAAGTGTGCATGTGCGACGGTGAAGTGGGTAAAGTGCGTAATCGTATTAATACTACGCAGGGCTTCAAACGACCCCTGTACTGAGCTCAGGGTATACATCATGCCGCCCAACACAATAAAGCGCAGCGTCGGGGAGTGGATCAACGTCTTAAAGTGATGTCGCATCGTCAAGTGCTGGTTCACTGAAAACGCCAACACCGGAATAATCATCATCATGCTTTGCACGATCGACAACGTAACCATCCAGCTGGGGACCGGCCCACCCACCAAATGGTGGCCACCGACCTGGCCATAGAAAAACGCCAGTGCCCAAAACCCAATCAGTGACAAGTTATAGGACTGAATGGGCCGACCAATAATTTTTGGCAGGAAATAATATACACTGGCCAAGGCAATAGGCGTATAAAAGAGGCCCAGCACGTTATGCCCAAACCACCAATTCATGGCGGCTTGCTCCACTCCAAAGTGGGCGGTAGGAAGGTTTCCAACCAAAAACAAAATGGGAAACCAGAATAGCGAGGCTCCCATATACCAAATGGAGACATACAAGTGTTCAACTTTACGGTTTTGTAAAGTAAACACCAACGGCAATGCGATCAAGGCACCGCCAATGACGATTAAAATGTCTACTTGCCAGGGCATTTCCAGCCATTCCAGGCCGTCAGACAAGCCCGTTGCAATCGCGCCTAAGCCGGCAATCAAGCCAGCATTCCATAATATGCCCCCTAAAAGGGCAAAACGACCGCCATAAAGCCTGGTTTTAAGCAGGCGCGGTAACGTCCACATGGCAATGCCGAACGCCGCCATGGGCGCCCAACCATAAGCAACCATATTAAGGTGCAAGGTACGAATACGTCCAAACGTTAGCCACGCATATTCGGTTAAAAAATCGGGACTATGCAGTTTGTAAGAGCTCATTAATCCCGCTAATGAGGCAAATACCAGCCATACCACCGAACAGGATAGAAACACGAAGGTTACGTGCGAGGATGATTCATCCGCCGCAATCCTGTCTTTCAACTCCTGGGCTTTGCGTTCCTCACTAACCGCCGCATCAATCGGGTCGTGTGTGACATCCACCGCACTCTGCAAGGCCGCTCGCTGCGCCTCAGTGGCAGCGGGTTCCTCAACGGTTCCTATCTCCCCATCGGAGAAAATTACTGTGGCAGCAGCCGGATTGTCATCAAAGACTTTATTACGTAAAGACCAAATGAAGACAAACAAACCGGTAACTGACAGTATGAATGCTAGTAGCAATACTGTAACGTTACTCACGAGTGTTCCATTAATGATTTAAAAAACTGAAGATGATCTGAGAAATCATAGTAAGCGCTGGGCATAAATCGCCGAAGATTTTTAATGCCCGCCATTTTCCCGATCCGGATCGATGTTAAAGCTTAAGACCTGAAACATTATCTGTAGAGAAAAACCCTAGTCCTGACATGGTCATGACTTTGTAACCAGATGAATGCGCACCCGGCAGGTGAGTGCACTCCTGGCAGGCGAATACACCTGCAACATTATGAATTACACTAATGGTCATTCCCTATTACTTCATCCTGGTCGTTATCTTCTCATGAAATCCTATCTGGACCTCGTAGAAACCATTCTGACACAAGGCTCTTGGCGTAACAATCGCACCGGTATCCGCACCCTGAGTATTCCTGGCGCCAGCCTGCGCTTTGATCTCCAGCAAGGTTTTCCCGCCGTCACTACAAAACGGCTTGCATTCAAATCCGCCATTGGTGAAATGACAGGGTTTCTCAGGGCATCGCGCAGCGCCGCCGATTTTAGGGCACTGGGCTGCAAAGTATGGGATCAAAATGCCAATGAAAACACCGATTGGCTTAACAACCCCTATCGTCTGCAGGAAGATGATTTGGGTCCGGTCTATGGCGTGCAATGGCGTGAATGGCCCGCTTACAAACTTATCCATCGCCAACAACCCCGTGCCCGTGAACAAATCGCCCATGCGCAGGCCCACGGCTACCAGGTCATTACCGAATTTTCAGAGCAGGTACTGCTGTACAAAGCCATTGATCAGCTTAGAACCTGCCTTGATACCATCATGAATCAACCCAACAGTCGGCGTATCCTGTTTCATGGCTGGAACTGGGGGCAGCTGGAGGAAATGGCGCTTCCGCCCTGCCATCTGCTCTACCAATTCCTTGTTGATACGGAAAACAACGAGATCTCACTGTGCCTGTACATTCGATCTAACGATATCGGACTGGGGGCACCTTTTAATCTTACGGAAGGCGCGGCACTATTACACCTCGTCGGTCGGCTCACGGGGTATACACCGCGCTGGTTTAACTACTTCATTGGTGATGCGCATATTTATGAAAATCATATCCCCATGCTTAAAGAACAATTGACACGCCAACCGTATCCCGCGCCTCAGCTTGCCATCGATGCACGGGTACCCGCCTACCGGAAAACCGGGCAGTATGCGCCAGAATGGCTGGATAAAATTGAACCAACGGACTTCCAGCTTGTAGGCTATCAGCACCATCCCCACCTCACCGCACCCATGGCAGTTTGATATGAGCAAGCCCTGCATTCAACTGGTGGTGGCCTACAGTCAAAACCGTGTGATTGGTAAAGACAATGGCTTACCCTGGAGGCTACCGTCCGACCTCGCTCACTTTAAGCGGGTCACCATGGGAAAGCCCATTATCATGGGACGTAAAACCTGGGAATCCATTGGCAGACCATTGCCCGGCCGTGAGAACATTGTGATTACCCGTAATCCTGACTACCAGGCAGAGGGGGTTCGCTGCTTTACCAGCTTGCCGGATACCTTGACCGCCTTGCAGGACTATCCGAAACTTTGTGTTATTGGTGGCGCACAGCTCTATCGGCAAGCACTTCCCATCGCTCATGAAATTGTGGCCACGGAAATTCACGCAAACATTGAGGGCGATGCGTGGTTTCCTGCGCTGTCGAGCGATGAATGGAAGGAAATCCAACGCCAACCTCAAGTTGCGGAGAATGGGTTTCACTTCGATTTCGTTACCTATCAACGCCACTCAACTTAATGAATTTGTAGAACCATGAACCACCCTGATCTTTCTAATTTATGGATGCCATTTACGGCCAATCGTCAGTTCAAATCCAGCCCACGCCTGCTCGCAAGTGCCAAAGGGATGTACTACACCACTACGCACGGGCAACAGGTGCTCGACAGCACCGCCGGGCTATGGTGTGTGAATGCCGGTCATGGCCGTACAGAAATTATTCAAGCCTTGTCGGAGCAAACCAAACGCCTGGATTATGCCCCCAGCTTTCAAATTGGCCATGAGGACTCTTTTCGGGCAGCCACTGCCGTTGCCAACCTTATGCCAGACAACATAGACCGCATCTTTTTTACAAACTCAGGGTCAGAATCCGTGGATACGGCCCTAAAAATTGCATTGGCCTACCATCGTGCTAATGGCGAAGCCCATCGCACCCGTCTTATTGGACGTGAGCGCGGTTACCATGGCGTTGGCTTTGGTGGCATCTCTGTGGGTGGCATATCTCCCAACCGGAAAACATTCTCCAGCGTCCTACTGCCCGGGGTAGACCACATTCGCCATACCCATAACCTGGAAAAAAATGCGTTTAGTCGCGGTCAGCCCGCTTGGGGTGCCCATCTCGCAGATCACCTGGAAGAAGTCATCGCCCTGCATGATGCCTCCACTATCGCGGCGGTCATCGTGGAGCCACTCGCCGGGTCAACAGGCGTATTAATCCCCCCACAAGGCTATCTGGAGCGCTTGCGAGAAATTACGAGCAAACACGGTATCTTACTCATTTTTGATGAAGTCATTACTGCCTTTGGCCGCTTGGGCGCTGCGACGGCAAGTGATTTGCTCGGCGTTAAGCCCGATATCATTACCCTGGCCAAAGGAATCAGTAATGCCGCTGTGCCAGCGGGTGCCGTAGCCGTTAACCGCAACATTCACGACACCATTCTTAACGCGACCGAGAGCGGGATTGAATTTTTCCATGGGTATACCTATTCTGCGCATCCGCTCGCAACCGCCGCAATCCAGGCCAGCCTGAACATCTACCAACAAGAGCAGCTATTCGAGCGTGCAGCCTCGCTGGCCAACACCTTCGAAGAGGCCGCCCACAGCCTTAAAGGTAAGCCGCATGTTCAAGACATCCGCAACCTTGGCCTTGTTGCCGGCATCGAACTAAGCTCCCGCGAAAATGCCGTGGGTGCACGTGCCAGCGAAGTCTTTCAAAAATGCTTCGATAATGGCGTATTAATACGCTACACCGGCGATACTCTTGCGTTTTCCCCACCACTGATCGTTGAAGAGTCTGAAATCGACAAGATTTTCTCCACTGTTGGTGATGCCCTGCAAAGCATTGCTTAATCGGCGCAGACGGATTATTCCTGCAGGCAATCTATGTAATATTGCAACGTCCCATCGGCCTGTACCTCCCGTGACAGGCCATGGACGTCCGTCTCAAACCCTGGGAAGCGGGCGTTAAACTCGCGCACAAACTGCAAATAACGAACAATCTGTGCATTAAAACGCTCGCCTGGAATCAACAAGGGGATACCCGGTGGATATGGCGTTAACAAAACGCCGGTAACGCGCCCCACCAACGCATCAATCACCACGCGTTCGGTTTCTCGGTGTGCCATTTTGGCGTAGGCATCCGATGGCTTTAGCGCGGGAACCATATCGCTTAAATAAACTTCAGTAGTCAAGCGCGCCAAATCATATTTTTTATAGGCTTCATGGACTTGCTGGCACAAGTCCCGCAATCCCAATCGCTCGTACTGCGGGAACGCTTTGCAAAACTGCGGCATACTGCGCCACAAGGGCTGATTCCTATCATAATCATCCTTGAATTGCTGTAACGCTGCCACCAGAGTGTTCCAGCGCCCTTTGGTAATCCCTATCGTAAACAGTATGAAAAAGGAATACAGGCCAGTTTTTTCAACCACAATCCCGTGCTCGGTAAGATAACGCGACACCATGGATGCGGGAATGCCCGTGTCAGCAAACGTTCCGTGAATATCCAATCCGGGTGTCACAATCGTGGCTTTAATGGGATCCAGCATATTAAAACCCGGTGCCAAATCACCAAAACCATGCCAATCCGCTCCTGACGCGAGTATCCAATCATCACGACTACCAATGCCTTCCGGCACAATGTGATCAGGATCCCAGACACTAAACCACCAATCATTCTCGCCATATTCGGCGGCTACCTTGCGCATGGCACGACGAAAATCCAGTGCCTCAACAATACTTTCCTCCACCAACGCGGTACCGCCCGGTGGCTCCATCATTGCTGCCGCCACATCACAAGAGGCAATAATGGCATACTGCGGAGATGTAGACGTATGCATTAGAAACGCTTCATTAAAGACATTCTTATCCAATGGCCGATCAATTGCATCTTGCACAGTAATCTGGGAGGCTTGTGACAAGCCAGCCAGCAATTTATGGGTGGAATGAGTGGCAAAAATGACACTGTCTTTGCTGCGCGGCCGGTCTTTACCAATGGCATGCATCTGCCGATAAAAATCGTGAAAAGTTGCATGAGGCAACCAAGCCTCATCAAAATGCAAAGTATCAATACTAGAACCCAGCTGCTCCTTGATCATATCAACGTTATAAATTACCCCATCGTAGGTACTTTGCGTCAACGTTAGAATGCGGGGTTTTTTCGTGCCACCAGATGTTACAAAAGGATTTGCTACTATTTTTTTCTGAATGTTGTCAGGATGAAACTCCTCTAGCGGGATTGGACCAATAATCCCCAAATGATTGCGAGTAGGACGCAGAAACACGGGAATGGCCCCCGTCATCGTAATGGCATGGAGTATCGATTTATGGCAATTTCTATCCACCACAACCACGTCATCCGCGGCCACATTAGCATGCCATACAATCTTGTTAGACGTTGATGTACCGTTCGTCACGAAAAAACAATGGTCGGCATTAAAAATGCGTGCTGCATTACGCTCAGACTCTGCCACCGGCCC